>VFSW01002064.1_pt1 | contig 30450 bp, 28 predicted proteins | sample 5358111 | NCBI WGS metagenome assembly VFSW01 (sample SAMN11554181, study PRJNA540505) | mine drainage metagenome | isolation source: sediment from site ElyBrook_90M | place: USA: Ely Copper Mine, Vershire, VT | collected 2017 | reverse complement strand
CCAGGATCGGCGCAGGGGTGTTCTTGGGCGCCATGAGCCCCACCCATCCGTAGTATTCCGCGTCGATCCCCAGTTCTTTGGTGGTGGGAACGTCGGGTATGGCTTTGAGGCGCTTGTTGCCCGCGACGGCCAGGACCCTCAGCTTACCCCCCTTAACGAGCGGAAGCGTCGTGGGGGGGTACTGGAATGCGAAATCGACGTGCTTCCCTATGACGGCGGTGAGGCACGGCCCGCCCCCCGTAAAGGGAACATGGCGAAACTTCAGTCCGGTAGCCTTGGCAAAGATCTCGATCGGCAGGTGACTCATCCCGTAGAGGCCGCCGGAGCAGTAGGAGAGCTTACCCGGTTTTGCCTTGGCGTCGTTGATAAAGTCGGCCAAGGTCTTGTAGGGCGAATCGGTGGGCACGATGACCAGCGTGGGGCTCATGGTGAAAGCGGCGATGGCCGCGAAATCGTGCCTGGTGAACGGGGGTTTACGGCCGTTGGCGTTCTCCCATTCGACGGCGTTGGTGATGTTGACGGAGCCGACGAGGAGGGTATACCCGTCCGGAGCGGCCTGCGCCACCGCCGATCCTCCCACCATCCCCGTGGCGCCCACCTTATTGACGACCATGACGGGTTGCCCGAGGAGCTTTTCGGCGACCACCGCAAAGGCCCGCCCCTGAAGATCGAGCGTTCCGCCGGGGGCCATGGGGTTGACCAGGGTTATGGGTTTCGTCGGATATTCGGCCGCTGCATACAGGACGGGGGCCATACCCAACACAATCATGCTGATGATTACTGCCAAACTCAGTCTACGCTTCATGATGATCTCCTCCTTTTTCATTTCGAGCCTCCGATCGGCTCCAATCTTCCGCTCGCCGCAGTTGCGACGCCATCCTCTTATACCAGCCGCCTCCTGTTTGTCAAATTTTGCGACGTACGAATCGTCATATCACACTCAACATGAAGGCATATATCTATTTTCCGATCATTCTTCTTGACACGCCCCGTTCTTTTCCCTACATTTCCGGGACCGGAAAAGGGGTTTCCGGCCATGCCTTTTGATACCGGGATGAGGATAAGGATGATGATGAAGAAGAAAAGAATCGGGTTCGTCGGTCTGGGTCTCATGGGAAGCGGAATGGCCGGGAATTTGCTCGCGGCCGGGTATGCGGTGATCGGGTACGATGTCGATAAAGGCCGTATGGATGCCTTCGCCGGCAAAGGAGGCCGGAAGGCTGCATCCCCTGCGGATATCCCCCGGGAGGCGGATGCGATCATCCTGTCGCTCCCGAATTCCTCGGTGGTGAACGCGGTCGTCGGGGATTCGCTGAAACTTCTCGATACCGGAAGGGCGGGGCTGGTCCTGATCGATACCACCACCGCCGACCCGGTGATGTCCGCGGAGCTGGCCGCCCGGCTGAGATCCAAGGGCATCGAGATGCTCGATGCGACGATCAGCGGGACGAGCAAGATGTGCGCCGAGAAGGACGTGACGTTCATGGTCGGCGGCGATGAGAAGACGTTCAAGGCGTACGAACCCCTCTTTGCTGTGCTGGGGAAGGAGATCTTTTACCTGGGGAAGAGCGGGAGCGGGGCGTCGGCCAAACTGGTCGTCAACCTGGTGCTCGGGCTCAACCGCATGGTGCTGGCCGAGGGGCTCTGTCTGGCCGGGAAGGCGGGGATGGACCCCTACCGGACGCTGGATCTGCTCAAGAAGTCCGCGGCCTATTCCAAGGCGATGGATATGAAGGGGCTCAAGATGATCGACAAGGATTTTACCCCCCCGGAGGGGAAACTGGCCTTTCATCTGAAGGATGTGCGGCTGATGCTCGATTTGGGCCGCCGCCTCGACGTCCCGCTCCTGCTCAGCAGCCTGCACGCCCAGGCCCTTACCTCGGAAGTGGCCAAAGGCCGGGGCGAATGGGACAACTCAGCCATCATCGACTTTTATAACGGTCTGGTGGATTCAGGGTCTTAGCACCGTGAGCTGGGAAAAACTCATCGGAAACAATGGAATAAATCGCTCCGGTCAGGAAAAGATGGACCACAGGAGAACCAAAAGTACCAGGACATGGGTAGCGATGATCCCGAATTTGTGGCGATGATAGAATTCGTTTATCTTCTGAATCCGCTCAAGCCCGCCGCAGCTACGTCTGAACCGTTCGAGATAGGGATATTTATCATTGTCTGACGGCAAATTGTTCTGAAAGGCAAACATGGGACAAGCGGCATAAATGTGGTCGGTCAAAGGCCGAAACAGGGTGTCGATGATAATACCCTGCCAGGGCGTATAAGCCAGGGTTTCCGCGTAGGGACGGTTTACGGCATAGCCATGGGCCAGGCTTTGATACCGGACTTTTTGTACACAAGGATTGGTTGTTTTTTGACTGGAGCGGATGAGAGCACCAAAAAGCAGGACTTGCCAATCCGGGTGGGCGGATAAAAATCCTGTGCACTGGTTGAAACGCCCGGCATCAAAACGATCAAAGAGGACATCATCTTCAAAGACAGCGATGCACCCTGCACCGATCTCCAAGCCTTTCCGCAGACAGGTCATATGGGATTCATACATGCCTTGCTCGACATTCGTGGGATGGCGTTTGACGATGACAAATTCAACCCTGCCGGCCAGACCGACTTTATCGAACTGAATCGCCGCCGCCTGCCGCCGGTCTTTCCGTTCTTCGACCGAGATGCAGTAAACGCGATCGAAAAAATCCCAACCACTGGCTTGTGTTGTCACATCATAACCTGATACGGATTGATGACCGCGGTCCGGCGCACGGTTCGACGGACGTCGCGCGCCCAAGAATGGTTACGGCATTGCTTTTTCATAGCCGGAATATACGAAGAAGGGTTATGTGTGTCAATGGAATCCTGGCCACAATGGAATCATAGCCACAAAAAACCGTACAATGGGTTGTGGCAGAAAAAGACCGCCTGGCGTATGCATCGCCTTTCTTTTCTAAGAATCGGCCGGATCAGATGCGGGCAGGGGGCCTGATTGCCGCCGGCACATTGCTGCTGCCATGTCTTCCAGAAGTCTTACCAGGTCCATCTTTCGTTCTTCGGGGATCGTACAGGCGGCGGTAAAACGGTGGCAGGCCTCAGCAAAACCTCCGACCTGACGCACAGCCTGAGGAACCAGCCGCATCAGGTCCGGTCTTTCACCCTTTTCAATGGACCGCTTCAATCCGGGCGTCACGCGGAAGGAAACCTTCGTCTCCCTCCCGGAAAATCGGCCCAGATAGGGATTTTCGCTGGGAAAATGCTGAAAACCGACCACGTAATGATCGCCCCCTGCCGCACCGTCCCGGATGATCGCCTCACAGAACAGGCCGATAGCCTTGAGCCCGAGAGGATACAAGCGGTCCTCGACGTCGGTCCAGACAATATTACCATTCCGGGCAAGGCCTGTCTGGTGAATCCGGATCGTTTCCCGTCCGAAGAGATCCTGCTGAATCGCCGCCATCTCGGCGCTGAAGGCAAGCGTCCGTTCATCCGGGCCGTTCAGACAGGCCTCCAGCGCCAGATCGGCGCCGCGCCGGTAGTAGCCGTTGACGGCCAGGGCAGAGATCAGCTTGTCCGCTTCCCGAAGATTCCGGTCCCCGAACCGGGGAAAGAGCCAGTCGGTGGCGTCATCGGCTTTGTCCGGTCGTAGATCCCCCCGCCGTGCGGCCGTGTCGAGCAACAGGGCGTTGAGACCGGCACAGCGGCCCTCCTCCATCTGGTGGTCGCCCACCGCGCCCAGGACGGCCAGGGCCGCCAGGTCTTCGTCCCCGCCGTCCAGGGCCAGGGCAAAAAAACAGGCTGCGGTGGCTGCCGCGCACTCGCTGTCTCCGTCGATGCCGAAACTCTCCGGGTTCACCTGCCGCAGACGGAGAAACTCGCCGACGGCGGGAAGGTGGTGATCGAGGATGATCACCCGGGATCCGTCCGGGATATACGGGCTGATGACATCCGCCACCTGGCCGCCCAGATCGGCGTAGAGGATCATCCGCCTCTCCGGCGTATGGATGGCCGGGAGAAAGGCCGGGTGGACCCTTTCGATAGGAATGTTCTCCACTGCAAATCCTGCCCGTATCAGGGATTTGCGGAGGATGGCGCCGGCCGTGATGCCGTCGGTGTCGTTGTGGTGGATCAGGGTAATTTTCCGGCACGGCCCATCGGTCAGCGACACGGCCGCCGCTTTCATCGCCTCGCGGAACTCTTCCATCCGGATCGCATCCATATTCACTCCCCCCGGTCTCGATGCGGCATCCCCCTTCACGGCGGAAGTAACTGACCGCCTCGGGGACAAACCGCACGCGGAGATTGTCCCCGATATCGAGGGAGGTTTCCCCCATCACGCGAATGTTGAAGATCCGGCCTTCCCGGCGGACCTGAACGATCGTCTCCGCCCCGGCGGGGAGAACCGCGTACACTTCCCCCGAAACGGTGCCTCCGGTTTCAGCGGTTTCAAGCCGGATCTCTTCCGGGCGGACAGCCGCCGTCACTTCGGCCCCCGCATGGGCCGCGAGCGCCGGCGCGGCAAGCGAGAGCGCCTCTCCCTCGAAGAAAGTTCCCCCGTTTTTCCGCACGATCTTTCCGGGGATCAGGTTGATCGTAGGGCTCCCGATGAAATCGGCCACGAAGAGGTTCGCCGGCCTCCGGTAGATCTCCCGGGGCGGGGCGATCTGCATGAGCCTTCCCCCCTCCATGACCGCCACCCGGCTGGAAAGGGTCAGGGCCTCGGTCTGGTCGTGGGTCACATAGACGGTCGTGGCGTGCGCCTCCCGGTGGAGCCGCTTGATCTCCGCCCGCATCTCGATCCGGAGTTTGGCGTCGAGGTTGGAGAGAGGCTCGTCCATCAGGAAGACCTCCGGGCGGGCGACCAGCATCCGGGCCAGGGCGACACGCTGCTGCTGGCCGCCGCTCATCTGCTGGGGATACCGATTTTCCATCCCTGCGAGGCGCATGTAGGCGAGCGCCTCGGCGACCTCCCGTTTCATCTCTTCCGGATCGACCTTCCGGATCTCGAGGCCGAAGGCGACGTTCTGGCGGACGCTCATGTGGGGCCAGAGGGCATAAGACTGGAAGACGAGCCCGATTCCCCGCTTTCCCGGAGAGACAAAGACGCCCTGCCGAGCCGAGAAAACCGTCTTTTCCCCGATCCGGATCTCCCCGGCGTCGGGGACCTCAAGGCCCGCGATCATCCTCAGAACCGTCGTCTTCCCGCACCCCGATGGCCCCAGGAGAGTCAGAAATTCGCCGGCATCCACGGCGAGACTCAGGTCGTCGACGGCGGTGACGCCGGCGAAGCGTTTGGTAAGCCCTTCGATTTCGATCATTGCCATTTCAAATCGCCTCCCTTTTGCCCATCCGCCGGGCGAGAAACTCGCCGCCAACGACGAGGATCACGATCAAGAGGATAATCGCGTCGGCAAACTGCGAATACCCCTGCTCCACATAGCGGAAAGTCATCGTCGTGAGGGTCCGGGTCTCGGGCGTGATGAGCAGGATGATCAGCGACAGCTCCCGCATCGTCGAGATGAAGGCCAGGATGAAGCCCGAGAGGGAGCCTGCCAGCGTGAGCGGCAGGATGATCCTCCTGAACCGCTGAAGCCAGGTGGCGCCGGCCATCATCCCCGCCTCCTCCAGCTCCCCGGCCACCTGCATCATCGAGGAGATCCCCGACCGGGCCGAAAATGGGAGGTTCTTCGCCACGCAGACGAGAACGAGGAGGAAGAAAGTTCCGTAGAGCGGCGGCAGGGGACCGATGGATTTCGAGAAGAGCGACAGGTAGATCGCCCCGAAGGCAATGCTGGGGATCAGGTAGGGGAGGAAGGACCCCTGTTCGAGTACGGCCGCGAGCCGGGTCTTTCTCCCCCTGACCACCGCATAGCCGATCAGGATCCCCATCATCCCGGTGATCAGGGCGGCGGTCACCGAAAGACGGATGCTGTTCCAGGCCGCCCCGAGGATCTGGGCGTTCCGGAGGATGCCGCTTTCCCCCTCGGCCAGGGCGGCCTGGCTCTTCCCGATCCAGTAGTGGAGGGTCAGGTTCCCCAGGGAGTAGTCGTTGGGATAGAACATCAGGGTCTGCCAGAGGAGCAAAAGACGGGGCACGAAGACGGCAAGCGCGATGAGCGCCGCCGCGAATGCGGAGGCCGGCCAGCGCCACCGGCCCAGAGGGGTCACGCGACGCCGGAGCCCCTTGCCGGCGATGGTGACGAAGCTTTTCTCGCCGATCACCTTCTGGTTGAGATAGATGATGACCATCGAGATGAGGATGAGTACCAGGGCGCCGATGTAGGCGACGGCCGGCGTCCGGTTGACGATGCTCGTGTAGATCGTCGTGGCGAGCGTGAAATACCGGACGGGGGCGCCCAGGAAGTACGGTGTCCCGAAGGTCCCCACGGCGCGGGAGAAGGTCAGGATGAAGGCCGAGATCAAGGCCGGCAGCACCAGGGGAAAGGTGATACGCCGGAGGATCCTGAACCGGCCGGCCCCCAGGACCTCCCCCGACTCCTCCAGGCTGGAATCCAGTGAGGCCAGCGCCCCCGAGAGGAGCAGGTAGGTGAAGGGGGAGTAGTGGAGTGAAAGCGTGATCACGATGGGGACAAAGCCGTAGGCGAGCCAGTCCGGCGGGGTGACGCCGAAGAGGTAGGCGCAGATGCCGGCGGCGCCGCCGATCCGCTCGTTCTTGAAAAAGTCGAGCCAGGCGAGGGCCAGGGTGTAGGAGGGGAGCACATAGGGAATGACGGCGAAAACCCCGATCGTTTTTTTGAAGGGCATGTCGGTCCTGACGACAAGCCATGCCATAAGCCCTCCCAGGAGCATTGCCGTCAGGGAGATGGTCAGCGAGGTGGCCAGGGAGTGGAGCAGCGGCCGGTAGAAGATATTGACGCTCAGCGGGCTTGCGAAGACGCGCAGGTAGTGGAAAAGAGTCCAGGCCCCCGGCTCGGCGGAGCGGTTGAAACGGCGGTCCGCCTCCTGCCAGACGGCCGTATCGTGGACCAGTTGCAGAAAGGGGACCACCACGAGTCCGGTCAGGACCACCACCAGGAGGAGTCCCAGGATCACCTGGGGCTGCCTCATCTTCAGGCCCATGCGGTTGAAGAACGGGCGTGCGTCATTCATGCGTAAAGCCCAGAGGGAGGGTCGTTACTTCAGATTCGCCAGCCAGAAATCACGGATTTCCTGACCGTAGTCCCAGACGTAGGCCGGATCGGCCATCCAGACATTCATCTGCGCCAGGGTCCGGGAGCCCTTCGGCGCCGGCTGGTCCGTCCGCACCGGGACATCCCCCAGGACGAAGTAGGGCTTGTATCCCTGACCTCCCTTCTCGTCGCCCATCATCCAGCGGGTCATCAGCTTCGCCGCGTTCGGATGCTTCGCCTGATTCACGATGGCGATGACCACCTCGGTGGCGATCCCCAAGACCGGCTTGGCGTCATAGGCCACGTCGAACGCCAGCTTCGGATTCTTCTCCTTGTCCCGCAGACGGGAGAAGGCCGTGATTCCCACGGGCGGCTTGGACTGGCCCGGCTGCCCGACGGCGTTGGAGACATCATTGGTCGATCCGGCGATAATGGCATCGTTTTTCAGGATCCGGAGGATCCACTCGTACCCGGCGTTCTTCACCCCCTTGCTCAATTGAATGGGCTTTCCGAAGATCCGTTGGTACTCTTTGGCCATCTCGTCGCCATGCTGGACAACCGTGGCGAGAAACTCGATGAACTCCGGCATCTTCACCGGGTCGGGAAAGCTGACCCGCGACTTCCACTCCGGTTTCGTCAGGTCCCAGAGACTCTGAACGGGCGCCGTTTTGTTCGCTTCGGTATTGTAGACCAGAACGTCGAGGCTGACATGGTGAACCAGAAAGGGCTTCTGGAAGCGCTCGGGGATGACCGTTTTGAGGTCCGGGGGGACATAGGTGAAGGCCAGCCCCTTCTGGAGGAGCTCGTGATGTACGGTGGATGGATCCTTCAGGAAAATGACGTCGGCCGCAAAGTTCCCCGCCTTCTGTTCGGCCAGGACCTTCGTCACGATCTCGGTGGAATCCATGTCGAAACCGTTCACCTTGATGCCGGGGAACTGCTTCTCGAAGGTCTTTCCGAACTGGTGGACGCGGGACGAGTAGGAGTAGACGGACACCTCCTTCTCCCCTTTGGCCTTCTCATAGAGCTGTTTTTCGTCGTAACTTCGGGGTTCGTACGCGCCGAGTTCCGACTTTTTCAACCACTCTTCGGTTTCCCGGGGAAATTTCCCCTGTCCCCACACGTTTCCTATGGCCAGGGTGGACAAAAAGACGATTGCCAGTGTCAGAATCAGGGATCTTTTCATGACAGGACCTCCTCGTGATCTTTGTGCTGCTTGTCATCGGAACGGTTGTGAACGCTTGTTACGGGCGAAGTGACTATAGGAAAGTCCAATTTTCCTGTCAACGGTTTTCTGTGACGGCTTCACGAGTGCAGATGGGTCATCCGTTCGGGTCGCTCCGGTGAGCTTTTTATGATTGCCCGCGGTGGATACCGGCGTGGTAGAGCTTCCAACTCACCAAACCGATGAAACCCAGCAGGGCGGATGCCGCTGTCAGTCCTTCGACGCTGCCCATAGCCGCCGGTGCGATGATGCCGGCGGTGATCGCGTTCGAGAGCCCGGCAAAGAAGGCCTGCAGCGAGGAGGCCAGGCCGAGTCGTTTGGGGAACAGGTCAAGCACCATCAATGTGATACAGGGCGTGAGCAGCGACCAGCCGAAGGCGATCAGACAAACCGGCCCGATCACGCTTACGGGCGTGGGCGGGAAGAACAGGTGCCACAGCACATTTGCCATAGCCACGCTGAGCATGATCGTGAAGCCGATGCCGATCTGCCGTTCGCGCGAAATGCGTCCCGCCACACGTCCGCTTGTCCACGCGCCACCCATGATCCCGGAAATACAGAAAACAAACAGCCAGAAGAACTGCGTAGGCGGCAGGCCCAGAAGTTTACCGAGCAGAGTCGGCGCGGAGAGGATGAAGAGGAACACGGCGCTGAAGGGGACGCCGCTGGCTATGGTCAAAAGCAGAAAGCGGGAGTCGCTCAGGACGCTCCAGTAGCCGCGCGCGAGCGGGCCGGATGCGAATGACTGGCGCCGTTCTTTGGGCAGGGTTTCGGGCAGCGTGATCCAGGCCAACGCACAGAGCAAAAGGGCCACGGTCATCATGAACCAGAAGATCGAGCGCCAGCCTATCAGCACCAGCAACCAGCCGCCGATGATCGGCGCAATCGCCGGGGCGATGCCGAAGAAAAGCGTGATCTGGCTCATCAGGCGCTGCGCCTGCACTGCAATAAAGAGGTCGCGCACGATCGCACGACCGACCACGATGCCTGCGCCGCAGCTCATGCCCTGCAGCGCTCGGCCGGCAATGAGCACGCTTACGTGATTGGCGAAGGCGCAGATCAGGCTGGCGAATGCGAACACGGCCATCCCCCCCAGGATGACCGGCCGCCGGCCGAAGCTGTCGGACAGTGCGCCGTGCAGCAGCATCATCACGGAGAAGCCGAGCAGGTAGGCCGAGAGGGTCTGCTGCATCTCAAACGGCGTAGCGTCCAGGCTCTTGCTGATGCTGTTGAAGGCCGGCAGGTACGTGTCGATCGCGAACGGTCCGAGCGTGGCCAGTGCGGCGAGCAGTGCTGCAAGCCACCAGAGGGGCTTGACCCATTGCGCTGTGGGTTGAAACTCTGTTCTGTTCAAGATGAAGTCCTGGTTAAACGGCGGCACGCCGGCGGAGTTGGGTCCGGCGTGGCAGCTTGTCTTGCATGATGAAACGAGTGTTCGGCTGCCGACAGGAAATGGCGCCGGTCCGCTGAGCGGCAGGCCTTAGAGGAATGCGCGGACATCCTCCATGTCTTGACTGCTGAGCTTCCACTCACAGGCCTTTGCGTTCGCTTCTACCTGCTCCGGTGTTGTCGCCCCGGCGGTGACCGAGCAAACGATCGGGTTGGCGAGGAGCCAGGCGAATGCCAACTCCGTCACACTCTGTTGGCGCTCTGCCGCGAAGTTCTCCAACTTCTCCAGGATACCCCAGTTCCGATCATTGACAAAGCGGCTTCGGTAGACGTCAGTCCATGGCCCGCCGGCAAGACGGCTGCCATTCGCGAAATGGCCCGGCCGGTGCTTGCCGGTCAATAGGCCACAGGCGAGGGGGTAATAGGGCACGAGACCAACCCCGTATTCTTTGCAGAAGGGCACGATGTCGCGTTCGATGTCTCGGGAAAGGATGTTGTACTCGAACTGGACACAGGTGAACTGATGCAGGTTGTGCATCCTGGCCGCCCACATTGCTCCTGCCAGTTGCCAGGCGGCGGAATTGGATGCTCCGATGTAACGGACCTTTCCTTGCCCGATCATGTCGTCGAAGGCCCGCAAGGTCTCCTCGATCGGCGTTTCAGGATCCCATCGGTGGAGATAGTAGACATCGACGTAGTCGGTCCGCAGGCGCCCCAGACTTCGCTCCAGTTGCTGAAGGATGTGGTGGCGGGAAGCACCACCCTGGTTCGCACTGTTGGTGCCCGTGCTTGACGCGCCCCGGCCGGCAACTGTGACGCCCACTTTGGTGGCGATGATTACATCGCTCCGCCGGGCGGTACTGCCGACGATCTTGCCGATGAATTCCTCGGAATGGGTATCCGCGTAGACGTTCGCCGTATCGATGAAGTTGACGCCGATGTCGAGGCACTTATGCAGGATTGCCTTCGTCCGCTCGAAATCCGTGCGTCGCCCAAAGTCATTCGTCCCGATGCCGAGAACCGAGACGTCGAGGCCGGTTCGACCGAGCTTGCGGTATTCCATCTGCAATTCTCCTGCTCCCGCGGTTTAGAGGTTCAGTTGGTTACCGCCACTCGGCATCCGTCGGGTGAACATTCGTCGTTGCATGCCGCACAATCTCCCGGTCCAGGCCATGCTCGATGAACTTGGCCCACTTGGCGAAGTGCGGCATCTGCCGATGGGCCTGCTGCGCTGCTTTATCCTTGTAGACCTCGTAGAAGTAGAACTTCAGCGGGTCATCGTTATCGCGCAGAACGTCGAAGCGCAGGCAGCCGGGCTCGTCGCCCTCCGAATGCACTGCATCGTACTTGATAACCTCCAGGAACTCGTCGAGCGCCGATGGCTTGACATGAACTTCGATAAGCATGCAGATCATGGCGAATCATCCTTTCTTCTTCCTACTCATACCGACGCGTGAATGCATCCGGCTTTTGCCTGGTGCTGCGGTATGTGTTCAATACGGCCTTCTCGTCCGGGTAGCCCAGGGATATGCCGATAACCAGTTTTTTGCCCTCCGCTACGCCGAGGAATTTTTTTATCTCCGGCGCGTAGCCGGTCACCGAGGCCTGCAGGCAGCTTCCCACGCCGAGCGAGTGCGCCGCCAGAATGAGGTTCTGGGCGAACAGCCCCATGTCGAAGATCGACCACTCTCCCAGCGATGCGTCCATGAAGAGAAAGGCGGCGCAGGGCGCTCCATAGAACTCAAAGTTCCCCAGACGCAATTTCTCCCTCCCCGCGACATCATCCCTCGCCAACCCGAGGGTGTTGAGCCTGCGGGCGCCATGCTCATGGGAGCGTGCATCCAGGGCGGGCGGCCAGGCCTTGGGTTGGGGCAGGTCCGGAGCGGTTGGCGCCTTCACCTTCGCCAAGCTGAGCAGTTTCTCCGCCAATTCATCCCGCTTTTTTCCGCTTACGACCGCAACCTCCCAGGGCTGCGTGTTGGTATAGGAGGGGCTGGCACTCGCAGCCTGTAATATCTTGTTCATGACATCGCTTGGTATGGGATCGGGCTTGAAAGCGCGGATACTTCTCCTCGTCTCGATAGCTTCAAAGATTTCCATCGGTATTACCTCCTGTGTAGGCCATTATCTTGCATACTTTTCAAAATTCGTCAATTACGAGTTCAGGCTTGTGTCAAATTTCACCTTGACAAAAATGGCCCCCTATACCCATTATCACGCAGCCTAAACCGGCGGGATGAGCACCGTCCGCACGGGCGGCGGCGCGGCCTTCTACCTGCTCCTGCCGATCATTCCGGCGAAGGCATGAGGGTGTTGTGGGGGCCGTCGCCATGGACGATTCTGATGGAGGAAAGAGCATGCTGACACAGAGATTGGCCGATTTCGTCATCAACACGAATGCAGCGGAGTTGCCGCAGGAAGTGCTCGACGGCGCGCGCGATGCCTTTATCGATACGATCGGCTGCGGCCTGGCCGGCAGCCTGGAGGAAACCAGCGGGATCATCGTACGCTTCTTAAGCGGGCAGGGCGGGAACGCCCAGTCGACCGTCTGGGGCAACGGCTTGACCACGACAGCGACCGATGCGGCCTTCGCCAACGGCGTTTTCAGCCATGCCCTCGATTACGACGACACGCACAGCAATCTCCGCGGCCACCCGAGTGCGACGCTGGTGCCGGCTATCCTCGCCACGGGTGAGCGGCTGCACGCATCGGGCCGCGAGGCGCTCGCCGCCTACGCGGTCGGACTGGAGGTGGCGGGAAAGCTTGGGCGGGCCTTGGGCGACGCCCATTACATGCGGGGCTGGCACGCCACGGCCAGCGTCGGGGGCATTGCGGCCGCCGCGGCGTCGGCCCGCCTGCTGGGGCTTTCGGTCGAACAGTGCCGCCACGCGTTGGGTATCGCCGCTTCGGAGTCTTCCGGCCTGCTGCGCAACTTCGGCACGATGACCAAGCCGTTCCATGCCGGGCATGCTGCCAGGAACGGCGTTCTGGCCGCGACGCTGGCCGGACAGGGCTTCACCGCCGATGCCGTGATTTTCGACGGGCGGGACGGGTTCCTGACCACCTATGGGGGTGCGGACGGGCAGCCGCTCGCCGAACTGCTCGACCGTCTCGCGAATCCCTGGGAGCTGCTCAAGCCCGGGATCTTCTTCAAACGGTGGCCGTGCTGCTACTGCAACCACCGTTCGATCGGCGGCCTGCTGCAGATGATCGCCGAGCACAGGCTTTCGCCCGGCGAAGTCGAGGCAGTCGAGATCGGGTTTCCGCCCGGCTCCGACGCCGCCCTGATTGCGAGTGATCCGCGCACCGGGCTGCAGGGCAAGTTCAGCATCGAATATGTCGCCGCCGCGACCCTGCTCGACGGCAAGTTGACGCTGCAGAGCTTCACCGACGCAATGGTGAACCGCCCGCAGGTGCGCGACCTGCTGCAGAAGGTCAGGCGCTACCGAATCGACGACTCCCGCACCTTCTCGGGCACCGTCGGTTACAATGACATCATGATCCGGACCCCGCGCGGCGAATTCAGGATGCATGTCGACCGTACACCCGGTTCGCCGGCGTGGCCGATGAGCGCGGCCGAGCGTGACGAGAAATTTCTGGATTGCGCGGGCCGTGTGCTTGGCAATACGGAGGCGCTCGCCCTGCTTGATCTGGCCTTGAACAGTCAGTCGCTTGCGGACGTGGGCGAGCTGTCGCGGGCCGCGGTGCCTGGCAATCCGCAGTAGGCGCTCGTCAAGCGAGGCATGCCGAGGATCGCAGCCCGTTCGCTGTCTTTCCAGAGGGAATGGAGGTCGAGGCGTTGGAGATCTCCCCGAAGACCTTCCCCATGAGCTCTTTCCACTGGCGCTTTCCGCCCGCTTCCGCTTCGCGTATCAGGGCGACCAGCCTGGCGTTGACAGGCGCACGTCGACCAGTTTTTTCCGCCAACCGGACGATCTCGCCATTCAGCCGGTCCACTTCTGCGACCGGCTTCCAGGCCCTCCCACATGGAGGATCTCGCCAGCGGGTCGATCGCCAGCAGCTCATATTCGTCGTCCCAAGTTATCAACCGAGGCGTGCCAGTTCCGGTTCCGTCCGTGTCACCCAGCCGTCGGCGTCGCATTGCCGGAAGAGATCGATGGCCTTGGTGAGCTGTTCCCTGGCCTTGGGGATGTCTTTCTTTTTCTTGAACCAATCGGCATAGAGCGCATGGTCACGGGCCAGGTTCCACTTGGTGCCATATCCCGTATTTGCTTTGATGGCCCGTCTTATCCATGCCTCCGCTTCGTCCATGTGGTTATCATCAATGTGTAAAAAAATCTCTCCAATGCCTCGGGTTCCAAAGGATTCGCAGACTGCAAGCCTGTTCTTTTCATGAGCTGCGATCAGGGTGTTCAGTTCATGCAAATCAACAGCAGATTGATGATTCAGAATCTTCGCCCTTGCCACGAATAGTTTATGGACATTAAGCCAGGAGGGGAGAAACCTTGCGTCCTCCATAATGAAAATACATTTCGTATGATATTTTTCCGCCTTCGCATAGTCTTCCATATCCCCATAGGTAAATCCCAAATATCCGGAAGCGACGGCACCCCAACTAGGTATAGCCGCTTTTTCATAAAGTCCCATTCCCTCTAAAAGATATTTCTCCGCTTCACGAAATAAACCTTTATGATAGTATGACATACCTTGAGTGGTATACGCAGTCTGCAGAGCAATGATATCTCCGCTCTCCGTTGCAGACTGTAATGCCTCAGTGCTAATTTGAAGGGCCCGATTTGTTTTGCCTTGCCAATTGTAAGTCAATGCAAGACCGCTCTTTGCTAATGCTATCGCGGTAAGGTTCTTTGATAGAAGATCCAAATCAAGCGAGGTCTTAATGTAAGATATGCTTTCATCAAACTGGTGATTACTAACAATAGCGCTACCCAAATGATAATTTGAGAACCACAAGGTGAGATACTCTCCTACTTTTGCCGATATCTCGAAAACCTTTTTTAGATATTGAGTCCCTTTAACGAAATCTTCTTCAACCCAACAATAATATAGTCCTACGGCTGCATAAATGCCGAGAATCCCTTTCTGGTAATTCAGATTTAAGGCCAAGTCGATAACAGGCTCAACAGCTTCTTTTGCTTCAATATAGTAATTTAAGCTCTGGTAAGAAATTGAAAGCATGACCCTCGCATCAATGACTCTCCTTTGAACATCCTCAGTTGAGTGGAGCTTCTCCAGGCAGGTCAGGCTTCTTTTCGCATACTCAACAGCGCCCCTGTAGGATGCCGCTTTCTGATACTTCATTGCCTCAAACCTTGCATATTCTGCCCCCTTCTCATAATCCTCACAGGCTATGCAGTGGTCAGAGAGAACTCCATAATGGTAGCAGATATCGTCTTTGTAAATATCTTCAATGGCGCCGGCAACCTTCGCATGGAGCTGCTTTTTCCTCTTCGTGAGGATGGAGTCATATACCACCTCTTTTGTGAGTGCGTGTTTGAAAATGTAGGTGGATTGAGGATAGATGCCCCGTTCATAGAGGAGCTCCGAATCTCTGAGAGAGGAAAGATACGACAGAAGCTCCTGTTCCGGTAGCCCGGTGACCTGCCGGATCAGCTCATGGCTGAATTCCCGCTCGATGACGGAGCCGGTTCTTAAAACTTCTCGCGCCCCTTCGGGAAGATGATCCACACGGGCCATGATCACATCCAGGATCGTGGAGGGAATTGCGATGGTCTTGAGATTCCTGGTCAGCTTATATGTGCCGTTGCTCTGTTCAATGATTTTCAGCTCCCTGAGGGACTTGATGAATTCCTCTATGAAGAAGGGGATGCCTTCCGCCTTGCTCAGGGTCAGATCCTCGATTTCCTTATCCACATTGGTGGTGTTGAGCAGGTAGGACACCATGGCAAGGGATTCACGGTTGGAGAGTTTATTCAGGGTCACCTGGCTGTGGTAGGAGCGGCTGCCCCAGGTGTGGACGAACTCTGGTCGATAAGTGAAGATCAGAAAGACCCTCGATCCGGAGATGCTTTCCAGAAGTTGCTTGAGTGCATCCTCGGAGCTCCTGTCCATCCAGTGGAGATCCTCCACGGCCATGATCAGGGGCCTGACTTCAGAGACCTTGAGGGTGATCCTCTTGACGGCCGCCAGGGTTCTGTCCTTCCTTGCCTCGGGGCTCATTTGCATCTTCTCGATGCCGCTTTCTTTCACGGCGAGAAGGTCAAGCAGAAAGGGCAGGGTGGTGGGTTCATCCACCTGGATGATCTTCAAGAAGCTGGTGACCTTCTGGCGGATCTGTTGTCCCGTGTCGTTATCCTGAATCTCGAAGTTGGCCTTCAGGATGTCTACGATTGGGTGATAGGCGACGTTTCTGCTGTAGGATAGGCACCTGCCTTCCAGGAAGATCACATCCTCGTTGGTCACGGCCTTGCGGAACTCATAGAGGAGCCTGGACTTGCCGATGCCTGCCTCGGAGATGATGGAGATGGCTTGGCCCCGACCTTCCCGGGAGCGCTCAAAACCATCAAGCAACAATTCCAGTTCCCTCTGCCGTCCCACGAAGGGGGTTAATCCTCGCTCAGCGCTCACATCGAACCGTGTCCTTCTGCTGCTCGGGGAGATGACCTGATAGACTTTAAGGGGCTTCTCCTTACCCTTGATCTCCTTCTCCCCCAAGGCCTCGACACGGAAGAGGCCCTCGGTGATCTTGAAGGTCTCCTCGGAGATATAGGTGGTACCAGGCTCGGCAAGGGATTCCATCCGGGAAGCAAGGTTGACTGTATCTCCGACGGCCTTGAACTCTAACCTGAGGTCGTTTCCCAGTGTCCCCACCACGACCGGGCCGGTATGAATCCCGATTCGCATCTTCACCGGGGGAAACTCCCCATTCTCCTGGCGCATCCGTTCGTTGAACCGTGTCATCTCCCGGTGGATGGCCATGGCGGATCTTATGGCTCTCTGGGGGGCATCCTCCAAGGCAATAGGAGCACCGAACAGGGCCATGACCCCATCCCCGGTCATCTCGTTCACCGTGCCCTCATAGTCATGCACCTTGTGAATCAGGATCTCGTAGACCTCGTCCATCATGGCATACATGGCCTCTGGGCCGTGTTTCTCGGAAAGAGGTGTGAAGCCCTTCATGTCGCCGAATAGGACCGTCACCTGGCGCTTCTCTCCCTCGATCCTGTCGCGCTGGGAGAGGATCTCCTCTGTGACTCCGGAAGGGAGGTATTTCTGAATCTTGGCAATCTTTTCGTCGAAGGAGGGTTCTTTGGGCATGGCCGGGGATGGCTGGATCAGGTTGTGTCCGCAGTCACCGCAGAACTTGTCGGAGGGAAAATTTTCAAACTGACACTTTGGGCAGGCAAGAACAAGCTTTGCCCCACAGTCACGACAGAATTTTCTGTCGCCGGGATTCTCGATCTGGCACTTCGGGCATTGCATGGTTCATATCCCCCGGGGTTTCAAAGTCGGAGCGAAGAACCTGTCAGCTTGTGGCGATCTGACCAAACCCCGATGAGCGTTGTTTCAGAGTAGCCTTCCATAGCCGCCCATTGAGCGGCGCCGAAATGCTGCGGCGGTCATGAGAGGTTCTCCCTGGTCATCTTTCCGTAACAGCATTTCGACGGATGCGAAATCAGATAGGCTCCGCAGAACTTCCCCCACGAAAAGAAGCTGGTAACCCCAATAACACAAAACCCCGCTCTCTTCTGAGAAACAGGGTTTCGATAATCTCTTCATGGCACCACCCTTATAAAAAGGGTTCAGATTAGGTGTTAACCTATTGACGATGCCGCATTAAATATGTTTCTTTTTGTGCTGTCAATTCTTTGAAAAGTCAAGAGAAAGTTTCAACCCGCAGTCGCTATCCGGCAGTTTCGACCAGTTGAACCCGGGAGTCCGTGAAGTTGATCGTTTGAATCTTCTCTTCAAAGATCCGTTGCTCGCCAAAAAGGGTATTTACGATAATTTTGCCATTCTCGATGGTGATTTGAGTGATATTTTCCATCACCGGCTGTTGGGCGCCGGGCGGATACAGTTTTGCCAAACACATAGAATCCTCCAATAATGGTCTTCGGTTCCAAGCACTAAACACGGAGCCGGGCAATCGGGTTACTTCAATAGGCTGCGAGCCTTTTTCAGGTATCCGTCAGTCTCTGCCATTTTATCGGCCGCCAGCCGCAGTTGCTCGGCGACATCATGTTGATCCGTGGCTATCTTATCGGCCCATTCGCGGAATTCCGCACCATGTTCCTGATTATGCTCCAGCCAGTAGGAGAGCAGGCTGTTCAGTTTACTTGCGGTATCGTTCATAACATCCGGGTCCTCACTTGCGTTCAAAATGGTGCATAAGAAACTATTCGCGCATACCGTCTATCAATCCATGCAAACAATTGAAGGATCGATAAACACTTGCCTATATATTGTGTAAGAGTAAAACGAGCGGCCATCCATGTCAAGGAGATATCATCGATCGTGATCGAGATTCTTTGTCGATCTACCTGGCTGCAGCCGGATTCTGCGTTTTGACCGCCTGAACCTTGGCCTTGAATTCGTCGATGGTCATTACCCAGGCGATCGATCGCGACATGATTTCGAGGGCCATCCAGTGCTGGTCGATGCCGCGCATGCTGGCGACACAGTCCGAAATGACCACGGGCCGATAACCACGGTTACCCGCGGCGAATGTGGTGGCCAGAACGCAGGTGTCGGTGTTGATGCCGGTCAGCACGACCGTATCGGCCTTGAAGACCCTGCCGACGAGCGTGTCCAGATCGGTCCCGTGAAAGGAATCCATCACGCGCTTGGTGGTGACGTGCACGTCACCCGGTGCCACGAGCTCCAGGGGCAGCTCCGCCTGGGGCGTTCCTTCGATGCGGTCCGGCCCCTTGCGCGCCTCGGCCTGGGCGTTCTGGGAGACGCGGGCCCGCTGACTTATGCTCACCATCGGATGCGATTCAAAGCCGCGTTCGACCTCGACCGGCCGGCGTTTCACGTACGCATGGATGACCGGAATGCCTTCGGTGCGCGCGAACTCGAGCAGTCTTTTGGAATTGCCGATGACCCGTCGGGCTTCCTGCGGTGCAACCGGTGCGGTGGCAAGTTCCATGTCGAGGTAATCATTCTGCATGTCCACGGTGACGACGACCGTTCTGCGCGGATCGATCGTGAGCAGTTCGTTCATCCTGCGCCTGTATTCGCTGCTGTCCCTGATCTCAACCGGCGGTTGCATCGTTATCCTCCCCATTCTTGATTAAACCGATCTTCTATGCAAACTATTGTAACCTACCCTCTGGCAGGGAGTGTAAAATGAAAACAGGCGCCTTCGTCGATTTTGCTTTCCGCCCAGATCCGGCCGCCGTGCCTCTGGATGATCCGCTGGACGATGGCGAGCCCCACACCGGTGCCCTCATATTCATCCGCAGAATGCAGGCGCTGGAACACGCCGAAGAGCTTATCGTAGTACTTCATGTCGAAACCGACGCCATTGTCCCGGACATAATAGACCATCTCGTTGTCTTCGATATGGCTTCCCGCCTCAATCCGGGCGACATCTCGCTTCTGAGTGAACTTGACCGCATTGCCCAGCAAATTACTGAAAACTTCCCGTATGAGCGACCGGTCGCCCATCCCCGCCTGTATTCCTTCGATACACAAGGTCATGTTCCGACCGGGATTGATCGTGAGCAGATTCTGCCAGACCTCCCTGATCATCTCTTCCATATCGAGGTTTGTTTTTGACATTTCCTGTTTGCCCAGACGGGAAAAGGCAAGAAGATCATCGATGAGACGGCTCATAGTTGCAACGTTGTCCCTGATCGTTTGGAATTGACGCCGGGTCTCCTCATCAAAGTGTTCGTCCTGCTTTTTGAGGATCATCCGCGAATACCCGTCAATGGCCCGCAGCGGCGCCCGGAGGTCGTGGGAAACGGAATAACTGAAGCTCTCCAGCTCCTTATTGGCGACTTCCAGTTTATTGTTCAGGGATTCCACCTCTAAAAAGCCGCGATGAGTCAACTCGAAAGGGGCGAGGCATTCGGTGAAAAAATCCTGGGATGCTTTAACTACCCGGATGCAATCATTTACCGTTTCAGCATCCGCCAGGAGCTCGAGCAACGTCCTCCGCTGGGCGGAGACGATATCCATCACCCACAGACCGTCCCGCACCGCCTGACGTACCAATTCATGCCCATGTTGAAGCGCAATTTCACCCGCCCCGGCAATGCACTCCCGCAATGACTGCTGGTAAGCCGCGTCAAAGGTGCGAACCTTTTCTTTCATGATACACCACCGGTATACCGAGCCACCAGGACCAGGGCATCGTCCGTTTTCCTGTTGTGGTTCATGATGATCTTATCGGCAATTTGTTGCGGCGACTCTTGACGATTCACTTCGCTTTCAAAGCCGCTGCGAATGCCGTCCGTGGAAAAAATAAGAATGTCTCCCCGGCCGACGTGGGTCGGGGAAGGGCGCAGGGATGGCAGTTGATAACCGACGACGCCGCCTCTCAGGAGCAACGATTCATGGACCGGGCTTGCTTGAGGATCTGCGCGGAGCAGAAGTCCCTCTACGTTGCCGACGCCCAGCCAGATCATGGCATCGTTTGCTGCGTCGAATAACGCCAGACTTAAAACGACCCCCCGCGTTCTGGCCAGTGATTCGTGACATCGCCTCACCAGCGAAACGACATCGGCACCGTCCGATGCGTAACTGCCCAACGTCTCAGCGGCAACCAGGGCGGCAACTGCCGCCTGTCCGCCGTGACCCAGGCCGTCGATGACGGCTGCCAGTAACTTCTTTCCCCAGGCTTTCACAACGTGGGCGTCACCCGAACGTTCCTCTCCGGCGAGTGAAAGGGCTGCCACACCCCAGTCGACAATGGGGTTTGTTATCTCTTCCATTTTTTCACAGTCACCGTTGTTCCTTTTCCTTTTTTCGAGGCAATCGCGAACTCGTCCATTATCCGCTTGCAACCAGGTAGTCCTATGCCCAGGCCCTTGCTTGTTGAGTAGCCGTCCTTCATAGCAAGCTCGATATCCGGGATGCCGGGCCCCTCATCCCGAGCGACGATGACGATGCCCTTTTTACTCATATTGTCGGCCAGACCCATGACCATTTCACCCGATCCCGCATATTCTACGATATTGCGCGCCAACTCCGAGACACAAGTGGCCACGAGCGTCTGCTCCCCGGTGGAGAAGTTCAACGCGGTGCACAGTTCGCGAACCTGATGCCTGGCGGTTACAATATCGTATTCGGACTGGATCGGCACACGCAGTTCATCAGACATTGGTTCCCCTGCCCTTCAGAATGGCATCCAGCGTTGCCATACCCTCCTCCAGGTCCAGTTCCGTCGGCACATCCCCCAGCGCCAACCCCAACTGCACCATCGAAAAGGCAACCTCGGGCTGGATGCCGACAATCACCGGCTCGGCGCCGCGCAGCTTGACGGTCTGGGCGATTTCGCGCAGGGTGCGGGCAGCAAAGGAATCGATCAAATCAAGGACGGTCACGTCCACGACCACTCCGCGCGAGCGCTGCTTGCCCACCCTTTCCGCCAATTGCTGGCCCATTTCCCGCCATTCGGAATCGGAAGGGGATGACTGGATGGAGGCAATCAGGTAGGGACCCTGTTTCAAAATGGGTATGCTCATCGATCCTCTATCCTTTCTTCAATGGGGCAGGCGAGTCAATCGCGGCGGTCCGGTAACCCAGAAACGCATCCGCCTCTTCAATGCCACCCTGCAGATCCCCCACGGTCTTCAATCTTGTCAGATCAACGCCGACGTACACAAGCGCCTGGGCGACGTCCGGGGAGAGCCCCGTGACGATGACCCTGGCACCCATGAGCCGGGCCGCATCGACGGTCTGGAGGAGGTGGTTGGCGACCTTCGAGTCCACCGCGGGGACGCCGGTGATATCAATCACGACCGCTTTGGCGCGATTCGCACGAATAGCGCAAAGCAACTGCTCGGTAAGTTGTTTTGCCCTGAATGAATCGATCAATCCGATGATCGGCAGGATCAGCATCCCCTCCCGGACCTGCAGGACAGGGGTGGATAGCTCGCGGATCGCCTCCTGCTGCTGGCGAACCACGTTCTCCCGTTCCCGGATGAAGGCCATGGCGACGACGGCAAGGATATTGTTGGCGACCGGTTCGTACACGTCGAGCGCTGCGGTGAGCTGCGCCATATCCTTGCGGTATTTGCCGAACAGACTGCGACCGTACACGTCGCGCAGAGTCAGCATACCGCCCAGGATCTGTTCGGATGTCATGCCGCGCAGCACGCCGCGTTCCGCCATCTTCTTGGCATACGCCTCTGCCGAATCGTAACGACCGGATTCGAGGCATTCGATGCACGTGTCATAAATCGTTGCGGATTCAGCTTCCGTCTCCTGTGGGGTCATTCCTTCCAGCAGTTTTTTCGTAGTCATCTGATGCACCCATTCCCGGCGTAAGGAATTACGTTCACCGCGAAAATGAGTCACCAATGCTTGCCTCAAGCCTTCCGCCTCGCCCTTTCCTCTCCTTCTCCTCACTTCTTGGTTCACGGTTTCCGTCCCTCCTCAGAGAATTTTCATTCTATACTTTTTGACTGCAGCCGTTCACACAAAACCCCTTCCTGGTCGGCAATAAAAACCCCCGCTTTGGTAAGAAACGGGGTGCTTATCCGCCTATCCATATCTCCCTCCAGCATGGTTGTATAGGATGGAACTTATTTGACGGCCGTTCATACGTTCATATCTCCAGTTACAGTATCACGATTTTCATTCGAAATCCAGAACTGCCTGGCCGCCAGCGTCCAGCGCTGTCGAGGTATCTGACGGCCTGGCCCACGTTTCGTTTAAGGTTGATGTTGAAGCCATCGTGATATGCCTTTACTGCAATGGCCGCCTCGCGTTGGCCGCCGGCTCAGGGAAACGTCTTGCGCAGGGCCTTGTCGAGGGCCTCCACGATCCGATCGATTTCGCTGCGCGTGGTCGTCAGCGGTGGCGCGATGAAGTACCGGTCCCCGTTGATGCGCGACCAAACCCCGAGCTCGGTCATCTTCGCCTGGAACTTCTTCCCGATCTCCAATGATTCGTCGAACCGTCGGCGGGCGGCCTTATCCTCCACAAGTTCGACCGCGGCTATCATACCCAGGCCCCGGGTTTCTCCCACATGGGGGTGGCCGTCGATCTGTTTAAGGGTGCGCTGCAGATAAGCCCCGGTTTCTGCGGCCCTGGCCACCAGGTCGTTGCGTTCCATGTAGGCCAGATTGGCCAGAGCCACAGCGCAGGTCGTGGGGTGGCCGGAATAGGTGAAGGCGTGCATGTAGCGTTTGCTCACTTCGACGCTGTCGATGGCTTGGGCGATCTCGTCGCTGATGCCGATGCCGCCCAGAGGTACGTACCCCGAGGTCACGCCCTTGGCGAAATTCAGGATGTCCGGCTCGACGCCCCAATGGTCCAGTGCAAACCATTTCCCCGTGCGCCCGAATCCCGTGATGACCTCGTCCGCGATGAACAGCACATCATACTTATCGCAGATTTCCCGGATCCGCTTGAAGTAGTCGTCCTGCGGGACGATGACACCTCCCGCGCCCTGCACCGGTTCGGCGATGAACGCGGCGATCGTATCGGCGCCTTCCCTCAGGATAGCCTCTTCGAGCAGGTTTGCAGCGGCGATGCCGGGGGAGCCCGATCTTCGGGATTGCTCGTGCTCGTAATTGAAAAAATAGGGGTAGGGTGACTTGATATGGAGAAAACCCGGCGTGCGCGGCTCGAACATCGGCCAATAGGCGGTCATCCCCGTGGCGCTCATCGCCGCCAATGTGACGCCGTGATAGGCCCACTCGCGGGAGATCACCTTCCATTTGGTTGGCTTGCCCTTGGCCTTCCAGTAGAAACGGGCGGTCTTGATGGACGATTCGGTGGATTCGCCGCCCCCGCTGGTGAAGAAGAACTTGTTGATGGACGGGTAGGCCAGCCCCGCCAACCGCTCTGCAAGCTCGATTGCCGGCAGATTGGACGAACCCGTATAGCAGGGCATGAAAGCCAATTTTTCCATTTGCGCGGCTGCCGCGGCGGCCAGCTCCTTCCGGCCGTGACCGATGTTTACGTTCCACAGCCCGGACAATCCGTCAATGTACGTTTTGCCCTCGATGTCCGTAACGAGGGAACCCTCACCCTTGACCCAGATCTTCGGGGCCTGATGTTCGCTGGGGTGGTGCAGGGGGTGGATGATATGGGCCCGATCGGCTCGGGTCAAGGAGTGAATATTGCGCTCGCTCATGGGACTGCCTCCCTGTGGTCGGGGTTGCTTGTATATGCGGCGAGGATAGGAAACGCTCCTCCGTATGTCAAGAAGAGTTTATGAACAACGGCGATAAATTGTCTTGACACACAAAAGCCATCTTCATATACTCCCCCCCTATTGCGAACAGGGGTCTCCACGCGCCGGCTAAAGTCAGGGAATTCCCGTTGGTTACGAAGAATGTATGAACGATGAAGGAGATCGATTGGCAGAGCGGATGGTGAACGCAGCGGATACAACGAAGGCGCCCGCGGTCCTCTTGATCGCGACGTTCGATACCAAGGCCGAGGAGGCCCTCTATCTCAAGGATAAAATCGAGTCCCTGGGGTGTGGGGTGCTCGTGATGGACGCCGGGATTCTCGCGGAGCCGGGGAAGCCGACGGACATCACCCGCCATCAGGTCGCCAAAGCGGTGGGATCGTCGATCGATGAGCTGGTCGCTTCCCGGGACAAGGGAAGGTGCATCGGCACGATGCTCAAAGGGGCCGCAGTTTTGACGAAGGCGCTCTACGCGGAGGGGAAATTCCAGGGGATCATCTCGATCGGCGGAGCGCAGGGGACCGATATCGGGACCGCGGCGATGCGGGAGCTTCCCTTCGGCGTTCCGAAGCTCATGGTCTCCACGGTCGCCTCGGGGCGGGCGACGTTCGGTCCGTTCGTGGGAACGAAGGACATCGCCATGATGCACTCCGTTGCCGATATCCAGGGGATCAATTTCATCACCCGGCGGGTGCTCGGCAACGCGGCGGCGGCGATTTGCGGCATGGTGGAGAACGCGGCCGTCGGCGGGTATCAGTCGTCGGACCGCATTCCCGTGGCCCTCTCGATGCTCGGTACCGTCACCCAGGGGGCGCTACGGGCGATGAAGCTCCTCTCCGCGAAGGGTTACGACGCGATCGCGTTCCATCAGAACGGGACAGGTGGGATCGCCATGGAGGATATGATCCGCGAGGGGATCTTCAAGGGCGTTCTCGACCTCAACCTCCACGAACTGGGCGATTCGGTGGTGAACGGACTTCACGCCTCGATCCGGGACTATCGGCTCGTATCCGCCGGGGCGCTCGGCATTCCACAGGTCGTCGCGCCGGGGAGCGTCAACTACGCCGTGCTGGGGCCCGTCGATACGCTGCCTGCGGAGATGCTGAAGCGGAAGTATATCGTGCACAATTCCTTTCTCACCCTGGTGCGGCTTTCCAACGAAGAGATCGCAAAGGTCGCGGTCATCGTGGCCGACAGGCTCAACGCCGCAAAGGGACCGACGCACGTCTTCATCCCGCTCAGGGGTTTTTCCTATCCCGACCACGAAGGGGGGCCGCACTGGGACCCCGAGGGCAACGGGGTGTTTATCCGGACGCTTAAATCGCGCCTCGCTCCATCGATACCGTATGACGAACTCGATCTGCATATCAACGACGATGCCTTTATCGATACCATTGTGAACGAGCTCGTGCGATTAATGAATCAATAGGCAGGAGGAATGTATGGCGGAAAAGAAGAGAGAGCTTTCCGGGGTGCTCACCCCGATGGTCACCCCGTTCAAGAACGACAGGGTGTTGTTCCACGGCCTCATCGCCAATGTGGAGAAGATGAACGAAACCGGACTCGCGGGGTACTTCGTGCTCGGGACGAACGGCGAGTACAAGTCCCTTTCCGTCGACGAACGCTTTCAAGTGTTGCGGACGGTCGTGAAATATCGGGCGAAAGGCAAGGGCGTCATGGCGGGGATGGGGTTCGAGAGCACGAAGGAGACCATCGACATGGTCCTCAGGGCGGCCGGCGAAGGCGCCGATATGGCGAGCCTCCTCATGCCCCATTTCTTCGCGAAAAAGATGACCCCGGAGGTGCTTGCGGGGTACATTACCGACGTGGCGGACGCTTCCCCGATACCGGTTGTTCTGTACAACAACCCTTCAGTCGCCTCGGCCGTCACCATCCGGCCCGACCTGATCGACCGCGTGAAGGAGCACCCGAACGTGATCGGGATCAAGGACAGCTCGAGCGAGACCTACAAGCAGAATCTCGATGCGGCCAAAGGGAAGATGTGCGTCCTGGCAGGGAGCGCCGGCTATTTTCTCGACCTGCTGAAGGCGGGCGGGAACGGCGGCGTGCTTTCGCTTGCCAACGTCTACCCCGATGCCTGCGCCAAGCTCTATACGCTCTTCCGGGAGGGAAAGATGCAGGAGGCCGAAGCGCTGAATGCGTCCCTGGTCGCGTTGAACAAGGAGGTGTCCGGTTCGTTCGGCGTGGCCGGGGTCAAGGCGGCGATGGACCTCTCGGGGTTCTGCGGCGGTGATCCGCGCAAACCGTTGCTCCCGCTGAGTACGGAGCAGCTCGCGACACTGAAGGCGTCCCTCGGCAGGAGTGCATTCGCGCAATAGGTCCTATGGACAGCGCTCGGTGCGCCGTTTTTTTTTGAGTAAAGGAGGATCGAATGGAGAGGCTGAAGGAGAGAGTGGCCATCGTCACCGGTTCCGGACAGGGAATGGGGCTGGCGATTGCCCATGCATGCGCCCGGGAGGGGGCGAAGATCGTCGTCGCCGACATCAACGACCAGACGATCGCGACGGCCGTTGAGGAGATCAAGAAGCAGGAGGACGCCGAGGTCATCGGCGTCAAAGTCGACATCACGAAACGCCCCGATGTCGAAAAGGGCGTAAAACAGATCCTGGATACCTGGGGGCGGATCGATTGCCTCGTCAACTGCGCAGGCGGTTCGCTCAACACCCCCTACAAACTCGAGGAGATCGAAGAGAAACACTGGGATCTCGTAGTGAACGTCAACATGAAAGGGACCTTCCTCTGCTGCCAGCAGGTGATTCCGACGATGGTCAAGCAGGGAAAGGGCTCGATCGTCAACATCTCCGCCCTTGCCGGACACTGGCGCGCTTCGCTCGCCGGGGTACAGTACTCGGCGGCCAAGGCAGGCGTCGAGGGGATCACCCGGCAACTTGCCTACGATTTCGGCCCGACGGGGGTCCGGATCAACGCAGTCGCCCCCACCGTCAGCATGACCAGCGAACGGATGCAGGGCCTCTGGGACGCGCGGAGCGAGGAGGAGAAGCAGAAGGTCTATTCCCAGATCCCCCTCCGGCGACTCAGCAAGGTTGAGGAGATCACCGCGGCCATCGTCTTTCTGTTGTCTGACGAGGCGAGTTATATCACGGGGATCACCCTTGATGTGTGCGGCGGACGCTACCTGCGGTAAAGGCGGATCTGAGGATTGATTATGACGAATGACATGACGGTTCTGCTTCCCCAGCCGATCGAGGCCGAGGCCGTCGGCATCCTGGAGAAGAACGGCGTACGATTGATCACGGCAAGCGTGCCGAAGCCGGAGATCGTCGGGCCGCTGATGAAGGAAGCGCAGGCGATCGTCCTTAGGACGGGAATCAAGGTGAGCCCCGAGCTTCTGGCGTACCCGAACGAACTCATGATGATTTCCCGCACCGGAGCCGGGGTCGACAACGTCGACATCTCCGCCGCGACTGAACAGGGGATCATCGTGACCTCCAGCATCGGGGTCAATACGACCTCCGTTGCCGAACATGCGCTGTCGCTGATCCTGGCGCTTTTCAAGCAACTGTTCCGCCTGGACGGCGAAGTGCGGAAGGGAAATTTCGCGATCCGGTACAAGAACCTGCCGCATGACCTGCGCGGCAAGACGATCGGGATCGTGGGCTTCGGGCGGATAGGGTCGTCGATCGCCCAGGCATGCCACAGGATCTTCGCTATGAAGGTCCTGGCGTACGACGCCCTCTTGACCGATCTCCAGAAGGAGCAGTACCGGGAATGGGTGACGTTCACCGACCTGCCGGGGCTCTCGCGGAATTCCGACGTCATTTCGATCCATACGCCCCTCACCCCGGAGACGGAAAAGATGTTCGACCGGTGGTTCTTTTCCGGCATGAAAAAGACGGCCTTCATAATAAACACGTCGCGGGGAGGGGTCATCAACGAGGCGGATCTCGTCCGAGCCCTGAAAGAGGGCGTCATCGCCGGCGCGGGTCTCGATGTCTTCGAACACGAGCCCATCCAGCCGGAAAATGAGTTGCTTTCGCTGCCGAATGTGATACTCACTCCCCATACGGCAGCGCTCACCGAAGAGTGTGTGACGCGGATGGCCGTTGCCGGAGCTCAGCGGGTAGTCGATCTGTTCAACGGATTCATCCCCGAGAACGTCGCTAATCCAGAGGTCCTGTCGCTCGAGCGGTGGAAGCAGTTGAAGAAGAGATAACGTGCACGGGGTTACGGTCCTTGCGGAACGGTCTCCGGCGCACTGTGGGTAACGAAATCAGAATCAGAAGAGGTGGAGGAACATGAAGGTATCGCCGAATTACGGAAGGGAAAATTTGTCGTACGAAGGGATCAGAACCTCCCTGCGCGCGCTGACGTCCGATAAAAAGGGTGAGGGCGCCATGGTGGTAAGCGGGGAGGAGAAGTATGTGAATCGCGTGCTCGACCTGCCGATCGCGCTCGAATTCTATGAGGATCTGAAATACATCGCCAGGGCAATCGGGGTTACGAAGAACTTCCGGGAGGTGATCGATTATTTCAAGGTCCCCGCGAACGAAACGCCCCAGGGTTTCCGGATCGAATACGTCCTCGAGAAGGACGGCCTTGTGAGGGCGGATCTGGTGCGCGACATCGGGTACGACAAGAACGGGCAGAAGCGGCCGACGAATGTCCTCTTTTCTGCCGATTGCGCGGATCCTTACGAAGTGGCGGCGGTCAGGCATCTCATCGTCAACCTGACCTGCAACCCGGGCATCATCTACGATCTGTTCATCAATAACCCGAAGGCGAACGTGGGCGCGAAGTTCAAGACGCGTGAAGAGGTGATGGAGGAGATCGGCAGTATCCTGGGGCCCGGCGCCGACATCAGCGTCGAGCTGAACAACCCCTTCGACGACGTCCAGAAGTGCCTCGAGGAGGCGGAAAAGTTCCGGGAGATGCTCTCGCCCTACCGCGTGGTCATCAAGGTCCCCCATACCGGGCCGGTCAACGCGAAGAATAAGTGCGAGCTCCTCGAGGGCGACAAGATGTTCAAACGGCGGTATGACGACGGCCCGACGGCGGACATGGTGCACGGCCATAACCTCGCGCTGACGCTGCGCGAACACGGGTTCAGGATCAATTTCACGCTCATGTTCGAGCCGTTCCAGACCGCGTTCGCCCTGCAGGCGAAGCCCTATTTCATTAACAGCTTCATCCGGCATCGGCAGATGCAGAGCGTCGCCATCAAGAAGTACCTCGACCTGTACCGGGTGTCCGACGACAAGCAGTTCCTCGTGGATATGCGGAAATTCTTGATTGAGAAGGACTACCTCCCGCCAACCGCGTCCGGGATGGATCTCTTGGAAGTGAAGAAGATGGGCGAGCGGATCGTCAAGTACCGGCAGGTCGAAGAGGGGTTCGAAGGCGACGACGGCCTCGACAGCGTCCGCCATAACCTGCGGGTGCTGAGAAACTGTAATCTGCCGGACACGCGGCTCATCATCTGCAGTATGGAAGGCGAGACCATGTATCCGGCGATCGACTCGATGCTCACCGAGGAGGAGTTCGAGGATATGATGGACCGGGTGGTCGTCACCGCGGAGCCCGGGTATCTGGCGCGGTTCACCAGCACCAACCAGGTTATCTCCTATCAGCGGAGGTTCCTGACTGCCGCGCAGTGCGCTCTGTGATGGTAATGGTTTTTAGCGGTCGCTATGATCAAGCAGTTCGGGGACGAGGTCCAGTATCTGGGCCCCGATGAATTCGGCAAGCTCTGGCGGGAAGAGTACGAGATGCAGAAAGAGCTCGGCAAGTCCCTGAAAAAATAGGTTTAACAAGACGAGGTCAGCGAGGGAACTATGCGAAAAACCGGGGAAATCGTGGTAGGACTTTGCTTTGCGGTGATCGGTATCGCATTCACCATCGGCGCCGTCGAGCTGCAGATTGGTGTGCCGACGGAGCCTCGTCCCGGCTTTGTCCCGTTTATCGACGGGGTCATTCTGATCGCGCTCTCCGTCCTCTTCATCATTCAGGTCTGGCGCGGACGGGCCGGCGACAGCCAGGCGTTCGGCAACGTATGGGGACCGGCCATCGTCGTCTTGGCGATGATCCTGTACGTGGCGACGCTGGAGACAGTGGGGTATGTCATCACCACCACGGTCCTTTCCGCCGTAGTCCTGTACGTTCTGGATACAAAACCGCGGGTGCTTGTCCTGGTGAGCCTGGCCGTGGCGGTTGTGAGCTATCTGCTCTTCGATCGCCTGCTGGGGGTGACGCTGCCCCCCGGACTGTTGACATTCTTGTAAGGGGTAATTATGGGGTTATTTGAAAATCTGGCCGGCGGATTCGCCGTGGCCATATCCGTGTCGAACCTCTTCTACTGCGCGATCGTGGCGCTCCTGGGAACGGCGATCGGCGTCCTGCCGGGCCTTGGACCGCCG
>VFSW01002063.1_pt1 | contig 30458 bp, 28 predicted proteins | sample 5358111 | NCBI WGS metagenome assembly VFSW01 (sample SAMN11554181, study PRJNA540505) | mine drainage metagenome | isolation source: sediment from site ElyBrook_90M | place: USA: Ely Copper Mine, Vershire, VT | collected 2017 | reverse complement strand
AAGCCTTGGTGAGCCGTTACCTCACCAACAAGCTGATAGGCCGCGAGCCCCTCCCAAAGCGATAAATCTTTCCTTGCTCTAGCTTGTGCTAGTGCGAGCATATTTGGTATTAGCATCGGTTTCCCGGTGTTATTCCAAACTATGGGGCAGGTTACTCACGTGTTACGCACCCGTTCGCCACTACCTATAAGGGCAAGCCCTTATAGACCGTTCGACTTGCATGTGTTAAGCACGCCGCCAGCGTTCGTCCTGAGCCAGGATCAAACTCTCCATCGAAATTATTATGGATTGTTATCTCTCTTAGCTTTTAGACCTTTGCTTATAGCAGTATCGTTAGATCTTGCTATTTGTCATCGGTTTTATTGTTTTATGAGTGATACTCAAAAGTATTTGACATGCCATCTAGTTAGTTGTTTGGCTAGCTAGATGGAAACTGGCTTAATTCGTATATGACTTCGCTAGTTGTTAGAAAACTAACAACATCTTGCTCATCGTTACAGGTTCTTATCTGAAGTTACCATGTTGACTAAGGAGATGCATCGTTGCCGATGAATCTATCTTTGTCTAGGTAGTATCAGTTTCGTTACTGTAACGAACTATAACCCTATCTCGTTGTCAAGGAGCAAATCACTTTTATGTGAGTACTTTACTTACCTCTAGAGTTTGACCTTATCTAAGTTTGTTCTCTGTTGTTTTAGTGGCTGTGTCAACCATCTTTAGATGACACGTGCCTAACAGAGACTTAGGTAAGTCTTTTGACTCTAGATATTGGTAAAGATCTCAAAGTGAGCCTTTATCCGTTGGAGGCTCTTCTACTGATCTTGTATCTTCTAGATACTTAGTAACTGTGGTAACTGGTACCGCTAGTTGTATATCTAGAGATAGATCGACGAAGAGCTTCGCAGATATCTAAATCTTTCCTACCTGTGAGTGTTATCGACTGAGGAGATATGTAGGTGAAGTTGTTACTTTACTTACATATACATCTCGTTCGACTATGGGCTCCTATCTAGGTTTGGTATCTGAATCAGGGTGACGCACTTTACCTTTTTTATCAGGTTCAGTGTCTTGTCTTTCCTTATCAGAGCCTTACTAGAAGGGCTCATGTGCTCACAAGCGGACTTAATAAGCTATATGGGATTGGGACTAGTTGATGCCGTTTTGGGAGAGATTTTAGATAAAAAGTGGTTGAGGTGGGGGTTTAGAGTTCAGTAGGGGTTTGAGAGATGTACATGGGACAAGGATTGTCATAGATCTTTGGATAGGTGTAGGTATCGAATGGTTAGTAACTGGGGTAAAAAGGGGGGAAGGGGGTGACGGAAGTCACGTGAAAAATTCCTACACCACTATTTGCGGAAGAGAACAGATTTGCAGTCTTGGACGTGACAACTTTGATTCAACGCGGCCCCAAAAGCCGCAAGATCCTAATCGATGGGCTGAAAGACGGTTAAGACGTTCGAGCTCCAGTGGCCAGTCGAGATATTAAATGTTCCACCGCAAGTTACGCTCGCTAGTCTTCAGGAATCAGATCCCGATATGAGCTGTGACTCTTTGACAGCTAAATTAGCTTTATCCATCAAAATCAGCGATGTAGCTACGAAGCCATAGCGTTGATTAATTTGGCTATTGAGATGGGATCTCGTAACGACCACGGCTCCATGGCCACTGAGCAGATCACGTCCTGTGGATAGCAGCATCAAGACGTCCAGCTGAGGAAATAGCAAGGTGAACTTCAGGGAGGGCAACCATGATTCAATTACTGCCAAAACGACAGCTAGAGTTCTCTTCGTAGATCCTGGTAACCACTCTCAGAAAGACTCAGGAAATTTCAACTGGGGCAGAGTAAACGCGCTCACGACAACCCGACGTCTCAAGAACAATTGAAACGTACCTGATGTCCCGAGAGGATAGAACGCCACACTATGCAGCGAAGAAAAGAACAGCATCGCCTTTTCCTCACGCCACCTATATAGATTTTGGGTCAGCCACCTAGATCTAGGTGGCTCAGAAGATCCCGAACCGAACAACCGATGCAAGCCCAAAGATAATAGAGTAAACCGCAAATGGGACCAGCGTACGAGTCTTGAAATAGCGGGCGAGGAAGATCACAGCGAAGAGTGAGGTCAGTAGTGCGGCGGCGCTACCCGCAAAGATCTCTGGACGAATGCCGTTGCCAAGTGGTCCAAAAAGATCAGGGACCTTCAGTGCTCCCGCTGCAAAGATAACTGGAGTAGAAAGAAGAAAAGAGAAACGAAGAGCATCGAGATTGCTTAGGCCTCGATAAAGTCCCCCGACCATTGCAATGCCCTCTCTGCTGATACCAGCGAGCAAGGCTACCGCCTGAAGGGCGCCGATAATGAAACTGCCCAGCACTCCAACCTTGGAGAGTGCATGCTCAGAGGCGTCATCCATCGGCACGATACGTTCATCTCGAAATCTCGGAGTGCTAGTCGGTTCTGGGGCGTCCGAGGAAGTGACCTCTGTGAGTACAGTCCCCCGCTGGGATCGCCGCCGATAGAACTCTCCAAGGCCGAGGATCGCACCATTGATCGTCAAAAAAATCGCTGCTGCCACCGGCTTGGCGAAAAGCGTACGAAACAAATGCTCGAAGATCAACCCCAAGAGCCCTACTGGAATTGTCGCAACCACTATTAGCCAGGCGAGACGCTCACTATCGGTCTCGATCTTTCGACGGTAACAACTTCGAAGGAACCCGCCAATAAGACGAATCCACTCCTTCGCATAAAAGCCGAGAAGGACAATGGCAGTAGCGAGATGAAGTCCGACGATAAATGCAAGATACGGGCTGTTCGACATCGACTCCTGACGTACAAGGAGGGCCCAAGTTCCGCCGAACCACGACGGCAAAAGGACGGTGTGGCCCAGACTCGAGATCGGAAAGAGTTCCGTCACCCCTTGAATGAGACCTATGACGATCGCCTGCCAGAATGTCATATGGTACAGTGCCGGTATTGTGTGATGGATCACTCTTCTCCCAATCGTCGTCGTTTTACTCTTAGCTCAGTTCGCGTTGCATCGAACGCCTTACCGCACACCACTACAGGTCTTAACCGTTCGATCCCTTCGATCAACGATCGCCCCAGTTCGTCAAAGACCCACCCGCACTAATCCCGTCACCTCTTGTTTTTTACCTCTTGCCACGGAAAATTCAACCATCGTCCGTCTCAAGTTCCCACAGTTCCTACGATGCACCACCAATTCGTCCTAAGACCTCCGCTACGGACCATCGGCATATTGGTGAGCAGGGAGGAACGTGGAGCATCCTTCCGGTGTCACTGCTGCCACCAGATGATCTTGGTTCCTGCTACTCCAAAAAGCTTTAACCGGAACTATTTTTCTAATTACCGTCTCGCTGATAGACCTCATCTGCATAGTGTTCAAGCGTCTTGGAACATAGCGCCAGCACCTCTGTGGCGGCCAGCGCACCAACGGCCCCGAGAAGGTCACGAGCGCGAACTTTTTCGAACCATCTTTGTAGCTTGGCGAAGTCTTCTTCGTTCTCCTCGAGCTCAGCAAAGGTGTAGTGCTCAGCCGTGACCTCCTTTTCAAGACCCACAAGAAAATCTTGACAGCGATCGACGATCTCTTCGTACTCATCGTTACGAGCGGCATTGAATTGAACCACCACCTCTGCACCGCCAGCTAATGCGTCACAAATGAACAAAATTGCGCTCCCTCCCATCTCTTCAGTGATCTCCCGCCGAAGAGCTCGAAGCGTTCGTTCTGCTGTCTGGTCGTGCGGAAAAAGAGCGGTTCCGTTCAGGAGGTATATCGCGCCGAGGGACTTGAGTCGGCGCCACACCGTTGCCCGGAGCCGAGTCGGTTCATTAGGAACTCTGTAGGTGAGGATAAGCCATCTCGGCTCCTTTTCAGCTATCTCATTTGCGCGGTCGTACTGTACACGAGAGGTTGTTTCTACTTCTATATCTCCGTGAACATCTTCGTGCTTAGGCTCCCTCGCCAACGTTTCCTCCACCTCGATTACATGACAGCGTTTCTACTGTGTAGGCTCTGGCAGTCACTATTTCTGCCAGGCGCGACATGGCGGCCAATTAACAGTTCTATTTGACTATGCACCACTCTTACGGGTCGCATGTCGCAACGAGATAATCAGTGCAACAACCCATATAACGGGCAACGCCCACCAACTCACAATACCTCCGCCGTGTAGTAGTGCTACCGCGAGGAGTCCAAGCACCACACCTACGGCAAGGGTAATATCCTCGCCGACGATAAACTTCCACAGAAAGCGTCCAAACGCCTGAGATTGAATAAGAACCGTTTTCATGCCGTCACTCCACCCATTGTCGCAAGTCCCCGCCTAGAGGATCGAAGTACGGCTACGAGTACAAACGTCACGAGCGCCGTCACAGGAATAATCCCGAGTAATGACGCATCAGACCCTGGCCAGTGCGCACCAGCACCCTCGGCACCCCAGAAGGTCCCAAAACTCGTCAACAGAATACCAACAACATACTTAATTGTGTTTTCTGGCACCTTGGAAAGAGGTCCTCGGACAATCACCGCAACCACAACTACAAGTGCGACCGCCACCACCGCGGCGAGTGCAGCAAGCGGAATTTCTCGGGCATTGGCTCCAAAGGTAACCACAATAAAGGCAACCTCAAGCCCTTCTAGCAACACAGACTTGAATGCCAGCGTGAATCCATAAGGGTCGCCGCCAAGTCTCCCAGCCCTGACCTCAGTCCCGGCAGCCTTAGCCGCAGCTACCTGCTTCAGATAGATAGCATCCTCATCGTGGAGGTCTTTAAAGCCGGAGGCTCGAAGTACTGCCTTTCGAACCCATCCGAGCCCGAACACTAATAACAACCCGCCAACAATAAGGCGAAGTGGACTCAGGGGAATCGATGAGATCGCCGGACCCAAGCCCACAATGACGATAGCCAGCACTGCGAGTGCGGCACTCATGCCTCTGAGCGGAGATTTCCAACCCCTCGTTACGCCAACTGCCACGACGACTGTCGTTGCTTCAACTGCCTCCACGGCACAGGCCAAAAAGGCGGCTACGAATAAAATCCATCCCGTCATCTACACACCTCCATAAGTAATGGTCACACCCTAAGCAGAAGCCAAATTACGGCACGCATCTTCTCCTACGGGCGAAAGAGCGTGTTCTCGCTCCATAAACCATTATAACCGCGGTTATGTATAATCATAACTGTGGTTAGTAATTAGAACCACCATATGCCGAATCCTTGGATGCTCGTCAAATTTGGGCTCTCTGAAGTAAAGGCCGAGCACGCAATGTACGATAATTGAAATTATGAGCATTGAAGGGTTCTCACTTACACGCAGAAGACACCGTAGACCCCTCATTGAAATAGCTAAAGCTGCGTCATTATTTGCAGGACTAGCACTCATCCTCGCATCGTGTGCGATCCCACCTTTAAAGATTCCCACTGTCCACTCGACAAACCCACAAACCTTCGCGCAAATATCGTCTATCTACGCCGCAGACGGATCACTATTAACACAAGTTCCAACGGACATGGTTCGTGTACCAGTATCTCTGTCTCAGATGGGCAGCCTTGTTCCGATGGCGACAGTTGCAATCGAGGATAAGCGATTTTGGAACCGTGGTCCCATCGACGTTAGGTCGATCCTTAGAGCAGCTGTTGCTAACTTCAGTGCAGGCGGGATTGCACAAGGCGGCTCAACAATCGAAGAGCAACTCGTCAAGCTAGAGCTAGGTACTCCAAAACGAACACTATCGGAGAAGGTACACGAAATACTACTTTCATTGGGCTCTCTTACGGGTACCACGAAGAGCCAGGTATTGGACAAATACTTGAACGACGTATATTTAGGGGAGGGAACCTATGGGGTATACAGCGCTTCGATTCGATACTTCGGAGTTCCACCATCATCGTTAGACCTTCCCCAGGCGGCGACGATCGCGGGATTGATAAATGCACCTTCCGCATACGACCCTCTCATCCATCCAACGTTAGCGACCCAACGACGAGACCAAGTTCTTGAGGCGATGTACTCCCAAGCACTAATTTCGAAGATTCAACTCTCCCAAGCTGAGGCAGCATCCCTAGAACTAAGCCCGTCACTCTCACTACTTTCGCCAAAGATCGACTACTTTACACAAGCAGTAATCAGCGAAGCAGAATCGCTATCACAACTCGGAGCAACTCCGCAACAGCGCCTCTCGACTCTTGAGCATGGCGGATTACATATTTACACTACCGAAATTCCACAACGTGAAAGTCAAGCACAAGCGGCAGTTTTGGCCGGAATTCCCGCAAACATTCAGGCATTGAGCGGATCATTGGTCTCTATTGACCCCGCAACCGGAGCGGTCGTTGCAATTGTGGGCGGAAGGGGATACAACAGCAACGCACCGTACTCTCAATTCAACATTGCAGTCCAGGCCCAGCGACCCGCTGGTTCAACATTCAAGGTAATTGCGCTAGCTGAAGCATTGACGCAAGGCATATCACCAACGACGATATTTCGCGCTCCTGCTACCCTCACTATTCCTGCGTCAAATGGGCAAAACGCATGGACTGTCTCCAACTATGCCGGAGAAGCATCCGGCGCAATGACACTTGCTACGGCGACCGCACTTTCAATAAACACCGTGTACGCCCAAGTCATGGAGAAGATAGGTCCAGCAAATTTTGTCGCGATGGCTCACGCGATGGGGATACGAACTCATCTCTACCCATTCCTTTCATTGGTGCTCGGGGATCAGCCGATTTCGCCGATTGACCTTGCATCGATCTACGCGACTGTAGCGAACTACGGCACCTACAACGCCCCTTATACGATCAGTGAGATTACCGATGCTAATGGCAACGTAATTTACCAACACAAAGCGTCCCCTTCTGTGGCATTTTCACCCGTAATTGCAGCGCAGATGATTCCAATCCTTCAGTCGGTCATGACCGAGGGAACTGGTGTAAATGCAGCGCTTAACCGACCAGCAGGAGGCAAGACCGGGACCGGCGAAAACTGGTCAGACGCCTGGTTTGCAGGCTTTACGCCCCAGCTTGCAACGGTTGCGTGGGTGGGTTTTCCTTCAGGCGAGGTGCCCATGGTTCCACCCAGGACGCCAATTTACGTAGTTGGTGGTAGCTGGCCTGCCAACATCTTTGCAAAGTACATGACAGAAGCTCTAGCTGGAACTCCTATCGCATACTTCAAGACAGTGGCGCAGATCGAAGCCACTTCAACGACGCTTCCACCACAAACGACCACCACGACCACACAACCCATCAACTCAATTACCCTGAATAACGTGATTGGAGAGTCGCAAAACGATGCAATCGCCTCACTAAGTGCTCAAGGAGTCAAAATTGCAACATCGTTTGCGCCTTCAGGAGAATACCCACCGGGATATGCGATAGCCCAAACCCCATCTCCAGGGAGTCAGGTCTTAAAAGGCGCATCGGTTACAGTTACTATCGCTAATGGTGCTTTGACTTTCCCAAGTACAGTTTTAGTTCCCGATCTGCTTGGACTATCACCAGCACAAGCGGCGTCCGTAATAGCCTCCTTAGGTTTAAAGGGTGCATGCATTGCGGCGGCAACACCCCCATCGACAACTGTTGCAACGACGACTACCGCAGCGCCAACTTCGTCGACCTCAAATCCGAGTACTTCAACTTCAAATACACCATCGACCACACTTGCAACGACTCAGACCACGGTCGCCTCATCAGTAAGTGAGCAATCTCCAATACCTGGTACCCAAGTTGCTGTAGGAACGCTCGTGTCGTGTAGCTACTAACAGGGGCAACACCCCAGATCTAGAAGATGAGCTCGAGCACGACAGACAAATCAGCTTCGATGAGTGCTATCCGATATCTCGAATCAAAGAACGAATATGTGTGGGAGTTGCAACCTTGACCATCGATTCAACAGAGATAGAGACGTATGTAATCGATGAGCGTGCGACAGTTGACGATCCATCTAAAAATGAATATTCAACAGTAAATGAAGTTTCCCCTAAATTGGTCATCGCCATGAATTGATACAAAGAAGTACCGACATCCAGAACACTATTTATCTTTAGTGATGCCCTACGCAAGACAAAATCCCATTCAATACCAAGAGCAACTCCCCCTTGCCTTCTAAAGTAAAAATCGAGCGCGTCGTCACACTTAGATAAAAGCGCTGATGGTCGAAGATGTCCGTACAAATCAAAATCACGGTACGAGAAATTGACGTTTCCTACTGAACGGCCACCACCATTAGTCTTTAAAGAATCAACACGTTCCACCGCTAGTAGCGTAGTAGATACAATTTCTCTCAACCCGCGGGTGGCGGTCACTAGCATCAAGGATTGATCTTCAATTGAAACGTCTAGAGGAAGGCATCGGATTCAATATTTCGCGTCTAGCGCGGGTTTTGAAATCAAATTGGAGTGAAACAATTGCGGACCTTGGCATCACGCCACCGCATGCTGCGATACTACGAACTATCTATGAAGCTAACGGAGTGATCGGGCTTCGTGAAGTCGCTAGAAGACTAAGAGCCGACCCAATGAACGTAAAACGAGGCATCGATTTCTTGGAAGATGCCGGAATGATTAGTTCGAGCGTCTCGGAACGTGGTAGACCTCGGTTCATATCCCTAACCGCTTCTGGAGTCGAGACGGCCGTTGAGCTCATAGATAGAATTACCAGCCAAGAGAAGATATTCGAGGAGTGCTTGACTAAAGAAGAGATCAACGAGCTCTCCTCCACGCTAGGCAAAGTTCAGGGCTATCTAGATTCCTTGACTGCTAAGCGAGAAAATTTCGAATCGTAAAACCTCCACTCGAATTCAACGCCTTTCGAAATGTCAATCCTTTTCGATGCAACAACGTTTGATTCTCTTCCATGCTGCATTCGGAGTGGAGACTCTTCAGAAAAAAGGTCTATCCCTGACCAAGATAGGTCGGCCTCAAGACATTTCCCGACACGTCCCGGCCCGACGATCAGGGGTTCCGCAAACAATCCCTCCGTATTTGGCACTTCGGCAAAAGACCTAATGAGAACCGCACTTCCCTCTCCTTGCGCTCCGGTAACGAAGTTCAAACATTTGTGTACGCCATAGCTCAAGTAAACATAGATATAACCGCCAGGTTCGAACATAGGCGCACATCTTTTGGTCGGACCATGAAATGCATGCGAGGCTGGATCGTCACTGCCTCCATAGGCTTCTGTCTCAACGATCCGAAACTGACGATCCCCTTTTACTACAACTACGCCAATAAGATCTCGTGCTACTGTTACAGCTGGGCGCTCAAAAAAGCCGCGATTCAAAGTGAATACCCCTCTATAAAAACTTCCACCAACCCCAAATTGTCCAAATCGAATTGCTGGAAGTCTAAAGTTCAAATTGGCGCCAAAATTAAATCTCGTAGGTTTGGTGCACATTGTGGCATACGTCAAATAAAACCACGACTGACGATACCCTCTTCTCTCCAACCGAAAAGGTCAACGTCGACCCGTAGGAGGCAAAACTTCCGTAATCGTTATTGTCAACGGTCAAGAGATTAGTGTCTTCAACCTCTACCAAAATTCGATCACCAAGGCGAGTGGAAGCGAGATAATCAATTTCGATACTGGTCACTCGGAACGAGATGAAGGTGGCGGATCCCCCTTCTGAAGTTAGGAAATGGCACAGGAAATCATCAACGATGTCCAGATATCGACCGTTATAGGTGACCCTCTGTGCATCTACGTCGCCAAAGGCAACTACGTATTCATACTTCGAGCCCTCTGTCAACTAAGTCTTGCCTTACCTGAAGTGATCGAAAGACCCAATTCTTTTCATCTGTTCTTGGAGCGAATCTCGGTAGATTGAACGTTGCTCCTCAACTGCTGCAATCCCCGCACCACCGCGACTAATTCGGTGCCGCACAGATGCACCAGGCTCTAGCAATTTAGCTGCCTCCTCACCGAGAAGGGGATGAGCTGAGACGAGTTCTTCGAGAGGAACGTGACGTTCAAGAGAGTCTCGCACAAGACCACCGACGACAGCATGTGCCTTACGGAATGGAACTTGTTTGCGCACCAAGAATTCAGCTAAGTCAATCGCGCAAAGGTAAGGCGAATCGGCGGCCTTTCGCATGCGAGAGAAGTCGAAGGTCGCAGTTGTAAGCATTCCCTTTATGGCGCTAAGTGCCCTAGAAACCTGATTGATTGAATCGAAGAGCGGCTCTTTATCCTCTTGAAGATCCCGGTTATAGCTCAAAGGTAGCCCCTTTAGAGTAGTTAAAAAGCCACCAAGGTGCCCAATCAATCTTCCCGTCTTGCCACGCGCCAGCTCGGCAATGTCAGGGTTCTTCTTCTGCGGCAACATCGAGGATCCCGTAGAAAATGCGTCATCAAGGCGAACGTAACCAAACTCTTCGGTAGACCATAGGACTATCTCTTCACCAATTCGAGATAGATGCACTGCAATCAGCGAAAGATTGAAGAGCGTTTCAGCCACGAAGTCACGATCCGAAACTGCATCGAGCGAATTTTCAAAAGGCTTTGAGAAGTGGAGCAATTGACTTGTGAACTGCGGATCGATAGGAAGAGTTGAACCTCCTAATGCACCTGCCCCTAGCGGGGAGATGTCAAGACGATCCAATGTATCGGTAATTCGATCCACATCCCTGCTTAGCGCCCATCCATGAGCCAAAAGGTGATGACCAAATAAGACAGGCTGCGCCTTTTGCATGTGGGTATATCCCGGCATGTATGCATCTTTAGCCTCTTCGGCAAGGTCAGCAAGGGCACTTTCGAGCTCAATAATCCTGTCTGCTACAAGTAGTAGTTCACGTCGAACAAAGAGCCGAAGATCTGTTGCAACTTGGTCATTTCGGCTCCTACCGGTGTGAAGTTTCGCACCCGCATCGCCTGCAATCTCTGTTACTCGCCTCTCGATAGCCGTGTGTATGTCCTCATCTGAATCCAGAAAGCCAAACACACCTTCCCGAAGCTCATTTTCAATGGTATTCAGGGCTTCAAGAACTGTCTCGAATTCAGCTTCACCGATGATTCCCACTTTATGCAAGCCACTCAGATGCGCCTTAGAGCCAACAATGTCGTCGAGTGCTAGAGTTCGATCGAATGTGAGGGACTCGGTATAGTCCCACAGTTCGCGCGACGGCTCTGAAGCAAATCGTCCATGCCATAGCGTCATCTTCTATAAACCTCCACAAAGCACCAAATTAGTGCGATTACTTACTTCCTTGCCGTTTTGACCACGTCTCAACGCCAAGGCCCCAAATGCGAACGAAACCTTCTGCATCGCTGTGACGGAATTGATCTTCCTTTTCGTATGTCGCAAGCTCGTAGTCGTAGAGCGAGTATGAAGAGCGCCTACCTACGACATAGACCCTATTTGGCTCGAGTGCCAATCGGACATCTCCGGTTACATATCGCTGGCTGTAGGACATAAACTCACTCAGCCCTTCACGTAGAGGAGAGAACCAAAGACCGTCGTATATCAATTCGGCAATACGTTGCGATAACTTAGCCTTTTCGTGAGCTAGATCTCGCTCAAGCGTAAGATCCTCAAGTTCACTGTGGGCGAGAATCAGCCCCAGGGCGGCAGGCGCCTCGTAGACTTCCCGACTCTTAATACCTACGCGTCGATTTTCGACCATATCGATTCGACCATATCCATATGAACCGAAAAGGTCGTTCAACTTATCAATCATCTCAACGAGGGTCATAGCCATACCATCTAACGCCACTGGTTTTCCCTCGTTAAAGGTGATGGTAATCTCGCTACGATCTTGCCGCGTCGGTACGGTCATCTCGTAAACGTCATGTGGCGGCTCAGCCCAAGGATCTTCCATCTCACCACATTCAACTGCCCGACCCCATAGGTTTTGATCGATAGAGTATGGCTTTTCCTTGGAGGCGGCAATCGGAATCGAGTGCGCCTGGGCATAATCGATAGAGTCCGCACGTGAAAATCCCCACGTCCGCACTGGCGCGATAATCTCAAGGTTAGGATTCAGCGCTCGAATTCCAACTTCGAATCGAACCTGGTCGTTACCCTTACCCGTACACCCGTGTGCGACCGCCTCGGCGCCGTACTTCTTCGCTGTATCGACTAATCCTTTTACGATAACGGGTCGAGAGAGAGAGGACACCAAAGGATACTTTCCTTCGTATAGGGCATTTGCATGCAAAGTAGGCAAAACGAAATTTTCCGCAAAGTCGGCACGAGCGTCGATCACCTCAACAGCTACAGCACCTGCTGCGATTGCCCGATGGCGAATAACCTCAAAGTCGCCGCCTTGACCAACATCCATCGCCATTGCAATTACTTCGTAACCATAATTCTCACTAATCCATTTGACTGCTACCGATGTATCCAGTCCACCCGAATAGGCGAGTACTACTCTCTTTGCCATTTTCTTCTCCCCGATCTCAAAACGTTAAAACAGCCTCTAAAAACTTTTTGCGCCATCACAGCTTACTTTGTTCGCCTCAGTCATTCGAGACCCGAAAGCTCGCTCAATCTCGCATATAGATTGCGAGCCTCATCGATAGTTGTAACTACCAAAACGGTGTCGTCGCCGGCGACTGTACCTAGCACTCCGTCGATTGTGGTTCGATCCATTGCCGAGGCAACAACATGAGCCGAACCAGGCGGAGTCTTTATCAATACGATATTGCTCGATATTACGACGTCAATTACCCACTCAGACAGAACTCGGCGAAGGTGATCGTTCTCGCTAGCAACATCCTTTTGATTTGAAGGTATCGCATAGACCAACTCACCACCTGGAACTTTGACTTTGATAGCACCAAGATCTTCAAGGTCTCTTGATACAGTCGCCTGGGTCGCCTCGATCCCAACCTTTGCCAAGAGGCTTACCAACTGCACCTGAGAACTGACAAATTCCGTCTCTAATAACTTTGCAATTTGAAATTGCCGTCGATTCTTAGTCATAACGTTCACCTACTTCAGTCAGGTCTCAAGCGAAACAGTAACGAAGGACCCCTTGAAAGGCGTCTAATCGGTTACCGGCTTGAGCAAAAATCGTTTGAGCGTTAGCCTCAAAAACTTCCGCAGTTACTTCTTCGCCTCGATGTGCCGGCAGGCAGTGCATAAAAACCGCGTTTGAATTTGCACTGGCCATCAACTCTGCATCGACTTGATAGCTAGGGGAAAAGATCGACCTTCGTACTTCCGCTTCATTCTCTTCACCCATAGAAATCCAGGTATCGCTGTACACTACGGATGCGCCCGCCACAGCTTCCTTAGGCGATAGGGTAAAGAACACTTCGCCCAGAGTTTCAAGGTAATCTCGGCTCGACTGATCAAAGCTGTATTCATTGGGACTTGCGATCGAAACAGTTGCTCCGACCTTTAGAGCCGCTACGGCGAGTGAAAAGGCGACATTATTCGAGTCACCTACGTAAGCAATTTTGATACCACCAAAGGAGTTACCAAGGGACATTACGTCGCTTATTGTAAGCAGGTCAGCGATTGCTTGGCAGGGATGACTCTTATCTGACAATAGGTTGATGATCGGCAACTTACGCCCGATCCGATCTGTGGCCGAAACCATCCTATCGAGCACGTCGTGGCGAAATACGCGAGCTGCAATAACCCTATGGTATGTTGCTAGAGTCCGAGCGATATCTTCCGCTGACTCTCGCTTGTCAATTCCGACCTCGCTATTTTGGATGTACACCGGGTGACCTCCAAGGCGCTTGACTGCTACCTCGCAGGAGTTGCGTGTTCTTAGCGATGGCTTTTCAAATACGAGGGCTACCGAATCGCCCTCACTAAATACTTTTCCGCCACGTCGAGAAAGGGTGAGAATCTCTTGGATGTCACCACTCGAAACTTCAACTAAATCCAAAAAGCTACGCATACTGCTCTTTCACCTATTCATTCCGCCTACACATTTACAAGAATCTCAGCACTACGTACGTATTCAACTAGCCAACTTGATCGCGTCGCCCAGAATCCTAACTGCCTCTTCAATTTCATCTAGGCTCACGGTCAGAGGTGGTGCAAGGCGGAGCGTAGTAAAGCCAATGGGATTTACTACAAGACCGCCCTCTAACGCATACCTAGCTACCAACGGAGCATCGATCCCATCTAATTCGGCACCGAGCAGGAGTCCTCTACCACGTACTTCGACTACTTTGTCGAGGGCCCTCAACCTCTCAGCTAACTCGAAACCTTGATCCTTAGCCCTCTTGGGTGCATCGATCCTTATCATTGAGGTCAATGTTGCGAGCGCACTCGCGGTTGCTAGCGGATTACCCCCGTAAGTTGTTCCATGGTCGCCGGCGACAAATGCATCGGCTACACCATTTTTTGCCCATGTTGCGCCGATTGGAAAACCAGAGCCAAGTGCCTTAGCCATAACGACAATGTCAGGAGGTATTCCGTGATGGCTAAAGTCAAACCAACTCCCACATCGACCAAGTCCAGTTTGTACTTCATCGAGTATCAGCAGCGTATCGGAGTCACTGGTAATTCTTCGAAGCTCACCGACGAAGTCTTCACTTAAAGGTCGCACTCCAGATTCGCCCTGGATTGACTCGATAATTACCGCTCCTACGCCACCTGCCTCAATGAGTTTGGCCACACTTTGAATGTCTCCAGCACTCACGTGATGAAATCCGGGCACTACAGGTTCAAACGCCTCTTTCTTCCCCGGTTGAGCCGTTGCGCTCAACGCCCCAAAGGTTCGGCCGTGGAATGCACCATTGATCGTTATGAACTTGTATCGGTCGCTGCCCTGCCTCTTTCGCGCCAACTTAATTGCAGCCTCCATCGCCTCGGCACCTGAGTTCGAGAAGAATATCTTTCCACTTTCATTCGTGGGGGTCGATGAAGATATCAGTCGGTCTAGTAGGTAAGCGACTTTTGGGCCATTCTCGTTAGCAAAGAAGTTAGAGGTGTGCATAAGCTTTCCCGCTTGATTAGCCACCGCTTCTACAACTGCTGGATAACTGTGCCCCAATGAAGTGACCGCAATGCCGGAAAGAAAGTCAAGAACGCGACTTCCATCCTCTCGAAAAAGGTAGCTTCCTTCGCCACGCACAAACGCGTCTCTCGGCTGTCCGTAATTGGCCATGAGATACTGCACCGTACCGCTTATCGGTTCGATATCATCGACACCGTCCAAAAGAACTTTGTAGTCCACTTTTCCTCCCCAATGGGTCCTTAGACCAAACTCATTCACAATTCGTAAAACCTAAGTGACAAAAAATCAACTGCTAGGTCCGACTTCTGAAGGCGCCTTCTTCACTTAATCTCAATATCGCCTTCGCGCTCAGGCGGTTTGCGTCACCATTGTCCCAATGCCTAATTCGGTGAATATCTCTATTAGGAGGCTGTGCGCAATACGACCGTCAAGAATGTGAGCAGCGGTCACTCCTTGAACTAATGCGTCACAACAACTCTCCAATTTGGGAATCATCCCCTCACCAATCGCCGGCGATCCAAGCAACTCTTTTAGTTCCCCGATATTCATTCGCCTAATAAGCGAAGCCGGATCAGGATAGTTTGAGTAGATTCCTTCGATATTCGTTAGATAAATCAACTTCTCTGCACCAAGGGCTCCTGCGATGGCTCCTGCCACTACGTCAGCATTAATGTTGTAAGCCTGACCCTCTTCATCGTGGGCAACGGTAGCCACTACCGGAATTAGACCTTGTGCCAACAGCCTCTCGACAAGAGTTGGGTCTACGTATTTAACTACTCCAACGAAACCCAAATCACCACTAGCTCGTTCGACTTCTATCAAACCCGCATCGCCACCACTTATGCCAACAGCAAGTGGCGCGAGCGAGTTGATCGCGCCTACTATCTCGGGGTTCATCTTTCCGAGCAATACCATCTGCGCAACTTCCAAGGTCGCAGAGTCAGTAACTCTCAAACCCCCAACAAATTGGCTTTCGATTCCTAGGCGGCTCAACATCTTTCCAATCTGGGGACCTCCACCATGGACGATCACCACCTTGATGCCAACAGACGAAAGTGCGACAACGTCTTGTGCGAAGGAGGTGAGAGCGGAACGCTCATCACCGCCAGCAATTGCATTGCCACCGTACTTGATCACAAAAGTTGAGCCCTGAAAGCGACGCATGTAAGTAATCGCCTCAATCAAGACCGACGATCTCAGCTGTGCATCTTCAAAATCCGCCATATCCCCTACCAATACGTACACTTACAATTAGCAACACCCCCCAAAAGACGGATGGGATCTGTCACCTGCTAAACCCAAAACTTACAGAGACTATGAAGTCCCCATGTTCTCGTCGATATAAGCGTGCGTCAAGTCAGCCGTGATTATCGCCCCTTCTGATGTTCCTTCATCGACGTCTATGTAGATAGAGAATTCGCGCCGCGAAACAACCTCTACAGCAGCCTCACGATCGTATTCAACCTCGTTGCCATCCGCAAAGACTAAGACAGATCCATAGGTAATAGAGACTTTATCGATATCGAGGTCGACACCAGCGGTTCCTACTTCGGAGAGAATTCGACCAAAGTACGGATCGTCTCCGTAAAACGAACACTTCACCAACGATGACTCAGCGACTTTCCGAGCAATTGCGAGGGCGTCATCTTCACTCTTCGCTCCGGTAACAACAACCTCAACCATCTTCGTAGCGCCTTCGGCATCAAAGATGATTTGTCGTGCCAGTGAACTACACACCATGTCAAGAGCCATTTGGAGTTGAGAAATCTCCAAAACTTTTCCTGATTTACCCGACGCTAAGGCAAATACTGTATCGTTGGTCGACGTACAGCCGTCAATAGTTATTCGGTTGAACGTCTTGTCCACAGAGCGTCGAAGTGCATCGCTCAATACTTCATGGGTGACGACTGCGTCCGTGGTAATGAGGGCGAGCATGGTAGCCATATTTGGAGCAATCATCGCGGCACCCTTAGCAATTGATCCAAAGCGTACCCCATCGACCTCAAACTCAGCTGTCTTAGCATAGGTGTCAGTCGTCATGATCGCCTTGGCGGCGCCATAGGCACTTTCACTATCATTTCCAAGCGACGAAACGCACTTAGGGATCCCAGCAATGAGCCGTTCGATCGGCATAGGAATACCAATTAATCCTGTCGAAGCTACTAGCAGCAGCTCTGGATTAACCTTTAGTTCCGAGCCAAGGGTCAACAACGACGAAAGTGCATCGCTGTCGCCCTTTTTTCCATTTGCAGCATTAGCATTACCGCTCGTCATAAGGACGCCTACTGCCATACCACTAGACTTCACAAGGTTTTGTCGGGATAGCCTAACTGGAGAAGCAGCAGCTAAATTTGTCGTAAAGGTCGCAGCTGCTACGACAGGCTCAAGGTCCTCGGTGACGATAAGAGCTGCATCTAAACGCCCTCCGTCCTTGATTCCAACCGACGATCCCGAGGCTTGAAACCCTTTTGGAAACGTAACACTCATGGGATGAGGCTCACTTTCGATAGTCCTAATTCTTCATCAAATCCAAGCGCGACGTTAGCACTCTGAATGGCCTGACCAGCCGCACCTTTAACTAAATTATCAAGGGCGGAGATCGCCATTACTTTTCCCGAAACTTCGTCGTAGAAGTAGCTAATCTCGACCCTGTTGGTGCCAAGTACGCTTTTTGTACTTGGACTTGTACCGACGGGCCTAACGCCGACAAAGGGCGAAGTTGAGTAAAAATCTTTGATCGCATGCGTTATCAAATCACTTATCTGCCCCGCGTTGGGCCGATCATCAATTGATGACACCCCCAAAGATGCAAGAAAGCTCGCGTCAAAATCCGCGTAAGTCTTTGCAAGAATTCCTCGCACCATAGGCACTACCTGAGGCGTAAACAGTAAGTCGGAGCCAATATTTTGCGCTATCTCAGGCCGATGGCGATGGGTTCCGATACCGTAAGCAAACGCCGTCGAATCGATCTCCGAGAAGAGATTCGCCACGTTAGCGCCACGACCAGCGCCGCTGATGCCGCTAAGAGCGTCAGCTACTATGCCCGACCGCTCAACTACACCTAACTCCAATAAGGGATAGAGGGCAAGTGTCACAGCCGTGACGTAGCATCCTGGACTTGCGATCAATCGCGCCGACGAAATAGTACCTCGATTTAGCTCTACGAGTCCATAAGCCGCCTCTTCCAAAAGTGTGGTCTCGTTGTGGGAAAATCGATAATACCTCTCGTACAAAGATGGGTCCTTGAGGCGAAAATCAGCAGAGAGATCGACGACCAGTCGAAGTGAGTCGATAACCTTCGGCACAACTTCCATTGCTTGCCCATTAGGCATAGCCAAGAATGCTACGTCAACACCACCTCGTCCGATCGACTGAATGAGATCATCGTTCGAAACAAACGTCATCTCCGATACTTCGCTAAAGCTTAGGTGCGGGTATAAATCGCCCACACCTAAGCCAACGTTCGAATTAGCAGAGGCTCCTACGAGTTCAAGTTGCGGGTGAGCCAAGATAGAACGTATAAGTTCCGCTCCCCCGTAGCCCGATGCACCAAAAATAACTACCTTCACACTTGAAAATTATACATTGTAATGAATAAAGTAGAGCTCTTTATATTCACCACAATGAATAATTAGCCTACTCGCGCAACTTGCCGAGGCCACTTTGATGAATTGCCTCGATGGCATTGATTCTTGCACTTCGAATTTCGGCCTCAGTAAGCGTATGGTCCATCGACACCACCTGAACTCTAAAGGTCAACGACCTACTTAGAACCTTTACCGAATCCCCGATATAAGAGTCGATCAAAGAGACCTTCGGGTTATAGCCGGCGATCGATCGGGCGATGAGACTTTCGATATCGACAGCTAACACGTTCGAAGCAACTTCGAACGACAGATCAAAATCGGCAGCTGGATATATAGATGGCGTCGAGGGGCGTCTCGAACCGGCGACTTCGTAAAGGGTGGCATCAAGATCAATCTCAACATAGTTGACACGACCCTGGGGCAAGAGTGACGTTAAATCTTCGACAGCGTATGGATTCAATTCTCCCACAACGCCTACGATTGTTCCGCCTTTACGCAAGACAAGCGATCTGCCAGGGTGAAAACCGATAAATCCACTAGCAACAACTTCATCGACGTTATCTATCCTCTCACAAGATACCTCGTCAAAAAATCCAAAAAAGCTCGCCAAATCCCTATAGGTTGCAAATGGCGCTGAATCTCCTTTGGAGAGCGCCAAAATAGCCAACCGCTCACTCTCGCGAGGCAATAAATCGCCAGATTTGGGAAGAGAAAAGACCTTCCCAATTTCGAAGAGTTGAACGGCTTCTTCCCTGCGATTTAAATTTGACACGAGTGCTTTAGCTAGACCAACTGATAGCGAACGGCGAAGGGTTGACTCATCAACTGCCATTGGATTCTTAACCTTGATTGGTGTCGAAGGATCACCCATCAAAGCCATATCGTTTGGCGCAAGAAGTGTCGACGTCCACGCCTCGTAATATCCTCTAGCAACCAAGTAGCTAACGACTTCTCTCCGCCTTCGCTGCTTAGGAGATAGCTTTCCGACACGGTTATTGCTCAACTTCGTTCGAGTGATATTTCGATAGCCAAATGTACGTGCGAACTCTTCAACCACGTCGGCCGCTATGGTGACATCGGGGCGATTAGATGGTGGCACAACGGTCATCGCTTCCCCGTCATAGGTAATCCCAAATCCTAGAAGCCCCAGCTTTGCCGATACCAACTCGAGGTCGATCTCCATCCCCAGTCTTTCAGCAATGTACTGAGCCGGCAAAGCTATCGAAACACGAGCGATCTCCGTCTCTACGACATCTACATACTCTGGGAGAACGCCCGCTAAATGAGCAAAGCGAGCGATTGCGAAGTCACAGATTCCAGGGTCAACGCCGCGTTCGAAGCGGTGCGAAGCCTCGCTCCGAAGTCCCAACCTCTTTGAAGTCTTGGCGATTAGATCTGAGCGAAACGATGCAACCTCGAGAAGCATGCTTTTACTGGTTTCGTCAATTTCACTCGATTGCCCGCCCATGACACCGGCGATGCTTAATCCGACACCATCTGTGTCTGCGATTACAAGGTCATATGATCTGTCGCTCGAATCCGACCTTCCCTTCAGCTTCCGCATTTGCCCGTCAAGGGTCTCGATTACTTCACCCTCTGCAGCTATTCGTACCATGACTCTCGCACCGGGGACCTTATCTCCATCGAAAGGGTGCGTTGGCTGGCCTATCTCAAGCATCATGTAGTTGGAGATATCGACGGACGGTGATATAGACCTCATCCCTGCCAATTCGAGGCGATTTGAGATCTTTCGATCTCTTTCGATCTTGGTAATATCGAACTTTGCGAGGCGAAGGCTATTTGCACCCTCTACCAAGTAGTCAGCGGGCATGGAGCGACGTTCGACATTAGAAAGGTCAGCGATCTCTGGAAATTTGAACTCAATACCGAAAAAGACTGCCAACTCCCGTGCTACACCCATGTGGCAGTTTGCATCGGGTCGATTCGCCTCGATTGCGAGATCGATAATCACATCAGAATCGATTCCCAGGGTAGATGCAAGATCATCTCCAGGTCGGATTCCATCACTCTTCAGAATCATAAGTCCGTCGTAGTCACTACCTAAAGCAAGTTCACGCGCAGAACAGAGCATGCCATTCGATTCAACGCCGCGCATCTTTCTCTTTGCAATAGCAAAATTTCCTGGGAGAGTTACTCCTGGTCTGGCCAGTGGTACGAAATCGCCCTCTTTGAAGTTGAAGGCTCCACATACGATCTGTTCCAAAGAACCGGTGCCGCCATCGACCAATATTCGACGGATTCGATCCGCCCCATCTATGGGGTGAATTTCGATAACTTTAACTGCTACGACCCCGTCTAGCCCTTCACCAACCCGCTCGACGCCTTCAACTACCAGCCCAAGACCGTTAGCCGCATCAACAAGCTTTACAACCACCTCGTCCACCGTTTTAGCAAGACCGTTAAAATCTGCAAATTCATTAAGCCACGAAAGAAGTACCTTCATCGTCTATCCAATCTAAGAAATTTATTGTCTGTCGCTTCTAGAGGCTTTAAATGGTGCGCATATAGCGGAGATCGTTTTCGGTCAAGATCCTCATATCTGCGATCTCATCCCTCATCTGCGTCAATCGATCGATGCCAAATCCAAATGCAAACCCGCTGAAGACTTCGGGGTCCAATCCGGCCGCCCTTAGTACGTTAGGGTGAACCATACCGCAACCTCCGAGTTCAATCCATCCTGTTCCGGAACAAGTTCGGCAACCTTCGCCACGACAAATTGTGCAGGTAACTTCAAACTCTGCAGATGGTTCAGTAAAGGGGAAGTAAGCGGGTCGAAGGCGCGCATTCATATCTGGGCCGAAGTACGCCTTTGTAAATGTCTCTATGGTCGAGGCCAAATGACCAAAGGTAATTCCCCTGTCAACCACGAGACCTTCTATTTGGTGGAACCCGATGGTATGACGTGCATCCGCGGTATCTCGACGATACACCCTGCCTGGCATAACGGCATAGATGGGAGGAGTTTGACTCTGCATGACCCGTATCTGCACAGGCGAGGTATGGGTTCTCAACACCACTTGATCTTCGCCGTCAAGATCAAGGTAAAAGCTATCCTGGCCATCACGGGCCGGGTGAAACTTTGGTATGTTCAGGGCTTCAAAGTTGTACCACTCGCTCTCGGCTTCTGGCCCTTCTTCCACACTGAAACCCATGCCGACGAAGATATCTTCCAACTCCATCCTTGTCCGCGTTACGGGGTGGATGCGCCCAGATCCCATGTTCGAAGTCTTTACCTCGGAGGTAGGGTCATTCACATCATTTGCTAGAAACGACTGCCTCTCGGCCAGGCGTATCCTCGGATAGAGATCATCGATCGTGGCCTCAATACGATCCCGCACTCCATTTATCAATTCACCGGCACTTGGACGCAAAGGCGCCTCAATCTGGCCCAACTGCCTGTAAAGAAGAGCTACCTTTCCCTTCTTTCCAACGAAGTCGCTCTTTAACTGATCGATGCCGGCAAGGGTTGTCGCCTCCACCATCCTTTGGTCGAATTCGTTACTGATATCCGAAAGTACTACCGACAACTGGGAAAGATCCATAAACTCACCTCAATGAAATTTCACGTTTAGATCCTAAACGCCGCAACCAAGGAGTTAGATTCGAGAATCGTATTTCACTCGAATCGCGAGCAAGGATACACCTGAACACGATCAGCACTTAGGATCTAGCTATCCCAAATACCAAATCGACTATCACTAAGTGAAAGAGTCACAAGGGGGGATCGGGTGAATGTAGCTCAGATTACCACGAGCGCAGCAAACAAGATCGACCGATGGCAGATGAACCACAAAGTTACATCAATCATGGTTGCAACCTACCTAAAGGGAAGAGAAGACAAAGTAGGTTCTCAGTCTGCCCTTTTTAGCTACTATGCACTCTTTGCGATACTTCCGCTAGCTGCCCTAGCAATCGGCATCCTAGCTCTACTACTTCAAAATGATCTGGCACTGCAAAAGTCACTGCTAAAAAGTGCATTCGCGTCATTTCCTATTGTGGGAACTGACCTAATGAAAAATTCAAAGGGCCTAAAGCTCTCATTTTCAACATCAACAATTTCGTCCCTAGTAATCCTCTACAGTTCCTTAGGGCTATCTCGCACGGCGATAACGTCGATCAGATCGTCAACGTTCAATGGTCAAATCGTGGAGAACCCGCTCGAATCGAATGCTCGCCGCCTACTTTGGACCATTGATGTAATACTCGGTAGCACGCTTTCGACATACTTTGCATCGGTCTTCCATAGCTTCATCATCGTAGGACCGCTGTTAGCAGTATCGATTTCGACGTTAATGTTCATCGCTGCCATGAGGATTGCCATCGGCAAGCGGGCCAAAAAATTTAATTACGTTAGAGCATCGATAATCTCTTCGATTGCGCTCTCGATCCTCCAGGTCGCTGGAGCACAGATAATAAACCACAAAGTCACACAAGCCGACGCAATCTACGGATTCTTCGCGATCGTCATAGGAATTCTCTCGTGGCTTTACCTAATTAGTTATGTCACCCTTGCATCGATAAACTTGGAAGTCGTACTTGACCAAAAGCTTCATCCCAGAGCAATCCGAATAGAAAATCAAACTGACGCAGATAGGCGAGCGCTAAAACTTCGCATATCACAGGTTCGATAGCAGCTGCTCGCGTTAGCCTTAACTTATAGCTCGCATGGTCAGAAGAGTAGAAGTTCGGGAGTCATTTAGAGACTCCTTTGACGCATGGCCTCAAAAAGAATAAGGGTCGCAGCCATAGAGGCATTCAAAGATTCGAGGTCGCTCTTTGTAGGAATACGAAGTGAGCTGTTAGCCACCTCACGCATTTCATCGGTAACTCCGTGCGCTTCGTTACCTACGACAACTGCACAGTCACCAACCAAGTTCGCGCCATAGTAAACCTCATCGCCATCTGCAGCGGTTGAGAATACGCGATACCCACGAGATTTCAGTTTCTCCGCATAAACGGGCAAATTATCGCATATATGGACGTCAACGAAGAAAATAGAGCCTACGCTCGACCGGATCACTTTTGGATTGTAGGGGTCGACCGATTCCTTAGAAAAGACCACATGTTTAGCGCCACTTGCGTGAGCAGAACGGATGATTGTGCCCGCATTTCCTGGGTCGCGAAGATCGTCGAGCAAAACTACGGTCGATGAACCGGACTCGATAGATGCGGGCTTTTGAATTTCCGCGACGGCAAGAATCGGCTGCGGTGAAACCGAGTCCTGTAATGATTCAAGAACTCCAAGTTCAACTTCAAAGGTCGGTATCTTGCGTCGCTCGGCGCTATCGATCAGGCGGAGATCGGTAGCGGTCACATTTGGTGCGGTGTAAATCGCTTCTAACTTTCGGTTAGATCGAAGCGCCGCCTCAATTGAATTACGCCCTTCGACCAAGAAGAGACCCTCGACATGACGAAAGCCGGCCTTGTGGGCCAGCTTTCTCAACCGCTTTACTTTGTCACTTTTACCGCTTAATGCCATTGCTATCTGACATCGACAATAGTGGCATTATGAACTAGAGGCTAATCACCTCTATTTGAAGGTGCTACGCGCCTTTCGCCTCGAGGGCGGCTTTAGCGACACCGACGATTTGAGCAAATGCATCTGCATCAAGAACGGCCAAGTCAGCGAGAACCTTGCGGTCAAGCTCGACCTCAGCTAGCTTTAGGCCGGCAATCAACTGAGAGTAGCTCATTCCGTTGATACGGGCAGCAGCGTTAATACGCTGAATCCAGAGTCTGCGGAAGTCGCCTTTGCGTGCGCGACGGTCGCGATACGCGTACTGCATTGAGTGCATTACCGCTTCGTTTGCAGCCCTGAAGCTACGACTACGATTACCGTAGAAGCCCTTCGCCTGCTCTAAAACTGCCTTATGGTTCTTTTTGGCGTGAACACCGCGCTTTACACGTGCCATTTCAAATCTCCTAAAATTATATGAAAAAAATTATGAATATGTAGCTAGGCGCTACATTCCAAGCATGCGGCGAATTTGACGAGCCTGACCGCCCGTGATCTCTGCGTCGCGTCCAAGACGACGGGTGCGAGTCGAAGACTTCTTTTCTAGCAAGTGCGCTCGATATGACTTACGGCGGCGAATTTTGCCACTTGCGGTCACTTTGAAGCGCTTCTTGGCGCCGGTATCGGTCTTCATCTTTGGCATTACTACTCCTTCATCAACTAAAAACCCAAACTCGAAAGAGTGGCGGCCATAGTAAGTTAAATTTTTATTTTGGGATTAACCCTCAACCTCATGGGCACTTGTATCTTCATTGCCCTTTGCGGCCTTAGGAGTTGCGCTGCTCTTCTTCTCGGGCGCGAGAACGAGAATCATGTTCTTGCCATCAAGCTTTGCGGCGGCTTCCACCTTTGCCATTCCGGTCGTCTTCTCCTCGATCTTGTCGAGGATCTGCTTACCTAGCTCCGGATGGAAGACTTCTCTTCCGCGGAACATCACCGTAATCTTCACCTTGTGGCCTTCAGCCAAAAACTTCATAACCTGCTTGGTCTTAGTATCGAAGTCGCCCGATCCAATCTTTGGTCGGTACTTCATCTCCTTCAGCTGAGAGCTAACGGACTTGCGACGTGATTCACGAGCCTTTTGAGCGCTATCAAATTTGAATTTTCCGTAGTCCATGATTCGACATACCGGAGGAACCGCATTTGGAGCAACTTCCACTAGGTCGAGATCCATGGCACGAGCCATCTCGTAGGCATCAGCTGAACTTTTAATTCCAAGTTGGTTACCATCAGGGTCAACTAGTCGAACTTCGCGAGCCCTAATTCTTTCGTTAATACGAGGTTCACCAGGTTGTGCAGTGGATATTTAACATCACTCCCTAAAACAAAAATTGCTAGCAGCCAACTGCTAGAAATAAATAACTTAGCTATCGCCGCACTCGCTACCGAGGCGTCGCGTCCGTTTCAATTGCCCGGCGATATAGGATCACCAAGGCGGTCCGAAGACACTTTTATAACAGATTACGATTATTCTAGCACCAAAGACCATTCGACATGTCAGAGAGTGAAGCTCATGCAGGATAATTTCGGCGAAGAAGACACAGAGTCCACAAATACAGAAGAGATGGACCGAATTCGGGACGAGATACGGTCGAGTGATCCTGAACTAATTATCGCCAACCATTGCTACGGCCTATTCGAGCTAGCAGCGATCCATCTCACCTCAAACCCGCCGAATCTATTAGCCTCCGCAATGGCAATCGACGCGCTAGGTGCAATTGTCGCTGCACTAGACGATCGTTTGACCACCACAAAGAACGACTTGAGCGATGCCCTTGCCCAAATTCGACTCGCCTTTGTACAGCTCTCTTCAATCGCAGAAACGCCAATGGAAGATAACGACTAAACCAAAGGCAGCAACGCCGGTGTCGAGGCACCCCTTATCTTATGCAACTCACCGATATCACGAAATACGGGACACGGAACAAGTAATAAGCACCCCATGCCCTCAAGCATATGAGTGCATGATTGCCGAGATTCAAATAAGGCTTCAACGCAACGATAAATATCTGGGTCTCCTAACCGATCGCTCAAAAATAGATACCAAATTCGGTGACCATTGCGAACACAACACGGAAGCCTTTGAGGGGGGCATGCAGGTCAAGCTTTGAAGTAGAGGGGCGCTAATAGGGTCACTAGGCGACAATCAGCATTATTTTTGTGCCTTGTGCTCCACAGTGAAGACAACCTAAGAGACTGTAAAAAAATTAAACGAAAGAGCCTCAATCTAAAGCTAAATTAGCGCAAAACTATGAAGCTAGGTGAATTTACAAGGACTGCAGCTCGGTGGTTGTTCCAATGAAAGCTTGCGTGCTACATTTCAAAAGTTCCAAAGTCCGCAGTGAGCGCCACAAAACTATTTTCAAGCTCTGAAGTTGCAAACCGGTGGAGTTGCGAAAATGTGGGCCGTTTCTCTACCTGCTCATATCAGGGATGCTCGAGTTTGTGTTTCTCTATGATCATGTGCGAGGTCGCGAGCACTTTGTGATGACCATCTCGATCGTCGTGTTTGCGCTTGATATCCCGTTTCTTCCGAGCTTCACCGTCGATCGCTACGATACCAACCGGTCGACATCTTTGATTACGATGAGATTATGAGCGGATGACGCTCATTCATCGAATCCGATCCAGTATCGCAGATAGTTGGGGTTCACCGAGGCGTTGGCAGAAGAAGGCGAAGGGTAGCGCTGTCACTTTAGCGCACAAGAGCTCGATCCTTGGGGAGGGCAAGTCTGTTTTATCGCCGCAGCTTTTTAAACAACCCTTTGAGTCCCTGTGGTTCCAGTCCCAGTTCACGTCTGAAAAGTTCGTCGACATCAGTCGATCGGAGCTGATCCAAGAGGTTGTTGAAGTGCACCTGACTTGGAGCACCAAAGTGTTTGAATATCTGGATTGAGTTCTGGAATCCAATCAAGGTTGGGACTGAATCGATCTCAAAGCGCTCTGCGAGCTCCAGCTCGTCGCCGATCTCGGCTCTCACAAATATTACGTCTCGATTTTGCTCAGCAATATTTTCGTATTCTCCGGCAAAACGCTGTGAGGTCTCACACCAGTGAGCCCAGAATTCAAGAATTACGAGCGGGTAGGTGCGGGTGAGCGAGTCGATCTCGGTGTAGGAGATGTCAGCAATCGTCAATCAAATACTCCTTGCCTGTATCTCTACCTTAGCCCATGCTGTAGCTACAGACATGCCACGGTTGAGCTTGAGCTTCGTAACCATCTCTCCTTCTGAGAGTAAAATTTCACTTGTAGCGACACTTTTTAGGACAAAGAATCTTGCTTAGCGAAAGTGGCAACACGCACGGGTCAGGTATGCCTTTTGAATATTTCGCAACTGAAAAAATTTAGAACTCAGATGCGGTCGTATCTCATATGGACCATGGAATCCGCATCTTTGCCAAGTTAGCCCACTTGTTTAGTGCCAATCGAGGCACTTCGCCCAAGTAATTCGTTTTCATTTGGAATCCGCTCGTTCTAGTCTAAATTCCACCGGCTTTAGGGTGCAGTTATCAATTGGAAAGCCCTTGAAGGGAGCTTGGACAACGACTTAATCGAAAGGCTGGAGTTCTGTGGAACTACCATGGCCCTTCTCAAAAGATAACAGAAAGGACTTATTGATTGAAGTTGGCGCCAAAACCCGCATTAGTCGGTTTTGATTGATAGCTCAAGTTGTCCGTTTTCACGTATTGTCGATGTAATCTTTAAATATAAATGAATTTATATTCGGTCTGACAAAGACTTCATACTCTCAAGGAGTCGTATTTTAACGGACAACGTTCGCAATGAACATTCGGTCCGAAGCTGATTGCGGTGTTTAAAGTTCGGTAGAAGCTACCCACTGGGATAATGATTGTTTAGCCTGACCTTGCTGCTGAGTTTTAGTTCTTGACTTTTTATTCAACTTGAATCGTTTGTAATTGCTACCTGAGTGACCGCCAAGTGTCAAAAAGTAGCCGGAAGCCATAGTAATCGTTAAGAGAAACGGCATCTAAGTGATTGACTTCGATAATTTAGCATCAAGAAGCCAAAATTTAGGCAGCCTACCGCCTGAAATCATCTCACGGATTGTCAGTGCCTTTGTGGATTTCTTCTTTTCGTATTCTTCTGATTTTCCCTATCTTGGAGAGGTCATCACCCTTCTCTCCCCTGCCGAGGTCGACGATCTCAGGTGTCAGTTACCAATACTTCTGACGGACTTATTCGATCCGAAAATTAACAATGAAACCCTAATTAGCCACGTTGAAAACATTGGTACGACTTATGCTTCAATCGGAATACGTCCCGCATGGATTATGGCCCTTAACCAACGCTTTATTGAGATCGCGCTAACACATCTCGCTGACCTTGACATCGACCGTAATCTGATCGATAAATACTGTTTGGGAGCCTCAATTCGTCTAGAGCATTTGGCTCGGTCTGTTCTATACAGCGAGATGGGTATCGAAGATGAGCTGGAGTCACTGGTCGATCAAGTAAACGATATGGTTAGTCAAGCTACGACGTCCGCCGACCTAATAAGGAACTTTCTTTCGATCTTACAAGGCCTAGATGGGGTCGAGATGGTTGCATTTGGAAGGCCTGACAGCGAGGGGGTCGTCCAATATGAGTACTATGTCGGCGATGGCTTCCTGAATTACCAACAGCATATGGAAATAGGAACCATTGTTCCGATATCGATCCGAAGTGACTCCCCTTCAGGAATGGGGCCAAGCGGAAAGGCGTTCCGTTCTGGTCGAGTCGAAACCTGTGATTCAATTGCGACAGACCCAGGAATGGGCCCTTGGAGGTCTGATCTACTTTCGATCAATTTGCGTTCCGGAGTTGGCATTCCAGTTGTAGCTGCAAGTGGCGATGTCGTTGCTGTTATCAATGGATATTCGAAGGTACTCAGTTACTTTGGTGTAAATAGAAGACGGCGAACATTAGAGCATGTAGCACACATCTTTGGAGCTGCGCTGTCTCGTCTCGATACTGGTAATCAGATAATTTCCCATAGTGATCGAAGTCTCTTCCGATCCCTACTCTATGGTGGCGGGCTAGAAATCGTCTACCAGCCAATCGTCAATCTCAAAAGTGGTGACCTCTATAAGGTTGAAGCCTTAGCTCGGCTTAGAGATTCCAATGGGGATCTACTATCTCCTGCGCAATTCCTTCGAGCATTTGGATCAGATGACCTCTTCTATCTATTTGACCAAGGCCTAAATAAAGGCCTATCAGCCATTTTGGCTTGGAGAAGCAACGGATTATTTAGCGGTCTAGGCGTAAACTTCCCTCCACAGGGGATGTTCGATGATCGATATATCAGAAGTATCGAACGCAACCTTGAAGAGAGCGGGGTGGATCCATCTCTGCTTACCCTTGAACTTACGGAGGACGAGGAACTGCTTCAGGGCAATGGAACGTCGCCTACAGTACTTCAGCGTGCTCGAAATATGGGCGTCCATTTAGCGCAAGATGATCTCGGTGCTGGATATAGCTCTCTATTACGCCTTGAAAGCGTCGGTTTCGACGAGGTCAAGATAGATCAAGAGTTGGTTCGTTCTCCAGCCGAGGTCGCCCATTCCGTGGACCTAGTAGCTCACTTGACCGATTTAGCCCATGACCTTGGGATGAACGTCGTTGTCGAGGGGTTAGAAGATGATGCTTTGGTGGAGGCAGTTGCAATCTTAGGCGCGGACTACGGGCAAGGATATGGCCTTGGTAGGCCAGTCGATTTCGAAGCAATCATCGATTGGTACCACTCTTTTAGATACAACGAGCCGGTTAGTACCGTTCGAACTCCTCTTGGAGCATTGGCATATTTACGCAAATGGTCCCGTCGTATTATTGCGATGGAGACATTTCTTTATTCAATTGACGTAACAGATCTAGTTGCAGATCTCAGGTTGATGATAGGAGGATCAAACGACTATCTGATTGATCAGCGAATTGGGCAATTTCTCGACGATTCTAGGAAAAATGCAGGACTTGGTTCGCTTTTGCGCTTAGAGGAAGACCTCGCACGAATTATCAATCTCAAATTGGATGGTGTTCGGCCCCTTTCTGTTGATGATGCCACAGAGCCTTCGGCTGCCAGGCCTAATGCCTTGAATTCGATTTCCCTTCGTCAAATGAAGGATATATATTTACTCCAAGGTCGCCTTTTAGGTGAGATCGAGAAGGGGCTTTCGGCTTCGGAAGTCATCAATAAGGCACTTATTGAAGTCGAGATATTGATTCCGCATTCAATAGGTTGCGTCTCGCTCCTCGATAGCTTTGGCAAAGCAAACATAGTTTGGGCTCCAAGTTTACCTTACGAAACATGGCCTTTACTTACGGATATATCGAATGCGACGACTAATGGTTCAGATGCGACAGCAGGCTTCAGTGAGCGGGCGGCCTTCGAAAGTATCGT
>VFSW01002062.1_pt1 | contig 30473 bp, 49 predicted proteins | sample 5358111 | NCBI WGS metagenome assembly VFSW01 (sample SAMN11554181, study PRJNA540505) | mine drainage metagenome | isolation source: sediment from site ElyBrook_90M | place: USA: Ely Copper Mine, Vershire, VT | collected 2017 | reverse complement strand
GGTCTCGTTCGGTGGTGGCGTGTAGATGACGGTGACGCCGTTACACTCGACACGATCCTCGCTCACACCGACTTCGAGCTGAGCCATACCGAAGAGTCTACCAAGACGGTCCGACGTTGGTAGCGCGAACCAGCACGCTCCCCGCAAAACTAGGTCTTGAGCTGTTTGAGAACCGCATCGATGACGAAGGCTTTGAGTGTAATCTCGTGTTTCGCGGCGTGAATCTTGAGCCTTCGAGCTAGACCAGCCGGAATCTTCACTTGGAGTAGCTTTAGTGGCTCAGGCATGCTCGAATAGTATCATGCCTAGGCACAAGAGGCTCGTAGTCGATCTACCGGAATGGGTCGATCGACTCGACCCAAAGCGCGATGCCTGTCTTCGCAGCGTAGCGGAGGACGTCTACATCGCCCGTGGTTTAGCTATCGCGTACGGCGCCCAAGACGATAGCTCATGCTCACAACTCATGCGAGCGGCCGAGAAGTCGCTACAGAAGCTCGAAGACACCAAGGCCAGCTCGAAGATCCGTTGTGCAGAAGGTGATCGCGCAGCCCGGAAGTTCTGGGAGGCGAAGGTCTGCGCCCGAGACAAGTAGCCTAGCCGCGATGCAAGAGACCGTACGCCACAGCTCCGACGGCAGCTAGGCCGATCGCCCACAGCGACAGCTTCGCAGCTGGCGCCATCGGCGGCTTCGCTACAACCGGTGGTGTCGTTTGGATCGACGGACAGAAGCTCATGTCCGCAACCTGCGTGCCGTCGTAGCAGACGTAGACCGCTGGTGGGCTCGATGACGGCGGAGTCGGTCCGACAGGCGTCTGAGACGGGCCAGGCGGCAGCTGGAACGTCGGCAAGGTCGCGCCCGTTGGCGTTGGAGGGGTGAGGCCTGTAAAGCTCTGCAGCGTGTTTGCGAGGCCCTGTGCGTTCTGTGCGATCCACTGGATCTGGTCGAGCTGGTTCGGCGGCAAGCTGAGGCCCACCGTCGACGCGATCGAGTTGACGGCTGCCGCCGTCGAAGATTCGATGTTCCCTGTCTCGGGAATCGACGTTGCCTGAACACCGTAGATCTGGAACACGGACGCGTTGATCACGTGCTGCAGCCACTGGAATAGGCTGGTGGTTCCACCATCGGATCCGCTGCAGACGTAGCTCGAGCCGTTCCACGCACAGCTGTAGTTGGGCGCGGTCGGTTGTGCTTGAGCAGCCTGCTGGTAGAGCGTCGCACGTGATGCGGCGGCTTGTGGACCGGCCGAGAGCCCGAGGAGCATCATGGTTTGAATGCTATCACGCGGCAGCTCGGCAAGGCGTCTCGAAGCTCCTTGGCAGCCCGTTTGCGGGCCTTGGCGAGCTTTCGCCGGCAGCTTCGACAGCTGCAATCGAAGCCTGACTTCGCGTCGCAGTGGACTCTAATCGCGTTAGCCAGCATCCAACCGAGAAACGACAGCATTGCGGCGATGAGAAGTAGAGGGATGATCAGATCGTTCACGAGGAGCATGTTCGGCTCGTCCATGTCGGTGGGCAACTTTCAGGCGGAATGTTCGGAACGTGACCTGCCGCAGAGGCTGCAGCCGGTGTACGCGCGATCTCCGTCGGCGTACGGGTTGTTGCCAGCGCTCAGGTACGCGTGGTCTGGCTTGGCTGACCTGTCGTTCAAGATCTCAGTCATGTCAGGTGGAGTCTCGCGGATCTGATCGATCAAGGCCCGATCGACTCGTTCGATCTCGTTGTCGAGGATGCCGGTCAAGAAGAAGTCCCAGCCATCAGGCATCGCGAAGCCCGGGTGTTGATCCATCATGATCATGTTGCCGCTCGACCATCCGGCGGGTGGCGTCTTCCACTTGAAGCAGTCGCCGGCTTTCAAGCAACCAACGGTCAAGTGCCCATCGAACACTTCGCGAATGAGTTGTTCGTTTGGTTTGATCTTGAATCCTTCAAGTTGGTAGTGTGCCGCGTTGTAACCGGCAAACCAGATTCTTGCGGAATCCTTTTGCGCTCGTGTCTCTTCGAGGAGCTTCTGGAGTGCTGAGATCTCAAGATTGGCATTCTGCAACATGATGACAGCCGAATCGCGCTCGCGTTTCGTCTGGTCGGCTGAGTCGGCTGCTTGGATGATGTCCGGCTTGACCGGAAAGATGCCTGTCTCTGCTGCAACGATCGAAGGATCGTTACGGCAGCCGGGCAAGAACTGGACGCCGACCGTATCAACCGTCGAAGGCTTCCAGCAGAAGCCGCAAGACTGGCACGCGTGGGTCACGTGGGCCTTGGTTGCGAACTCGCCCTCGTCGAGGTGACGAGCGTGGCACGATGGGCAGAACAGGATCATCGGGATCGGTGTCGTCATAGCTTTCCACTCCAAGACATCATGTTGATCGCCAGCTCGACGTGTTCGTCGAGCAAGCCTTCTTCGCAATCGGTCTGCACGAGCCGATGCTTCAAGTGATCCATGTCGGAGCAGTCGTCGAGGATCACAAACCGCTCGACTTCGGGATGCTGCTTCAGCCAGTGCGCGATCTCGTTCCCACGAAAGATGCGATCGATCGGGCCATACGACGCGAAGGCTGGATCGTTTGGTCCGTCAGGTGTTTCGCCGATGATCTCGCCGACGAGCCCATGACCAACGAGCACACGATGTAGCTCGGGCGGGTCCATCAGGAGCCGCCAGCTCGACGAGACGACGATCTTGGCGTTCGTGGCCTCGATCAGACGATTCAATCGGACAACAGCCTCGGGATCGATCTGACGCTCGAGGCGATAGCACTCGCAGCGCTCGTGGTGGCCTAGCTCGCGGTGCTTGGTGTCGAGCTTGCGAAGCATGGCTTCGCTGTTGAGCACGCCGTCGATGTCGAGGAAGATCACGTTCACCGTTATAGTCTCCTGGCTCGATCGATTTCGGCTTGCGAGAACTCTGTGAACTTCAAGTACGCCTGGATTCGGCGCTCGCGATCTGTGTTGTTCTCGAGGACTAAGCCGAAGCCGTCGCCGCGTGTGATCTGCAGGTTGAAATCGACGTCACGGATCACGTGGGCGTTCGATCGACTGACTAGATCGGAACCGGTACTGTGCCAGATCAGTCGGTAGATCATGATCGTGGACTGGCGCCACACGCCGACGACGCCCTCGTTCTCGATGATCTGCATCGCCTTATCGTATTGGTTGGTCAAGAACGCATCACGAATGATGTCTAGCAATTCAATTGAGCGGCCTTCGGAGTCGTTCTCGTAGATCCGCAGGTAGTGGAGCGTTGCCGGTCGATCGTTCGTGAAGAACAGATCGGGTGGCTGAACGCCTGCGGTGTGCGGAGGGATGGTCAGCTCTCCGAACGGCATCACGAACTCGCGACCGCTCACTAGGCAGCCTTCCGTGCGCGTCGCATGACCCAGATGTAGCCACATCCCGATCCGATCGTCGTCGCGTTGCCACTCCAACGTGCGTACAGGCAATGACTTTGTGCCAGATGGCTCGGAAGCACTGGGCGCGGACCTGCGAGATGCTCGATGATGAGTTGACGGAGATCACGCTTGACGTTGGTCAGCTTGGTGCGCGTTCCGCTCGCGATGTCGACAACTGCCCAATGGTTTCCTCGCCCAGCGATCCCGCTGCCGTTTTGGATGCGGCACTCGTACCAGCCGAAAGGGCTGTCTGGCACAAATGGCGCGATCGTGATGCCGTAAGGACCGCACTCGTACTTTGGCGGCACTGGCAGCGCGTCGAGCAGATCGCAGACGTCGCGCATTTTCACGAGCGGACCATCCGATCGACCAGCTCGGCGAGCCACTGCGGCGTCGCGTTGCGAGCGGTGTTAGCCATCACAGCCATGTCGATGTACGGCGCCTGCGTCGCCCAATCTGTTCCCTTGAGCTTGGTGCCCGTGATCGATGCGATCTGCGGCGGATTCAAACCAGTCGCTGTACGCCACGTCATGAACGTGTGGCGAAGCAAGTGCGGATGCACATCCTTCAAGCCAGCCAGCGTAGCTCGCTTCGCGACGAGCTTGTAGATCATCGTCGTCGACAGCGATCCACTCGGTACGTAGATCCGTTGTTGGTTCTTCGAGACTGCTGGAACGAGCCGACAGAATACCGGGCCGGCTTTCGCATCGTGCGTGGTCAGCCAACGACGCCAATCGCTGAGGATCTTCGCAGCTGTGTCCGAGAGCGGAACCTCGTAGGTCACTTTGCCGCCTCGACCCTTGATCGGTACGATCGCGAACGTGTAGTCCTTCGCTCTTCGGATGCCGTCGAGCTGCCATCCGGCGAGGCTCATTCGACGCATGCCGGTCTCGAGCCCGACGACGATCAACGTCCGATCACGCCGGTCGATCGCAGTGGGCTTGCCGTCCTTGCCGATGCAGGTCGCGAGCAGCGCTTCGATCTCTTGTCTCGACAGTGCTCGCCGGGTCTTGTCCGCGTCGACGTTGATCATCTGGACGCGAGCGAAGTCGGGACCGTAGCCACCGATCTCGAACCACTTCGAGGCGTAGCGCAGGCTCGCCATGTACACGTTCGCCGAAGCCGGATGGATCGCGCGGCCGATCGGTTTGGGCGCGGTCAGGTACGCGTAGAACGCTTGCGCCCGTGGCTGGGTCCAGCGACTCGGATCGGGACCCACGAATCGGATCCAATCGTCTACGACTCGCTTGTACTTGCTCTTCGTCGTCTCGGCGAAGTTCGAGCGGTCGATGATTTCATGTAGGATCGTGGTCATTATGAAACCGAAAAACTGCCATGTATACGAGCGACCGGTTAGTCTATTAACCGGCCACTGGATTGCCGTATCCGAAGAGGTCTCCGATGCGATCGTCGACGGTTCCGAGGTACTCGGATGCAGCTACGAGCCACTCGGATGAATCGCGGAAGCTTCCGAGTCCGGTGTTACACAACTGGCAGAGCAACCCGCGAATCTTCCGAGTCGTGTGGCAATGGTCGACGCTGAGCCGCTTGACGCGACCTCGATTCGTCGAGGTCTCCGGCTGCTTGCAGATGGCGCAGACACCGCCCTGCTTCTCGAACAGCTTCTCGTACAAGATCGGTGGGATCTTCTTGGCGAGTCCTAGATAGCGTCCTCGGCTGAGATTGAACTCTTCGATGTGTGTGAGCCTGCCTCCCAGCTCACGAGTCAAATCTCTTACCTGAGTCTCTAGCTCGAACACGCGCTCGTAGGACCACAGCAGTAGCTCGATTCCGGCCGCATCGAGTCGCTTGCCGAACGATTCGAGTCGATCTTCTCTGGCCAGCTCTCGCCTCAGCTCTCGTGCCTGCTTCAGCTTCTTACTGCTGAGACGTTTTCCGTTCGGGCTTACACCTTCAGTTGCGATCTTCTCTCGGATCGCAGCCATCTCTTCAGGCGTCGGCGGTCTGATCGGCCAGTTGATCGTCATCAGTTGCTCGCTTTCGCAGCGTCGTGCGCCCTGACCCACTCCTTGCAAAGCCGATCGATCATCTTCTTGTCCTTCACCAGCTTGCCGTGAATCGCATCCGGTGGCGGCACACAGAAGTCCAACGCGTGTGAGAGAGTCTGTCCGCCCGGATTGGCGCCCAACGCGTGCGAGAGTCGAACTGCGGTCGCCATCCCTCGGGCTCGGATGATCGTGACGCCGAGAAATCCGGTCTCATCAGCGAATGAGATGTACCACCACAGCTCGGGCTCGCTGGCCTCTTTCGCGAGGAACTCTGCGATCCGCTTCTGGCGTTCTTCGTCGGTCATGTTGGCCTACCACGCGGTCGCATCGGCCGCTTCGCTGGCTTGGCTCGCTTGTCGATCGTCTCAGGTGGCGCCTTCTTGTGCTTGCAGTCGCGGAACCAGGCCCACCGCTCTTCGCCTACAAGCACATCGATACCGAGGCGCAGAACGTACGGCACGCGGCACTGCGAGCAGACCGGATAGACTTTCGGATCTGGTTGGAGCCGGCTCACGAGAACTCGTACGGGCAGAGGTCCCAGGTTCCAGCCCCGTGCTTCGAACAGTTCCCATTCTCGCGATCCGTCATGTACGGCGCCGAGCCAGGAGTCCGACGGCGCAGCCCATTTGGATGTGACCGTTCGGTGATCACATCGATCATGTAGGCCGGTGTGCAGGTCGCGCCGTACTCGTTGATGACGCCGTACTTTTCGAACAGCGGTAGCCAGTCGGGCAGATCTTCGATCGATTCGATACCCGGCAAGATCTCGCGTTCGTCTGCGGGATAGACGTGAAGGCCGAACACCCAGCCTGCGCTGCTCTTGCCGATGTGGAGCCCACGACCTTCGTCACCATAAGGACGAAAGCAATGCGGACACGGCGGCTGAGTCTTCAAGTAGTAGTTGGTTCCCATCGCTAGTCCTCGATCTCGTACGCCGCTCGAAGTGCCTCGATCATATCGGGCACATCTGCACGCTCAACGGTCATCGACTGCATGCCGACGTGATACTTGATCACCGCATCGCGTCCTGACCCAGTTGCCGATCCGTAGAAGCCTTTTGGCGACACAGCGAAAGGTCCTCTGATCGTATCCTTCGGCCCATCACGTAGTTTCATGGCCGGCGATCCGACCTTGGTGAAGTCGAAGTTTTGCGGAAGTTTTGCGCAGGTTGATCGAGCCACGGCATGCGACGCCAAAGCTCTTTCGTCTCCGGCTCGTCGCCTTCAGGAAGCCAACACAACGTATCGAAGACAGGACCGTGGCTGTTGTGCTCGATGACCCAGGCGATCAATCGAGTCTCCGCCTTCGCTTGCCAGGCACATCTGTGGCGGCTGTGGTCTGCGAGACGATCAGTGTGAAGGGCACAGCCGTTCGGAGCGCTCGCAGCACAAGCCGGGCATGTTTTCGGATCGCTCAATCTTCCATCCACATCCGCATGAGGTTCATCGCGCTCTTGGCCAGCAGCTTCGACTCGCTGCTCTCACCATGCCTGTCGACCAGGCTCGCTTGCGCGACGTCGAGATCCATCAGCAGCTCGCGTTGGGCTGCGTCTCGGATGTAGCTGCGGACCCAGCCGATCGCCGCGAGTCGCTGGCCCTTGGTAACTTTCCTGACTTGATGCAACGGCGTGGTCTGATAGAGCACCATCGTGCCGGCCTTCGGCTTGAACGACTGCTCACCACTCGGCAGATCCATCACCAGTTCGCCGCCTTCGTAGGTGTCCGGCTCGGACAAGAACAGCGTGAACGAGATGTCACGCCGCATTAGCTCAGTCGCTACGACGTTAGTAATCGGTGCCGTCATGAACACGTTGTCGACGTGCGTGCCGTAGTAGTGGCCGACCTGGTACCTCGAGAACATGACGTGGATCGCCTTGGGCCGCGCTGCCAAATGGAACATCGTGTTCTCGAGGCAGGCACGAGTCACACTACGCTGAAGGTCCGACATCAAGCCGGTCGAGCAATCGGCTTGCTCGAGGTTCTTGACGAGATCGGCGCCTGCGCCTGCGGTGGTCTTGCCGTCGACGAAGTTGGCCTTGGCGAGTGCGAAGCGAGCTGACTGGCAGGCTTGGACCGAGAGCAGCTCTGGAATGACGACGATCATCAGCCATGACCTTTCGAGATCGTCGGATCTCCTTTAGCGAGAAACGACACGATACGTTTTCGCAGAGCGCTGTACGCTCGCGAAGATTCGTCTTCATCGTCACTCTCGTACGTCTCGAGCATGCCCTCTAGAATGTCGATGCAGAGCTTCAGCTCCGAATCGAACAATGCGATACGTCTTCTAGGCCGTACAACTCTCGGCACTAGCCGCCTTGACCTTTCGAGATCGTCGAGGCCATGTCGGCGATCTCCTGGTAGATCATCGTCTGCGCCTGAGCGATGGCCTTCTGCTGTCCGTCTATCTGAGACGCGAGCTTCTGCGATTCATCAGCCTTGCGTCGGAGCATCGCGGCGAAGTTCCGCCACAGCAGCGTGGATCGATCGTAGTCGGACAACACTAGCCACCTCGTCTTTCGTTCCGGGCGATCTTCTTCAGCTCGTCGACTTGGCTGACGATCTGTCGGATCACTTCGCGGCACCAGGCTCGACTCTGGATCCGCGTTTGAGCCTGCAGCACTACGTCGGCCACGTGCTCGAAGGTGACGCCTTCAGCTCTTGCGAACGTCAGCGCGGCTTCGAGCGCGATAGCAAGTCCATCCTTGGGCTCGTCGGTATGGAACACGAGCGAAATGAGTGCGCTGTGAAGTCCCGGATGTAGATCGAGCGCGTTCGGCTTCAGATGACTTCGCGGTCTCAACTCGTCGGCCAATCGATCGGTTGCGACCTCAACCACAAGATCGGCTAGTCGATTAGCTTCTTCGATGTCGTGTGGAACGGGCGCCTCTTCGAACGAGATCTTGCCGTCGTCTTTGATCACGAGCTTCATGGTTCTCACCTACAGCAGTTCGCGCTGTACACGTACGTTTCGGGCGAGCAACGCTCGTTGGTTCCCTGTGTGCAGCCCGCCGTCGAGATCGGGCTGTACGGATAGCCGGCCATGTACCCACCAGCGCACGGTGTCGACGTCCACGCGACCGCGCACTCAGCCGCGTACAGCTCGAAGGCCCATCGCACGTGTGTGACATCGCACAGCTGCGCGTGCTTCGAGGCGCAGTCGGCAGCGGCTTGATCGTGAGTCCAGACGTAGCCGAACTCGGACTCCATGAAGTAGCACGAGCCGTCGTAGAGCGTGATGCCGTTGCATGGCTCGGCGTCGATGGTTGTGTCGGCTATTGGTGGATCGGCGTCGGGTGAGCCTGAGCCTGAATTGAATCCGCAGCCGACGAGGATCACGATGATGATGTACTTCATAGCGACTCCAGAAGAGTTGTCACGACCGTACGCTGCACGTTCGCGATTTTCGTCGCTTCGCTTTTAGTCATCACTTGGTTTTGCCTTTCGTCTTCGCCAACGCCTTGGTCAGCCGATCGCGCTCGACAACTTCACGAGCGATGATCGCGTCCATCCGCTCGCGATCGACGATGCCGGTGATCGCTTGCTCGACGAGCCGATTCAGCTCACGAGGCGGCAACGCATCCAGCTCCCAGCTCTGATCGCCGTACTTTGCGATGTACGCTGCAGCTCTGGAGTCGGTGATCTTGGCCGGATTCGGTGGCGGCTTGAACTTCTTGATCTGCGCCATCGTCAGCGCGATCTTCTGAACGTCAAGGTTGGGGACACCGAACTCGGTCAGCCGATCGCGAATGTCACGGACCATGTCCTCGCCGGATGGGTCATGGTCGCCGAGGTAGAGCACGACGACGTTCTTGTCGATATCGCGTGGCGCCCACGAGCTGAGCGGCTTTGAGTGTGTCTCGCAGCTCGTACACTTCGTGCCTTCAGCGTCCCACGGATACGCGCCGCAGTTCTCGCATTCAACGATCGGCTCGCTCTTGCAGGCTTCGTGCATCCGACCGGCTGCATCTTTCATCGCGCTCGCGCTCGAGTAGCCCTTGTTGACCATCAAGGTCACGTGATGTCGCCGCGCGATGGGTGCAAGCACGCCAGCTAGAGCCTGCTTCTCGACCCACAGCTCGACGTAGGTGTCTTGATCGGCCCAGCGTGGCAGCCTGAATGCCTTGACTGCGATGTCGACTAGCTCGTCGATCGAATCCCACTCTGATGGGACATCCGGCTCGCGGCCTCGATCCTCGATGATGTCCCAGTCGACCAAGCCCGCATAGCGCGCGTCGGTGATGAGCGAGGTCGTGCTCTTGTAGGACTTCTCAGTGTTGTCGATCCAGCCTCGGCTGACGAGCTGGTAGAACACCTGTCGGCTCGTCAGCTTCTGACCCTCATACTCGGCGAGGATCGCGTTGAGCTGCTTGATCCGAGCGAGCGTCTCCGGCTTGAAGTTGGTAGCGCGGTACTGTTGTTCGCTCATGATGCGACCTCGACAAGCTCGACGATGCCTTGCTTGTTGACGTGGCCGATCGCCGGACAGAACTTGCAGACGCGCAGCTCTGGATCGATGAGTGGTCTCGTACCGATCGAGCGCGTTGCGACTTCGAGCCAGCGATGGTGCCGACGTCCGTTGGCACACCGGACGGGTCGCGGCTTCGCGTACTCGATCACGGCTGCACCACAACGATCTTCTGTCGACGTCCGCCCTTCATCATCGTCACGCCTGGAACCGAGTCCCACGCGCAGAGCAGCGCCATCAGCCTCGGATCGATTCCTGGCGAGGCGTCGCGAAGACGAGGCTCGTTGATCGAAGTGATCTTACCATCCTCGATCTCGGTTACGTTGCCGTGTGCATCGACGTTGCGCATAGGGGTGAGTCCTCTCGTTGGGTTGGTCAGTTTTTGCCCGGCTCATCAGGACGAAGGTGACGCTCCGTCGACGGCGGGGAAGGACTTCCCCGACCGTTTCGCCTGGCAGCTCTTGTTAGGTTGCTGCCGTTGTGTCCGGTCTACTCGTGGCGTCGCACCCCTGCGACGGTTTCTTTCGATTCGGGCACAAGCGAAATTAGAATGCCGAGAGGATCTCTCCACGTCGGCCGACCCACGTGATCGATAGCTGATCTGATCGTAGTATGCTTAGCCCTCTTCAATCACTTGCAGATCGTCTTCGATCGGCAGTCCCTGGCCAGCACGTCTCGCGCGTTCGGCGAGTCGGTACGTGATCCACTCATCCCAGATGCCTGGATGCGTGGCCTGGAGAAACTCGCGGAGCATGTCCTGGTAGTCAGAGAACTGGCTTTCGAGCGCCTTGTTCTCGTCGATCTTCTCTTCGAGATCTTCGATCGTACCTGTGAGAGATTCGGAGTCGTCCCGTAGCTGCCCGATCGACTCGAACGCTTGTTCGGCCATGATACGAGCGTCGACGAAGCTACAGGATGACGTCGGAGGCGCGAAGACGATCTCTGCGGCGAGCGGCACGATCGGATCGATCGTCACGACGCGGATCGCTTTGACTTTGCGTTTGACGGCAACCATAACTAGTGACTCGCGTACGGGGTGGAGTTGCCGTTCTTCGTCAGGCCGATCGACCACTTCCGATCGCGGTACAGCTCGCGCTGACCGTTCGGCAGCTTCCAGTTGCGGACGTTGCGCCCGATGTGGAACGTCCAGCCGGTGGGGATGAAGATCCGCCGGTTGAAGATCCACCGACCGTAGCCGGCTCCGGGACCGATGTGGATCGCGAGCGTCCAGCCGCGCAGACCGCGATCGAAGACCGCTCTGATGATGCGCGACAAGAGGCTGTCGCGGTTCTTGGGAAAGTGTTTCGTCATGGGGTGTGTCCTTTCGCTTGGCTCGTCAGTGTGCAGGTTGCGAACCTGCTACAGACGGTGCGACCACGTGCAGCTCTTTCGAGCTTGGCCCGCCGCACCGTTTCGCCTAGGGTCGATGGTCCTAGGCTAAAATCTCCTCGGCGGTCTTCTCGCTGTAGTCCAGCTGCCAGACCTGCTGATACAGCAGCTCACCGGCTTGCGACTCCAGCTCCTCGGAGTCCGCCCACGACTGCCACGTGCCCTCGTGCGCGGCGCGGGTGATCGCGTTCAGGATGCTCGTCTTCGAGTAACCCGGCTCGCGCTCCCACGCCTCGTGCAGCATCTTGACCATCTCGTCGGGCTTCTTGCCCGTCGCCTTGATCTGGCCGTTCAGGACGAGCCCACGGAACACCTCGTCGACGTCCGTCAGGTCGTACCTAGAGAGAACGTTCTCCGTCGACGCCTCGGACCACTTGCCGACGATGAGAGCGATCCGCTCGGACGCCTGGCCCATCAGCTCGCGGACGTCCACCTCGATGGTCGCCGCGCCGATGTGCTTGCGGCTGCCGACGAGAACGGTGTCGAAGTCGACGATGATGAGGTTCCGGCAGAGGTTCCGCCAGAGGCCGAGCTTGACCTTGACGGCGCCCGTGCCGTCGTCAGCTGCCGTGATGCGCACGCAGCCCTTGAAGAACTCACCGGCCACCGCGTTCTCGGGGGCGATGTTGCTGTGGAACACCGCGTCGAGCGTCATCCGGTAGCCGTCGTACGTGACCTGACCGCGCGCGTCGCCACCGATGCCGGCAGCCGCTTCGGCCACGACCTTGTCGACGTTGAACGCCGCGTACTTCGGTCCGCAGACTGCGAACACCTCGCGGCTGCCTCCCTTGCGAGCGCGGGTACGGAGCGTCAGATCCTGCGGCTTGGTGATCTCCTTGCCTGCCTTCTTGGACGCGCGAGCGTCGACGAGCTGCGCCTTCTCCAGCCAGTGGTTGAGGTTCGTGGCGCGCAGGTCCATCGGGCACTGCTTCAAGTAGCTCGCGCCACCGGGGGTGACACGCGCCGCGAGGCCGTCCATCGCGCGCTCGGACATGAGCCAGTGGTCGCTCGTCGAGGTGTGACCCTCGTGCGAGAGCCTGCCGTTGACGTGCGCCTTGAGCAGCGGCGCCGCGACGAGGAGATCCTCACGCTGTTCGCGGCGGATGCGGTCTGCGAAGGTCTTGCTCAGCTCGGGGAGCGACGGCAGCTTGTCCCAGTCCTGCCGGCTGCGGCGGAAGTTGTCGACGCCGGTCGAGTTGACGACGGTGCCGATCTCGAACACGGGGGGAGCCGGCGAGAAGCCCATGGACTTCGCCAGCAGCTCGTCGGCGGTCGCACGAGCGGCGCCAGCGGCGTCGACGCGCTCGACGTCCTGCGAGGGCTTGGTGGTCGCGGTGAGTGCCGTAGCGGTCGCGACGAGCGCGGTCGCGGGCTTGACGGTGGTCACCCGGATCGGTGCCGTGGTGATGGGCGCCATGGGCGCAGAGGTGTCGTCGGAGAACGAGATTTCGTCGTCGAAGGTGCGCATTTGGGGTGTGTCCTTTTGAGGGGTTACGCTGGATCCGAGGGGCCGGCCGGCTGTTCGGTTAACAGGACTATATCCAAGATCCGGGCCATCCGATTGGATCAATGATTTCAATGACTTACATGCGATCGGACTCGGATCTACTGGGAAAATGTGAATCGGATACCACGATCCTGTATCCGAAACACCACATGCGAGTCAACAAATTTAAGCCATTATTGGCGATCTGTTTTACAGCATGCGATCCACGTTTCGGATGTTCAACTTTCTCGATGATCGAATTCCAGCACGATTTTGGGCCAACGTAATTCCTGAACCGAACTCTGGATGCTGGCTTTGGCTTGGTAGTCTGAACGGCGGTTACGGTCAGATCATCCGCGACGGAAAGAACATCAGAGCGCATCGCTGGACCTATGAAATCGCCTACGGTCCGATGCCATCTGGGCTCGAAACCGATCATCTTTGTCGAACTCGAAGCTGCTGCAATCCGCTACATCTTGAAGCGGTAACTCATCAAGAAAACATGGCTCGATCTGTTGGTAAAGGTGTTCATCGAGGACGTATTCCAACAACTGTTCAAACGGAGCCAACTACAGCGATCTGCGTGAGGCTTCCTAAGAGCCTCTTCAAAATGATCAAGAAGCTCGCAATCAAGGATGGCCTCTCACTGTCTGAATTTATTAGAGACTCGATTCACAACCGAATTTATGGCTCGTGGGAAGAGCTGCATTTGCAAGAGCAGCTAGCAACTTGCAGAAGATCTATGAAAAGATCTCATTGATGGCGAATCCAGTTTGCGTTCGACTTCCCGACGATCTCGACGTCGCCTTACGTCAGCGCGCCGAAGCCGAAGGCCTCTCGGTCAGCGAGCTGTTGATCTCGATGCTCTCGCACTGGGTCTACGGCTCCACGCCATCCGTCGACGAAGGCTACAAGCAAGCCCGCTCGCTCGCGACCAAGCTCGCGCACGAAGCCGTCAGTCGCGCGATCGACGATCTGCCATCGACGTACGAAGAAGCGATCTCTTCGGTCGCGTATGGCAATCCGAATCCGAACCGAAGACGAAAGGGCTAGAGCCCGATCTCGCCTTGGGTCTGGATGTCGAGGTAGGCCGAAAAGCCGAGGTTGCTGACGTTCGACGTTACTCGAATCACTGGATGGCCTGCACCATCTACAGTGGCGTCTACAGTAAGAACTGGCGCTGTCCCGCCAAACTGTGATCGGTATGTCAACCGGGGAATTGCGCGAGCGATCTTGTTGTTGCCGAGGATCGCATCGCTCGAATCAGCCATCCACATCGCTCGAGCTTGCGCTTGTGTCATCGCACCAGCTGGCAGAAGACCAAGCCCGTTGACGAACGCGTTCGCGATCTGTTTGATCGGACCGTAGATCGAATCGGTCAGAAGATCGGGCGACGCGGCTCCGGTCGTTGTGAAGTCTGGAACGGCTTGCGATCCTTCTCCAGCGAACACGATCAAGTAGCGAAGCCGATTGGCTCCTACTTCGACGAGTGTGGAAGAGATCCCCATCGACTACAGGCCGATCTCTCCCTGCGTTTCGATGTCGAGATACGCGGTCCCCGAGTTGCCGCCGGCAGCTCCGTTGGTCGCGGTCACCGAAACGAACGGCTTGCCGTTGATGTCGACGTCGGCGTCGATTCCCCACGTCGTGGTGCCGGTCCGCCAGCAGACGCGTGGCAGAACACGTGGGACCTTGTTGTTGCCGAGGATCGTGTCGCTCGAGTCGGCGAGCCACATCGCACGAGCTTGCGCTGTGGTGAACGCTCCGGCCGGAAGGATTCCGAGCCCGTTCGCGAACGCATTCGCGATCTGCTTCAACGGACCGTAGAGCGAGTCGGTCAGCAGATCCGGTGATGCGGCCCCGAGCGTCGTGATCTTCAGACCGTTCGGTGCCTCGCCACTGAAGCTGATCAGGTAGCGAAGTCGGTTGTTGCCTTGCTCGACCAGCGTCGCTGTGACCGTCATTGACTAAAGTCCGATCTCGCCCTGGCCTGCCTGGATGTCAAGATAGGCTGACCATGCGCTGGTTGTACCAACCGATGCCATCACGATCACTGGATGGCCGGTTCCATCGACATTCGCATCGATATCGATCTGCAACGCGTTGTTGATCTGCGAGCTGGTACGTGGCGTGATTCGACAGATCGCGCGTGGGATCTTGTTGTTGCCGAGGATCGTATCGCTCGAGTCGCCCATCCACATCGCTCGAGCCTGAGCCTGCGTGAAAGCTCCGGCGGCAAGAATCCCGAGCCCGTTGGCGAAAGCGTTCACGATCTGCTTCAGTGGCCCGTATAGCGCATCCGTTGCGAGATCAGGTGATGCTGCGCCCGTCGTCGTGAGGTTGGGAATGGTCTGACCTAGCCCATCGTTCACGAGCAAGTAGCGAAGCCGATTGCTCTCGGCAAGAACTAGCGAAATGACTGTTGCCATCGAAGCCTCCCAGCTAAAGGTAAGAAGCCTCGATCAGATGCCGATCGCGCCCTGCGCCTCGACGTCGAGATAAGCCGTCCCGACATCCGAGCTGGAGATCGCGATCACCGGGTGGCCGGCACCATCGACGTTCGCGTCGACCAGCCACACCGCGATGCCGGTACGCGGCGTGAGTCGAGGTAAGGCCCGTGCAACCTTGTTGTTGCCGAGGATCGTGTCGGAGGTGTCAGCCATCCACATCGCGCGAGCCTGTGCCTGCGTGAATGCGCCGGCTGCCAGAATCCCGAGCCCGTTCTTGAACGCCAGCGCGATGGCGTTGATCGGGTTGGGACCGGGACCGACGAACGTCGAATCGGTCAGAAGATCGGGCGTTGCCGCGCCCGTCGTCGTGAGGTTCGCGGTCTGGGTCAACGAGGTCACGTTGCTGCTCAGCAGGTAGCGCAACCGGTTCGAACCTTGCTCGACGAGAGAGATGGTGATGGCCATGGTGACTTGCGCTCCCTAGTGAATGCCTAAAAGCGAGGTTACGCAGAGTATCGATTGGAAATCAAATGACTTGAACGATAGTTCAACACTTGATCAGCCCATACTGGCCAACGGCCCGAAAGTGTGAGTTGGTCGATGATCGACTGATCACGAGCTTCAACGTGGAAACGATGATCGATCGATGCAGAGGCAATCTGTGCGATGCCAGTTGTTCTTCTGGCAGATCGGATCTCGAATAGGTCTCTGCTCAGCAGCCAAGAACGGGCTGCGATCGACGCAGTCGCAGTTGGATCGATGTCGATCCAGCTCGAGACACTTCGGATCTCGATGGTCAGCTGGAACGTTCGCGATCACGGGCAGCGTGTAGACCGGCGGATCGATCAACGGTGGAAGACAGCCGACCCAGTTCTCGTCTCGCCAGCGGTCCCAGAAAAGGACTCCATCCGGCTTGCGATTGTTGATCTCGTCGTTGCGACGCCGTAGTTCGTCTCTCGCGTTGAGGTCGTTGACTCGTAGGCCTCTACCCTCGTGAACGCGATAGCCGAGCTTCCATAGCCACACGCCGAACTCGCTGTCGGCACCGTAGTGACGATAGATCGGATTCCACCAGTTGCGGCCGGTCGGATCGCCCTGCTTCTTGGCGACAGCGATACCGGCTTCTCGACGGATCACACCGAAGTTTGCGTAGGCACGCTTGTTGACGTAATCAAAATGCCAGGGTCCCCAGAGATTGAACTCGAACGCGACCTCTCCGATCGTTGGATCGGCCTGCATGAGATCGATCGCTTTCTCGATCGCGAGCGGCGTGATGATCTCGGCGTCATCGTTCAGGTGCCCGATCCAGTCAAAGCCGGCATCGACGGCATAGCCGAAGCCGAGATTGAAGGCCTTGACCGCGCCAGTCAGCTCGGTCTGCTGGATCACGGTGATGTCCGACTGGGGATCGATCCATTCGAGCGTGCCGTCAGTCGATCCACCATCGACAAGGATGATCCGGTGATCATGCTTGCCGACTGCTTGCCGAATCGAAGCGACGGCTCGCCGCAGTAACGGTAGTCGGTTGTACGTCCCGAGGACCACAGCGACTGCCGTCATAGCTCGTCTTGCCAGTCTCGGATGTGAGGCAGCAGATTGTCGATCCGACGAGTCCAAGTGTGATCCATCGTCACCCGGTTCTTGCCGTTGCGACCGATGAACGTTCGATGAGGCTCTTCGTCGAGCAAGACTCGTACGGCTCGAACCATCTCGTCGAGGTTCTGAAACCACTCGCAGTGGTAGTGATTGTCGAACTCGCGCTAGAGGCCTGGCACGTAGTGACACACGACCGGTGTGCCGCTCGCCATCGCGATCAGCTGCCGATCGCTGTAGTACAGCTCGAGGTTGTTGAAGTGGTTGATCGAGAGCGCAACCTTCGCGCGCTTCCACACGTGATGCTGCTGCTTGACGTGGCAGGTCCCGATCACTGGGATGTCCGACGGCCAACCAGCACCGACGACACCGACATCGATCTTCTCTTGGACAAGTCGACGAACTGCAGCGAGCCGTTCGACCGAGCCCGGGAACATGTCGCCATAGTAGCCGCCGATGAACACGACGTCGGGCACCTTGAACGGCGGTTCCCACACCGGTAGCCCGAGAACATCTTCTTGGTAGTCGAGGCCGATCTGAACGTAGTGGATCCGCTTGGCGCCAGCTGCGTGGTACATCGCTCGCTGGCTCTGATCGTCGCTCGAGATCAAGGTCGCATCGGTCCACCGGCAGAATTCGGCGAGGTCGCCGGGTACCGACGTTCGAGCATCACCCATCCAGTGGGTGATGACGGTCTTGGGCAGCTCTCGCTTGATCGCAGCGAGCCCTAGCGCGTTGATGATGTTCGAGCCCTGGACCTGCATCCAGATCCAATCCGGCTTCCAATCGATCGCGTTTCTGACGAACTCGCCCGTGATCTGCTCGTTCGACTGGCCGAGTCTCAAACGGCCCATGTAGTCGAACTCGAGGACGTTACCCGAACGAAAGACGTCAGCGAACGCGTCGAGCTGGCCTGCTTGACGGTGGGAGTAGTTGAGCGGCACGACGAGCACGCGTTCGATGGTCACAATCGCCTCATGATGAAGTAGTGAAGAGGATAGGTCTCTTTGGTCATGTTTCGACCTACGACTTCGAATCCAAGAGATTCGTAGAGTCGTTTCGCGCGCTCGTTATCAGGACGAACTGCGAGCCAGCACGGTTCGTTCTTTCGTCGGACGTTGTCCACTAATGCTCTGAAGAGACGCAGGCCGTAGCCTTGGCCTCGCCATTCAGGAAGCAATCCACCAGACACGTACCAACGATCCCATTCTCGCCTGCTGATGAGACCGTAACCGATGATCCGCGTCTCCACTCCTTGATGAAGAACATACGGCTCTGTCCGTTGCCGATCTAGTCTAGCAAACCACTGCTGTTGCTCTTCGACGGAGATCTCGTGTGTGTCAAACGTCATGAACTCGCGGCACGAGTTTCGAACCAGACGCATGGCCTCAGCGTCTTCAGGAGTCATCGCCTCGTTGAGCGAACTCACCCCCACCAGCGAACCGCCTCGATGATCTGGCTGACGTCTTGATCGGACAACCACCATCCGCACGGCACGCTTATCTGGTGACTCGAGAACGTATCGAGCCCTTTCAACGGCTCTTGCTTGCCGGCTACCTCAGAAAATGCCGGATGCTCGTCGTTGCGACGATGAACCTGTGACGTTTCGATCCCGCGTTCGGCCATATGACGAACGAAACCTGCCCGATCTTCGACGATCAGCGTGTAGATCAACCACGACGACCCTTCATTCAACAATCGAATCCGCACGCGATCGAGGTCTGCGAGATCGTTGTTATAGCGGCGAGCGTTCCTGCGATGCTTGTCGACCGCATCGCGCGCCAGCCCGAGATTCGCTAGCCCGATCGCCGCGTTGACGTCGTTCATGTGAAACTTGTAGCCGGCTTCGGTGATGTCCTGCGAGCACCGAAAGTCTTTGGTGCTTCGCCGGTCCAGGCCGAACCATCGTAGCTTGCGAGCCCGCTCGACGAGATCGTCTGACGGCGCTAGTAGAATCCCGCCGTCGACGGTAGTGAGTGTCTTGATCGCCTGAGTCGACCAGCACACGAAGTGATTCTTGCTTCGGGCCGCAGAACCGATCGATCGGCCGTCACGATCGAGCGCGAACATCGCGTGAGCAGCGTCCTCGATGATCGGGTAGTTCTTGGCGTAGACGTCCCTGGCCCTGGTTCGCAAGCGATCGTAGTCGCAAGGCGTACCGGCCCAGTCGATCGCGACGATCGCTTTCGTCTTCCTAGTCACCCGTTGATGAAGTGACTCGGGATCCATCAGACCCGTGAACGGATTGACATCGATCCAGACCGGTCGTGCTCCAAGATGGATGATCGGCAAGATCGTTGCTGCACAGGTCATCGGTGAGACGCAGACGTCATCACCAGGCCCGACGCCAGCCAACACCATCGCGAGATGCAGTGCGCTCGTTCCCGAGTTGACCGTCAGCAGTTCTTGATCCGATTCGAGGCTGAAGACTTCTTTGAGCCGACGCTCGAACTCGTCGACGACGGGGCCTTGTGCGATGTGGCCTGACTGCAAAACTGTGCTCGCTCGATCATCAGCATCGGACGCCATCAGAACCTTGAACATCGGGATCAAGCGATGATCTCCAGGTCGCGATGCGGATGCTCGGGCATCAACATCTGAACGCGCGCGAGAACCTCTACAGGCGTCGGCCTCGCGGTCCACAGAGGACTTGTCTGCTCGCCGAGCACTTCTCGTTTGTGCCAGACGTTGACGGAGGGATGTAGATCCTCGTGGTCACCAGCCGGCGTCCACGGTACGAACTTCCGCTCGAACCAGCCCGGACTGAACTCAGCTTTGTGCCCGTGGCACGTGAACTTGTAGTTCATGATCGGCAGGCTCTGCGCGTAGCCGAAGTGGTAGATCGGATCGGGCCGCACGATCTCGTCGAGATACGCGTCGACGTTCTGAGAGTTGCGGAGGTCGAGAATCCGTACGGGCCGCATCCCTTCCGATCCACACAAAGTCCACTTCCAGCTACGCCAGAAGTGGTGAAACCGCACTAGCCATCGGCCGGCACGGTTCGCAGCTTCGACCGCATCGAACGCGGTTTTTAGGCCACCTGGATCCCAGACCTCGTCGGAGTCGAGAACCGCCATGAGCTTGGCGCCTCGTCGAGTCGCCTCTTCGAACATCAGGTTGCGATGGCTGCCTTCGCTTGAAGCGACGACGTCGTGCCACTTGACGATGTTGGTGAATCGACCAGCTTCGCTGATCAGCTGTTCGCGGGTGTCAGGGCAGACGACCCCTTCCGCGAATCCGAAGCTCGGCCTGTCGACGTAGAACACGTGGATCTCATCGCAGGCGTAGATGAGACTGCGAACGGCCCACCCGAGATACTCCTTGCCGTAGTGGACCGCGAGACAACCGATCCTCATGACACTCCTCGCATCGCGTTCACGGCAGGCACCAAGAACTCGTCTTCGACGTAGCCGACCGTGAACTGTCTTGCAAGCTCATGCGCCGCATTGGCGATCTCGATCAACCGATCTTTCTGCTCGAGGTACCTGATGATCTGCAGCGAAACGTCCTCAGCGTTGTCGACGCTGATTCGAGGAATCCCGAGAAAGTGCTTCCCCTTCTCGAACGGCCACGTGTCACCAGGCTCCGCGATCAGAGCCGCCGACGTCGAAGCGGCCTGCCACAGTCGCCAGGTCGAGAACGATTCGACCGGCGAGTGTGCGATGTAGAGCGATGCCGCTGCCGTGACGCGCCGTCCCAAGAGCTGACGGCCGCAGCTGCCGGTGATATCGACCAGGCCAAGCCGACCGATCAAGTAAGGAACGATCAGCGCACGTCGACCAGCCATCGAACCGTGGTAGACGAGCTGTTGATGCTTCGGCGCATGTCTCAAGGCGCCCATCGCTTCGGCGTCCCAGCCGACGGGCAACACATAGGCTGGAAGAATCTTGCCCAAGATCTCCGCCGTGCGAGGCGTGTGCGTGAGTACCGCGTCGAGGTTGGGGGCCATCTTCAGGAACGAGTCCCAGACCGCGCGATGCTGCGGCAGCAGATTAGCCTGGTTCTCGTCGATGGCTTCGCTGTAGACCACCGCGACCTTGCACTTGCGATTCTCTTTGGGGCCTGGATCTGCGGTGGAGATGTCCCAGCAGATGAATAGACACTCAGGATCTTCCCAGAGACCAGGATCTCGTCGATACCAGTCTTGTGGGATCACCTGTGTCCGTGGCCGGCGTCGAGACAGCGACTGTAGACAAGCCCTGATGTCGACGAACGGCCCCCAGTCGTACGGCACGACGTGAATGAATCGCGTGTTGTCAGACATCGAGCGCCTTCTCAACCTCACGACGGAAGTCAGTCTTGTGACAGAGACTGTCGAAGAGTTCGCTGCCGGCTGTGATCAGGCTCGAATGGTGCCTCAAGATCCAATCAACCTTGTCGACCAGATGAGGAAGGATTCCCGTGGCAATGGCGAACGATTCCATCATCGGATCGTCGAGCGGCTCGGTGACGATCGGGATCGCATAGCTCGCGGCGACAGCGAACCTCAACGGTCCACCAGGCGCGTTCTCGTGCTGATTCATATTGAGCATCAATCGACTTCGCCCAACGACGACGTCTTGTTCTTCACGAGTCCAGGCATCTGGCGCGATGCGCCAGCCTCGAGCTTTCAGATCATCGACAGCAGCGAGACGCCGACCCCACAGATACGAAAGTGGACAGACGTCGAACGATCGTTCGATGGTTCGCTTTCCGTAGTCGGGATGACCTGCCATCATGACGTACTTGAACCGCGAGTCTCGATTCGCAGAGAATCGATCGCTGCACCAGATCTCGTCGACGAGGTCTTTCAAAGCATCGATCGAAGCTGGTGTGGTCGGATCACCCATCGGTCGCTCGAGGTGCCACCAGATGATCTTGGCTCGCTTGGCCAGCTGAAAGACTCCGACGCCGATGTGCTGCTGTAGATGAGGAACCACCTCGCCGTTCATCGGCGTGAAGATGTACACGACGTCGCGAAGCACATCGATCTCGTCGACGTAGCAGGTCTCGAACTGCGCCGCCTCGACGAGCCGCCAGAATGGTGTGTAGCTGGCGTACACGTGCCGCGTCTTGGCGAAGATGATCGGCCGAGCCACTACGTCACAATACGCTCAAGGTCCGACATCAGGCGCTAGCGTCGTGACGCGATGATCGCTCCGGCTTCGTTCCAAACTTCTTGGAAGCTTCTCACCACCAGGCTGTCGACCTTCTGGACGATTCCCCATCCGGTGTTGACCGCCGTGTGGAGCCAGTTGACTTCTGCCTTGGGCTCGACGACGAAATCCCAGAACACGCTCATCTCATCACCACTGCACGGAAAGTGGATGTCATCGAACAGCATGATGCCGCCGTCGCGGACGAGATTGCGATAGGTCGAGTATTCGGTGTAGGCGCTGCCGAAGTCGTGGCAACCGTCGACGTAGAGCACATCGACCTTGAGACCTTGCAGCGACGGCAGTACCTCGGTCGAGGTTCCGGTGATCGCGGTCAGACGAGGAAGGTCTTGGACCATATCGTCGACCATTTCCTTGGAGCCTGGCGCGATGTCGATCGTGATGACCTTGCCGGTGTTGGCCCAAGCAAGATGCGCCGCCGAGGTGCCGTAGAGCGTCCCGATCTCGATCGCGTCGAACGGCCGAGGCAGCTCGTACAAGAATCGATAGTAGAGGTCGGTCGCGATCGTGGCTGCATGCCTGTTCAGTAGCCACTCCGGCCGGTTGTCGGGTGACCCTGGGATCGCTTTGGCGATTGCGACGGCTTGATCGAACGTGATCATAGTTGGATTCCTGTGATTTCGAAAAAGGCCTGACGATCTTCAGCGATCACTTTTACCTTGTCCGGATACTCGCTGATCGACTTCGAGATGTAGTGCAAGCAGTAAGAGTCCATCAACGACTCGCACTTGTAGCCGTTGCGATCGAGGATCCAGTGGATGTAGTCGTCGCCGTACCAGAGCTTGAGCCGCTCGGGGATCGGCAGGAACAGCCGCACAGTCTCGGGTCGGAAGAACAGGCACCAGCCGCCACGTCCTGGGAGTGTCTTGCCGGCGTTCTCGAGCGCACCAGCTCGAGCTGCTTGCTCGAACGTGATGTCGCTCTGAAGATTGCCGTTGGGCAAGAAGTACCGGAGCTCGCGAACCACCGGATCGAGCCAGCCGGGTCCTGCGAGGATATCGTTGTTGGCCAGGCAGATGATCGACGGGTTTTGCGCGAGCGCAGCCACGAGCAGCTGATTCCACGCCGGGTTCACGCCGACGTTGATCGAGTTCTTGATGATCAGATCCCATCGCTCCTGCCGGTAGTGTTCGGATTAATCCAATCGCCGTCATACAGTTCGTCATAGGTAGGCGCCTCCGTCGTGGCGCTGAGACCGAGCAACGAGCGGAAGCCGTTGAACGGGTAGAACCGCCGGTTGAACCGGAACACGAATTCGTTGAGGTACGCCTGGAGGTGGTCGTGCGACACGCCGTGGTGCGTGCCGTTGATCCACGTCTTCAGGTTCGAGAACACGAGGTGGATGATCGGCAGGTAGTCCTCGCTGACACCGGGCTCGCCGCGCTCGGGGCACGCGAGGTGCTGGTACCCGAGACGAGCCAACCCCGCGTAGCTCTGCGAGCCGTCGGTCACGACCGTCTCGGTCAGCGTGTCGACGTTCTGCGAGATGAACCCCTGGCAGATCTTGGCGGTCTTGTCCGGGATGACGGCGAGCCGCAGCCGGCCCGCGTAGCGCCCGCCGCGCTTGGCCTTTCGCTTGTCGTTCCGGTAGTCGTCGATCGTGTCGATGCGCTCGACCTTGCGGAGCTTCACCTCGACGGCGCCGATCACGCGAACCTGATCGGTGACGCCTCGGCCCTTGCCGCGTGTCCGCCCGCCCACGAGCGTCTCGTAGACCTCGACGTGTGCCTTGGCGCCGATCGGCCCGCTTGTCGTGGCCATAGACGCGCGCAACTTGTGGAGGATCTGGAACGCCGTCTCGTAGCGGGTCAGCCCGAGCTGCCGCTGCAACTGCACCGCGGACAGGCCGGGCGTGAGCGACGACACGAGGAACGCCGCCCAGAACCACGTGGAGAGCGGCGTGTGTGTGTGGTCCATGACGGTGCCGGCTGTGAGGCTGATATCGCGCTTGCAGTTGCGGCACCGCAGGAGGTGCGGCCGACCGAGCCGCATCGGCTCGGCGGTGCCGGCGCAGCGCGGACACGCGAAGCCCTCACGCCTGCCGCAGTGCTGACAAATACGTGCTGGCAGAGTGCTCATAGCCAATCAGGATGTTGAAGTGTCCACTCGACGATCTCTCGCAGAGCAGAATCGAGTGTCGTTGGCGGTGTCCATCCGAGCGCGGCCATCTTCGAGCCGTCAAGGCTGTAACGACGGTCATGCCCCGGTCTCGCAAGATGAAAATCCTGAAACTTGGTGCGAGCTTCGACGCTGTGCCCGAGCTGACGCATGATCTTCTCGATTCGAAGCACGATATCGAGATTGGATACCTCTTCTGCGCCGACGACGTTGTAGCGTTCGCCGCGTTTCCCGTTCGCCACCAAGAAATGCAACGCGTCTGCATGGTCACGCGCGTGTAGGTACTTTCGGCTTCCGACGTTGTCGGGTGTCCCGTGAACAGTGATGATCTCTCGTCGGTAGAGAGATCTAATCACCTTCGGAACATACTTCTCCACAGCCTGCTGAGGAGCAATGTTGTTCATGGTGTTCGTGATGATCGTGGGAACACCCATCGAGTGCTCGTAGGCGTACACGAGATCTTCTGCAGCCGCCTTCGTCGCTGAGTACACGTTAGAAGGCCGATGTGGAAACTCTTCCGTGTGATCGATGCCGATCGGTGCAGCACCGAAAACCTCGTCGGTCGAAATCAGATACAACATCTGAAGCTTGGGCTGATGAAGCCGGCAGAACTCGAGGAGATTGAACGTGCCCAGAATGTTGGACTCGACGAACGGTGTCGGATCAACGCAACTGCGATCGACGTGCGTCTCGGCGGCGAGATGGAAGATCAGATCCAGATCTCCAAGCTGCCCTCTAACATGATCCGGGATTGGAGCCCGCAGATCGTGGAACAGGACACGAAGATGAGACGCGACAGGTGCTACGCGATCCAGTGCAGAAGCGTAGTTGAACCGCTCGATGGTGCTGATCTTCCAATCAGGATACTTCTCGGCGAAGTACCTAACGACATGACTGCCGATGAAACCAGCTGCACCAGTGACGAGAACGTTCTTGCTCATTTCAAGAACACTACCAGCTAGGTCCGACGTTCTGCTGGTTGCCTGGTCGCGATCCGAGCGCGAATCATCGCCGCCTCGAAGCTCCGGTCATCGAGCTTTGGAGTCTCCACTGGAAAGTAGAACTCGACTCGATCTCCAGTGACGAAGCTGAAAGCCTCTACGAGACGATAACGCTGGCCCAACATCAGGCGAATCTTCTACAGCAAACGTGTCTAGCGATCAACGATTGGTGATCAGCCGTCGAAGATGCAACAGGCTGTTGACGTGAGCGACGAGGATCTCTTGCAGATCGTCCTTCTGCTGCGCGTTGCTCGGAGGCCATGCGCCACGTTGATCCAGTTCAGCCACCAAATAGACGAGCATATCTAACGCCTCTTGTGCGGCATCCACGAGATGGTCTCGGCCATTATCAGCGGTGAGCGGCGTACCGTAGCGCTCGCGACCAATCAGATCACGAGCCTTCATGTCCTCGATCAGCGGATCGAAGCTGTCCTCGATCAGATTCTTGCGCTCGATGGACCGAATCTCTTCGGGGATCGCCTCGAGCATCTGAAGAGCCTGATTGCGTGCCTGCTGCGCCCACTCGATGGTCAGCTCCCATGCAGGTCGACGGTTGGTGTTCGAGGCGTGGATTGGATCCGGCTGGTCGACGATCTGGGTCACGGTTTTTTCCCTTCGATTGGCGAGCGAATCCACTTCTCGTCGGCGAACAAGACGCAGTCGGACTTCGCAACATTCTTCGGCATGATCTCGAACGTCTTCGGAGATCCGTCGTCGTTGTACGCGACGATGCGAAACGGGACTCCGGTCAGACGGATCCCACCAGGAAGCTGAACGACTGACGGGATCTTCATGTACTGGTTTCCTGCGAGGCGAATAGATTGTGCGTTCGCGGGAATGCCGAGCGCAAGATCTCGCTGACGGCGTTGGCGAACTGTCGGATCTCGTATTGAGCAGCTGGCGCCATCCGCAGCGTCAGGAACGCGAGCCAGTTGCGGAGGTTCGCCGACGCACGCATCCGCGAGTAGCGACCGACTGGCAGGTGGATGCGCGCCAACTCCTTTGGCACGCCAGCCCTCAACGCCCACTGGTAAGTTTCCTCGGCAGCGATATACGAACGTTCGATACGGCTGATGAAGTCCCGCGCGCGACCGTCGTCAAGCTCCTCCGCACCCTTGATCGTGCCGGCCTGCTTGTTCGTCTTCGAGTTGATCATCAACCGTTCAACAGTCGGGATGTAGTTGACGTCGGGCAGCGGCGTGTAGCGCGCGGACATCTCGTTGTAGCTGTTGTGGACCACGAAGCCGTCAGCCACGAAGTTGTGGAATGGACATTCGACAGCAAGGTCGTACGTCGGCACCGTGCCGATCATCGTGGCGTCGACGATCTCCTCGAACACCGGAACGAGACGCTGCTGACGACCTGCATCGACGCGATCACGCGCGTTGCGCTCAGGTGTTCCCCATTCGAGGTTGTGGTAGCTGTTGTTCGCGCGGTTACTGTCGAGATGGCGAGCTTCGTAACCTTCCGGCCGAGGGCCACTGAATGCTTCGAGCACGATCGAGTGCACCGTACGCAAGGTCTGCTCACCGGGTCGATTCAACGAGACGACGTCGTAGCCGTTGGCGCCGACGGTGACCTTGCGTGGCTCAGCACCCACACGCTTCACGCGGCCCCAGGTCGACACAACGTAGATGCCTTCCCACCCAACGACGTCGCGCCACGTCTCCGACGAGCTGTGGCTGTAGTCGACCTCCCAGCGATTTGCCTTCGCTCGCGTAGTTCCTTCGAGCGTCAACAGCGCCCCAGCCTTCATAGCGTCGACCATGCGCATCCAGCCGGTGCTGGTGAGCACACGGTGGTCGAGCGATAGCGTAACGGCACGCCCGGAAGACGTCGTCACACGAACCATGTCCTTCGGTGAGCCCTTGATCACGTCGACGATGCGCGAATGCTGGAACTCCTTCTGCTCCTCATCGAGATTGCGCAGCTGCATCGCTTGGATGCGTGACCGCGGAAACAGCGGGTTCGTCTGACGCTCTGGTCGTGCAGCGCGCGTCGTCGGCTGCCACTTCTTCCAGATGTCCTCGATCCGCATCTTGTAGACGAACCGGCGGTTGTCTCGGCTCTTTGGCGCATCGAAGTGTACGAGCGTGTCCGGGTGCAGACACTGCGTGCGGTGGCGATGCCATTCGCGAAACACGAAGATCGGCGCCTGCACCTCGATGACGAGGCCACCCATCTCGAACGGTGTGGCGTGCTTGTTGTCCCACAGGAACTTGAGCAGTTTCTCGTCGCCTGGCTTGGCTCCGACAGTGCCGTGCTTCGGACACTGGTATCCGCCGTAGATGTCCTTCATCGTGACCGACTCGTCGCAGCCGTTCCCTTCGTAACGCACGTCGCAGGTCGGTCCCCACCCTTGGAAGCCCTTGCCCGTCGACATGCGTGCTGCGCAGATAATCGATTCGTCCGATCCCCAAGACTCCACAAGCTCGATGTACCCATGATCTAAGACAGCGATGCGACCCATGACTTGCCCTTTCCAATGAGGCTGATGGTTGAACGCGAGACACCGTAGCGTTCGGCTAACTTCTTGACGATTCCACGACAGACGCGACCCGTAGACAACGTGTGACGGCCAAGCTCGGCGAGGACACGCTCCGCTTGATCCTTCGTCAGCCTCGCGTTGTGGGGTGTAACACCCTGTGCTGCGCGTGCCGTCCTCGCAGCCGCAATACGCACGTGTTTTGGTTTGTCGAGTTGGTTTTGACTTGAGGTGCCAAGCGCTAGATTTTGATGTCTCGATCAGCTTGACTGTAGCCGTGGTCCAGGCACGCGATTTCCATCGCTCACCAGTACCATCAAGGTCCGACATCCAACGTGGCTACGAGAGCGCGTTCGCGCGCATCCACTCGATCGCTCGGTCGCCGCCACCGTTGACGATGTACGCGCTGATGTCCGCCGGTCCAGACCCTACCGGTGCGACACGAGGGTACCCAGTAGGACCCGAGTAGCCGTCAGTTCCCTCGAACTGCCAGGCTATCGGGAAGTCCCAGCCCATGTCCTTGTAGATGTGCGGCGACAGCTCCGACGAATACTCGGCGACGTGCACGGCCTGGCAGCTCATGTGATCGGTGATCTTCTTGTCGCGGATGTACGCACCAGCGTAGAGGATTGGCGCGCGGCCGGTGGCCGTGATAATCCGTGACGCGAACAGCGACAAGCCGTCGATGATCTGCGAGTTCGGCGCGTTGGGTGGGTTCTCGGCGTTCTCGACGTCGACCATCACCGGCAGATCGCCTGGTCCGAAACCGCCAGCTTCTTCGACCAGCTCGAGACAGTTGTTCGCCTGGACCAGCGCGTCTTCGTCGACGCGAAAGTAGTGGTAGCATTGACGCCATAAATCGACGCCGTAGCGAACACCCATCTTGATCCGCGCCGGTAGCCAGTGCTGCAGGAACCACTCCTGTCGCTTGGCACTACCAGGATAGTAGGTGCCCTCGGTCGCCTTGAACGTCAGCACGTGCCACGGTGGGCCAGCTTCTACGAACGCGTCGATGTTCGGGTTGCCGTTGTCGTCGAGCGCGTAGAGATCGCAGCCCAAGGGATCGATCACCATAGGCCAATCGTACACCAGCACGATGTCGGACCTGCGTGGTACTTGACCCCTTATGGCTCGAGAGCGACTGCCAGCCGAGCGGAACTCGGTCACCCGAGTGTTTCGTCTGGTCCACTTCCACAAAGACGGGTCACAGGACCAGATCCACTTCTACTTCACTGTCGGCTTCTACGCCGATGGTCGCGTCGGAGAGATCTTCATCAAGGGTGACAAGACCGGATCGCTCGCCAGTGGAGCGCTCGATCAGGTCGGCATCATGGCGTCGATGCTGCTGCAGAACGGGATTCCGCTCAGCGTCATCATCGAGAAGTTCAAGGGAACCCGTTACCCGCCGAACGGTTTCACGCAAGATGCGGAGGTTCCCAACTGCACGAGCCCGGTGGACCTGCTAGCTAGATGGCTCGAGTTCAAGTTCATCCCGAAGGAGAAACCGCCGTGAAGCGTTCGCAATTCGTCGTCGGAAACAGGGTCACTTGGTCGTCGCAGGCTGGCGGCTACGTACGCAGAAAAACGGGCTACATCATCGAGAACGTGCCGCCCTACCAGTCGCCGATCCAGCGCATCAGGGGGCAAGGTAAACCTCGCGACCACGAGAGCTATATCGTCAGGGTGGATGGCAAGACCGAGAAGGCGCACCCGAAGTTCTACTGGCCGGTCGTCTCGGTACTCAAGCGAGCAAAGTCCTCGGGTGGCCTCGAAAGCCCGATCGAGCATAACGCCACGACCAACTAGATCGGCCCGGCTGGCTACCTGACGCAGCGACCCTTCGTGAACCTCAGAAGCCCTGTACGCTCCGAGCCGGCAAAGCCTTTCTCTGGTGCTTTGCCACGAGGGCAGCCGATTAGATGGCCTCGATAGTCGAGCACAGCATTCGTACCCTGAAAGAAGTCCGCGCCGATCACGACCGGTAGATCCCCTCGTTTCTTGGCCACGGCAACTTCGATCTGCGCCGCACAAGATGTATCCGGGATGAAAGCTGTGATCTGGAAAAGATCAACATCCTTACCGTTGATGCAGCCCTGACCTGAGATCTTGGCGCCAGGCGGGATCTTGGCGAGGATAGTTCTGTCAGCGCCTGTATCGAGCTGCATGCGAGCCGTTTGTGGTCTACCTCGACCTTCTTTGGTTGATGCCCAGAAGACCAGCGGCTTGAAGACCCTACCCACGAGATCCGCCGATCGTCGCGTTGACCGTCGCCCGTACGAAACGCGACAGGGAGCCTTCGGCCTCGAGATCTGCTCGCTTCCGCCACTCGCGAAGTTCTTGCGGCGAAACGAGAACCTTCACGGTCTCAGTCTTGTTAGACATGGCCTAATCATGGCCACATCCTGGCTGGATGTCAACCTAAGGCTTCGAGCCCGGACTCGTGTCGAAACGATCGTTCAGCTCCTTGTCGGCAGCTGCATCATTCGACGTGAGCTGATCGGTCAGAGCCTTCAGAGAAGCAAGGACGACCTCGGGTGAGGTCTTGGCGTCGAGTCCTTCTTTGACCGTCGAGATGATCGACTCGATCGTATGCAACACCAGCTCGGCCGGCTGGCCACCGATGCCGGTGACATGTTCGATCGCTTCGATGCCGTGAATGACAACAGTCGCAACTCCGAGACTGTCACGAAGTGTTTGCCAGGACATGGCTACTCCTTCTTCAGCGCATCGAGCGCCGCTTTGAGTTCTGCGAAGGCTGCTAACAGCTCCTTCGGATCGTTGTTGGCGATGGCAGCTGCTGCCAGCGTGTGATAGGCAGTCGCGAACAGTTCGACTACGTGATCGCGTTTGGCCCGATACGCCTCGAGCGCTGCCTTGCCGCTCGCTTCGTCCTTGGCAGCTGCAACGATCGCCTTCTGATGCTGAGCGTCGTATGTGAC
>VFSW01002061.1_pt1 | contig 30477 bp, 23 predicted proteins | sample 5358111 | NCBI WGS metagenome assembly VFSW01 (sample SAMN11554181, study PRJNA540505) | mine drainage metagenome | isolation source: sediment from site ElyBrook_90M | place: USA: Ely Copper Mine, Vershire, VT | collected 2017 | reverse complement strand
TTGTGCAACAGGCGAACGGTCAGCAGGCGATTGAAGTGTCAGCCGCGAAGGCGGATGCGCAGGAGTTGCCCGATGCTCCGGTACCGACGGTTGCGGCAGGCCCGGCGACCGACAGCGGCGAGGCGCTTATGGCCAGCAGCTCCTTGCAGCCGCCCGCGCAGAACCCGCCCGGCGGAGGTCTGTCGCTGGGCGCCCTGGGGCTGACACCGGCGCAGACCGAGGGCAGCGCGGCGCGCCAGGCGCTCTTCGACCGGAGGACGCAGATGCTGAAGATGCACCAGCGGCTGGGACTGATTACAGTGATTCCGGTTGCGGCTGCGTGCATCAGCGCTGTCGGTGCGCCGCCCGAGCACGGCAACTACGGCAACACCACATCGCGCGATGTCCATGTCGGGCTGGGCGCGGCGGCAGTTGTCATGTACGGGATCACCGCGTCGTACGCGATCCGCGCCCCCAAGGTCTCCAACGAGCCTGCGCGCGGCGGCGTCAAGTGGCACAAGTACCTGATCTACATCCACGCGCCGGGAATGATTTTGACGCCCATCCTCGGCGCCATCGCCTACAACCAGGTCAACAGCGGGCAGAAGGTCCACGGCATCGCATCGGCCCACGGCGCGGTTGCCACAGCCACGGCGATCAGCTATGGCGCGGCGATCGTCGCGGTCTCATGGCCGATCCATATCAGGTTCTAGGCTACGGATGGAATCGGATTGTCACTCTGAACGCAGTGCAGCGTCCCCGTATTTTTTCCGGGGCGCTATACACGCACACCGTGCGTGAAAATCCTATAAGGGGTCTTCATGAAAAATTACTGCCTGCTCGCGCTCCTGCTGCTTACCCTGCCCGCGCACGCCCCCATCCACGCCCAGGCATCCAAGTCCAAGCCTGGCCAGCCTCAGCCCGACCAGACATGGGTGCTCGACCGGTCCACGCTGACGTACCACATGTCGCACCCGATGCATGAGGTGGACGGGACCAGCCACGCCGCGCTCGGCAAGGGCGTCTGCCACGCCGGGCAGTGCGATTTTCTGGTCGCCGCGGCGGTCAGGTCCTTCGACTCCGGCGACAGCAACCGCGACCTGCACATGGTCCAGGTGACGCGCGGCGCGCTCTATCCCATCGTCAGCGTGCGTTTCCACATGGCGCAGGCGAGCCTCGACGCACCGACTTTGGACTGCGACCTCGAAGTCAACTTCGCCGGCAATACGGCGCACTACCAGCATGTGATCTTCCAGCAGACCATCGAGGGCACGGCGCACCACATCGCGGGCGTTGTGCCGGCGACGGTGAGCGACTTCAAGATCGACCCGCCCACGTTTCTGACCATTCCCATCAAGAACGAGATCCCGGTCCGAGTGGACATGGTCTGGCACCCGTCCTAGCCGGGCAGCAAGCGGGCCACCGTCGAGGAGTGAAGGCCCAGGGGCGAGGAGGAGTTGTCCGGCAGGGTGCGGGGGATGGTGCGCTTCGATCCTGTCTGGGTACCCCCGGATGATAAAGAATGAGGAAGATTCGATCCCGTTCGCGTACACTGTTATGGCAGGTGGCCGAGGCTCTCTCGCAACCGGCTTGCAGCTAGGACAAGTTCAGGACAGGACCCGGTTTTGTGTATCTATTGAGCGATCCTTCATCCAAGATAAATAGACATCTGGCTCGGCTGATGGTCTGGGCGTGCCTTTTGGCGCTCCCGCTGGTTGGGACGATGCGGGGACAGGCCGCGCCGGACGACTATACTCCCTCGTCGGACCTGCAAACCGTCGCTCCACAATATCCGGACTCGTATACAGCATGGCCCCCTGTACCCACAACCGTTCCGGCTACGGAACAGGGCCAAGGAGGAGGAATCTCCTCCCAGCGCACCCAGAACCGGGCGCAGAACCCAGTCCAGAACCAGACGCAAGCGGGGTCTGTACCCTCGTCCATGGCGCCATCGCCGTTGACGGAGTTTCAGAGGGTGGTGGAAGTCAGCACGGGCAGGATGCTGCCGATCTTCGGGGCCGCGATGTTCAGTGCGCCGCCATCGACCTTTGCGCCAGTCGACAATAACCCTGTGACGCCGGACTATGTGATCGGGCCGGGCGATGAGCTGCGGCTGCAGATGTGGTGGTCGGCGAACCGGACCGGTTCTTTTGTGGTGGACCGCACAGGATCCATCGCGTTGCCCGAGGTGGGTACGGTCCATGTGGCCGGACTGCAGTTCTCACAACTGCGGGATTTTATCAAGCCGCAGCTTGAGCGCGCCTATCGCAATATCGATCTGAATGTGAACATGGGACAGTTGCGGTCGATCCAGGTCTTTGTTGTGGGCCAGGCGCGGAAGCCGGGCAGCTTTACACTCAGTTCGCTGAGCACATTGTTGAACGCCCTGTTTGCCTCGGGCGGACCGCTTCCGCAGGGCAGTCTGCGCGACATCCAGGTAAAGCGCGGCGGCGAGACGATCACGCACTTCGACCTGTACGACCTGCTGCTGCATGGCGACAAGAGCAAGGACGTCCGGCTGGAGCCGGGCGACGTGATCTTTATCCCCGACGTGGGGCCTCAGGTGGCCATGCTGGGCAGCGTCACCAATCCCGCCATCTACGAGATGCGCGGAGAGACCAGCTTCAACCAGGCGGTTGCGCTGGCCGGTGGACTGACCAATGCGGCGTCCGACTCGCGGCTGCGCGTGGAGAGGATATACAAGCACACCGAGCGCAACGTGATCGAGATCGGCCTTGCGGACGACGCTACCGCTGTCGTGCAGGACGGAGACATCGTCAACGTCAGTTCCATCATCGACCGGTTCAAGGACGCTGTGACGTTGCGGGGCAATGTGGCGAATCCAGGCCGCTACGTCTGGCACCAGGGAATGCGGATCTCCGATCTGATCCCAGACCGGGACGCTTTGATTACGCGGAACTACTATCTGAGGCAGGACCAACTGGGGCAGGCCCGCACTGCCTACGCGGGTTCGCTGCCCACTACAGGCACCAACGGACTTTCCACCAGTTCAGACCTCAACGGTCCGCAACCCAACCAGATCCTCAGTAACAGTCAGCTCAACCCTAACTCCAGTGGCGGGACAACCGGTACGAACGACGGCACGACACCCACGGACTACGGCGCAACACGTCCGGAGGGATCGTTGGGCCTCCAGACGGGTGCAGTAGGCGATGCTGCCGCCGGACGCCAGGGTCCCACGTCCGGCGCTATCGGCAACAGCTCTGTGGGTGCCGCGCTGACAGCCGGCAACAGCAACTTCAGTGCCAGCACGGACGTGGTCCTGAGCGCGCCCGATATTGACTGGAACTACGCCGTTGTCGAACGGCAGAGTGCAACCGATCTGACCACGTCGCTGCTTCCGTTCAACCTGCGCAAGGCGGTCATCGACAAGGACCCAGCGCAGGACATCGAGCTGCTCTCCGGCGATGTCGTTACCGTCTTCTCGCAGGCCGACATCCGCATGCCAACCTCGCAGCAGACGAAGTTCGTGAAGTTGGAGGGCGAGTTTGTCGGGGCGGGTATGTACAGCGTTCTGCCGGGTGAGACGTTGCGCCACCTGGTGGCCCGCGCCGGCGGACTCACCCCGAATGCAGACCTCTTTGCCTCCGAATTCACCCGTGAGAGCGTGCGCCGCGCGCAACGCCAGCGGCTTCTGGAATATGCCGACCAGTTGGAAACGCAGATCGCGGCAACCACTTCGGCGGAGACCTCTGCCGCAGTGACCGATCGCGATGCAGCTGCGGCCACCGCGTCAGCCGCCAATTCGCGGGCCATGGTGACGCGCCTGCGCGCGGCCCAGCCCTCCGGTCGAATTGTGCTCAAGCTCAAGCCGGACAGCAAAGGCATCGACTCGCTTCCCGACATCGAGCTACAGGATGGCGACCGCTTCGTTGTGCCGCGCGAGCCTGCAACCGTCTCGGTCGCGGGCCAGGTCTACAACGCAAATGCGTTTATCTACATGCCCGGCAAGCGGGTGAAGGACTACCTGCACCTGGCTGGCGGTCCGGACCGGATCGGCGACCGTAAGCGGGAGTTCGTCCTGCGCGCCGATGGCTCCGTGGTAAGCCGCCAGTACAACAGCTCCGTGCAACGCACCTTGTTTTCCGATCGCGGCTTCGACGATGCCGTTCTCTATCCCGGCGACACCATCGTCGTGCCTCCGGCCATGCAGAACGGTGCCATCCTGAGAAACCTCTCCAATATAGCCACGGTCATTGGCGGGTTCGGCATGGGAATCGCAGCCCTCGCATTCTTCCTGTGATTGCGCGGACCTCCCCAGCACACTGCAACGCCGGCAAGCCGCCTCCGTTCACGCCTGAGGGGTAGGCCCGGCTACTTTGCCAGCAGCTTGCGGATCGCCAGCAGCTCGATGCGGCGCTTTGCCGTGGTGCGGGGATAGGACATCCTGAGGCCACCGAGCGCGTCCAGGACGATCTGCGAGACAATGAGGCGGGCGTTGTCCTTGTCGTCGGCGGGAACCGCGTACCAGGGAGCGTGATGTGCGCTGGTCCCGCGCAGGCACTCCTCAAAGGCCTCCTGGTACCGCTTCCAGAACTTGCGCTCATGGATGTCGGAGAGGCTGAACTTCCAGTTCTTCTCCGGCTCGTCAATGCGCGCCAGAAACCGCTTTCGCTGCTCCTCCGCGGAGAGGTGGAGAAAGATTTTGACGATGCGCGTGCCGTTGCGATGGAGGTGGTTCTCCATCTCGGCGATGGAACGGTAGCGCTGCTTCCAGATGTCCTTGTCGTCGCGCAACTCCTCGGCGAGGCCCTCATTGAGCAGAAGATCTGGATGCACCCGGACGGCGAGCACCTCCTCATAGTAGGAACGGTTGAATATCCCAATGCGTCCGCGCCCGGGAAGCCGTTGCGTGGAGCGCCACAGAAAATCGTGCTCCAGCTCCTCCGCGCTGGGCTGTTTGAAGCTGGAGACCTCGCAGCCCTGAGGATTGATCCCAGACATGACGTGGCGGATAACGCCGTCCTTGCCCGCGGCGTCCATCCCCTGGAAGACGAGCAGCAGGGCGTAGCGGTTGGAGGAGTAAAGGAGCTGCTGCAGCGCGCTCAACTGCGCGGTATGCTTCTCCAGAAGCTCCTTATACTCCTGCTTCGAGGCGCAGATAGGCCGGCCTTTCGTCGGCCATTTCTTGAGGTTGACCTTCTCGCCGGGATTTACACGGAAATGCTTCGTCTCGATCTTCATCGTTCTCCTTCTCGCTGCTAAAGCGCATGGGTTGACGGCTGGGTTGATGGACCCCAACGCATCTGGCATCTACGGACGTATCTTTATATGGATGCATCTTCCTGCCCGCGCGCGTTGGCAAAAGCAATTGTAAGCACAGTTCTCGATGCGCGTTGCAAGACCGAGCGGCCTCTTTTGCCGATTGTGAACCGTATGACTGAAGTTGACGTACTTGTTCTTGGCGCTGGCGCTGCGGGGCTGATGTGCGCGGTCGAGGCTGGGCGCCGCGGACGGCGCGTTCTGGTGCTGGAACACGCCGATGGGCCGGGAAAGAAGATTCTCATCTCCGGTGGCGGGCGCTGCAACTTTACCAATCGCAACGCGGCGGCCGAGAACTTTCTCTGCTCCAACCCGTACTTTGCCAAGTCTGCGTTGGCACGTTTCAGCGCACGGGACTTTATTGCACTAGTGGAGAGGCACGGCATTGCGTTCCACGAGAAGACGTTAGGCCAGCTCTTCTGCGACCGTTCGGCGCACGAGATTCTCAACCTGCTGCTCGGTGAGTGCGGCGAGGCAGGCGTGCGGATTCAGGTTGGCACCCGCGTTCTGTCTGCGGTCCAGGCTTCCGCAACGCGAATCTCGTCCGGTCCCAGTGCGCGTTTCCGAGTGGAGACCTCTGCCGGTACGGTCGCTGCGGCGTCGCTGGTGGTTGCGACCGGTGGGCTGTCGATTCCGAAGATCGGCGCAACCTCGCTGGGCTACGACCTGGCAAAGCAGTTTGGACACACGATTGTCCAGACGCGGCCAGGGCTTGTGCCCCTGGTCTTCAGTCCGCCGGATCAGTCGGATTGGTGCGATCTTGCCGGCGTCTCCGCTGAGGTTGTCGCATCGCTTGCCGTCCAGAAAGATCGAAAGAAAAAGATCGCGCAGACTGTCTTCCGGGAGAAGATGCTGCTGACTCATCGCGGTTTGAGTGGGCCTGCGGTCCTGCAGATCTCGTCTTATTGGGAACCTGGGGACGCGATACAGCTCGACCTCGCGCCGGAGCTTGCGCAGCCTCGCGGCACGAGTGTAGCTGCTGCGGACGGCGAGAAAGCGCGCAGCGTCTTCACCCCGTTGACGCATCCCAATGTGCGTCGCGACTCCGCTGCCGCTGCACACGCACTGCGATCTGTTCTGCCCGCGCGCATGGCTGAGCGGTGGCTCGCGCTGCACACGCCCGCGGTCAGTCGCAACGGCAACGCAAAACTGGATGCGCTGGCCAACGCCACTCTGGCGGCGATGGAGCGCGAACTGCACGCATGGCGCTTTACGCCCGCCGGAACCGAGGGCTACGCGAAGGCCGAAGTCACCGTGGGAGGCGTCGATACCGGCCTGCTGGATGCGCGCACGATGCAGAGCCGCGCGGTCCCCGGTCTCTACTTCATCGGCGAAGTGGTCGATGTCACGGGATGGCTTGGTGGATATAACTTTCAGTGGGCATGGGCCTCCGGCTTTAGTGCTGGCCAGTCCGCGTGAACCGCATGCATGGTGCGGCGGCACGAAATTACTGCACGACCAGAGTCAGCTCGATGCTGTGGGTCAGGCCCGTGCTGGCCCCCGCGACCGTCAGGCTATAGGTCCCGGTTGGCGTCGGATTGGCTGGATTTGTGGGCGACGTACCGTTCGCCTGCGGGATCAGGCGCGATGCACCGCATCCCGCAACCGTCAGCACCGAGCACAGCACTGCCAGTGCGCACAACCGCTGCGCGCGCCGCCGTCCCAACCCCAGCAGACCCGCGGGCAACAGCAGCGCGAGCCAGGGCAGAGGCCGCCCGCGCAAAATCTCCGGCCAACGCAACGATGCAATGTTGGTCGCCACCGTTACGGTAATCAACGCGGTGCTGCCCAGCGCCGGCGAGGCCGGGGTCACGATGCAGGTTGCATCCGCGGGCACTCCGGAGCAGGTGAACGCGACCGTTCCCGGTACGCCCGCGGCAGAGCTCAGCAGCAGTGGGTACACCGCTTCAGCCCCGTCGGAGACCGTCTGCGTGGTGCTGCCGTCGGCGGTCAGCGTAAAGTCCACGCCAGTGCCGCTCAACTGCAGGGTCTGCGGCGACGACGCTGCATTGTCGAGCACCGTGAAGGTGCCCGTGCGCGCGGCGGCCGCGGTCGGCGCAAAGACGATCTGCGCCGTGCATTGCGCGCCGACTGCAATGCCCGTGCCGCAGGTATTGCTGCCCGCAACGATCGCGAAGTCGCCCGTGACCGCGATGCCCTGGATGGCGAGCGGAAGGCCGCCGTTGTTGGTCAACGTCACTGTCTGCGCCGGTGCGGTCAGCCCCACGCCCGTGGCCGCGAACGAGATTGCGGCGAGCGGCGACAGCGATACGCCGGGCGGAGCAACGCCAGTCCCGCTCAACGCTACGGTCTGGCTGCGGAACTGGTCCGAGACCTTCAGTACGCCTGTCTCCGGCCCCACGCTCTTGGGGACATACGCAACCAGCAGCGAACAGGCCGAGTGCCCGTTCAGCGAGTTGCCGCAGGAGTTCACCACGGTGAAGTCGCCGCCGGCAATCTGCGCCGCGATCAGCAGCAGCGGTACATCGCCGTTGTTGGTGAGCGTCACCTGCTGCGTCGCGCTTGCCGTGTTCAACTGCTGCGGCGCGAAGCTCAGACTGAGCGACGAGAGCGTATCGGTGGCGGGCAGTTGGCCCACGCCGGTGAGCGACGCGGTCTGCGTGCCGATGCTGTCCGCGATGCTGAAGTACCCGCTCTGCGTGCCGGAGGCTGTCGGCTGGAACGCGACCGAGACCGTGCAACTGTTGCTGACTGCAACCGTCGCAGTGCATGTGTCCGCCGCAATGACAAAGCCGGATGGCACCGTCGGCGTTCCCAGCGTGGCCGTCACGCCTCCAGTGTTCGCGATCACGATATTCTGTGCCGCGCTGGTTGCGCCAACGTCGGTCGGAGGAAAGCTCAGTGAGACGGGGCTCAGTACGATCGCCGCGGCAGGCGCGCCCACGCCGGTGAGCGTTGTGGTCGCCTGTCCACCGGAGACGTTGCCGTAGACCGTCAGTGTGCCGGAAAGTGTGCCGGTCGCGGCGGGCAGGAACTCCACCTGCACGCTACAGGCCGATCCCACGGCGATGGGCGACGATGACGCGCAGTTGTCGGTCTCGGCGAAGTTGGCCGACACCGCGACCGACGTGACCGTGAGTGGCGCGTTGCCGTTATTTGTAACCGTAATGGTCTGCGGCGCGCTCGCCGTTGAAACCGCCTGCGTGGCGAAGCTCAGGCTGGTTGGGTCCAGCGTCATCGCCGGCGCAGCGGAAGACACGGCGGTGAGCAGCGGAATCTCCCAGATGCCGCGTCCGTATGTCGCCGCGCGCAGCTCGCCGCTGCGTCCGTCGCCGGTAGCCATGCCCGCGGCGGCCTGCAACTCGACGACGGGCGCGTTGGGCAGGCCGGTCCCGTATACGCTCCAGCAGTTCGATGTGGTGCAGGTATTCACCGACGTCGTCGCATAGACGCCGGTGTCCATCGCGACGTAGAGCGTGTTGGCGTCGTTGGGATCCACCAGCACGCTGTTGGCCGGAGCGTTGGGCAGGTTGCCGCTGATGTTGGTCCAGTGCGCTCCGCCGTCGCTCGAGGTGTAGACGTGCGCTGCATTCGGGCCGTTGCCCGCGAAGCCCATCACGGTTGCATAGACCGTCTTTCCGGTTGTATCGTGCGGGTCCGCGACGATGGAGGAGATGTCGAATCCGTCGGGATTGAAGGCCGTGCCCGAGGCGTTGGTCACTGTCGATTGCGCGATGTCCGTCCAGGGCGTGCTGCTGCTTGCGCTGCCCGCCGCGGTGTTGACGAAGATGTGGCCGCCGATGCTCGCTCCGCCATCGAGCGAGCCGGCCATGCCTGCGTAGAGCACGGTCGATCCGGAATTCTGCGCCGCGATCGCACTGCCGGCAAGGCCGCCTGCGGCCAGCGAGCGCACCATCGCATCGGTCGTGCTGCAGGCAGAAGCGTGCGAACCGTCGAAGACAGGGCTGATGTTGTTCGACCCCGGCCACGCGGATGCGCTGTCGGCCAGCCCGCGCCACACCCTGCATGTGCCGATCAGCACGTCGCCGGTCAACGCCGGATCGAGCAGGAACGGCGGGTCGATCAGCGATGTGTCGTCGTCCACCTGTGCGTAGCCGATGGTCGGCGAGCCGGTAAAATCCGCCGCGGCGCAGGCGTTGCCGCTGTCGCAGGAGTCGATGCTGACGCCCGCCTCGGTGGAGACGAACCAGTTCTGCGGACTGACCGGGTCGATGGCAACGGTCCCACCCTCGCCCGCTGCGACCTGCGGCCAGGCCGTCGTCGTGGAGGCCGCGCCAGTGGCGGCTGTCCCGTTTGCACCCACGCCAACGACAAGCGTTGCGGGATCGGTGGGATGCTGGGCGAAGCTCACCACCTCGGCCAGCGAGCCAAGTCCAGAGTTTAGATTCTGAAAGTGGCTCGCGTCGTTGGTGGAGCAAGCAATCCCTTGCTGGTCCACGCCATCGAGTGAGCGCCACAGCCCTCCGTCGTTGCCCACATACAGCAGAGGCAGCGTTCCTCCGGTACTTGCGCCGGCCAGCGTGGCAATCGCATGTTGCGCGGGTGAGACCATCGCCGGGGCCGCGCACCCATTGGTTGCGTTGGTCGTATTGCGCAGTACGCACCCGCCGGCCGGAGAAGCGAGAGCACAGCGATAGAGGTCCACCGTGCCCGCAAAGAGCAACGTGTCCGCCGTGGTCCCGGTGCCTGCCGCAACGGCGGCGAGCGAGAGGTTGTAATCAGCCTGCGGGATCTCTGTCGGCGTCGCTCCGCTGCCCACCTCCATCGGGGTCGATACCAACTGCGTGCTGAACGCTGGGGTGGTTGTGCAACTGCCGCCGCTCAACTTGCACGCGTCCTGCCACAGACCCTGGTCGAGGTTGTTCGCGTCCACCGTCAGCGCGAAGGTGTCGCCCGTCGCCGCCTGCACCGCCAGCGCTCCGCGAAAGATGGGGCACGCCGGACTGCCGGTCCCATTGGGAAGGGCGGGACACGCCGTCGTCGTCAGACCCGTGCCCGGCTGCTGCGCCAGTCGCGTCCAGATAATGCCATCGCTGGACTGATAGTACCCGTGAAAGCGCACTGCGGCGTAGAACAGTTTCCGCACCGGGTTCCACACCACGGCGGTCGCTGCGTTGCCCGGATACGTTGCCGAGTAGGCCTGCTGCACGACCTGGCTGCCGTCCTCAAGAACCCCCATCTGCCAGGTCACACCGCTGTCTTGCGAGTAGTAGAGCCCCATCACGCTGTAGCCCGTATTCGGCGCGTTCACCAGAACGCCCTCCGCGGCCTGCGAGAACGCAGCGACCACCACCCCTGGCGTGGTGCCGCTCCACGCAAAGCCCGCCACGCCGAGGCCCACAAACGAATGGTGACCGGCCACGCCGTCGTCCGACTGCTGCGCCAGCGTCCAGGTGTTGCCGCCGTCCGTCGAGCGCAGAATCCCCTCGCCATAGTAGGAGTCCGTTGCGTCGTTGGGGTCGCCTGTCCCGGCGAGAACCACATCGCCGCCGCTTCCCTGATTCACGCTGACCGCGCCAATACTCAACGACGGGATCGCCACGCCGCCCGCGTTCGCGCTGAAGACGGGAAGCGTGTCGGTCAGCGGTGTAAAGGTCACGCTGCTCGCTGCGCCCGCTGCGTTGGTGGACTTCCACACGCCGCCGCCGGTGCTCCCCAGATAGACCGTGTTGCCGGTCGCGTCCGCCGGGTCGATCGCCACCGATGTCATGCGTCCCGTCACACTGCCGTAGTTCTGGCTGGCGATCTGGCCCGGCCCCACAGGCTGCCACGCGGCATTCAGCGGGTTGACTGGAGGATTGGTACGCGGCACCGCCAGCGGCGAATTCGCCGTATCCGCCCGCGCCTGCGTCGCCGGACCGCTCTGCGCGCCCGCAGCATTCATCAAGCCCTGCGCCTGCTCCATCGTCAGATGCGCTTGCCGCGCCGTGTTCAACGCCACCCCAGCCGGAGCGCCGTTCGCCAGCACTCGTCCCGCCAGGAACCGCCGCGCGCGCAGCGCTGCAGGTGAGCCTGCGCCCACGCCAGTCGCAGAGTGTATGGCAGAAACCGTTCTGCCCGCGCCACTCTGCTGTGCGGTGCCGCGCAGCGATGCGGGTAGCCACAGCACGGCCACGCAGATTCCCAGACGCACTCCCAGCCCAGTCCCCAGACGCCACACCGTGGCCCCGCGCGGCATCCGCGGTCCTCGACAGGTCTCTACTGGGTCGTGTGCGCGCATGGCATGGGGCCTGAATCCAGCCTCATCCTCCGATGGATGCAGCCAGCGGAGGCCGGGCGAGTCAACGCAGAGAAGGGCAGAGGTTCCTGCCGGTTCAGAAGGGAACAAGGACATCCAATGCTTACTCTGCGGTTGCACTGGAAGACCTCTTATGTCTTCATCGGCAGCGGACTGGTGTCGCAATAGAGGACAGCGAGGATCGCGCGGGCGGCAAACGCTCCGCGTGGATGCGGTTGCGCGCCGCGTTCCCAATCTATCACCGGAGACGGCTGCGCAGCCCTGCCTGGCCGCTCACAATCGATCCGCACGTTGCCCAGCCCGCGGCGGGGGCGACGGCACCTCTGCCGCAGGCCGCGCAGGCCGATGGAACAAACGCCGGAGAACGCAGGCGGGTGCGGCGCTCATTCGGTTGCAACGCCCACTGCGCCGCGCGCATCACTTCAGGTACGCCCGTACCAGGTCGATCAGGTCCTCCGCCAGCTCGTAGGGCTGCGCCACGGTCTTCTCCGTCGAGAGCAGGTGCAACCGGATGTGGTCTTCCAGCACCTCGGCCATCAGGCTGTTGATGCCGCCGCGCACATTGGCCAGCAGCATCAGAACGTCCGCGCAGTCGTCGCCCGTGGTCAGCGACCGCTCGATGGAATCGACCTGTCCGCGGATGCGTTTGATGCGGGCGATCAGCTTCTGCTTCTCTTTTTCGATGGGCGTCATGTTTTCCCTCGCATCTATCCTATGCCGAACAGTGCAGACTGGCCCTGCTGCGCCGTCCGCTGACGCGAGATGAACTGCACGCCGGTATAATGGTGCTTTCAGGGGCTGAAGGCGGCTGGCACGCCGTAACCCGCCGCGAAGGAGTTTAAATGGCGTTAGAGACGACGAAGAACATCTGGCACAACGGGCAGTTGATCGCGTGGGAGAAGGCGCAGATCCATGTGATGTCGCATGTGGTCCACTACGGCTCCTCGGTCTTCGAGGGGCTGCGCTGCTACGCGCAGCCCAGTGGCGCGGCGATCTTCCGCCTGCAGGACCACATGCGGCGGATGCTGGACTCGGCGAAGATCTACCGGATGCCGGTGGGCTACACGCTGGAAGAGCTGTGCACGGCGGCGGTGGACCTGGTGGAGGCCAATGGGGTCGCGCCGTGCTACATCCGGCCCATCGCGTTCCGCGGCTACGGCGAGATCGGCGTCAACCCACTGCGTGCGCCGGTCGATGTCTACATCGCGAACTTTCCCTGGGGCAAGTACGTTCCCGGCAACGATGGCGCGGATGTCTGCATCTCGAGCTGGAACCGCCTTGCGCCCAACACCATGCCGTCGATGGCCAAGGTGGGCGCGAACTACATGAACTCGCAGTTGATCCGCATGGAGGCGGAGATCAACGGCTACTCCGAGGGCATCGCGCTGGATGTGAACGGATACCTCTCCGAAGGCTCCGGCGAGAACATCTTCCTGGTGCGCGACGGCATTCTCTACACCACGCCGTTGGCCAACTCGGTGTTGAGCGGCATTACGCGCGCGTCCGTGCTGACCATCGCCAAGGCGCTGGGTATTCCCGTCGTCGAGCAGGCCCTGCCGCGCGAGATGGTCTACATCTGCGACGAGGCGTTCTTCAGCGGCACCGCCGCGGAGGTGACGCACCTGCGCTCGGTGGACAAGATCATGGTGGGCGATGGAAGCATGGGGCCGGTGACAACGGCAATCCACAAAGAGTTCTTCGCCATCGTCAACGGCATCAAGCCGGACATCTACGACTGGCTCACCCCAGTACGCGTCCCGACGGCTGAGGCCGTGGAAGCCTGAGAGCAGTCGGTAGTTGGTAGTGGTTAGTAAAGACAAAAGAGACTGCCAATGCGGTCGCCTCTTTTTCGTGCGCGATTCGCGGTCCGCGATTCCGCTTAGCGGGGGATGCTGAGGGCGCGGCTCCAGCGGGCGAAGTTGCGCAGGGAACCAGCCGGTTCATTCAGCGAGAAATAGATGAGGAAGGGTTTGCCGACGATGGCCTCGCGTGGGACGAGGCCCCAGTAGCGGCTGTCTTCGCTGTCGTTGCGGTTGTCGCCGAGGACGAAGTAGCTGCCGGGCGGGATGGTGAGCTGGCCGTCGGCGACCAGCGAGTGCATCTCGATCCACCAGCGCGAATCCACCTGGGGATCGGCGCGGTCCAGTTGAGGGAAGTCGTCGCGATAGCTCTCCGCGGGCGCGGGACGGAAGACGGCGTACGGTTCGGTGAGAGCGCGGCCGTCAATATAGACGCGCCCATCGCGCAGGCGCAGGCGGTCGCCGGGCAGGCCGATAACGCGCTTGACCAGGTCCCGTGACGGGTCCACCGGGTAATGGAAGACGATGAGATCGCCGCGGTGGATGAGGCCCGCAGGAGCGAGCAGGGAAGCGCCGCGCCCTGTCGAGAGGTCTTTATCGACGAGCAGGAAGTCGCCGACCAGCAGGGTTGCCTCCATCGACGCGGACGGAATGCGGAAGGGCTGCGCGGTGAAGGTGATGATGTAGAGTGCAACGACCAGGATGTAGAGCAGCGATTGCAGGGCCTGGAGCAGGCTGTGGCGTTGGCCGGCAGCCGCGGCTGCAAGGCTCATGGAGCAACCTCCGGCGCGGCGCGCGCAACGCGTTTGGATGTGCGCTGGCCACCGGGTCTGGCCGCCGCCGCGGCGATTGCGTCCCCCAGCGCGCCGGAGATCAGGCTGGCAAAGGCCAGACGCGCTGCCTCCTGCTGGGCCTGTTTCTTTGTGCTGCCCTCCGCGCTGGCCAGGGCGTGGAGTGCGCCGTCGGCGTCGGCGACGCGGACCTCGATGCGGAAGCTCTTCCGGTGGTCGGGGCCGGACTGGTCGGCGAGGATGTACTGCGGCTGTCCAAGCCCGGCGGCCTGCAGGCGCTCCTGCAAGGCGGACTTGTAATCGCCCACCGCGCCGGAAAAAGGTTCGCTGGAGTGCAGTACACCGAGCAGGCTGGCCTCCGCCGGCTCCACGATGTGGCGATGGATGAACGCGCGCGCGGGTGCCAGGCCGCCGTCGAGGTAGAGCGCGGCGATCACGGCCTCCAGCGCATCGGCAAGCAGCGCGGGCTTCCGTTGGCCTCCGCTATGGGCCTCGCCCCGGCCCAGCCGAAGCATGGGGCCAAGCTGGATGCGCTGGGCCACCTGCGCCAGGTGACGGCTGCTGACCAGCGACGCGCGCAGCCGCGTCAGGTCGCCCTCCCGCAGCGCGGGCAGGCGGCAGTAGAGAGCCTCGGCGACAACAAGGCCCAGCACCGCGTCGCCCAGGAACTCCAACCGCTCGTTGTCGCTTCCGGGGTCGTGCGTGCCTTCGGGGTTGCTCTCGTAGGCCAGAGAGCTGTGCGTCAGGGCGAGGGTCAGCAGGCCGGGGTCATTGAATCTGTAGTCGAACAGAAGAGCGTCCGAAGGCGCGCTCAAGCTTGAGGAGGCGAGCGGGATGGATGCGTCCGGCGGACCTGGCGCACTGCGCTCCGCCGGGCCGCTGGCACGGGTGTCCTGCGCGGCGGGCTGTCGGCGCGGCATCTTGCGGGAGCGTTCGGCGATGGTTTGTCGCGTCGTCAATGGCCCCCTCTGCTACGGTGCATCCGGCCCTTCGATCGTCCGGTCTTCCAATCTTCAGTTTACCGGCCAGTCCTCAGTTTACCGGATTGTCCGCCGCACGAGGCGAGGATACTGGGCAGGCCCACGATGCGTTCATCTGTAGCATCGTCTCGTGTCTGAATATGTACCGACATGTCCATCTCCCCGCGGATGCGTTGACTTGGGGCTGCGCGTTGGGATAACCTGAAAGCTCGCGCAGTCCTGCGGCTGCACGTCTATGGCGATTCATGCCCGTTGATGGGTGTACTCAGTCGAGACGGTGCAGCAGGATGGGACGACCGTGGTGGATTCACCGGAAGCTGTCCGTACGTCAGGCCATTCCGGCAACTCCCACCGGCCCAGGCAAAGTGCGATCTCCATGCGGTCAGGTTTCTCCGCGTCTGCGCAGTGGAGAGTGGTTCCGCTCCGTGTGCGTCTTCCGGCACCGTCTCGGCTGGAGCTTTCGATGAGTGGCGTTCCGTCCGCGGCTTGGGCGGTCCGCATGGCAGTTCAACGCAGCACGCAGTCATCTTCTTCCGTACCGCGCCGGACTGGTTGGGAACCGCGCTGATTTTTGCGGCGGTTTCAGACAATCAAGGAAGACGGCAGAACCAGGGAGCAATCAGGCAGTATGAACAACACAACGACCATACCGAGCGGTAAGGACATTCAGCGCAAGTGGTATCTGCTGGACGCGACGGGCAAGACGCTGGGCCGGCTTTCCACGCAGGCGGCGTCGATCCTCGCCGGCAAGAACAATGTGATGTACACGCCGTACATCGACATGGGCGACCATGTGATCGTGGTCAACTGCGAGAAGATCGTGCTGACCGGGATGAAGGCGGACAAGAAGCTCTATCGTCGCTACACCGGCTTCCCCGGCGGCCTGCGCGAAGAGTCGTTCGTCAAGCTGCTGGCGCGTCGCCCGGAGGCCATCGTCGAGCAGTCGATCAAGGGAATGCTGCCGAAGTCCAAGATGGGCCGCCAGATGGCGACCAAGCTCAAGGTGTACAAGGGACCGCACCACCCGCACCTGGCACAGCAGCCGGTCGCGCTCGAAGGCAAGGCATAGGTTTTGCTTAAGGGCACGGATTTATCCGTGCCGAACGAGTTCAGCACACGACGGGGCTTTAGCCCCTGAGGTCAAGTTCTAAGGAGCATCATGGCGGATTTGGTTCAGTACTACGGAACGGGGCGGCGCAAGTCGTCGATTGCGCGCGTCTTTCTGCGTCCCGGCAGCGGCAAGTTCACGGTCAACAAGAAGGAGTGCGATGTGTACTTCGTCACCCCACAGCAGCGCGCGGCGGCACGGCGCTCGCTGGGCATCGCCGACATCGGCGAGACCTTCGACGTCATTACAACCGTGCGCGGCGGCGGCGTCATGGGCCAGGCCGACGCGGTCAAGCTGGGAATCGCGCGCGCGCTGATGGAGTTCAACCCCGAGCTGCGCAAGACGCTCAAGGCCGAGGGCCTCGTCACCCGCGACTCGCGCGGCAAGGAACGCAAGAAGTACGGACAGAAGGGCGCTCGCGCTCGCTTCCAGTTCTCCAAGCGGTAAGTACAGTTGTTAGTTGTTAGTTGTGAGTTGAAAGTTGAAAGGCAGAGCATCACCCTCTGAAGGAGTTAAATCGGAGGCACGGAGTCCAATCTCCCGTACACGGGATAAATCCAGCCCGTCGCAGAAACCATCCGGCAGGCTTCACTAAGGAGACCCATTGGCAAACATCACAATGAAGGAACTGCTCGAGGCGGGCGTCCACTTCGGGCATCAGACCAAGCGCTGGAACCCCAAGATGAAGGAGTACATCTTCGGCGAGCGCAACGGGATTTACATCATCGACCTGCAGAAGACGCTCAAGATGTTCAAGGAAGCGTCGAAGTTTGTCACCGAGCTGACCGGCTCCGGCAAGCTGGTGCTCTTTGTCGGCACCAAGCGACAGGCGCAGGACGCCGTCGCCGAAGAGGCCAAGCGCTGCGGAATGCCATACATCAACTCGCGCTGGCTGGGCGGGCTGCTCACCAACTGGGTCACGGTGCAGAAGTCCGTCAAGCGCTTGCAGGAGCTGGACGACATGTCCACCGACGGACGCTACGACCTGCTCACCAAAAAAGAGGTCATCAAGCTGGAGCGCGAGCGCAAGCACCTCTCCGTGAACCTCTCGGGTATTAAGACGATGAAGCGGCTGCCCGACGCGCTCTTCGTGGTGGACTCGAACAACGAGGCCATCGCCGTGGCCGAGGCGCGCAAGCTGGGCATTCCCGTGGTCGCGGTGGTGGACACGAACTGCGACCCGACGCTGGTGGACTATGTGATCCCGGGCAATGACGACGCGCTGCGCGCCATCCGTCTCTTCACCTCGAAGATCGCGGACTCAGCCGCCGAGGGCGTGCAGATGGTCTCGGAGAAGGCGTTTGCCACCGAGGTCGCGGACGTGCAGCAGGCTGAGATTGCCCCCGAGTCCATCGGCGAAGAGGGCGAAATGGACACAGTCGATCTGGCGGGCGAGATTCACGAGTCGGCGGGCATCGCCGCGCAGTCGGTCGACGACCTTGTGGACGACGAGGAGATCGATCTGGATGCGGTGATGGGCGGCAACATCCGCAAGGCCCCCGCGACCGCCACCCAGCAGGATGTCGAGCCGGAGCAGGCGCACGCAGCCACCGGAGCGTAGGACTCTACCCATCTCAACCGGAGAGCGTGGAGACCGGTCAGTCCGCTCCGCGCTCTTTCTGCGTGAGGGGCAGAACATGCGGCAGTTTTATTTACCGGACCAGTCGGATCAGGAGAAGACGAGGACAATGGCGACCGAAGCAGTTGTGAAGATCGATGCTAAACAGGTGAAGGAACTGCGCGAGAAGTCCGGCGCGCCCATGGGCGACTGCCTGAAGGCGCTGCAGGAGGCAAAGGGCGAGATGGAGGCAGCCTTTGTGGTGCTGCGCAAGCGCGGCATGGCGACCGCGGCCAAGAAGGCCAGCCGCACCACCAACGAGGGCGCGGTGGGGACGTACATCCACGCCGGCGGAAAGATCGGCGTGCTGGTCGAGCTGAACTGCGAGTCGGACTTCGTGGCGCGCACCGACGACTTCCAGGAGCTGCTGCGTGACGTTGCCATGCACATCGCGGCCGCAGACCCACGCTTCGTCGTCCGCGACGAGGTCACAAAGGCCGACATCGACCGCGAGAAGGATGTCTACCGCGCGCAGGCCGCCGCTACCGGCAAGCCGCCAGCCGTGATCGAGAAGATCCTCGAGGGCAAGCTGGGCAAGTTCTACGAGGAGTTCTGCCTGCTGGACCAGCCATTCATCAAGGACCAGACGCAGACCATCGCGCAGTTGGTCGCAACCAAGGTGGCCAAGCTGGGCGCGCACATCTCTGGCCGCAGCTTCGCCCGCTTCAAGGTCGGTGCCGCCGAGTGGACCGTCGCCCAGACCAGACCCACGGCAGAAACGCCGCAGTCGTAAGCTGTCGGAAGGGCATGGCTTTAGCCATGCCAACATGACACTCTTGAAAGAGCAGGGCCCAGGCGAACAAGTCCGGGCCTTTCTTTCGCACCGCGCAATTTGTGCCAAGATTCAAATGGGGTCGTTTCCTGCGGGCTGGTTCGCGCATCTGACGTTGGAGGCAGCGAGCTTGGTAATACCTGCAAGTGCTCGAGTGAGGCAGACAAACCAAGATGCGGTGCCTGTGGGCTTCGCTCAGAGTGACAGGCTTGCGACAATCGGGATAGAACTTCATCAAGGGAGGGATTGCATGGAACTGGGAATGATTGGGCTGGGGAGGATGGGGGCCAGCATGGTGAGGCGGCTGCAGCAGAAGGGGCACCAGTGCGTGGTCTACGATGTGTCGCCGGATGCCGTGGCGGCGTCGGTGAAGCTGGGCGCAACCGGGGCGGCTTCGCTCGCGGAGTTTGTACGCACGCTCAAAAAGCCGCGTACCGCATGGATCATGGTTCCCGCAGGCGTGGTGGATGAGACGTTGCATAACCTGGTTCCGCTGCTCGAGCCCGACGACGTCGTCATCGACGGCGGCAACTCCTACTACCGCGACGACATTCGCCGCGCCAAGGAACTCAAGGCCGCCGGCATCCACTATGTGGACACGGGGACCAGCGGCGGCGTCTGGGGTTCGGACCGCGGATACTGCCTGATGATCGGCGGCGAGGATGAAGTGGTTGCGCGCCTCGACCCCATCTTCGACAGTCTGGCTCCCGGCATGGGGGTGGCCACGCGCACCCCCGGCCGTGAGATGATGGGCGGAACGTCGGAGCACGGCTACCTGCACTGCGGCCCCAGCGGCGCGGGCCACTTCGTCAAGATGGTCCACAACGGCATCGAGTACGGGATGATGGCCGCCTACGCCGAGGGCCTCAACATCCTGAGCCACGCCAACGCCGGCAAAGCGACCGGTGCGGTGGATGCCGAGACCACGCCGATGCGCGACCCCGAGCTCTACCAGTACGACCTCAACCTCGCCGACATCACCGAGGTGTGGCGGCGCGGCAGCGTGGTGGCGTCCTGGCTGCTGGATCTGGCCGCCCGTGCGCTCATCGACAGTCCCGACCTGGAGAAGTTCTCCGGCCACGTCTCGGACTCGGGCGAGGGGCGCTGGACCATCCGCGCGGCCATCGACGAGAGCGTTCCCGTCCCCGTGCTCAGCGCGGCGCTCTTCGAGCGGTTCAGCTCGCGCGGCGAGGACGAGTTCGCCGACAAGCTGCTCTCCGCGCTGCGCTACCAGTTCGGCGGCCACATTGAAAAAATCGCGCCGGGAAAGGGGAGCGCCTGATGGCCGATTCGCGCTCCGATGCGCTGGTGGTCTTCGGTGCCACCGGCGATCTGGCCCACAAGATGATCTTCCCCGCGCTCTATGCGCTGGTGAAGCGCGGTGATCTGAAGGTCCCGGTGATCGGCGTGGCCTTCCCAAAGTGGGGCCGTGAGCGGCTGCACAAGCGCGTGACCGACAGTATCCAGCGGGCGGGCGGCATTGACGACCGCAGCGCGCTCAAGACCCTCCTCTCGCGGATTGTCTATGTGAGTGGGGACTATACCGTCCCGGCCACCTATGCGGCGATCCGTCAGGCGCTGGGCGCCGCGCGGCGTCCCGCGCACTACCTTGCTATCCCGCCCTCGCTCTTCGAGACGGTGATCCGCGGCCTGGACGCGGCGGGCCTGGCGAAGAACGCGCGCGTCATCGTCGAGAAACCCTTCGGGCGCGACCTGGCCTCGGCGCGCCATCTCAATCGCGTGGCGCACGCGGCCTTCCCCGAGGACTCCATCTTCCGCATCGACCACTTCCTGGGCAAGGAGGCGATCATGAACATCTTGTATTTTCGCTTCGCCAACTCCTTCCTGGAGCCGATCTGGAACCGCAACTATGTGGCCAGCGTGCAGATCACCATGGCGGAGGACTTCGGCATCAAGAAGCGCGGGGCCTTCTACGAGACGGCGGGCTGCCTGCGCGACGTCGTCGAGAACCACCTCTTCCAGATCGTCGCCCTGCTTGCGATGGAGGCACCTGCCACCCGCGACTTCGGAGCGGTGCAGTCCGAAAAAGCAAAGGTCTTCGAGGCGATGCGCCCGCTGCGTCCCGCCGACCTGGTGCGCGGCCAGTACCAGGGCTACCGCATGGAGCCGGATGTGGCGCTAGACTCCGACGTCGAGACCTTCTGCGCGCTGCGTCTGTTCATCGACTCGTGGCGCTGGGCCGGCGTGCCGTGGCTCCTGCGCTCGGGAAAATTTCTCGCCGATACAGCAACCGAGATTCTGGTCGAGCTGAAGCCTGCCCCGCAGCGTCTCTTCGAGGACTCAACGCCAAAATGCGGTCGCGCCAACTATCTGCGCTTCCGCCTCTCCCCGGATGCCGCCATCGCGCTGGCCACGCGCGTCAAGATCCCCGGACAGGAGTTTATCGGCGAGCAGCGCGAGCTGTACCTGAGCGAGGAGCTGGCCGGCCAGGAGTCGCCCTACGAGCGTCTGCTGAACGACGCCATGATCGGCAACGGCGCGCTCTTTACCCGACAGGACGCGGTCGAGGCAGCCTGGGCGGTGGTCGATCCGGTGCTGCGCAAGCACAGCCGCGTGACCGTCTACAAGCGCGGAAGCTGGGGGCCGAAGCAGGCCAACGCGCTCCTTCCGCCGGGCGGTAGCTGGCACAATCCAGCGGCAAAGTAACCGGCAGTATGGCGACGTGCGCGCCGGGCACACACTCTCTCTCTCACTGTGACTCGGATGGCCGGTAGGCTTCCTTCTCGGCCTTGCCGGTCGGGTCCAGCGGCTGGTCGTCCGCGGGCGCTGCGCCTTCCTGGCCGATGTTGGCAGCCGCGCGCCTGGGCAGCGTAAACGGCGCTTTGATGCCTGCTTCGGCGGCGGCCTTGGTGTCGGGCTGGCTGTCGCGGTTGGCCAGTGCGGCGCGGTACTCGGCGAGCGCCTTCTCGCGTTGCGGAAGGATAGCGTCCGCATTGTCCGGGTCGCGCGCAATGTCATACATCCGGCCCAGATAGATGTGCGCCCACGCGATGGTGCGCGGGTCGTGCGAGAGTTGGACGGCCTTGCTAAGCTGGTCCAGCGCGCCGTCCGCGTCGGCCTGCATCAGGTCCATCCGGCCCAGCAGATAGTGTGCCTCGGCGTTGTTTGGGTCGGTCTTGAGCGCCTCTTCGGCCAGCGCTGCGGCACCCTCGATGTCTCCCTTCATCAGCTTGCTCTCGGCCAGTCCGAGGCCCCCCAGCGGGCGCGGCGCGCGGTGCAGCACGTCTTCGCCGGAGCCTTCGGGCAGAAACGCGATCTGCTGGATGTGGTGCCGCTCGCTATCGACGTCCATGCCATAGATCATCGGGCCGATCTCGTCCTTCAGGCTGCCGTCCTCCTTTTCCATGTTGCCGAGCTGCCCGTAAAAGTAATCGACCAGCACCCAGCCCTGGCGCATGTCGAGATCGACTTTGCGCCGCCGCGCGGCCTCGGCCTCACGACCGTAAGCGTCCATCTGGGCCGTGTAAAGTTCCTGAACGACGCGGTCCTTCAGGGATGCGGGCTTCGCTGGAGCGGCAATGCCGGTCTCCATCGTCCGCGCCTCGATGGCCTTGATCAGGCACTCGTTCACCAGCGCGCCGATGTCGGACTTGTAGATGATCTCCAGCGGTGCCTGCTGCACGGTCTTGAGCAGCGGCAGAAGGCGGCTCATGGCGGCGGCGCGCGGATACACCAGCGGCTCCACGGTGAAGTGAAGGTAGGTGTGGCGGATCAGGTCCATCGGCACCGTGTCCGGCGCACCGGCCCGCGGCGAGACGACGATCGCCGAGTCCAGCCCATCGTAGCGCGCGTTCGTCTCCGACGGCGCGAGCATCGGCTCCAGCAGCACCATGAAGCGACGCCCATCGTAGTTGCTCGCGGGCAGATGAAGGTACAGGTTGGTCGCCAGCACCATCTTGGTCAGCGGGTCGTGGACGCGGTCCACCAGCGCCTCGTACTCCGGCCGGTGCTCGTACCAGATCGCATGCAGTTGCACCGCTTCGCCGAACGCGCGCAGCACCGGCAGCACCTCAATCACCTGCGTCGAGTCCGGCGGCAGGTCGGGAATCTCCGCCGAGGGTGCCAGCGCGGGCGGCGCCGTCAGGTACAGCGAGAGTGAGATGTACTGCGCCACATCGCGCGCCGTGTCCGCCAGCGCGTGCATCTGGATAAAGCTGCACAGCGCGTCCCGCGCGTCCCGCGCCTCGGCGGAATCCACCAGCGCGGCGTTGATCTCGCCCCGCACCTTCGCGCGCACCGGGTCGGAGTCGGCCAGCCCCGTGTCGTACCCGCAGGCGTTCAGCCCGGCGGCAAGATAGAACAGCGGCTCGCTGGTCTCCAGCGTGATGGCGGAGCCCGCCGCCTCCGGCTGCACAATGCGCGCCTGCGGCGCTGTGTCCACTGCCTGCGAGCCGGGAGCGCTGGACGACGAAGAACCCAATGAGATGGAGGAGGGCCCCGACGAGTTGGAGCCTGTAGGTGTCTGCGCCAGCAGAGTGGCCGTCGGCGCAAGCGCCGCAATAAGCATCGCCAGCCCGCCCGCCACCAACACAAGCCGCCGCCGCGCAACCAAGAGGCGTCGCAAGTCCATCGGCAACCGTCGCGACACGGTCCGGAGCGGTCGCAGAGCGATCCACAACCGTCGCGAGGCGAGCAGGAGGCTTCGGAATCGGGAATGACACTTCAAGTTGGACACAATGACGCTTCGACGCTCCCCCCGAGTTTAAGAGAGCCGCAAGGGGATAGCAAGCTGCGGGGGGACTGACACTCTGCGTTGGGAATCAGCCGTGGACCGAGATGCCCGAGTAGGTGAGGTAGATGCGGCCGCGCACCGCAACGCCGAACGCGCTGGCGGGCTGGAAGACGCTGCCCAGAAGCTGGTTGGCGACCTGGGCGCGTGTGGCTTTGTCCTGCGGGCCGATGACGATACGGTAGTCTTAGACGCGGCCGGAGCAGTCGCTCAGTGCCTCGACGATGATGGGCGCGGCGTTGCCGGCGACGAACGGCCCGGGCGCGGCGCTGGAATACAGCAGATGCGGCGCGGTCAGCGCGCCCAGCGGCTCGTCGTTGGCCAGCACCTCCTGCGGCGCGGCCACCGCGCCGAGCAGAAGCGCGACGCCGCCGAACAGCGCCACCGAGCCGGCGAACCCCACTGTGGCCCGCAGCAGCACAGGTTGTACTGCGTTCTCCCAGGCTCGCGAGAGGTTGCCCCACGCCTGCGAGAGCCTGTCCGGCAGGCGGACGTTGGATCGTGCGCGCTCGCTCGCGATGGCCTGCCGCAGCCGCGCTTCCAGACCGGCAGGGGCCGTGGCCGCACCCAGTGTCGCGAGCGCCTGCTGCGTGCCGCGCCATGCGGCAAGCTCGCGTGCGCACGCAGCGCACCCGGCGGCACCAACGCCGCTTGTGCCGTCTGAAGACCCCTCGATGTGGCACATGATCTGCTGCATCGCGCGGCCGCTCACAGCGCCGTCGAGATAGTCGGAGAAGCACGCCTGGACTGTCGTACAGGATAGAGGCTTCATTGCGACACCTCCAGTTCGGAGATCAAGCCGGGACCGGGAAGGGAAGTCACCTGCGCGTGAAGGTGCCCCGCATGGGAAAGAAAGCCGGACTGCTCCGTCGGCGTGTCGTGGCGGCAGACGCGCACTGCAGCGCGCTGCGCAATGGCCACCCGCGGAATGGCCGGAATGCCGAGCTCTGGCATCAGAACGGCGCGCAGCGCGGCGCGGCCCCGCATCAGCCTGGACTTCACCGTGCCCAGGCTGACCTGTAACAGTTCTGCGATCTCCTCGTAGCTCAGGCCCTCGATCTCGCGCAGTATGACGACGCGGCGGAAGGCATCCGGTACCTGACGCAGAGCGGCCTCAACGAGTTCGCGGGTCTCCTCCTGCGCCGCGCGGTCGAAGGGCGAGCGGCATCCGTCGGCCAGCGTGGAGGCGAGTGGCTGCGTGTCGCCCTGCGAATCGTCGGCGCAGTTCGGACAACAGGGCGCGTAGAGCGCCGTCTCGCGGTGCTTGTGGCGCGACCACCAGCGGCGCTGGTTGGAGGCCTCGCGCAGCGCGATGCGGTAGAGCCAGGTGCGCAGGCTGGCATCGCCGTGGAAGCCGCCGATGCCGCGGAAGACCTTGAGGAAGACCTCTTGCGTGATGTCGGCGGCGTCGGCGGGGTCCTGCAGGCTGCGCGCAATCAGCGAGTAGAGTGGCTTGTGGTACCGCGCGATCAGCTCGGTGAAGGCGCGCTCCGAGCCGCTCTGCAACTCGGCCACAAGCGTAGCTTCTTCGCTCGGAAGGATCGTCGAGATCGCCAGGTCGTCCACTGTCATGCCCGCCTGCATCTTCGGGTGCCTCTACCTTACGACTTGGAGGAAACGTCTGTAAACCGACACCCGCCGCAACGGGATGCTGCGCACGCGGCGGCCGCCGCCGAAACGAAAGACTCAGAGCGAGAGGAACTGCGCCGTCGACGGCCGGGTGCTCGCTCACTCTATTGACTTAGACACCGGAAGATACTGGATCGGTTCCCGTTCGTCCGCAAATTGGTGTGCGTGAGGGAATCGCCGCGGGTACTGGCGGAAGGCGGCGCGCTCCGCTGGCTTGCCTAGCGGGTGACTCGGCGCGGCGCATCGGTTTGACTCAGAGCGCCGCAACCATGAGAATAGAAGCAGTCCTTCCTCGGAGTGGGCCTGTGGCGCAGCTGGGAGCGCGCTTCCATGGCATGGAAGAGGTCACCGGTTCGATCCCGGTCAGGTCCACCAACAACCCATTATGAATTAGACACTTAGCCATTCCCAGCTAGACTGCGAGGGGGATCTGCGCCTTTGCGAGTGTTGATTAATGGTGCCTTCAGAGTTGTTGTGTAAACACCCAGCGGCGGAAAGACCGTTGCATGGGTCTTGCCGCCGCTAAAGTGGAGGTGCGATTTGCGGTTGTCAGCTAGAAGGAGCAGCCAGGTACGCTGCCGGTGGTGGTGAAGCTGTGTGTTGTGACGTTGCTGCCGGATGGCGTGATGTTGGAATTGTCGAGGTATACGGTTGCATTCTCATCGCCGGATTGCTTTGTGACGTCGAGGTCTATGTTGGCAAGATAGATCTGAGCCAGATAGCTGGAACTGTACCCGGCCAGTTCCTCATACGCACCGGAGACGGAATTTTCCGATTTAGCTCCGTTGACGATGATGTTCTTGAACTGCGGTGTCCCTGACTTCCCGCTGCAACTGCCATAGTTGGCGTTGACAACGATCAGGTGCTTGGCCTCGGTGATGCAGGTGTTCTCGTAGGTGACCTGCTGCACGGTGCCACCACACTCTTTATCGGTTTTGATGTTGATGGCGTTTGCGTCGGTGGAGGCGATGCCATCAGTACCGTTCCCGTAGACATAGTTGCCGGTGAACAGGACGTTGGTGACGCCGTACATGGTCTGGCTCCCGATGGAGAGACCGTGGGTCCCATACACCTTTGTGTTCTTGACGGTGATGTTGGAGGCTGCCGATGCGTTTGTCTTGACGGCAATCCCATCGTCGCCAGCCTCAATCGAGGAACCGTAGACCGTGACGTCGCTGATGCTGTCGATGTCGATTCCGTCGGCGTTGGATCTGTTGGGCGGGGTCAGGATGGTGACATCGTATACGGTGGCTCCGCTGCCGCCCTGGATGTAGAGATTGGGGTGTCTAGCCTGTTGGAGTGTGACGTTGTAGACGATGAGGTTGTCGGCGGAGCTGGTCTGGACCAGACGGGGGGTTCCGCTGATGATGTCCCCGCGGCCATCGACCACTCCGGGGCCACCGAGGAAGGAGCCGGTCCCATCGATATAGAGCAACTCGGCCTGGCTGGAGTACCCATTGTTCCCTTCGAGCGTCACGCCGGAGTCGATGACCAGACCTTCAGCGTCGATGGTGAGTTCGTCGGAGTAGAAGGCGTTGTTGGAACCGGAAGCCGCGAGCACAACGCTCTTCCCAGTTCCCTTGCAGGAGTTGAGTGCCGTCTGGATGCGGCTTGTGTCGTCCGAGGAGGGCGGCGAGGAGCGCTGCGAGGTGTTGAACTGCGCGTCGAGGGTCTGGCAGACGGCGGGGTAAGTCGGCTGGTTGACTGTGCGCGAGTCGCCGGTAGCATAGGTCTGTGCGACTGCGGTGGAGGCGAGGGTCGAGAATACTGCCAGTGCAAGCATCCCGGTGATGTAGTTTACGGTACATGCTGATTTCATGGATTTCCTCATGGTCAACGAACATTGGCGACGCAGGATATGTGGATATCCTCGTCTGGAGTGAATGTTGTAGGAGAGGTTATTGAAGTGCGCGGCTTTGCGCCGCCGAGTGAGACTTGTCCACAACATACTATTGCTGTCTTATATGTTTGCTGGAAGCTACCCTGTCGATTGTTGGTCTGTCAATAGATAATATCGCTACCGTCCGGCTAATGACATCCATATCTACTTCAACTGGTTGTCCCGCCAGCTCTTAGTGGAGAGTACATTCTGTTTCTGCGTTATGTGCCGCGTTGCCGGCTGGGCCAGCGATCTATGAGGCTAATCGCCCTTTGAGATATGAAGGACTGTTAGAGTACTTTCAATGTTGCTGTCGTGTATAAGTAATATCTCTTATTCTGTGCAGAATCGAGGAGAGCATTCTATTTTCATGGATAACTTCCATTTGTACGTGACTGACTTTCGTCCTGTCCGGCTGTGGATCTGACCATTGTGCCGAACGGTATCGTGACATGACTCATCAAACTACACTGCTCTCCGGCAAGGATGCCTCTGTCTCTTGCAGGTGATTGCTTGCATGGTCTTAGAGCAGGATCGTAATAGGTGTACTCAACCAGCCGCCGTCCACCCCGCAAGTCGTCATTCTGGCGAAGCCAGAATCTCCGTCGCGGCCTGTGCTTGTCTTCCCTCGCAGGGCACACCAGTACCGATTTTGCTCTAGGAGTAGGGGAAGAAGAAAAAAACTGCTACTTCTCATCGGCGAAGTAACCAGGTCGATAGCGCAGGTTGTACTGCGCGTCCTGCGCCGCATCGGTCAGATGCACCTTGATCCGCCGGAACCCGTTCTCGCCGTCCTGCTGCGGCGCGTAGTATCCCAGCAGGTACTGCGTCCGCAGGTCGTCCGAGATGTGCTGGAACGCAGGCTCCAGGTCCTTTGGGTCCACAACGTAGTAGTACTTCCCGCCCGTGTCCGCGGACATCTGGATCAGCGTGTGCTCGCCGCCCGTGTTGCGTCCCGCGTCCGCCGCAATCGGCACAATGATGATCGAGTAGACGATCGCGCCCGCGCGCTCGGCCTCCTCCACCGCCTGCTCGTAGCTCGTCCCGCTCACCGAGTTGCCGCCATCGCTGATGACCACCAGCACGCGCCGCCGCCCGTCCGCCTCCGAGGTCGTGGCCAGCCGTTCGCTCGCCAGATACACCGCGTTGTACAGCGCCGTCTCATCGCCGTGCCGCAGCGCGCCCAGCGCCTCGTCGATGCGCTTCACCTGGTTGGTGAACGGCACCGCTTCGCGCACCGTGTCGGCGAAGTCCATCAGGGCGATCTCATCCTGCGGCCGCAGGATCGCGCTCACAAAGTGCTTCGCCGCCTCGCGCTCCAGCCGGTCGCTGGTCACCACCGTCTCGCTCGCATCGATGGCCAGAACAATCGAGAGCGGACTCGTCGTCTCGCGCTCGAAGACCGCAATCGCCTGCGGCGCGCCATCCTCGAAGATCGCAAAGTCCTGCCTCTGCAGGCCGCCCACCGGCGCGCCGTGCGCATCCACCACGTTCACCGCAACGTTCACCAGCCGCGTCTCCACACGGATCGTCCCCGCGTCGCCTCTCCCGTTCTTCGATGCGCCCACAGGCTGCGCCGATTGCAGTCCAACAGGCTGCTTCGGCGAGCCAGCCCCAGTCAGCGGTCCATCCACCGGCTCCGTCGAAACCGCATTCGGATGCGACACCTGCCGTCGCTCCACCGGTGCCGCAGGCGTCTGTTGCGATTGAGTTCCGCTCGCCTGAGAGTCGCTCGTCTGCGGACTTTCCCGCTGCGAACTGGAATTCGTTGTGTTGCTCTTCTGCGCTCCCGCCGTCTGCGCCGGAGCAGGCAACACCGGCCCCGGCGCCGTCTGCGTCTCCTGCGCCCGAACCGGCGTCCACACCTGCGCCAAACCCAGCGCAAAACCCAGCGCCATCGCAAGCGTTGCCGCCGCTGACTTCATCGCGTCTCCTCGCGTCCGTGCAACGCAATCGCTTCGGGAAACGGCTCACCCGCCGCCCACACCGCGCCATCCGCGAAGCTCTCCCGCTTCCAGATCGGCACCGTCCGCTTCAGCGAGTCGCTCAGCCAGCGGCACGCCTCGAAGGCCGCCGCGCGGTGCGCGCTCGCCACCGCAATCAACACGCTCGTCTCGCCCACCGTCAGCCGTCCCAGCCGATGCACCACCGCCACGTCGCGCACGCCGAACTTCGCAACCGCCTCCGCCGCAAGCCCGCGCATCTGCTCCAACGCCATCTCGCTGTACGCCTCGTAGTCGAGATAGAGCGTCCGTCGCCCGCGCGTGTTGTCGCGCACAATCCCGTCGAAGACGCACAGCGCGCCGTCCGCGCCAGCCTTCATCGCCGCCACGATCGCATCCGCCGCAATCGGCGCATCCACAATCTCAATCAACATAGCGTTCGCTCCCGTCCAGCATCCGCTCGCAATTGCATCTGCAAGCGGACTGAGCTTTTCGCCGTGCGCGCAGCACCGCAGCACCCGCCGCTCACCGGCGGCAACAGCGCCACCTCGTCGCCGTCGCGCAACACAACCTCCAGCGACGCGTACTCGCGATTGACCGCCACGGCCAGACTCCGCCAAATCCCTTCGTCCTCCGAACTGCTCCTCGAAGCATTAGACGTTCGTCCGCGCAAAATCCCGATCATCTCGCCAACCGTCGCGCCCTCCGTCAGCTCGACTGTCTCGTCCGACAGACCAAAAACCTCACGCAACACGCCGAAGTAGAGAATCGCAATCCGCATCCGCACAGAATACCCTGCCCGCAGCCTAAATCGCATCGAATGGCCCAGAATTCTCAGCCGGGTACCACACACGCTCCCCTTCCACTCGCGCAAACGGCGTCATCGTATGCGGACGCCGCTCGCACCGTCCCGCTGGCGCAACGAAGAGATCCTCCACCGTGCCACCGCGCGCCAGAACCGCGTCCCCGATGAGCGACCGGTGACAACGCCACGGGACCGCCTCGGCGCACATCACCGCAACCCCGTCAAACTCCGGCAAGCCCATCAGCCAGGCAATCTCCGCGTCGAACTCCGGCGTCTGCATGTAGTCGGCATAGCCCCGGAAGCTCTCGTTCCGCCAGCCGCCGTTGATGCTCTCCGCGCGCGGAAGCGGATGGCGAAGCCCGCCCAGTCCTTTGCGCCAAACCGCGCGAATCCCGGCCCGCTCCAACTCTGCAAATAGCGCAGGCTGTTCATACTGCGGGTTCCGCCGCGAGCGCGGGATGCTCCGCACATCGACCAGCGTGCTGCACCCGCTCTGCCTCAACGCATCGAGGAAGACCTCGATCGGAAGGGTCGAATGACCAATTGTAAGCATCTTTACCCCGTCAGGAGATGAGTCCGTGAAACCTCGCGGCCGCATCTCGCTGCAACGAAGCAGCTACTTGACTCAGTTAGTCGCTCCGATCAACTCCTCGCGCACCGCTTCATCCCGCACCGCCTCGCCCTTCGACTTGGGCAGCGCGATCGCCAGCACGTCCTCGATCCGGCTCGCGTAGTGGATCGTCACGCCCTCGATCTGCTCCGGCGACAGGTCCTCGTCCACCTGCTGCTTGCAGTCTGTGGGCAGAATCACGTCGCGCACTCCGGCCCGCTTGGCGGCAAGGAACTTCTCCTTGATCCCGCCCACCGGCAGCACGTTCCCGCTCAGCGTGATCTCGCCCGTCATCGCCAGCAGCGGATGCA
>VFSW01002060.1_pt1 | contig 30490 bp, 29 predicted proteins | sample 5358111 | NCBI WGS metagenome assembly VFSW01 (sample SAMN11554181, study PRJNA540505) | mine drainage metagenome | isolation source: sediment from site ElyBrook_90M | place: USA: Ely Copper Mine, Vershire, VT | collected 2017 | reverse complement strand
TCTACCTTGATGACCACGGCAGATCAGGACTAAAGATCGTAAACAGGCTCTAAGATGGTGGCCGGACGTGGTCATGAACGAGGATCAGGATCGGACCCGAATGGGACACAGACCGCACAATCTCGCCGTCCTGCGCCACATGGCTATCAACGCCATGCAAAAAGAGGGATCAAAAGGCTCCTTGCGCGTAAAGTTCAAGCGCGCAGGTTGGGACGACGCATACCTCTACCGGCTCCTGGAGCTATTTTGAAGTGCGATTGCCCTGATTCGACATCTAACCGCACAGTAGTGGGTGGCAATAATCTATATCTGGGGCAAGATGGTCCTCTGGTCTTGTCGGTTACCTCATTGGAATCAATCCGCCGATCCACACTTGCAGGAACGCCGGGAAGCAGCCAAGTAACACCACCGCCACCGCAATCAGCGCCAGCACCGCGATCGTCACCGGATGGGCCTTGATACGCGTCTCATCTACAGCAGGCATCACATAAGCGCGCTTGAGAACCTGCAGGTAGTAATACAGCGAGACAGCGCTGAATGCGACCGCCAAAGCTACCAGCGCGAACGGAAGCGGCCCGGCTGAAACGCCTAGCACGGCGGCGAACAAGTTGAATTTTGCCCAGAAGCCTACCAGCGGCGGAATCCCGGCCAGGGAGAGGAACAAGACCAGCAGCACCGCAGCCAGCAACGGATTGCGCCTGTGCAGCCCCAGGAATGCATCCAGCCGGTCGCTGCCCGTGGCCCGCTGCACCACGTCGACCACGCCAAAAGCTCCAATGGTCGTAAGTCCATAGATGAGAATGTAGTAAAGAACAGCCGCAGAAGCTTGTGTAGAGCCCGCGCCGATACCCAGCAGAATATAGCCCGCATGCGCTATGGCGGAGTAGGCCAGCAACCGCCTGACGCTGATCTGCGCTAGCGCGGCCAGATTGCCCACAACCATGGAGGCAGCAGCCATGGCAAAGACGAGAAACGAAACCGTGAGATTGAAGAACATAGGCCTGAAAGCCGCAGATATCCCCATCTCGATTCTGACAGGCGAACCGGCGCTTGGTGTGCTTAGAGGCAAGACGCACGCCGACGCAATCCCGACGAGCAGCGCGAAACTTGCCACCTTTGAGACCGATGCGATGAACGCGGCAGCCGGAGCGGGCGCACCTTCATAGGTGTCCGGAGCCCACAAGTGGAACGGAACCGCTGCAACCTTGAAGCCCAACCCGGCGGCAATAGCCACCAACGCCACAAAGAATAGGGGCGACGAGCCTGCTTGCGTTTGGCTCAGCGCGGCATAGATTGCGGAGAAGTTCGTCGATCCTGTCATTCCATAGAGATAACTGAAGCCGAAGAGCAGAAATGCCGCCGACATGCCGCCAAACAGATAGTACTTGATTGCCGCTTCAGCACTCTTGCCCGAGCTTTTTGCAAAAGCAGTCAGGATATAGAGCCCCAGGCTCAGCAACTCAAGACCGATAAATGTCACCAGCAGGTCTCGCGCGGCAGCAATCAGCAGGCCGCCTGCAGCCGCCATCAGCACCACGGCCACGTACTCGCCCACATGCTGCGTAAAATCCGCGTCGATCAGCAACAAGAGCGTCAGCGCCGTCAGCACCAGAATTCCGGTCTGTGCAACCTGTGTATATCCGCCTGTCACCAGCAGGGCCAACCCGCCAGCCGCGCCGAAACTCAGCACGCCAGCGCCTTGAAATTGCAGTACCCACAGCGCTGCACCGCATCCAGCTACGCCTAGCAGCGCCGCCACAGAAATCCGCGCCTTCAACCCAGCCTTGCGCAAAAAGCCCAAGTCCACCACCAGCACCAGCAGCGCCGCTACTTCCAGCGCCATCTCCGGTAGCGTTACGCGGAAGAGATCTGCGTAGTTCATCGTCCCCCTCCCGCTAGCAGCGCCTTCACTGCCGGTTCAATGGCATCGAGTAGTATCTTTGGATAAAGCCCAACAAGCAAGCTCACTCCCGCCAGCATGGCTACGCCGGTAGCTTCAGACCAGGTGATGGCGGCAAATGGAGGCCAGCCTGTGCGCGGATGCTCATCTGGAGTGGGCAGCAGATCACTGAAAAATGCCTTCTGCATGGCCCGCCATGTATAGGCCACACCCACCACAATGCCTACACCAGCAGCCACGGTCCACCACGGCCTGGCGATCCATGCGCCCACCAGCACTTGCAACTCGGCCACAAAACCGGAGAATCCTGGCAGTCCCATGGAAGCCATTCCTGCAATCACAAACGCCCATGCGCCAAATGGCAGACGCTTGGAGAGGTGCATCTTTTCCAGCTCCGCCAACTGCCTAGTATGCGTGCGCTCATAGACAATGCGCCCCACAATAGCGAAGAGCAGCCCCGCCAGGATGCCATGCGAGAACATCTGCATCACCGCGCCGGTCATGCCTATTTGGTTGAGCGTCATCAGTCCCAGCAGCACAAAGCCCATATGACTCACGCTGGAGTAGCCAATGACAAATTTGAAATCCGTCTGCACCAGCGCCACCAGCGCGCCATACACAATACCGATGACCGCCAGCACGGCAAAGACGTCGCGCCACGAGCCGATGCCGATGAACGAAAATCCCCAAGGATCAAGCCCGCGCGGAAACAGCGCAATGCCAACGCGCAAGCAACCGTAAGCGCCAAGCTTCATCACCACGCCGGCCAAAAGCATGGATGCTGCTGTAGGCGCTGCTACGTGGCCTGTGGGGGCCCAGGTGTGGAAGGGCCACATGCCGGCTAGAATCGCAAAGCCTGTAAAGACCAGCGGGAAGCACCACATCTGGAAGCTCACCGGCAAGCCTGCATGGCCGAGCGCGATCAGGCTAGTCGAGTGGCTGCCCGAGGTAGCATAGGCCGCCAGTAGGCCAATCAGCACCATCGCCGAGCCCACAAACGAGTAGAGCGCCAGCTTCATGGCCGCGTACTCCCGCCGTGTCGATCCCCAGATGGCGATCAGGAAGTACTTGGGCACAATGGCGATCTCATAAAACACGAATAGCAGAAACAGATCGAAGCTGAGAAAGACTCCGTAGACGCCGCCGATCAGCGCCATGAAAAATGCGAAGAACTCGTTCGTCCGCAGTTCGATGTTCCAACTGAAGAGGACTCCGGCAACCGCGGCAATGCCTGTGAGCAAAACCAGCACGCGGCTGATGCCGTCGGCGGCTAGCAGGAAGTGAACCCCCATCGAATGAACCCAGGGCAAATCGACAAGCGTCACGCAGCCTTGTCCCATGCCCGCCCAAAAGCCCTGTATGCCAAGCGCCAACCCGGCCACGGCCAGCGCCAGCGCCAGCCAGCGCGCCACTGACGGTTTGGCCTTGGGCAACAACGCCAGTGCAAGCGCCCCGGCAAACGAGAGATAGATCGTCCACGCCAACATCTAAAATCTCCAGTGCGCCAGCAGGTTGATCACTGTTGGGTTTACGGTATCCACAATCAACTGGGGCAGAAGGCCAATCAGCAGCATCAGGCCAATCACCGGAACCATCGCCAACCGCTCGCCGTGGTGCAGGTCAGGAAAGCCCACGCAATGTTCCGGTACAGGGCCGGTAAAGACCTTCTGAATCACAGTAAGAATCACTGCCGCCGTGACTAGCAAGCCGAGAATCGAGACCGAGGCCGCCACCCACGCCAACGGGAAGACGCCGCGGAAGATAAGAAACTCACCCACAAATCCATTCAGTCCCGGCAACCCAAGCGAAGCAAAGAGCACGATGCCCATCAGCCCGGCCAGCACTGGAGCTGGCTTACGCAGGCCACCAAAGTCGTCGATGCCGCGATGGCCTCCCGTGCGCTCCTGCAACATGGCCACAAACCAGAAGAGCGCAGCAGCCGTAATGCCGTGGTTGAACATCTGCAAGATCGCGCCATTCAGCGCTGCGGCTTGGCTGGCCTGCGCCGCCACGCCCGCGGCAGGAATGGCCAAAGCGAAGATGGCCAGCAGGCAGTACCCCAGGTGGTTGACTGAGGAATACGCAAAGATGCGCTTCAGATCCTTCTGCGCAGCCGCCGCCCAGGCTCCCATCACGACCGTGACCACGGCCAGCACCAGCAGCGGCGTACGAATCTGCGCTATCTGATGCCCGAAGATCGGTAGCGCAATCCGCAGCAAGCCGTAAACGCCCATCTTTGACATGGCGCCGGTCAGCAACATCGTTACGGGCGAAGGCGCTTCAGCATATGCCTCCGGCAGCCAGGTGTGGAATGGAATCATTGGCACTTTTACCGCAAACCCGGCCAGCACTCCCACCGCAAGCCACAAGGTCACCGGCCCCAGGTGAGCCGTCACCATCTGCTCCAGCACACCGGTCGCAGCAAGCTGCGTGAGACGGGTGAAATCCATGCTGCCCGTGGAAAGATACACAGCCAGAAACGACACTAAAAGTGCGACCGACCCGGCCATGGTGTACACGAAGAACTGTGTCGCCGCCGGTCCACGTCGCGTTCCACCCCACAGCTTGATGAGGAAGAAGGCTGGAATCAGGCTTAACTCCCAGAACAAAAACCAGTGGAAGAAATTCAAGGCCGTAAATGAACCGAAGAGACCGGACTCCAGAGTCAGCACCAGGGCAAAGTAGAGCCCCGGCTGGTGATGGACGCGATGTGCCGCATCCACTGACATCAACGTCACAATGGCCGCCAGCACCAACATCAGTGCGCCCAGCGCATCCACGCCAAGGTAGTACTCGATACCCAGCGACGGAGCCCAAATAGCGCGCTCCACGAGGCCAATCGAACCATCTGAAGGCAGTCCGGTCCAAACCGCCAGCGTCAACGCCAGGCTGGCCAACGTCGTCGCCAGCGCCACGGCGCGCGCGTGCTTGCCTGACCAGAGCGCAATCGCCGCACCCAGCAGGGGCAGCGCGGTCAACACGGTCAATAGAGGAAATCCGTTCATGCCCGGCTGCTCCAGATCAAAATTACCACTAACGCCACTACGGCCAGCGCCAGAATTCTCAGGTAAGTCTGCACGCGGCCCGTCTGCACGCGAGCCAGCAGGCCGCCTCCAGTGGCCAGTTCTTCGCAGCCCTTGTCGAAGCCGCCATCCACCCAGTTGTTGTCGAGCGACCGGTTCAACTGCGCCCATCCACGGAAGGCCCACGCAACGCCAGCCACCGTCCCGCCCCAAACCCGGCGGTCCAGCCAATCCGCGACCCGAGCCCACCATCCGTAGAAAGCAATCACCGTCACCCCGTACAACTCATCCACATAAAGCCTGTCACGCAGCGCGGCCCAAGCCCAGGGCACGGACTTTTCCAGCGCATCCGGTTCCTCCGGCTTGGGAGTTTTGTCGCCGTATATCCACCAGGCCAATCCGAGTCCTAAAAACACCACCAGCGTCGAAGTACCCATCAGCGTCATCAGTCCCGGTTCGGCAAATCCGTGCAAGCTAAAGCTTGCAGCGTGCCCATCAAGAAACGCCCTGAACCATGGCCAGGCCGGCGTCCCAATCAACCCCAGCGCCATGGCAAAGAAGGCCAGAATGGCCAGCGGAATGGTCATCACCGCCGGGCTTTCGTGAGCCGGTTTATGCCCGCGCCAATATCCGAAGAAGACGTAGGCCACCTGACGCATCATGTAAAACGCGGTGAGCACTGCGCCAAAAACAAGCAGATAAAACGGCGTTTTCGCCACGCTCCAGTGCTGCGCAGCTTCCAGAATTCCGTCCTTGCTCCAAAAACCGGAAAACAGCAGCGGAAAGCCGCAGAGCGCAAGCATCCCTATCGTATAGGTCACGAAGGTCAGTGGCATATCTGCCTTCAAGCCGCCCATCCGCCGAATATCCTGCTCCTCGTGGCAACCGTGAATCACTGAGCCCGCGCCAAGGAACAGAAGCGACTTGAAAAATGCGTGGGTGATCAGGTGAAACATGCCCACCGCCACACCACCCATGCCCAGCCCGGCCATCATGTAGCCCAGTTGCGAGACCGTCGAGTAGGCTAGAATGCGCTTGATGTCGTTCTGCGCCACGGCAATCAGCGCGGCAAAGACCGCCGTGATTGCGCCCACCCAGGTCACTACGGTCAGCGCCGCCGTCGTCCCGCCAAACTGCGTCCAGGTGCCCGCAGCCATCAGTGGATAAACGCGCGCAACCAAGTAAACGCCAGCCGCGACCATGGTGGCCGCGTGAATCAGCGCCGAAACCGGCGTGGGGCCTTCCATCGCATCCGGCAGCCACACATGCAACGGAAACTGGCCGCTCTTGCCCGCCGCTCCAGCAAAAATCAGTAATCCAATCGCGCCGGCCGCCGTCAGTCCCCAGGCCGCCGGCTGCGCCAGCAATCCTGACAGCGACGCTGGCTCTATCGAGCCTGCGCCGTGGTTGTAGAAGAGCAGCGTTCCTGTCTGCGAATAGAGCCAGACCATGCCCAGCAGAAACAGCACGTCGCCCACGCGCGTGGTCATGAAGGCTTTCTTGGCAGCCGCAGCAGCAGTTGGTTTCTGATACCAGAATCCAATCAATAAGTAGGAGGTCAGTCCGACAATCTCCCAGCACATGAACAGCAGCAGCAGGCTGTTTGAGATCACGACGCCCAGCATCGCCCCGGCAAAGAGCGAGAGAAAGCAGAAGAGGCGCGTGAAGTTCTCATCGTGCTCCATGTAGCCAGTGGAATAGATAAAGATCAGCAGGCCGACAAAGCTGACCATCACCAGCATCACCGCCGAGAGCGGATCGAGTACCCAGCCCAGATCCACATTGGCCGCGCCTGCCTGAATCCAGGTAAAGTTGACGGTCTCACGCGTTGCGACGCCGCTTGTCCAGCCGCCAACAACATGAGCAAACGCAACCAGCGAGAGCAGCAGCGATATGCTCAGCGAGCCGATGGCGAGCGTGGCGGAAGCCTTGCGGCGCGGCTGCTTGAGCAGTGCAATGAGACCCGCGGCCACAATCGGCAAGGCTGGAATCAGCCACAGGATATGTGTAATCGCTGAGACCTCCAAATGCGGAGTGAATGAAATTGCTTCTTGCATCAACCCCTCACCCCTTCATCCTGTTCATGGCATCCAAATCCGTGCTGTGCGCATGGCGATGCACTTGGATCACCAGACCCAGTCCAACCGCCGCTTCTGCCGCCGCCACAGCAATCGAGAAGATGGCGAACATCATACCTGTCAGCGCCTCAGAATGCGGCCCGTAGCGCCAAAAGGCAATCAGGTTCAGGTTGGCCGCATTTAGCATCAGTTCAATCCCGATCAGCACCAGAATGGCGTTGCGCCGGGTTAGCGCACCGGCCAGGCCAATGGAAAACAGCAAGGCCGCCACCAGAAGATACCCCATGAGAGGCGTCATTTGGATCTCGCTTTCTCGTGGATGGCCACAATCACCGCGCCAATGGTGGCGGCAGTCAACAGCAGCGCAATAATTTCCAACGGCAGAACGTAGCGGCTCACCAGAGCATCGCCAATCTGCAATACCGTTACGGAAGGTACGGCTGTCTCGTTCGGCAAGACCGCACCACTCTGCAGCACCGCCCAACTCAGCACCGCAAAAACTCCAGCAGCAATCACCAGGCCCGAGAACCAGTTGCGGCTATAAACCCCGTCCTTGGGAGTTTCAGATCCCTTGGTAAGCAGAATCGCAAAGACCACCAGGATGGCAACCGCACCGATGTAAACCAGAATCTGCGCAAAGCCGGCAAACTGCGCATCAAGCTGCAAGAACAGAAGCGCCAGCCCGGCAAAGGCCACTGTCAGAGCCAGCGCACAATGCACAGTGTTCTTGAGCAGCACGGCCGCCAAACCGCCAGCTACCGTGAGCGCCGCAAGCACGTAGAAAACAAAGCTCATCGACCGCCGCTCCTTTCACTGACGTCCAATTGCCTGAAGCTCTTACTCCGCATAGCGGTATCTCCTCGGCCCAAAGTGTTCGCGGCGCATTCCGATCCGCCCCATGGCGATATAGGCCAGCAGCAAAATCGCGGAACAGTATACCCAGCGCTCCCATCCATCGCCCAGGAAACGCCATAGAGCGGTCACCATCAGGTTCAACAAGGTCAAGGGGAGTACAAACTTCCAGGCGAAGTTCATCAACTGGTCTTGCCGCAGACGCGGCAGAGTTCCGCGCATCCAGATGAAGACGAAAATGGAAACCATCATCTTACCGAAGAACCATATCCACGACGGAACCCAGATCAGAACCGCCAGCGGTGCCGACCATCCGCCCAGGAACAGCGTAGTACCCATCCCGGAGATGGAAAACATGGCCAGATACTCGCCCAAAAAGAAGAGCGCGAATTTAAAACCCGAATACTCCGTGTGGTAACCGGCAACCAGTTCCGACTCGCCTTCCGGTAGATCAAAGGGGGAGCGGTTGGTCTCCGCAGTGGCCGCAATGGCGAACATAATAAAGCCGGCAAAGCCCCAGGGAGTGAAAATGTACCAGTGCGGCAGGCCCCAGGAGTACCGGTTCTGCGCCTCTACGATCTTATCGAGCGAGAGTGAGCCGGTAATCATCACCACGGCGACGCTAGACATCAACAGCGGCACCTCGTAGCTAATCATCTGCGCCACGGCACGCATCGCGCCCAGCAGCGAATACTTGTTGCGGCTCGACCATCCCGCCATGAAAACCGACAGTTCAGTAGACGCGCCCATCGAGAAGAAAAACAGCAAGCCAGCGTCCATCTGGACCAGGGTCATGTTACGGCCCATGGGCAGCACCGCAAAGCCCATGAACACCGACACCACCAGCACTAGCGGCGCCAGAAAATGCACTGCCGTGTCGGCGCTGTCAGGCACAATGTCTTCCTTGGTCAGCGACTTGATGCCGTCGGCGATAGGCTGCAGAAGACCGAATGGCCCCACGCGGTTTGGGCCGAGGCGGTTCTGTATCCTTCCCAGTCCCTTGCGCTCCAGCCACACGGCAAAGGCAAACAGCGCCGGAAAAAGACAGATGATCACCACCACGCTCAGCACAACGCCCGCAGCCGTCTGCCATGCGGCAGGCAAAAAGCCCACCAGCCAGTGCCTGAGTAGAACGAATATCTGGTCCAGCATCGCGATCATGAGCTAGACTCCTCCCACGGCAGGATTGGCGGCTTTAGCGGCTGCGGCATCGCTGGCCGCCTTGGTCTTGGCGTCCGCCTTGGCCTTCTCCGCGGCAAGATATTCATCAACCCTGGCAGCTTCAGTGGCGTGAATCTCGTGATAATACTCATTCGGCTTTGCAAGTTGCTTGCGGTCTAACAACAACCCACCAAAGCGGTCTTCCGTGGCCAGTTCAAACTCCGTATCCATCTTGATGGCTTCAAACGGACAGACTTCCACGCAGATCTGGCAGCTCATGCATACTGAAATATCGATGTCGAATTTAGCTGGATAAAACTGCGGCTTGCCGAGCGCGTCCGGCTTCTTTTCCTTGGACTTTTCGATATAAATGCACTTGGGCGGACACTCTTTCTCGCAGATCTGGCAGGCCACACAGCGCAGCCCTGCCTCCCAATCGCCGCCGTCGTACACCAGAAAGGGGAAGACGCGCGCCGCCTCGATCGGGGCAATCCGCTCCTCAGGGTACTCGACCGTCGTCATGCGCTCTGCGGAGAAGTAGCTGCCAGCAAAGTTCTTTGCCGTCTCCACCATCCCCTTCAGTATGCCCTCACCCAGCAATGAATCCTCCAAAACAGCTTTTAGCTACCAGCTTCCTGCTTTCCCTCTCCACAGCTGTATGGGCATAAACTCAGGCAGCCAATACAACCTCAAAAACGACAAGAAGCTGAAAGCTATCTGTCCACTTCTCCCAGCACAATATCTACACTGCCAAAGATCAACACCACATCGGCAATATCGTGGCCCAGGCACATATCCTCAAGCACCGTCAGATTAATCAGGCTTGGCGGACGCACCCGGTAACGATAAGGATTCGGCCCTCCATCGCTGATCAGGTAAAAGCCCAGTTCGCCCTTGGGCGCCTCAATGCGCCCGTAGGCCTCGCCCGGCTTGGGGCGGAAACCGCGAACCTTTGCCTTGGCATCCATCACCGGGCCCGCGGGAATCTCCTTCAGTGCCTGCTCCAGAATCTTGATCGACTCTCGCATTTCCAGCATCCGGACCATATAACGGTCATAGATGTCACCGGTCTCACCCAGCGGCACACGAAACTTGAAGCGGCTGTAGATGCCGTAGCTATCCACCTTGCGAATGTCGTAGTTTACGCCGGAACCGCGCAGCATGGGGCCGCTGATGCCTGCGTTCACCGCTAACTCCGGCGGCAGAATTCCCACTCCCTGGGTGCGCGCCATCAGAATCTCATTCGAACTGAGCAGCCGGTCGATCTCATCCACAAAGCCCGGCAGCCCTGCAACCACTTTGCGCGTCCCATCCAGCCAAGCCGGTGAGGCATCCACACGGCAGCCGCCAAAGCGCATATAGTTGCACATCATCCGTGAGCCGGTGAGCGCCTCAAACAGATCCAGAATCTTCTCTCGTTCGCGGAAGGCATACATCAGCGGGGTTCCGCTGGCGCCCATCTCCTGAATCAGAAATCCGATCGCCGAGGCATGGTTTTGTATTCTGGTCAGCTCAGCCAGAATAACGCGCAGGTATTCGGCCCGCTCCGGAACCTCCTGGCCAACCAGCTTTTCCACTGCCAGCGCATAGGCCCAGTTGTTGGTAAGCGAACAAAAATAGTCCAGACGGTCTGTGTAGGGCATTGAGGCGAGGTAGCTGGCTCCCTCGGCAATTTTTTCGTGATTGCGATGCAAATAGCCAAAGACCGGCTTCAGGCTGATTACCCGCTCTCCGTCCAGAGCCACATCCATGCGGAATACCCCATGCGTCGATGGATGATGCGGCCCCATGGCCACTTCCAGCAGTTCCCCTTCGCCCTGCGGAGCAATCACGCGCGGACGGTTCCAACTTTCCGGTCTTTCTTTCCCGGAGACAGCCACGGATGCGGGCGCCGGCGCTGCATCGATTTTTGTCATTGTGCTGCGCCTGTCCCTTCCTGGCCTACTGCCGTTTTGGCCTTGTGCGCTTCAGCCCGCGCCAGCACTGCATCGTGCGCTGTGGGTTCAAACTCAAAGTCGTCCGGCTCTACATAATCGCGGCGCATGGGATGGTCTTTGAACTCCGGCCACATCAGCAGCCGGCGCAAATCCGGGTGCCCGGTAAAGACAATCCCGAAGAGATCGAAGATCTCCCGCTCCTGAAACTCCGCCGAGCGCCAAATGGGCGTCAATGAAGGCAATTCAACCTGGTCCGTCCGGTTCACTGTGCGCATTCTTATCGGCAGCGGCCCCTGCTTCTGCGCCATTGAAAACAGGTGATAAACAGCCTCCAAGCAGCCTGGCTCCGTGTGCTTGTGCGTTTCTTCGACTATTTCCTCGACGGACTGTTCCACGCCATCTACAGTCTTGGTCACTTGCCGCGTAACTTTTGCCTTCTCGCTGATCTCTCGGTCCGGCCAGTCCACGCCAGTCGCATTCGACAGATAATCGAAGCCCAGTCCGTCATGCAGAAACTTCGCCACCTGGACCGCATATTTCGGCGCCAGCCGCAGCGAGTGCTGCCCACTAGCGCTGGGGTTAGCCACAATCTCTACCCCGGCGCCAGGCACGGCAGCTTCAATCTCCGTCTTGATCTCTTCCAGCGTTTTCAAATCTTAGTCCCTATTCTCCAAACCCTAACCCTTGTCCCAATCACCGAATCACGACCGGAACAGGCCACACACCCTGGTTCGACGTGGGCTCCAGATCGTGCTCACCCTGCACTGGAACCGGAAACTCTCCCTGCGCCTCGGCATCAAGAAAGCGCGGGCGGTCCTCCCCGGTCAAATGTTGGCCATCAATCTTTTTCTGTAGCGTGATGAAGGCTTGCATCAGCGCTTCAGGCCGGGGCGGGCATCCGGGAATATGCACATCCACCGGAATATACCGGTCAATTCCCTTCAGCACGTTGTATCCCTGCTTGAACGGACCTCCTGAAATCGCGCATGCGCCCATGGCGATCACGTACTTTGGCTCCGCCATCTGGTTATAGAGCCGCACTACTTGCGGAGCCATCTTCTTGGTCACCGTGCCGGAGATAATCATCATATCCGCCTGCCGCGGCGAGGGCCGGAAAACCTCCGCGCCAAAGCGGGCCAGGTCATAGCGCGCCATGGTGGTGGCAATCATTTCAATGGCGCAACAAGCCAGGCCGAATTGCATCGGCCAGATCGAATTGCGCCGCCCCCAATTGTAGAGTTCCTCGATGGTCGTAACGAAGATGCCCTGCTTGCCCAGTTCGATCTTCAAGTTTTCATCCACTGCCATCGCTCGCTCCAGTCAGCTTGTAGTTGCTAGCCTCTAACTGCTAGCACGTTCCCTGCACCATCTAGGCAATACTGTTTTTGTCCGTCAGCGTTTTTCCTCAACTCCGATCCCATTGTGGCACTTCATCCATTCCGCCACGAACCAGCCAGCAGCTAGAAGCTGGCCGAATCCACGCCCTCACGCCCACGTCAGAACGCCCTTTGCCCAGGCCCACGCCAGGCCCTCGATCAGCATCAGCACAAAGATAAGCATCGACAAGCAGGCTGCCGCGCCCAATCCTGTAAACGCCACCGCAAAGGGCAGTAGAAACACCGTTTCAACATCGAAGACAAGAAAAATAATGGCATAGAGGTAGTAGGCGGAGCGGAACTGCATCCAGGCGTCTCCCTTGGACTCCAGTCCGCACTCGTAGATCGCGTTCTTGACCGCATTGGGCTTGGCCGGAGCAAACACCTTGCTCCAGAGCCACGCCAGTCCCAGGGGAGCCATCCCAAAGCCCAGCGCCGCTACAAATAGAATTGCCAGAGAAAAATAGGGACTAGAGGACATATTCAAAAATGAAATCCTTCTAAATCAACGTACCAGTTCCACCGCATTTTTGCCTAACAGGATGTGACGAGTAGCCGCCCAGCTTCATTTTCTCTCCATTCATACCACCTTGTGAACCATTCGCCGCTTTCTGAGCGTTGCGGAATGAAATAACAGACAGCGTGCGCTCGGTTGATGCTGAAGGAGTGGCTTCTTTCCGCCCCTCCACCTTTTGATGGAAGACAGTCCATGCCTCGCCCCTGCTACGGTTCATTTAATCCTGCGGCTTCCCCTCTTATCCGCCGCAGGTTTGCGATCGCTTCCCTGGGAGATCACCGGACGATGTTCAAAACTGGGTCAAAAACTGCTCTGCGCCCTACTGTGTTGACCGCACTATCTCTGGCAGTAGCCCTGACCGTCTCATGGGCCGTTTATGCCGCCACTAACCCTGCCGCGAGTTCCGCCTCTCCCGGTCCAGCCATCGCCACGGCCTCGAGTCCCTCCCCCACAACCACGAGTCCAGGTTACAGACCTGCTGCCGGGATCACCGGCCCCATCACCGCATTTCACGAGTCTGTCGCCGCGCGTTACAACTACGCCTTTGGCAAAGACACGCCGTTTCTTCCCTCGAATGCGACCTCCTCCAACGGACAGTTCGTCAGCCCCAAGAGTTTCCCCACGGCTCTCTACTGCGGCCATTGCCACCAGGAGGCTTACCATGAATGGCGCCAGACAGCCCACGCCAACAGCTTCAGAGCGCCCTGGTACCTGAAGAATGTGAACATGCTCATCGACGAGAAGGGGGTGCAATACTCCCGGCACTGTGAGGGCTGCCACAACCCTGTCGCCCTGCTTTCCGGTGACCTCTCGCAGGGAATGCCCAAAAAACGCCCATTTGAAGACGAGGGCGTCACCTGCTCCACCTGTCACTCCATCGTCTCCACCGATACCACCGGCACCGGCAGCTACGTTATGGGCGTGCCCGCCGTGCTGGTGGACGAAAACGGCGCGCCCATCACCCGCCCCGTCTCAGATGCTGAAATTCTGGCCCATCTCGACCGCCACTCCAAAGCTGTGATGCGCCCACTCTACAAAACCGCCGAGTTCTGCGCAGCCTGCCACAAGGCTGCTATCCCCCGCTCACTCGACAACTACAAATGGCTGCGCGCCTTCACGGTCTATGACGAGTGGCAGGGAGCCAGTTTCACCAAACAATCGCCCCTCCCCTTCTACCGCAAAGACACCGTCTCCACCTGCCAAACCTGCCATATGGTCCGCGAGCCGCTGTCCTCCGCGGCCATTGAGCCCGGGGCCAAGGACGGCCAGTTCACGAGCCATCGCTGGCTGGGTGGCAATACCCTCATCCCCGCCTACTACAAATTCGACGAACAGGCCAAAAAGGTAGCCGATTTCCTTAAAAACGGTCCGGACGGCAAGGGCGTCTTCAACGTCGATATCTTCGCCCTGGAAAAGGAAGGGGCGAAGGCAACGCCGAAGGACCAGGTTTTGATTGCTCCTCTCGGCCTTACCAGCTTCTCACTCACTCCCGGTGAAGCTCTGGTCGCCGATGTCGTCATCCAGAACAAGGGCATCGGCCACTCCTTCGTCCCTGAGCAGCGCGACTTCTACGAGGCCTGGGTCAATTTCACCGTAAAGGATGCCTCCGGCAAAACTCTCGCCGAGAGCGGATTCCTTCAGCCCGACGGCAACCTCGACCCCTCCGCCCACTCCTTTACCAACCGCCTCATCAACAACAAGGGCGAGTTGAACGACATCCACCAGATCTGGCACAACCGCGTCCTGGCTTACAACAACACCATCCAGTCTGGCCGTTCACAACTGGTGCGTTACCGCTTCCGCCTGCCCAAAGATATTGCCGGTCCGGTTTCCATCACCGCCAGCATCAAATATCGCCGCTTTGACCAGCACTTTATTGACTATGCAATGGCTGAGAAGCACTATCCACAACCGGTCATCGACATGACCTCTGAGACCAAGACGTTCAAAATTGGTCCTAATACTCCAGTTCCTCCCCAGACAGGTGAAAACCCCGAATGGATGCGCTGGAACAACTACGGCATTGGACTGCTCGACGCACAACAATACCAAGCCAGTGTCCAGGCCTTTGAGCGCGTAGCCGCCCTGCGCCCCAACTATGCCGACGTCTACACCAACATGGCGGTTGTTGAAATCTCCTGGGAGCGCTTTAACGACGCCAAAGCCAACCTGGCCAAGGCGCTCGCCCTGCTGCCCGGCGACCCGCGCGCCCTCTACTACCGCGCCCTGGTGGAGCGCAATGCCGGCGATGTAAAAGGCGCGATGACCGACCTGGAGGCCGTTCTGGTCAAGTATCCCCGCTCCAAAGATGCCTTACGCGAACTCGGCTTCTCGTACTTCCAGCGCCACGAATATTCGCAAGCCCGCGAGTTCTATCAGCGTATCCAGCAAATCGACCCTGACGACCTGGGCGCCCACTATGCTCTGGCAATCATCTATCGCCGCCTGGGTGAAAAGCACTTGGCCGCCATCGAGTCCGCAAGATTCGCCGATCAGAAGGACGACCCTACGGCCAGCGTCTATGCCCTCGAATTCCTCGGCAAACACCCTGAGGTAGCCAGCGAATCGGTCGTCTGGCACACCCACGACCTCACCGGCGACCCGGTCAAGCGCCCGGCCAAAATCGAATACCACTACATCCCCGGCGCGGGAGAGTAAGCTCTGCACAACACCGGAATCTTGGTCTCCCACCTTCGCGGCTCTTTTTGTATTTACCGCCAGCGTGGGAGACCATAACTAACAGTTCACCCTCAATTGAATTCGGAACTCTCCTCAATCATCGACGCCACGCTCTCCGGCTTCACAATTCCATACTTCAAATCGAGAAACTCCTGTAGCGCATCCGGCAGCAGCGCCGCAAGCTCCTGCCAGGTCATCGCCTTGCATCGTGCCCGCAGCTCCGCGCTGCGCACCGCCGCCATTACCTCAAACCAGGCCTCGCGCAGGTCTGGCCGCCGATCATCGTGAATGACACAAAAACTGGCCCCTTCCGCATAAGCCGCCAGCACATTGCGGATTAGTTGATAACTCGCATAACCTGCCTCGACCGGCTCCAACTCCCGCGCTCGCGCCACAAGCCCCTGCTGAAATTCCCGCGCAGTATCGTCGCTTTCCGCCGCCGCCTCCCACTCCTGAGTAAATTCCTCGGCAAACTCCACCGCTTCTCTTCTTCGCGTCGTCCGCAACTCAACCCTGGGCAGAAGATCACGATCAAAGACCGCATCGAAATCCCTGTACCCCTCCACGACGTTGGCGGCGCGCGTTTGGAAATTGCCTTCGGTGAGTTTGGCCTCCACCAGCAGTCCACCCCAGCGCATGTCCACTTCGGTGCGGTCGCTTCGTCCATTGGCCAGTGGCACGCGCGCCTTCCAGCCAAAGACCGGCACATCGCCATCCTCTACGCCAAGCGTCCTCCGCACCGCATCTGCCTCCACCACGCCCGGCGTGCAAAACACATTCATCAGCAATGCATCGGAGCTCATCGACGAGTCCAGTTCTCGCCACCTGCGCCCCGACTCTGCCTTCTGCAGCGAACGGCCCTGTGCATGAATCTTGTCGAAGCGACGTATCCACTCCGGCCGACCTGCAATCGCCGCATACGCAGCATCTAAGAAATTCCCATGCTGCAAACCCACGGGTTCATATACAATCACCGGCGGGTTGCCATAGCTCTCCATGTGCGCGCGGACCAGCGCCCATCGTCGGCTCCGCAGCCCAATCTCCTGCCGCAGTTGGCTGGCATACCAGCCTGCTTTCACCGTCATATCGATCACCCAAGCTGTATGATTCGCCCACCATCGAAAGGATGAGGCGCGGCCCCGCGCCCCATGAGAAAATCGACTACGTGATTGCCTGTCTGAAGTTTTTTTGCGCCGCCCTAGTCGTGGCCTTCGCCCTCTGCGCCTGCGCTCCCTTCCACGCCTTCGCCAGCTCAGAGGCCAAGGCCGATGAGTTGGCCGGTGCAGTTCTCTTTCGTGACAAGGGCTGCGCTCACTGCCACGGCAAAGGCGGCATAGGAACTAAAAAGGCACCCTCGCTCATCGGCCTGCGTAAAAACAAGCTCTGGACCCCGGCCAAAATCACAGACCAGATTCTCAACGGCGGACAGAAGATGCCTCCCTTTGCTGACTCCGTTACGGACCAGGAAGCCGCCCAGTTGGTGGCCTATCTCCGCGCCAAGCACAGGCCCATTCCGCCACCGGCTAGCTAGAGACTGTTCACACTACTAGCGGCGCATCCTCCACTCCGGCTACTCCAAACACGCGCCTGTAGCGCTCGATTTCGCTGGCCGCTCCCAGCGCCTTGGAATAGTTATCTGAGAGCTTAACCGCTGGCCGCCCCTCCACATCGTTCAGCTTGCATACCAGACTCACCGGGTCAAAGCTCTCGTCCCCATGCGGGTTGCAATTGCGAAAATCGTTGGTCAGGAGTGTGCCCCATCCCGCACTGAAGCGGATGCGCCGCTCGGGAACCCATTTGCGCTCATCCATAAAGTCGCTGGCCTGGTTGAAATCTCCCGGCATAGCACCATTGCGCAGCATCCCGCCAAAATAGGCATGGAGCCCCAGAATCTGGTCCACATCCAGCGCGTCTGAGGCGATTAACAACTTCTGGCGTGGGTCGTGTCCCCGCCCTTCCAGCCATGCGATATATTCATCGCCTGCAACATACGGGTCTTTGCTGTCGATGCGCTGCCCCGTCCAGTCCGCCACCCAATCCGGCGCATTCTCTAGGAACTGCGTGGTCCCAAAAGTATCCGGCAGCAGAATCAGCAACTCGCCCTGATAAGTTTGCTGCCATAGCTCCAGTAGGCGGTATTGCGCCGAGCGCATTTCTTCTTCACTCTCTGCCAGCGCAGCCAGTGCCATAGGTAGTTCATGGGCATTGGTGCCAATCGCTTCCAGGTCGTGCTTGTACGCCAGGTACGCATTCGAGCTGCCAGCAAAGTTTGCGCCCAGCACGTCGCTCATGGCTTTCACCACGTACTCCTGCCACAGAAAGCTATGCCGCCGCCGGGTTCCAAAGTCGCTCACGCTCAACTGCGGCACGCCCCGCAGCCGCTCCATCTTTTCCCACAGCCGGGTCTTGGCGCGCGCATACAAGATATCGAGTTCAAGTTCGCTCAAACGCTTCAGGCGGGCCCGCGTCTTCAACTCGTCGATGGCGGAGAGGGCATAAATCTCCCACATCGTCGTCTCCGTCCATAGGCCGTGAAAGCTCAGCGACAATTGTCCGCCCGCTACCGACAAATCGAAATCGGAAAGCCTAAAATCCCGTTCCAGCCACTCCAGAAATGCCGGCTCAAAGATGCCACGCCGTCCGTAGAACGTATTGCCTGCCAGCCAGATCAGCTCGGACTTGCGAAAGCGCAGCTTTCGGGTCTCTTCCAGTTGTTCGCGAAGCTGATGCACATCCACAATCTCGCCCAGCCGCACCTGTCGCGAGCGGTTGGCAAGCGCAAACGTCGCATGGATCGTGGGAAATCGTTTCCAGATGAACTGGAGCATCATCAGCTTGTAGAAATCAGTATCCAGCAGCGACCGCGTAATCGGGTCCAGTTCCCAGTTATGGTCGTGAGCACGCCGGGCAAGGTTGACTATCACAATATTCCAACTCTACCGCAGCGCGCCGCCATGCGCCGCTCAGTAGTTCAGTTCCAGCACATTGATCGAGTAAGGCGCAAAGTTCTGATCGAAGTTTGGTCCGGCAATCTCGATTGCACGCTCCACCGGCACAACATCCTTTGGGCTCTGAATGCTGTTGGTTGCGTTGGGCGTCTTGCCGCTCAGCGTAATCAGAGTCGCCCGGCGCTTTACAGTCTCCGCTCCGCTGAGCGAAATCTGCAACGGCGCTGCCGCTGAAGATGCGTTAACAATCTTGATGAAGAGCTTATGCCGCTGCTCATCCCTCGTCACCGATGTAAACAGATGCGGCCCGACGTTGTTCAGCGCCGTTGCCACCACCTCCGTGCCCAGGTGACTGCCAAAGATCACCTGCGCCCAGTAGCTCGGCGAGCCGTAACTGGTCAGTGCATCGTAGCCAATCAGGTCCGTTGTCCATTGCATTCCGCCTGGATTCACATTCACAAACAGCGGCGCATAGCTAGCCATTACAATCAGGTCGCTATTGCGCTCCATGCCCGTCATCCAAGCCGCATCGCCCAGCGCCGCCTCCAGGTTCGGTGTCGGCTCGCCCTCACGCGTGGCCCACTCGCCCACAAAAATCTTCGGCCCCTTGCGGTCTGCCTTGTCATAGTGGGTAGCACCGACAAACGACTCCTCTGCCGACATATAAAAGTGCTCATCCAGTACGTCCGGCTTTACGCTCTTTACGGGCGCGGTGGCAATCAACTGCAACTCCGGATAGCGCTGCTTGATTGCTTTGTAATACTGCGCGTAGCGACCGTCGTAGGAGCCGGACTTGTCGAACCAGTCCTCGTTGCCGATCTCGACATAGTGCAGAGGAAACGCCGCCGGGTGGCCGTCCTTCACCCGCTCCGCGCCCCACTTTGTGTCTCTGCCGCCACTTACGTATTCAATCTCGTCCAGCGCGTCCTGAATATAGGGCTCCAGCGCCGCACCCGGCTCCACATGCTCTTGCTGCATCGAGTAGCCGGCATAAACCGCCAGCACCGGCTCAATCTTCAGATCCTGGCACCACTCCATAAACTCCAGCAGCCCCATGCCGTCCGACGAGCGGTAGCCCCACGGGCTGGGATGCGTGGGCCGGTCCACCCACGGGCCAATGGTCTTCTTCCATTGGAATCGCTCCGCGATGTGGTCGCCCTCAAGATAATTGCCGCCCGGCAGGCGAAGGAACTTGGGATGCATCGCTGCCAGCTTCTCCATCAGATCAGTGCGGTTGCCGAAGGGCCGGTCTTGATAAGTTGGCGGAAAGAGCGAAATCAGGTTGAACCAGACAGTCGTGGGGCGCGAAACGGTCAAGATCAGGTGGTTGTTCGCCGTCACCGGCACCTGCCCCGTTTTTAGCGTGAACGCGTACTGTTTCCATGCGCTGCCGACTCCAGTCACCGTCGCGCTTGCCGCCGTCACACCCGTCTCATCGTTCACCAGGCTCACGGTAACCGGTATGCCCGCGCTATCGCTCTTTGCATAGAACGAGCCGGTATAAACCGCATGCGGCCGCACTGGAAAACCCCAGTAGCCGTCATTCTGAACGCCAGCCGGCGCGGCTTCAGTGGCCCCGCTCACCTCCACTTTCAGGCTGCGCGGTAGCGCGGCGCTCGGCCCAGTACTCTCGTCCACCGAGATCTTCGCGGAGGAGTTCCCGCGCTCCACCATTGCCCAATGCGCAAGCGCGCCCCAGCCGCTGCCGATGGCGCGGTCGCGAACCAGCTCGGCATACAGCCCGCCATCATAGGAAAAATTGATTTCCTCGGTCATCAGTCCGTACAACGTGGGGCTGACCTTGGCCGTCGGGCGATCCACCTGGATGGCAAGCGACGGCATCTGAGAAAGCAAGCTCATGGGCAAAGCAAGAGCAGCAAGCAGAACGAAAGCAAGAGACCGTTTACTCATAGGTAGACAATCCTACCGCAGGCGCTACTCGTAGGCAAGCCGGAGAACGCTTTCTCCATACGACGTTCCCTTGAATCAGAGAAATCCCATCGCTATCCCCGTTGCCCCGAGTTAGAGACGAGCAGCCCTCCCCTCACCCCTCAATCGCAGTAGCAATCTCGGCGTACACATCGTCCGGCAATCTGGGCATGGCTCCGGATTGCGATGCCACCCAGGCTCCCCAGCGGTTCCCTGCCTCATTCAGCGTGGCCAGATCCGCGCCACGCAGTAAGTAGTGGGTCATGGCCGCAGTAAATGCGTCGCCCGCGCCAATCGTATCGGCCACCTTCGTCGCAATGCCCGGATGTTCGCACCACTCCTCGCGCGTCACCAGCAAACTGCCCTGTCCACCGCGGGTAATAGCCACCATCTGCAGCGTAGGAAACTCGGCCAGCAGCCGCTCTGCGCAGAGCCGCAAGCGCTCCTTGTCAGACCCCTCATCGGTTGGCAGCCCCAACAGTCCCAGCACCTGCGGAGCTTCGGCGTCATTCATCTTCATCACCGTGGCCAATTCCAGTGACTCCTGAATCACCTCACCAGAGAAGAAAGGCGTGCGCAAGTTCACATCGAAAACCCGTATGCAAGCCGATGTGGTCTGCGCTGCCAGTGTCTGAATGGTCTGCCGCGACTCTTGGCAGCGCTGCGCCAGCGAACCGAAGCAAATCGCGTCTGCCCTCTCGGCCAGTTGCACCCACTCGTCTGAAAGTTCGGCAAAATCCCATGCAGCCGGCTGGTGAATCGTAAAGCTGGGCTGGCCGTTCTGAAGTGCCACTGTCACTCGGCCGGTCTCGTGCGCAGGGTCGACCTGCAAAAAGCTGGTGTCCGCTGGCAGCGGGTCAAGAATATCGACAGCCTTGCGGCCCAGATCGTCGCAGCCAATGCGGCTTAATATGGCGGCATGGTTGCCCAGCCGACCCGCCATCACGGCGAAGTTAGCTGGTGCGCCGCCCAATTGTGGGCCCTCCGGCAGAATGTCCCACAGCAGTTCGCCGATTCCCAAAATCAGATGTTGCTCTTTCAAAATCTTGCTCCAATGGGCGCCCATTTTCGCTTCAAATTTACTTGCCATGCATGGTTTCCATTGCACCCTGGCAAGAGCATTTGCAGAATGCCCAGGGAACAGCTTTCTCCCTTGGAGCCTCTCTCGTCAAATCGCCTTGCCAGCGACCCAGCCCGCCTAGCCCATCCAACGATAAATCGAGCAATCTTCATAGTTCGCCGAAGCATATTCCCCGTCGGGCTGGTTGGCCAAAATTCTGTGGTCTGCAATCGCGTCCGCCCGCGAACGGCGCACCTGTCCGGCAAAAAGCCGGTCGAAGCCCGCTTGTCGTCTCAGCAAGCTCTCCTGCTCGTTATTCGCATACAGAATCTCCAGTTGCCCGGCTCGCCCCGCAAAGCGTGTCGCCATCGCGCTCAGCAGCCGCCGCATCACCGGCGCGCCAAAGGGATTGAAGAGAAACGCGACGCAGGGCCCCTCCGGAAACCGGAAATCCGTTGCATCCCGGCACACGATCCGCATGGGCGCCAAAGCGCGCCCGGACTTGCGCCATAAGACCACGTTTTTTCGGGCAATCCCGGCCAGCGTGGGATTCAATTCCACTCCCACCACCTCGCGAAAGGGCAGCTCCGACGCCAACATCACCGCCCGCCCCATCCCTGCGCCAAAGTCGATAAAGGTGTACTGATCTATGGACGCGGCAGGCTTGCATCGTCGCCAGCGGACGATCAGAGCTTGAAATACCGAGGGAGCAACGCCATAGTAAGCCGTGTTATGACGGTCGTTTTTGTGCCCGCTCACCAGATAGCGCCCGGCAACCAGCCCGCTGGTCCGCACCCCAAACTCCAGATCAAAGGGATGCCGCGTAAATCCGTCTTTGACCGTCAGCCCCGGCAGCATCCGCCGCTTCCTTTTCGCGGCCTCGCCGCCTTGCTTCTTGGCCACATCGTTCACGGTTGAACCTTAGCACACGCTCATGCGCGGATAGGCTCCTCTATTCGATTCAGTATCCGGCTACGGCCTGAGCATCGGGCCCAACGGCGCGTACGTTCACCTGAATATCCACGCGACCAGCGAAAACTTAACCATCATTAAATGTGTAACTTGCGGGAGGCGTACAGCCATACAGCCGCTGTAAACTCTCTTGGTGAGTGTCTGCAAGCTTATGAAACTAGATAGTTTAAGAGGCTTTTACTGGCGTACAGGAGAAAAACATTTTTTGCGAGTTTGGCACGCCGGAATGGAGCCGGGAAGCAGGATTCGTGGCCGATGCGGCCAGGTTTACGAGATTTTGCGCGCATTTCATCTGTCTACAATTGTGCGCCACAGAGGGGTAATTTTGAGCAAAGGGCCGGACGGAGGCAGCCGTTTACGTCATGTCAAACCCGGACGGGAGTGACTGCGAATTCCTCAACCTCCAACAGAAGGCATCCGTCTCTGAGCTGGAGGCACTACGGGCACGATGGGCCGGACGGGACTTGCACGGCGCTGGAGTTGCGTTTCTCGCACATGGGATACCGCGCTTGGTTCTCAAAGCGGAGCCGTCCGACTTCATGACGGTGGTGCGGCTCACTGCGGCTTATGCGCGATACGTTGACATGATCGCAAATGACAGCACGGCGCAACCGTGCGCCGGTGACAGCGTGATGTGGTGCGAGCTGCTCTATGCGCTTCAGGACCCGCGCTCTCACGCATAACAAGTTTGCGGCGCTGCCTAGCGTCGTGGGTGGTGTCAAAGCGTCCGATGCCACCCGAAGTTTAACAAGTGCCTCCAGGGTAAAAAGGCCCTGGACCCTCACGTTGGCTGCCTCAGTACGGGGACGGGAGACGTGTGCGCACCGATGGTGAAAGCCGGGAAGTGCAGGCCATCAACCTCAACCCTAGCCGTTAAACAGGGCGTCTAGGCCGTAGAAGCCGCGCATGTACTTGCGATGGTGACTCGGATTGTAGGACCCGCGCAAGCGGAGAATTTCAATCCAAGGACCCCAAACAAAATGAAACTCCAAGACTTGATGCAAGAGCAGAAAGAAGCCCTCAACGTAGCTGAAACCATCATGGCAACCGCTGAGCGTGCCAACCGTGGCTTCACCGCTGCGGAACAAGAGACGTACACCAACTCCATGAACCGTTTTCAGGAGATGGGCAAGGCCGTCACAGCAAAGAAAGAGCTGAGCACTATCAGGATGGCCTTCCCCAACGGTATGCCCGGACTCGGCACTCCATCGGGTGTGTTCAACGGCCCGGCATTCGCTGCGGATCAATCTCCGCTGCGCTTGGCGACGGCATCGAATCCCGAGTACGGGAAGGCGCTACACGCATTTATTTGCACTGGTGGCAAGGCACACAGTGAGGACCTCATCACGGGCGCAGACGGACAGGGAGGCTACATTATCCCCGGCTCAGAAGTGTACACGCGGCAGCGTCACGCAAATGGCCAGATACCTGGAATGCAAGCAGCCACCTATGAAGGCACGGGCGGCAGCTCTACCACAGCGGGCGGATACGCGGTCAGTATTCCAACCGTTCAACAGATCGTGCCATTGGCAATGCCGGACCTTGGCATTTTCGATGCGTCACTGGTCATCCCGACTGCCACGGATGTAAAGCTGCCCCAACAAGCGAGCTTCGGGACATCCGCAATCAAAGCTGAGTCCACTGGCACCATTGCCACGTTTGGTGGCACGGACCCTAGTTTGGGTCAGATCACACTCAGTTCTTTCATGAGTGGCGCTCTGAGACTTTGTAGTTGGGAACTGATTCAAGATGTGGACTCTTTTCAGTCCTTCATCGTGGAGGATTTGATTCGAGGTCAGAGAATCCTGGAGGACCAGTTGCTCGCAATGGGCACCGGAACCGGCCAAGCACAGGGTGTATTCGGCAATACGGGAACAGGCACCGGCAGTGCCTACGCGGTCACCGGGGCAAGCACAGACGGCGCGATTATCTTGGGTGCGTTGTTTGATGTCACGGCAACTCTGCGGGGCGCGTATCAGGCAAACGCCGTTTTCATCATGAGCCGGGCAACCGGACTGGCGATTCGGCGGGCTCAAATGCAGAGCAATTTGTACGCACCTGTATTCTCCGTGGACGCGGACGGCACAGAGCGCATTCTTGGCAAGCCCGTGTTCTATGACGTGAATGCCCCTGCAATCCCGACCGCAACCACGGCGGGAGTGCTGCCCATTCTGTACGGTGACTTCAAGGCCGGTTACGTCGTGGGTGTGCGTGGCGGTGCGGGAATCAACGTAAAAATATTGGATCAACCTTGGGCAAATCAAGGCCAGCTTGGCATACTTTGCTATCGCCGAATTGATGGCCGTGTGCGCCGTAGTGAGGCTATCCAATCCGTTAAGCTGTCTCACGCATAGTTTGAAAACGGCGCGACTTTTCATGCCCCGGCTAGCGGGGTCCTGTACACAACGCGCCTCCCTCAACCAAGGGTCATGACGTGTGCAGGAGTAGGCTAGACCGGCCTTCAGCGTGCCGGATTTGAAAGTCGCTGGAGAACGGGGCCGCTCGTGTTTCGCCCTCAGGGGAGGAAGCGTCCGCGAGCGGCCTCAATCCTTACACCGCAAAAACCATGATGGTATCGCGCCCGGAGATTCCGGCAACGCGCCCATGCGCCTTGTAGCGCGACTAAGGGTCCTTGTGTGCTCAACATCAACCGATCACCGGAAAGGGAAAACGAAATGGGATGGGAAGCGAAATTTCTGACCAAAGATGAATTTGACCGGGAGTGGGATGCGCTGTTGAAGAAACAGAAGTGGGGACGCTGGACATTGGACCAAAAGGCGCACCCGAGTCTGGACATTGAACCATTCTCGAATGGCTCAAAGTATGAGGTGCGGCTATTCCAACGCGGTTGTGGCTTCCCTGCGTTCCTGGAGTGGTTGGGACACTGGACACAGCATCTCCAAGTCATGAGTTGGATGTCCTACAAGGACCTATGGGACTTTGTGCAAGCCGCACAGGACCTCTATCGCCGGGAGGCAAAATGACCTTCCTTCAGATTGCTTTGAATTGCATCCGGCGCGGATGGTATGTCTTTCCGTGCAAGCCCAAGAGCAAGGGACCCCAACTTTACGGTGCCTTCCACAACGCCAGCAAGGATGAGTCACAGATACGGGACTGGTGGTCCAAGTTTCCCAATGCCAATGTTGCAATTGCACTGCGCAAGAGCGGGCTTGCCGTCCTTGACTGTGACCACGGCAACGTCACAGAAGCAGACTTCCGCACGTGGGCAGCGGCACACACGCTACCCGAGACATACACCGTGCGGACGGGCCGCCGCGTCAATTCAAAGACCGGAGAGTCTGAGTTTGGGACTCAGATGTACTATGCGGCGGATGACTTGCCAACCGCGCCATGGGTGGACGGTGCGCACGGAGGTGAGGTCCGGTGTGCAACCGGGCACGTTATGGCAGCCGGTAGCGTTCACCCGGACAGCGGCGAGCTGTACGAGGTCCTTGCGGATGTGCCGATTGTTCCGGCCCCTTCGTATGTCCGCAACCTGAAGGCATACAGGCTGCCAGTGAAGGCCGGGCCGATGGAGAAAATACCGGAAGGTGGCAGACATGCGCAACTCACGTCCGTTGCCGGGAAGCTGCGCGTATCCGGGCTGGATGCGGATGCCATCCACGCGGACCTCATCCCAATCAATGACGCCATCTGTGCGGACCCGGTATCGGACGCGGACCTGGAGCACATCGCAGAGAGCGTCTCACGGTATGCTGTGCCCACGCCGGAAATTGCAGTTGTGATTGGGAGCAGCAAGAAGACTCAGCCGGAGCCTGCCAAACTGCCGGAGCGCGTGCGTCCCGTATATCCCATTTCCGCTTGGGAAGGGACCATCATTGCGGATTTTGCAAAGTTGTGCGGAGCTGACAACAACATCCCGCTCAAGATGTATGCAGAGGCGTTCCGGTGCGTGCTCGGGGCAGTTGTTGGTGACCGCTTATTGTGCCCGAGTGTGGACGGCGGATTACCGCGAACCTACACCGTCATAGTGGCTCCGAAAGGAAAGGGGAAGGGTACTGCCATCCGCCGTGCTGTCCGCTTCTTTAATCAGCCTTGCGACGGTTGGAGCGGGAACGGCAACAGTAGCGGAGTCCGGGTGTCTTTTACTCACGGTCTGCTTTCAGGCGAGCGTGATTTTGAGTGGAAGCCAAAAGGCATAGGCGCACACATGGCCGCCGCGTCCAGTGTGCCCGGCATGGCCCGGCTGTGTCGGGACCTGGATTCAACCATCAAGAACAAGCCGCAAATGACGTGGGGCAATACACTGCCGCGTGTACTCAGCGTCCATGAGGAAATGAAAACCTTCCTCAGCACCCTATTCATTGAGGGCGGAGTTGGGAGCGGCATGGAGGGCGTTGTTTGTCAGCTTTGGGATGATGTGACATTCCACGGCACTGCCACGGGCACGCGCGATGCGGCCTATGGGGAAATGATGTTCTCTATGCTGTGTGGTGTGACTGAGGAAGATTGGTTTGACTTGCTCAGCCGTGGCAACGCTGTGGGCAGTGGCTTGATGTCCCGGTTCAACATCATCGGCACTGAGGGCGGCTTTGAGAACGTCAGCAAGATGAAGCCCACGGACTTTACACAACTACAGAGCACATTCCTGCCACGGGTAATGCAGCTTGAGGACGCTCACGTGCGCTTGGTGCCATCGGCTGCCGCTGAAGACATCATCTGCGAGTGGGCAGACAACTTGCCGGAAGGCTCAGAGCGGATGAACGTCCATGCATGGCGTAATGCACTGCTCATAGCGTGGCTACGGCACGAAACGGTCATCAGCGCAGAGACCGCGCAAGATGCCGTGAGCCTTGGTCAGTATCAGATTGCATCGCACGAATACTACCGCACCAGTTCGGCGGACAACGCCATTGCCAAAGTGCAGGGGCGCATTATTCGTGCCCTGGATACCAAGGGTCCAATGAAGAAACGCGAACTGCAAAAGGTCATGCACGCGGAAAGGGATGGCACAGAACTTTGGAACCGTGCGCTTGACGGCTTCATCCGGGATGGACGTGTTGGAAGGAGAGAGGACGGGACCTTGTACCTAGCCGCGTAGTGTCCACCAGTCCCCACCCCGTCCCTGTTTATGTGTAGAACTTTATTATCATATATGCATGTATTTGATAATAAAGGATATGTTGTATTGGGCTTTACAGAGACCCGTGGGGACATGGGGATTTTGGGGACAAATCAGCAACCCGGTGAAAGGACAAAATGAAAAAGGAAATGACAATCCGTACTGTATCCGGCTTGGTGACTGCCATCAGGCAAACACTCCCGAGAATTGGCACCGGGTCAATGTCATACAAGGCGTTGCGCCGGACAGTCAACAATGCTTGCACGGAGCACCAATGGCGAGTCGCCATGCACGCTCTCACACGTGATGCTGAAATTACCGTGGTTGGTGACCGTGTGACCATCATCGACATTCCGTATGGCAGCCGATCAGACCGGGATGACATTGCCAGTCCCAACATTTTGCGCTATTAGGCGAACACAAGACGAAGACGGGATTTATTCTTGTTTGTGCGAAGAAAAGACTACTGGTGTGCTCTCCTACGGACCCTCGTTAACATTTCACCCCCCCGGCCCCTTCTTGACACATCGCATGAAAGCGGGTGGGGGGGCAAAATCTCTCCGAAACTCCCCTGTGAGAGCGCCGCAATCCACAAATTTACATACACAGCTAATTACGAGAAAATGGATATTTTTCCTTGAGCTTATTCTATTTATCATATTACCTTGCGAATCCCTTTAGCGAATCCCGATAACAAATCCACTTAATTATCACAAAATGAATAGGTTGACAGCACACAAAACCCAGCTTACCGTGGAATTGGCCGGGGAGGGCCGTTCGATGTACGAAAAGATAACCCGCGCGGAATGTGATGAGCTGCTACGTCAAGCAAACCGGGAGCGAGCTACCAAGGCCGCCGCCACGCGCCGGGTGCATCAATGGCTCGGGTGCCTTTACGCTTTAGAAGACCCACGGGAACAGCCAGAGGTGCTCAACCCGGATGACTCCGTGGGCTTCCTGGACCGGCTCTACGGCCTTGAGGACCAACGCGACTAGGTCGGGCAAAATTGAGGTACGATGTGCTCTGAGGTCCGGTGAAAGTACGTTGCCAACCCAACTTGCACAGCTCATCATTCCCGCTCTAGTCGCGTTCGCTGTTGTGGCGCTCACACACTTCTTCACTGTCCGCAGAGAGACGGAGAGTAAACGGCGCGAACAGCGAGTGGGTTACTTGGTTGCCGCGTATCGCGGACTTTCCAAAGCAAACAACCATCCCCGTCTCTGGCAAGTGGCGGATGAGTTGGACCCTTTGCTAACGGAGCTGCGCAATAGCCTACGAAAAGAACTTGGTCAGAAAGCCGTTACGGGCCGCGTGCTGTGGCTCAAGGTTACGCGGGAAAAATAGAAGCGGCCTAGTGAGCCAAGAGCAATACGCGCTTCAAGCACGCCCCGGAGGACTCATACGACTAGAGCACTTTCAACGCTTCTTTGAGCAGCTCAACTGCTCGGACATATTCTGCCAATCGTCAATCCGTGGCATCTTCCCTCCATTGCCGTCCATCGCGTCCTTGAACACGCTGCAAATGCACTGCCTCCGGGCCGGGCCGCTTCCCTCAGTTACGAAACGGTCTCTACATGCCTGGAGGCGTTTTAGGATGGCCGCCACTTCCTCCGGTGAGTATGTGGAGTCAGTTTCGCTAACGCGGCGTGCCTCCGCAATCGTATCTTTCTCTCTGCGATGCCGGTCGTATGCCTGATACAGATCGGCTCCTAAAGTCGTTGCCTCAAACAACGCCTTAGTCCAAGACAGTACCTCAAGCCAAACCTCGAATGACCCCATGGTTTAGCAGCTTATCACGCCATGAGTTGCGGCTATACACGAGAAAGCAAGCTGACACGCTCATGCACGGCCTGGAGGTCTGCCGTCACAAGGTTGGCATAGCGCCGCGTCATCTCAAGCGAACTGTGCCCCAAGACTTTCTGGAGATGGAACACGCTGCCGCCGCGCCTCAGATAGAACACTGCGAACGAATGACGGAAACTGTGGAGCGTCCTTGCGGGCGGCACGAATCCAAGATGCTTACACAGCAGCTTGACGCTGCGTAGAGCTGTCATGCGGCGCACGGGCACGCCCTCTGGCGTAGTGAAGAGCAACGAATCCGGTTTCAGATTGAAGTCCGCAACAAAACGGTGTAGAGCCTTTCGCAGAGCAAACGAAATTGGGATGACCCGCTGTTTTCTGCCCTTGCCGTCCAGCGTGATGAGCAGATTGTCCAGGTCAATATCGGAGACGTGGGTTGTGAGCGCCTCTGTGATCCGGCAGCCGGTGTCCAACAGCAACAGGGCGAGCAAATGCAAGCGGCGCTCATGGAAGTCCTTGGGCTTGGGCTTCCAATTCACAATCAAGTGGACTTGTGCCTCTGTGAGCGTGGGCAAGATGTTCTGTGGCTCTTTCAATTGGTGGATTCGCGGGTGCGTGCAACCGGCACCACATTTGTGCTCACTGCCACTGTCCCAATGCAGGTACGCATTGATGGCCCGGATTGCTGCGTTGCATCCGGTTTCCTTCAAGCCCGCTTCGCGCATCCGCAGCACCACGTCCTTTAACTCTGCTTGCGTGGGTGATTCCGAAGGCAGCCATTTGAAAGCGTGCGTGTACCAAGACACGGTTGCGGGCGATACGTTACAGAGGTACTTCCTCTCTCGGGTAAAATCAGTAAAGCGACTCATGCGGCCCTCCCAGGCGTGTTCCCTTTTGGAGAGCAATTCCGCGTAAGTTGTTGATTTTAAGGAGAGATGGCCGAGTGGCTGAAGGCGCACGCTTGGAAAGCGTGTGTACTTTTACGAGTACCCAGGGTTCGAATCCCTGTCTCTCCGCCAAACTGTCAAGAGAATTCTTTATAATCTCGCAAATTCTTCAAAAATAAACCACTTAGAAGAGACCGAAAAGTCACTTTTGTCTCCCTTGTACCCCACTGTAGCTAGCCTGCATTTCTCACACGGGTCGATATTTGTAGCGAGCGTGAGTGGAGGGT
>VFSW01002059.1_pt1 | contig 30490 bp, 17 predicted proteins | sample 5358111 | NCBI WGS metagenome assembly VFSW01 (sample SAMN11554181, study PRJNA540505) | mine drainage metagenome | isolation source: sediment from site ElyBrook_90M | place: USA: Ely Copper Mine, Vershire, VT | collected 2017 | reverse complement strand
TCCCTACACTCCCCGCCCCGCAGGCGCATCCGATTCCAGCCTTCCGCGCACCAAAAAGTTCGCTGGCTCCTCCTTCTCGCGCGACACGAGCCCGCGCAGCGAGAGCCCCCGAGGCGAGGGCACAGGCTACGAGCGCAAACCCGCCACCGGCTGGAAGCCCAAGACTCGCTACGGCGGCGCAGGCAAGTCTGCCACCGGCGCGCGTTCCAAGCCTGCCTCAGGCTCCAAGCCTGGCGGTTTCTCTAAATCCGGTTACAAGGGCAAGCCCTCCGGCCCCAAGCGCACGGGCCCCCGCCCCGGCGGCAAAAAACGCGGCTAAACGCCTGAGCAGCATCGAGTGACAGCTCGGCCAAAGTTCCTGCGGCCAACGTAGTAAAAAAATTCCCTTCTCCTGTGGCATTGCCACAGATGTTGTGCCATACTGATGTGGCATGAACACAGGAGAGACACATGGGCGAATCCAAGCTCGACCTCTTGCAAGGAACCCTCGACCTCATGGTGCTGCAAACCCTGGCTGCCATGGGCACTCTGCACGGCTACGGCATTGCCCGCCGCATTGAGCAGGTCAGCGGTGATGAAATCCTCCTCAACCAGGGCACCATCTACGCCTCTCTGGTGCGCCTCCAGCAGCGCGGCTGGATCGCCGCCGAGTGGGGCACCTCCGGCAACAACCGCAAGGCAAAGTTCTACTCCATCACCCGTAGCGGCCGTAAGCAGTTGGCCAAAGACGCCGCCTACTGGCAAAGGCTCTCGCTCGTGATGGATCGCGTGCTGGCCATGCCTGCGGAGGGAGAACTCCGATGAGCGCTCTGCGCGAAGCTGCAAACCGCATCCGTTCTTTTTTCATGAAGCCCACGCGTGACGCCGACCTCGACGCCGAGATTGCCGCGCATCTTGACCTGGCCATCGAAGAGAATCTTCAGCGCGGCCTGCCGCCTGCCGAAGCGCGCCGCCTGGCGCTGGTCCGCTTTGGCGGAGTTGAAGTAGCAAAGGAAAAACAGCGTGCGTCGCGCGGCTTGCCTGGGCTCGATATCCTGCTTCAGGATTTGCGCTATACCCTGCGCACTCTCAGCCGCGATCGCGGCTTTACCGCTGTCGCCGTTCTCATCCTCGCCCTTGGCATCGGCGCCAACATCGCCGTCTTCAGCGTAGTCAATACCCTGCTGCTCCGTCCGTTGCCCTTCGCCAACGCCCAGCAGCTTGTATGGATCGCCCCGCCACCCACCAAGTGCGGGCTCTCCTGCGCCACCTACTCCACCGACGCCTACGACGATTTCCGCATGTACACGCGCTCCTATCAGGACGTGACCGGCTACTTCGCCTTCTCCAGCCCTGGCAATCTCAGCCTCAACCGCGGCGGCGCGCCCATCTCCGCCACCGGCATCGATGTCATCGCCAACTTCTTCCAGGTTCTCGGCGTACAGCCCGCCATAGGCCGTTCCTTCACCCCCGCCGATGCCCTCAACGGCGCGCCTCCCGTCATTTTGCTCAGCAACTCCTGGTGGCGCACCCAGTTCAACGCCGACCCCGCCATCGTCGGCAAAGCATTCGACATCAACGGCACCCAGACCACCGTCATCGGCGTCCTGCCTGCCTCCTTCGACTTCGGTGCCGTCTTCCAGCCCGGCGCAAAGGTTGACGCCATCACGCCCCTCAATCTCTACGGGCCCCCGCGCAACTGGGGCAACATCGTCACCATGCTCGGCCGCCTCAAGCCCGGCGTCACGCTGCGCCAAGCCGTCGCCGACGCCGCGCAGGCTGAGCCCCACATGTGCTGGAACAACAACGTGCCGCGGACCTGCGGCACCGAGTACAGCGATGGCGTCATTCCCGTTCCACTCAAGGATTACGTCAGCGGACGCCTGCGCCGTTCGCTCATTGTCCTCTGGTCCGCCGTCGGCATGATCCTCCTCATCGCCTGCGTCAATCTCTCCAACCTCCTCCTCGCCCGCGGCGCCGCCCGATCAAAGGAATTCGCCATGCGTGGCGCTCTTGGCGCCAGCCGCGGCAGAATCGTTCGCCAGCTCCTCACCGAGAGTCTGGTACTCTCCTGTGCAGGCGCGCTCTTTGGTCTTGGCCTCGCTTATATTCTTGTCTCCTGGCTTGCGCATCAAGGCAGCATCGCGCTTCCCCTTCTTGGTACGCTCCACATTGATGGCGCTGCACTCGGCTGGACGCTCCTCATCGCCGTCGTCGCCGCTGCGCTCTTCGGCCTTATGCCTGGCCTGCGCATGGCTTCCGGTAATCTGCATGAGTCGCTCAAGGACTCCGGCTTGGGCTCGGGTCAGGGGAGCAAGCATGAGCGCATCCGCTCCGTCCTCGTTGTCTCTGAGGTTGCTCTCGCCTGCATGTTGTTGGTCGGCGCAGGTCTGCTCCTGCGCAGCTTCCTGCATGTGCTCGATGTCGATCTCGGCTTCCAGCCCGAGCGCGCCGCCGCCATCAAGGTTGACTACGACGACGGTGTTTCCAAAGATAGCGATGGATCGCTAAGAACGCAAAAGCGCACCGCCATCTTCCAAAACGTCCTCCAGCGCGTTTCCGCCATCCCTGGCGTCCAGGCCGTCGGCATCACTGACTATCTGCCTCTCGACCGCAACCGCTCCTGGGGCCTGCCGCTTCCCAAAGGCGTTAAGCCTCCTGACAAACTCCCCGCCGGCCCGCTCGTTTACGTTGTCACCCCAGGTTACATGCGCGCCATGGGTATGCGTCTCCGCGGCCGCGACTTCACATGGAATGACGGCCCTCACTCCGAGCCCGTCGTCATCATCGACTCTAATTACGCCAAATTTCTCGCCGAGCTCGCCAACTGGCCTGACAACAATCCTGTTGGCCAGCTTCTCGACGGGGGCCCCGACCAGTCCTTACGCATCATCGGTGTCGTCGACAACGTCCGCGAAGAATCGACTGAAGCTCAGACCAGTTGGCAAATCTACTACCCTGCTATGCAGACAAGCCCCAACGGCGCCGAACTCGTCATCCGCACCCAGCTCCAGCCCGCCGCGCTCGCTGGCTCCGTTCTGCGCACTCTGCGCGACATCAACCCTAACCAGCCCGCCGCGGAGTTTCGCCCCATCCAGATGCTGGTGGACCACGCCAACTCGCCGCGCCGCTTCTTCATGATGCTCGTGGCCGCATTTGCCTCACTCGGGCTGCTCCTCGCCGCTCTCGGCATCTACGGCGTCATCTCGTACTCCGTCACCCAGCGGACTCAGGAGATCGGCATCCGCATGGCTCTCGGTGCAACCATGGCGCAGGTTCAGCGCAGCGTCCTCGGCAAAACCTTACGGCTTGCTCTCATTGGAGTTGCCGCCGGAACCGCGGCCTCTCTCGTCGTAGCCAGGGCAATCGCCGCGCTGTTGTTCGGCACAACTCCCACTGACCCGCTCACCTACGCCGGCATGATTCTTCTGCTAGGAACGGTGGCCCTGCTTGCCGGTTACATCCCGGCCCGCAGAGCTTCGCACATCAACCCCATGGTTGCCCTGCGCAACAATTGAGATCGAAGCAGGCGCTACGCCTTCGCGAACAGAATGTTTCAGATGTTTCCCAAGGGCAGGCGCACCGTTGCACGCGCCCCCTCGCCGTCTTCGCGGTTGGCCAGGCGAATCTCTCCGCCGTGGGCGCGAGCAATCTGCTGCGCCAGCGCCAGGCCCACTCCGCTGCCTGCCGGCTTGGTGGTGTAGAAGGGCACAAAAAGATTGTCGGCGTTGGCGATGCCCAGACCTCTGTCTTCAACTGCCACCCAAACCGACGAGTCGGCAATGATCCAGCTCGTGCGCACCGGCTCTGCGCGGTTGGCCAGCGAGGCATCTACCGCGTTGGCCAGCAGGTTGATGAACATCTGCTCCAACTGGTCAGGATCGGCGTGCAGCGTGACCGCCGGGCCGGGATCGAGCTCAACCGGCAGGCGCTGTTCCAGCAGCACCACTCGCTCCAGCAGTGGAGCCAGCGGCACCGGCTTCATCTTGGGCTGCGGCAACTGGGCCAGCAGCCGGTAAGACTGCACAAAACGGTGCAGCGCGTCGGCGCGGCTCTCCACCACACCCAGCCCGCGGCGAAAATCGCGCAGCGTATCTTCCTCGCCTTCCATGTGGTCCACCCGCGCCAGCAGGCTCCCGGCAATGGACTTGATCGGCGCCAGCGAATTTGACAGCTCATGGCCCAGAACCCGGATCAGCCGCTTCCACGCCATCTGCTCTTCTTCTTGCAGTGGCAGGCTCACGTCGGCCAACAGCAGCAGCGTGTGCGGAGCGCCATCCTGGCGAAAGTCTGCCTTGCGCAGCAGCCAGCGCGTGGGCCGCGCGCCAAAGGAGTGAACGCTCTGGTCCGGCGCAGCCAGCAGGTCTTCCAGCCCCAGTTCATGCGCCGTCCGCCCAAAGCAGCGTGCATGGGTTCGTCCCAGCAGTTGTACTCCTGCGTTGTTCGCCAGTTGCAGCAGGTCGTCGCGGTCAAAGGCGAACAGCGGCGCGTGCATCACTTCCAGAATCCGGCCCAGCAGCGCCGTCGCTTCCAGCGAACGCACACGCTGTTTCTGCAGCAGGTCGGCCAGTGCGTTCACCTCGGCAGACAATTCGCCGATGGCATCCTGCGCGCCTGCCCCGCGCGCGCGGAAGGAGTAGTCGCCCTCGCGCAGTGAAGAAACAACATTGGAGAGCGTCTGCAACGGCCGAATCATGCTCTCAATCAGCGCCGCGGCCATCAGCGCAAAATAAAGTAGCAGACTGCAAGCCACCAGCACTCCGGCCCCTAAACCTATCTTGTGCTGATAGCCAAGAATCGCTGCAAAAATCAGCCCCGGCAGCGCCAGAAGCAGGCAAAAGTGCCACGCCCGGCGCACGGCCGAGCGGCGGTGGCGGCGCATACTCTTCTCATAGCCCATATTTCTCGATGCGCCGGTAGAGCGCAGCGCGGCTCAGTCCCAGTGCCTCGGCCGCCTGGGTTATGTTGCCGTCGCAGCGGCGCATCACCTTGCGTATAAGCAGCGCTTCAACCTCGTCGATGCTCATGTTGTCGAACGACTGCGCGGAACCGCGCGCGGCGGCAATGGCAAGATTTGCCGGCTCCACTTCTTCGCCACGGCACAGCAGCACGGCGCGCTCCACGGTGTGCTCCAGCTCGCGCACATTCCCCGGCCATGGGTATTGCATCATCTGTTGCATCGCCGCCGCGGAAAAGCCGTTGACCTGCTTGCGATACCGGGCCTTGACGCGCCCCAGAAAGTGCTGCGCCAGCAGCGGAATGTCTTCGCGCCGGTCGCGCAGTGCGGGCAAATGAATTTCCACGGTGTTGATGCGGAACAGAAGATCCTCGCGAAAGTTGCCTGCCTTGGCCTCTTCCTGCAGCACCGCGTTGGTTGCGGAAAGCACCCGCACATCCACGCGCCGGGTCTGCGACGATCCCACCCGCTCCAGTTCTCCGGTCTCCAGCACGCGCAGCAGCTTGGCCTGCTGGCGCAAGGGCACGTTGGCAATCTCATCCAGAAAAAGTGTGCCCCCGTTGGCCAGTTCAAAGCGGCCCACGCGGTCCATGCGAGCATCGGTAAACGCGCCCTTCACATGACCAAAAATCTCGCTCTCGAAAGTCCCTTCCGGCAGACCGCCCGCATTCACGGCCACCAGCGCCATCCGAGAGCGGGGCGAGGCCGCATGCAGCAGCTTGGCCACAATCTCCTTGCCGGTGCCGTGCTCGCCGGTAATCAGCACGTTTGCGTCAGAGGGGCCAATCTGCGAAATCAGCTCCAGAACCGGCTGCATGGCAGGCGCGCTGGCCACAAACTCCGGCATTCCCTCGGCGCGCAACAGGCGGTTTTCCAGCTCCAGTTGGCGCGCCCGGCGTAGCGCCTGGTGTAGCTCGGCATGGACGCGGATCAGCGAAACCAGCCGCTCGTTCTCCCACGGCTTCTGGATAAAGTCGCGCGCCCCCCGCTTGATGGATTCCACGGCCAGGTCGATGTTGCCCCAGGCCGTCATCACAATCACCGGCATGCGCGGATCGATCTCCTGCAGCCGGGTCAGCAGGTCCAGCCCTTCCTTGCCGGAGGTGGTGTCGCGCGTGTAGTTCAGGTCGATCAGCAGCACGTCATAGTCGCTCTGCCCCAGCGCCTCCAGCAGCAGTTGCGGAGAGCGAGCGCAGTCCACATGAATGCCCTGCGGAGAAAGCAGCAGCTCCACGGCTTCCAGAATGTGCGGTTGATCGTCGGCAACCAGAACGCGAATTTTTTTTTGCTTACGAGGGTCTGTCATCGAATCTCCGGTCTCAGCGTTGCTTGCGGAAATCGAGCCGGACGAGGCCGAGTCCGAAAACTGTGGCGGGTCCACCGCCGAGGGCGAGAACAAAGTATGGCGCGATTTTCGCCGCAACCTTGGAGCCCCAGCGCACGTACTTTGCGCGCCGGGGAGGACGCCGAAGGATCGGGGCCAGTTTTACCGATTACGTTGTCGCTTGTCGCTGGCAGACACCCGGTATACGTCACTCCTCACTCCTTGAACTCGATAAAACTGGCTCCCGGCGCTGACGCCGGAGATTCGATGGCAGACCCTTCAATGGTCTGCCTCAACTTCGCCCGCCTTGGCGGCTGCAATTGAAATCCCGTAATCCTCAAGCACTGAGCCGGAGGCGCGCCGCACCTCAATGCGCGCCTTCTCGTAAGCGGTCTCGGCCGTCACCAGTGCAGACGCGGCCAGCGCCAGATCGTGTTCCGCCGCCAGCGTCTGCTGGTTCGATCCGGCCCCCAGCTTCTGCTCCTTCTGCATGATATCGAAGCTCCTTTGCGCCAGGTCGCGGGCCTTGCGAGCCGCATCCACGCGGCTGGCGCCCTGCTCCAGCGCATAACGCGCGTTGCGGACCTCAATCCGTATCCGCTTCTTCAGCTCTTCAAAGTACACCTGCGACTGCCGGTACTCAAGTTCCGTGCGGTACTGGTCGGCCTTGGCAATGCGGTTGCGCAACGGGACATTGAGTTGAAAGCCAACCTGGTACTCAGGCGAAGTGTTGTTCAGCGCGCTGCTCATTGCGCCGCCGAAGTCCGTCGGCAGCGTGGTTGACACCGTCTGGTCGTAATACTTGGGGTTCAGTTCGCCCGCGGTTCCGTTCCCGGTGTAAAACCCGTAGGCGGTCAACTGCGGCAGCAAGGCATTGCGCGCCGTCTTGCGGCTCAGTTCGCGGTTTTTCAGGTCCAGGCTCGACTCCAGCAGTTCGGTGCGGTTCTTCAACGCCGCGGCAATCATGTCCTGCACTGGCTCGGTGATCGGTTCAATCACACTCGCAATGTGATCCGTCGGCACCACTGGTATCTCTTCCAGTGTTGGATCGTCCAATGACCGCGTGATGGCATTCTTCATATACAGTTCTTGCAGCTCCAGCGTTGTGCGCGCCACCGTCAAATCCTGCTCGCGGTTGGCCAGTTCGCCCTCCGCCTTCAGCTCTTCCATCTCCGGAATCGCCTGCAGCGCCAGTTCCTTGCGGCTCGTGTTCAGCGTTTCGGTGGCAAAGGCCACGGAGCGCTCGCCAACCTGCTCGTTATCATAGGCGCTCACCAGATCCCAGTACATATCGCAGATCTGCGTCACCGTGGCAATCAACTGCGCGCGGAAAGCAATATCGGAAATCTTCTGGTTGGTGCGCGCAATGCGCAGAAAGCGAAGGTTCGGGTTCAGGCCAAATCCAGCCAGCAACTGCTGCGTAGCCAGCACACGCACCTTGGTTGAGAGCGCCGGACTGAAGTAGTCATAGGCGCCGTTCGAGGTTTGCCGGCTGTTGTTCCAGTCCACCTCCAGGCTGCTGCCGGTGGGGAATGCCTGCGTGTAACTCACATTGGCCTGCGCTGAATTGACTTTGTAGATCGGCACGCCTTCCACCTGGAAGTTCGTCAGTTGCGAGGATGCGTGGTCCACATAGGTAGATACGAAAATATTGGGGTCGTAGGTTGAGACCGTGGTGCCGGTGCCCAGCGTGGACGACACAATGCCCGATGCGCCCGCACCTGCTCCACCTGCGCCGCTCGACGTGCCGCCGGCTCCTGTTCCACCGCCCGCTGCTCCCGCTCCACCGCCGGGTGTGCCCTGCACAACACCGGTATTCACGCCGCGCACCTGGCCGCCGGCCTGTGTGCGTTCCACGTCGGTTTGCGCAATCGGCAGATTATAGCGCGCAATCACCAGGTCGAGATTGTTTTCCAGGGCGAGGCTGATCGCATCGTTCAGCGAAAGATAGATCTTGCCGTCGCGCACCAGCGAGCCAAGCCGAGTGGAGTTGATCATGCTGGGCGGCGGAACTGCCGTGCCCCGATAGGCGTTGATCGGGTTGTACGAGTGCCGCTGCAACTCCTGGAAGGGAATCCGCGGTTGCGCAGCCTGCCCCGTGGTCAAAGGCGCGGCTGTCTGCACCGGGATCGCCGCCACGCCCGGCTCCACCGCCAGGGCAAGATTCACCTGCAACAGAATCATCGCGGCCAGGACCGTTGTTCGGGTCCAGGCAAGATTGGCATAATGTCTCTTTGAGTCGTTCACTTGGCGTTCACCTCCGTTGCCTTTGCCGCAAATGTTTCGTCCCGCGTAAGCCATCCATCGCGCAGTTCCAAAATGCGCTTTCCGTAGCGCGCGTTCTCTTCCGAGTGCGTTACCTGCACAATCGTGGTGCCCGCGCGGTTCAACTCGCAAAACAGATCCATAATCTCCCGCGCCTGCGTGGAGTGCAGGTTGCCGGTTGGCTCATCGGCCAGCAGCAGCGACGGCGCGTGAACCACCGCGCGTGCAATCCCTACAAGTTGCTGCTGTCCGCCGGAGAGCTGCGAAGGATACAAGTCTTTCTTGGCAACAATCTGGAAGCGGTCCAGGATGTCGGCCACCATTCCCTGCCGCTCCTTGGAGGGCAGATTCTTGTAAGAGAGCGGAAGATCGATATTCTCGGCCACCGTCAGGTCGTCCAGCAGGTGATAACTCTGGAAGACCATGCCGATGCGTTCCCGAGCCAGGTCGGCGCGCTGTTTGCGATTCAGCTTGTGCGCCGGCGTCTCTCCAAACCAGTACTCTCCCAGCCACCCATCGTCCAGCAGCGCCAGCACGTTCAGCAGCGACGACTTTCCCGCGCCCGAAGGCCCCATCACGGTCACAAACTCGCCCTCGTTGATCGTGATCCCTATCCGTCGCAGCACCCAGGTTTCGGTGTGTCCGGTCTTGTAACTGCGTTCCACGTTTTTCAGTTCGATCATGTTTTTCACTAACTCCAATCTCAAAGTCTGGCGCTTCTGTTTCTCTTATTCGGTGCGCAACGCCTGCATGGGTTCAATGGATGCCGCGCGCCGTGCCGGCAGCGCTCCAGCCAGCACCACCATAACCGCGGTCAGTATCACGGCGCTTCCAAGTGTCACTGGGTCGAAGGTCGTCACGCCGTACAACTGGCTGCGGAAGAGCCGCGCAAGCGCCACGATGGACGGCAGCGCAATTGCGGTAGCTACAGCGGCAATGACGGCCATTTCGCGAACCACCAGCATCACCACGCTGGTTCGTTGCTCGCCCAACGCCAGCCGCACGCCAATCTCGCGCGTCCTTTGTTCTGTCGAGTAGGCCAGCACTCCGTAAAGTCCCACCGCGGCCAGAGTCATCGCCAACACTGAAAACCCAATGGCCAGAAACGCCAACGCGCGTTCATCCGAGGCGCTGCGGTCGATCTGCTCGTCCATGGTGCGCAGTGCATCCACAACCAGCGTTGGGTCTAGCTGATGAATGGTCTGCCGGATCGCGCCTTCAACCATCTCCGGCGCCTGCGTGGTCCGCACGTAGACCTGCACGCCACCCGGATGTTTCCCTTGCAGATAGGATCGGTAGACGGCTGGTCCGATATCGGTACGCAGATCGGCGTGCTTGATATCGCCTACCACGCCCACGATCGTGGTGTCGGGCTTTACGTCGGCGCCGCGTCCCTCAGCCAGTGACCGCCCCAGCGCGTTTTGTGCCGAGCCGTAATAGCGCTTGGCCAGCTCTAGATTGACAATAGCCACCAGCGGCTGTCCCTTTGCATCCGAGGCGCTAAAGTCCCTGCCCGCTAACAGGGGCTGATGCAGAGCTTCAAAGTAACCCGGCGTTACCCACGGCTCCTCAAAATGCAGAATCTCATCTTCGGCAGGTTTGTAGCCTTGAAGGGTAAAACTTGAGTGGTCGCTGTTGCCGCTCAGCTCCGCGTCGGTAGTGGCGCCGGCAAAAGAGACGCCAGGAATGCCGCGCAGCGATTCAAGCGCATTGGTTTCTATTTGTAGCGCGCGTGCTTCGCCGTATCCTGAGCTTGTCGGGTCAAGTGAAAACGTAGCAAGATGCCCGGTATCAAAGCCAACTGCTTGGTGGCGAAGGTTGTCTAGCGTGCGCACGAACAATCCCGCGCCGCCCAGCAGCAAAACACTCAACGCAATCTGCACGCTCACCGCAATCTTCCGGAATCGTTGCGAGCCCTTGGTTGCCGTGCCCGCGTTCTGGCGCAGCGCCAGGGCCAGGTCGGGACGCAGGAAATGAAAGACCGGCGCAATGCTGAACAGCAGGCTGGCCACCACTGAGAGCGCCAGCGTAAACAGCAGCACGCGCGCGTCAATCGAGGCAGAGTACGGTTCGCTGCCAGGGTCGGAGTTGGTCATCAGCCGCACCAGCGTCGTGGCGACCACCGGCGCAAGCGCCAGCCCGGCAGCGGCGCCGCCCAACCCCAGCAGCCCGCCCTCCACCAGCAACTGCGCAACAATCCGGCTGCGCTTGGCCCCCAGGGCATAGCGCATGGACATTTCGCGCGCGCGGCCCGCCGCCCGCAACAGCAGTAGCGTGGCTACGTTGATGGCGCACAAAGCCACCAACAGGCCGGCCATGCTCATCAGGATGATGAGAGGCTTTTTCAGATCCATGCGGCTAGGGGAGAATCCCTTCGAGTCGTCCAGAACCTTCAGTCGCGAGTTATCCAGAAAGCTCTTCTTGAATCTCTCGCTCCGCGATTTGTAAAGCGTCAATTCATATGCCCGCAGCGAGTGCCACAACGGTCCCATGCTGGCTTCGGCCTGCTGCCTGCTCACTCCCGGCTTGAGCCGCGCAACCAGCGTCAGCCAGATGGATTGGTGGTTGTTCAGGTCGTCGCGCGGCGCCATCCACGGCATGGCGATCTCCGTCATGCTGATGGCAACAAACACGCCCGGCTTGTAGCCGCCAATCGCTGAGTCGAAGTTCTGCGGCGCAACCCCCAGTATCGTAAAGCTGTGGCCGTTGATCAGCACCGTCTGGCCAACGATTGCGCGCGATGCGCCAAAGCGCGTCTTCCAGTAGCTGTGGCTCAGCACAGCCACCGGATTCGCATTCTTCGCCGTATCGTCCTGCGGAGTCAGCAAGCGGCCCACTGCCGGCTTCAATCCCAGCAATTGGAAGTAATTTCCGGTCACTACTTCGGCGTCTTCAATCTCCGCCTGGTTGTTCCAGGAGACGCCCACGCTGGTCTTGTCGCTGGCTATCATTCCTTGAAAAGCCTGGCTCTGGTCGCGCAGATTCTTGTACATCGGATAGGAGAAAAAGTTGTCTGTGTCGCCACCAAAGCTGCTCGCCGTGCCTGAGAATCCTCCCGTCCACTCAAAGCGCACCAGCTCTTGGGGCCGCTGAACCGGCAGCATCCGCAGTAGCGCCTGGTCGAAGAGCGTAAAAACGGCCGAATTGGCGCCAATACCCAGCGCTAGCGTCACAACCACGGTAAGCGTGAAGGCCGGCGACTTGCGTAACTGCCGCAATGCGTAGCGAACATCCTGTATCAGCGTCATCATCTCTGCTTCTCCTCGTTGGCAGGTTATTCGGTGCGTAATGCCTGTATGGGTTCAATGGATGCCGCGCGCCGCGCCGGCAGGTATCCGGCCGCTGCTGCGCAAACTCCCAGCACAAAGACCGCGCCTGAAAGCGCCAGCGGATCGTAGCTGCCCACGCCATACAGCAGCCCGGCCATCAGATGCCCGGCAAACAGCGCGGCAGGAATACCTAGCGTCAGGCCGATAAGTATCTGCCACAGTGCGCCGCGCATCACCATCGCCACCACGCTCGGCCGCGTTGCGCCCAGAGCCATGCGGATGCCGATCTCGCTTGTCCGGCGAGCCACAAAGTAGGACATCACGCCGTAGAGCCCTACCGAGGCCAGAATCAAAGCCAGAATGCCGAACAGGCTGGTCAGTTGCGCAATCAGCCGCTCCTGGGTAAAGTTCCCCGCCACCTGCGCATTCAGTGAGCGAACATCGAATATCGTAAGGTTGGGGTCGATGCCTGCCAGCGTATGCCGCATCATCTCCTCCGCGTCCTGCGGCGCATGATTGAAATCCAGAACAATCGAGTTGATAAACATCGACTGCGTCTCGGTAGATATCATCATCGCTTCCTTGTATCCCGCGAACGGCTGCGAGAGCGGGCGAAGATAGACAGGCCGCACTGTTTCGCGCGGGTTGTTCAACTTGAAGTCGGCAAAGACTCCCACAATCTCCCAGCTCCCCGAGTACTGCGGCAAATCGATGCCAAAGTGCTGGCCCACCGGATCCTGCTTGGGGAAAAATCTATTTGCAAAGGTCTGGTTGACCAGTACGACCTGCGGCGATGTGGCCGTGTCCTGCTCGTTAAAGTTCCGCCCGCGCACAATGGGCACGCCAATCGCATCCAGAAAGTGCGTACTCACGCGGTCCCACGTCGATCCGCATTTATCGCCCGGATGTGGAGCGGGATGGCCTTGCTGGATTACGCACTCGCCCCAATTGTCTCCTTCCAGCGGACTGTAGAGCGCCATGCCCACGTTCGCCACGCCAGGCTGCGCCAGGAACCTTTCTTCAATCTCGCGGTACAAAGCGGGTAGCCGCTCCGCCGTATATCCCGCGCCCGCTGGATCGAAGTGCAGCACATAGCGGTTGGTGGTGGCGATTCCGAATTTCTGATGCTCAAGATTGCTCAGCGATTTACTCATCAAGATCGCTCCCGCAATCAGCACCACTGACAGCGCCGCCTGAATCACCACCAGCGCCTTCTGCGGCAGCGAGGAGCGGTCGCGCGTGGAGCGGTTCGCACCGCGCAGCACCTCGGCCGGCTGCGCATGAGACGAAAGCCACGCCGGACCCGCGCCAAATAGAATCCCCGTCAGAAGTGAAACCAGAAATGCAAAGCCCAGCACCGCCAGCGAGGGGCTCGCATCCACCGGCATATTTTTGGCCTCGGGAAATGCCAGGGCAAGAATCGTGTGGCATCCGGCATAGGCAACGGCCAGCCCGGCAAGGCCGCCCATGCAACTCAGCAGCACGCTCTCGGTGAGCATCTGGCGGATTACCCGACGGCGGCCCGCGCCCAGCGCCATCCGCACCGCCACCTCGCCGCGACGCGACGTGGCTCGCGCCAGCATCAGGTTGGCAATATTGGCGCAGGCAATCAGCAGCACAAAGCTGGAGAGAATCATCAGCATCTTCAGTCCCTTGCCTGTCTGCTGCTGCAAGTTTTGAATGCCGCCTCCGCCCGGCGCAAGAACCACATGCTCCTTGGGAATGATCGTCGAGCCGCCGTTGGCTATTAGTAGTGGACGCGAATAGAGCCACTGCCGCAACGCAACGGAGAGCTTGGCCTGCAATACTCCGATATTGGTGCCGGGGCGCACTCTTCCCAGCGGATAGAGCCAGTGCGATTCCGCGTGATCCATGATGGAGCTGGCGCCGCGGATATACGGTTCGGTATGGATCGGAAGCCAGAAATCAGGCGGATTGTCCGTCACCCGGTCGCCGAAGAATCCCGGCGGTGCGATGCCGATTACCGTGAAGGGCTTGGCTTGGATGTAGATTGTCGAACCGACAATGGAAGAATCGGAAGCATACTCGCCCTGCCACGCCCTGTAGCTGATCACTGTCGCGGGTGCGGCAGAAGCCGTGTCGTCATTATCCGTAAACACGCGCCCTGCATACGCGCCCATACCCAGCGTCGAAAAATAATTGCCAGAAACAAATTCGCCGCGCAGGCTCTTTGCCAGCGCATTGCCGCGGCGCACGCTCCACCCGCCCTGACCGGCCTGCGCCGCGGCCAGTTGCTCAAACTCCGGCGTGGAGTCGCGCAGGTACTTGTAAAGGTCGTAAGAGAAGATGGAGAAGTCGCCCGTATCGCCGGCATCGCCCGGTATGCCGCCTTCCACGCAACAGTCGTCGGTGTCCCCTATGCGGTAGAGCTGCGCCGGATTGGTCACCGGCAGCGAGCGCATCAGTATCCCATGCACCAGCGTGAAGATCGCCGTGTTGGCGCCAATCCCCAGCGCCAAAGTCAGTACCGCCGTCAGCGTAAATCCCGGTGACTTGCGCAACTGCCGCAATGCATAGCGAATGTCCTGGAACAACCTGCTCATCGCAACTCCCTCCACTGCCTGTTGGCTCTCTCTGTTGGCTTCTTCTAACTATTCGTTTCTGAGCGCCTGCATCGGTTCAATGGATGCCGCGCGCCGCGCCGGAATCAGCGAAGCCGCCAGCGCAAGAACAAAAATCGCAATGGCCGCCAGCACAAGCACAAGCGGGTCCAGCGGATCGACCTGGAAGAGCATGGTGCGCAGCAGGCGCGTTGCAAACACCGCACCAACGGCTCCTATGACGCAGCCCACCAGTCCCAGCTTGGCGCCGGAAACCAGCACCAGCCGCATCACGCTCGAGCGTTGCGAACCCAGCGCAAGCCGTATGGCAAGCTCATGTGTTCGCAATGCTGCAGAGAACGCGATCACGCTGTAGATGCCCAGCAGCGCCAGCAGCACCGCCACCCCGGCAAAGCAGGAGATCAGCGCGGTGTTGAAGCGGCGCGGCGCCTGCCCCTCTGCAACCACCCGTTCCATGGACTCCACCTGCGTCAGCGGCAGTTGCGGATCGATGGAGTGAACTACCGAGCGCACCGCACTCACCATCTGCTCCGGCGCAATCTGGCCGCGCAACACAATCGATCCATAGTTTCCGGTCAGCATATCCGGTGGCGCAAACTGGCCAATCGCGGCCTTGAACTGGCTGGCCGGTGTGTACATCTGGTTCACGGTGGCGGCATCGGGAGAAGTCTGTTTTACATCGCCGATCTCTCCCACTACCGTCATCCATGGTGTATTCGTCTCCGGCACGCCGACGTGAATGCGCTTGCCGATGGGATCCTGGCCGGGCCAGTAGTGCTCCGCAAGTGTGCGGTTCACAATGATAACCAGCGGAGAGGTCGCCGTATCCGCCGTGGTAAAGCTGCGTCCCCGCAGAATGGGAATGCCCGCCGCGCGGAAGAAATCTCCCATCACCTGCGACGCCCAGGCCAGATTCAACCCGGCGCCCTTGGGTGGCGCGTAGCCCTCCGGTACAAAGGCATTACTGCTGTCTTGCCCGGCTGCGGGCAGGTTGGAGGTAACGCCGGCAGCTTGCACGCCCGGCAATTGTCGCAGCTTGCCCAGCAGCGCATTGTCAAATGCATCCACTGATGCTTGCGTCGCGTATTGCTGGTGAGGCAGGCCATAATATGCCGTCAGGATGTGATCGGGGCGGAAGCCGAGATCGACTGAGCGCATCTTCTCAAAGCTGCGCAGCAAAAGCCCGGCCGCGGTCAGCAGCACCAGCGCCACAGCCAGTTCCGCAATCACCAGCGCGGAACGCAGGCGCGCATGTCCACCGCCCGCGCTGCCCGTGCGTCCGCCTTCCTTCAGCGCTTCGTTCACGCCCGTTCGCGCCGCGGCAAAGGCTGGAATCAGCCCGCATATCAGCCCGGTAAGAACTGCCAGCAGCAGCGCGAAGCCAACCACACGCCAGTCCAGGCCGATGGAGTCCACGCGCGGCAGCGTCTCCGGCAATAGGCTCACGCCCACCGGCAGCGCGACCGCCGCCAGGGCCAATCCCAGCAGGCCGCCGCTCACACTCAACAGCAGGGCTTCCACAAGCGATTGGCGAAGAACGGCTGCTCCGCTTGCTCCCAGCGCCAGACGCACTGAGATCTCGCGCCGCCGCCGAATCACCCGCACCAGCAGCAATCCGGCCAGATTGGCGCACGCAATGAACAGCACCACCGCAACCGCCAGAAACAGCATCCGGACCACCGGCCGGGCCTGCGCCACCGTGGCTTCCGCCAGCGGCTCAACAATTGTATGAATGCGCATCTTTCCCATCGCCGGAGGAAAGTGGCTCATGATCTCCTGCGCCGCCGTCTGTGCATCCTGTTGGGCCTGCGCCGGCGTTACGCCCGGCTTCAACCGGCCCACCACTCTACAGTTCCAGCTCCCGGCGCCACTCACCAGCTCGCTTTGGGTAAAGCTCATAGGCACCCATAGCTCGCTGCGGTTTAACTGGCCGGGAACCAGCGGAAACTCAAAGCCGCGCGGCATTACGCCGATAATCTGGTACGGCTTGCGATCCAGGAGCATCTTCTGTCCCAGCACATTGGCATCGCCATGAAACCGGCTGCGCCAGGTCTGATAGCTGATCACGGCCACCTGCTGGCTGCCTTCATCCTCCTGCCGCGTAAAGGTACGACCCATCAAAGGCGAAACGCCGAGCGTCGGAAAGACGCTTGCGGTCAGGCGCGCGGCGCTTATCTGCGCGGGCTCGCCCATGCCGGAGAGCTCAAAACCGGATTGCTGGTAGCCGCCAAGACTCTGGAAAGCGCGCGTGTCGCGCGCATAAATGCCAACCGCGGGCGCCGTTGTGCCGGGCGTTCCCGCACCAAATTCCACGCCTTCGGGAATATCCCCAAGCAGCGCCAGCCTCTCTGGATTTGGAAACGGCAGCGGCCGCAGCAGCACGCCTTCCACAATCGAGAAAATCGCGGTGGTGGCACCGATGCCCAGCGCCAGTGTCAGCACTGCCGTCAGCGTAAACCCAGGCGTATTGCGCAATTGCCTGAATGCATGGCGAATATCCTGAAGAATCGTACCCATATCGTGCTCCTACTCCGTTCTTAACGCCTTCATTGGATCGACAGATGCCGCGCGCCGCGCCGGCACATAACATGCCGCCAGCGACACCAGGCATAGCGCAACCGCAACCGATGCAAAGGTCAGCCAGTCCGCCGCCTCCACTCCGAATAGCATCCCGCGCAAAAATCGTGTGAGAACCGCCGACACCGCAATGCCAACGGCAAGTCCCATCAGCGTCATCCGCAAGCCCTGGCCCAGCACCTGCCGGAAGACATCCCCCTGCCCCGCGCCCAGCGCCATGCGAATTCCTATCTCATGGGTCCGCTGCCGCGTCGTGTAGGCAACCACGCCGTAAATCCCCACCGCCGCCAGCACCATCGCCAGCAAGCCAAACGAGCCTGCAAAGGTAGCTGCTATGCGCTCGAAGACGCTTCCCATCTGCATGTTCTGCTTCAAGGTCGTCTGGTTAAACAGCGGCAAATCGGGATTCATGTCATGGACCGTCTGGTCCACCGCCGAGGCCATCGCCATCGCATCGCCGCTGGCGCGCACATGAATAATCACCTCGCTCTGGTAGCGCTGCATCAGCGGATAAAGCACCAGCGGAGCCGGGTCATAAACCAGCCGCCGGTACTTTCCATTGGCCGCCACGCCCACCACCGTCTTCCAGTGCCAACCGTCGTAAATCCGCTTCCCGATTGCGTTCTCGCCCGGCCAATAGCGGTCCACCAGCGCCTGGTTCACAATCACCACCGGTCGCGCATCGGCATTGTCCTGATCGGTAAAGTCGCGTCCGGCGATCAGCGGCGTCCGCAGCGTACGCAAGTAATCCGGTCCCACAACACCCCGGTCCACTTCCATCGATTCATGCTGGTGGGGAACGTATCCCTCTGGTATCGCCTCTTCGGAGTGGATAGTAAAGCTCAAAGGCGAAAAATCGGCCAGAGTTGCCGACTGCACTCCAGGCAACGCCCTCACGCGCGCCAGCAACTGGCGCTGAAACTCGATTCCCTTGGTGCTCGAGTAGCCCATCGGGTCCAGATCGAAGGTCGCCAGGAATACATGGTTCGCATCGAAGCCTGGATCGGCCTCCTGCGCTTTTTCAAGGCTGCGGACAAACAACCCGGCGCAAGCCAGCAGCAACAGCGACAGCGCAATCTGCGCCACCACCAGGCTGCCGGTCAGCCGCGACTTCGACAACCCGCCAGAGGTGCTCAGTGCTTCGTCTTTCAGCACCGTCACCGGTGACAGTGCGCAGGAACGCAGCGCCGGAACCATGCCCGCCACCACCGCTGTCAAAATTGACACCAGCATGGTCACCAGAAACACTCTGCCATCCACATGCCCATTCAGTGAGAGCGGCAGTGTAGTCGGTGGCAAAAAGGCTGACAGGGTGCTGGCCGTCCACACCGTCAACGCCAACGCCACCACGCCACCGGCCAGGGCAATCAGCAGATTCTCCACCATCAGTTGCCGCACCACCCGCCAACGGCTCGCACCCATCGATAAGCGGATTGCGAATTCGCGCCGCCGCCCTACCGAGCGCACCAGCAACAGATTCGCCACGTTGGCGCAGGCCAGCAACAGCAGCGCGGCGGCCAGCGCCAGCAGCATCGGCAGCGTTCCATAAAGGTAGACATTGGCCCCAAAAGGCGAGCGCCACAGCGGGTCGGTAGTTATCTGATTCGCGCCCTGATGATCGCCCGGATACTCGGTTGCAATCCGCTGCATCAGGACGTTCAGCTCATTCTCCGCCTGGTGGCTCGTCACTCCCGGCCGCAGCACGCCCAGCACATTAAGCCACGATGTGCCCCGCTCGTCGATCCGGCCGGAGCCCCATATCTGCCGGTCCATGCCCAGCGGAAGCCAGATCTCCGTGCGCAAGCCCGTCTTGCATCCCTGAAAGCCCTTGGGAGCGACCCCGACTATCGTGTAGGGGTGCAGGTTGAGCTGAATCGTCTTCCCCACAATCGACGGGTCGCTGGCGAACCGATTCTTCCATAGGTCGTACCCCAGTACAGCCTCCGCGGCTCCGGCGTGTTCGTTTGCCTGCGCCGCCAGCAGCGTTCTGCCTAGTATCGGCCGGACTCCCAGCACCTCGAAATAATTTGTGGTAGTCAGTGCTCCGTAAACCCGCTCCGGCTTGCCCGATCCGGTAATCGATATGTAGTCGTCGTGATAGCCCAGCATCCCGGTCAGGCTGTGTGCGTTCGCGCGCAGGTCCACAAAGTCCGCGTAGGAGAATGGCGGCGAGGCGTGCTCGCTTCGAACGCCCCGCTGAAGCGTGATCATATCGCTGGTGTGCGCAATGCCTGGAATCGGGGTCAGCAGCGTCGAGTCGATCCAACTGATGATGGTGCTGTTGGCGCCAATGCCCAGCGCCAGCGTACACACCGCCAGCGCTGTAAAAGCTTTGTCCTTGCTCAACTGTCGCAACGCGTAGCGAATCTCTTGGAGCAATTGATTCATGGCGATCTTCCCTGTTGCTTTTCCGGCAACCTTTCAGTGTTCTTCGTTTCCCAGCCTCTGCGCTTACTCGCTTCTCAGCGCCTGCATCGGTTCAATCGAGGTCGCGCGCCGCGCCGGCGCAAGCCCCGCGACAAATACAGTCGTCAGCATCAGAGCCGCCGCCGCGCAGTAACTCAGCGGATCGAATGGCGTCACACCGAACAGCATCGAGCGCAGCAGCCGCACTGCCGCAATCGCTCCCAGGCCGCCTGTCAGCAAGCCCAGCCCCGCCACCCACGCGCTGCTGCTCAGCACCAGGCGCAGAATTCCCGCGCGCGTCGAGCCCAGCGCCATCCGTAACGCAAACTCCCGGTGCCGCTCGATCGTCGAGTAGGCCATCACCGCATACAGCCCCATCATCGCCACCAGCATGCTAGACAGCGCATACACCGCAAGCAGCTCGGCCGGGAGGCGCGAGAACTGATAGAGTTCGCCGCTTACTTGCTCCAGCGTGAGCACGTTCTCTAGAGGCAGCGAGCTATCCAGCCCGGCCACTGCCTGGCGCAACTGCGCGGCCACTGCGGGCGCTGTCGTGCGAGAACGAACCATAAACGAGACATAGCTTTGATAGTGCTGGGCAACGGGCAAATAAAGAACTGGGAAGGTATCGGTCGACGCCGGGTCGTGGTACGTGTAATCCTTCACCACGCCCACAATCTGCCAGCTCTTGCCTCCCACCACCAGGCTGTGACCAATCGCGTCTTCCTTCGGCCAATAGCGGTGCGCCATGGTCTCATTGACGATCGCTACAAGAGGCGCAGAGGTATTGTCATGAACATTGAAGTCCCTGCCCCGCACCATCGCAATGCGCATGGTCTTGAAGAACTCCGGCCCCTCGAAGTCGGTAACAACTTCCATATCCTCGCCCTTGGCCGGAACGTATCCAGGAATCGTGAAATCCTGCGTATTGCCCGAGCCCCAGTCGCCCATCGGCACATGCGAGGTCAGCGTCACGCCGGCCACGCCGGGCTCATTCCTCAGCCGGTCCAGCACAGCCGCCTGCAAGGCCAGCCCGCGCTCCTTGGTATAACCTGAGCGGGAAAGATCCACGCTGGCCGTCATGCAGTTGGCGCGGTCAAAGCCCGTATCCCTGGTAAAAACATTCAGCGCTGTCCGCGTCAGCAGGCCGCAGCAAACCAGCACCATAAAGCAGATGCCCAGTTGCAGCCCCAGCAGAATGCGCCACCCCAGCTTGTGGCCCGCTCCACCCGCCACCGCCGCACCGCCCGCGTGCAGCGCCTCTTTCTGCGAGACGCGCAACGACTGGCGCACCGGATACATTCCACAGGCCAGCATCACCGCCACTGCAACCGCGGTCACAAACAGCAGAATGCGCGCGTCGCTGTGCAGGTTGAAGGCCAGGGACATGCCAAAGCTGGGCAGCAGCACATAGAGCGCCTTTGACATCACCGTGCTTGCGCCCCAGCCGGCCAATGCGCCGGCCAGAGCTAGCACTCCGGTTTCCATCAGCACTTGCTTGGCGATCCGGCCCGGCGATGCACCCAGCGCAGTGCGAATTGCTACCTCGCGCCGCCGCCGCGCCGCATGTTGGCCCAGCAGCGAGGCGATATTGATGCACACCAGAATCATCAACAATACCGATGCGCCCAGCAACACCGGCAACTGCTCGCCAATGGTACTGAAGAAGCCCCGCGTAAAGTGCGCGGAGTCGTTCAGGTTCAAGTCCCAGCCGTTGTAGTTGTCGTCGTGCTGTTGCTGCGCAAAGCTCCGCGCCAGCGTGTGCAGCTCCGCGGCCGCGGCCGCATCGCGCACTCCAGGGCGCAGCCGCACCACCACCTGTAACCCATAGTGAAGCAGCGGGTCAGGAGCCGGATCGGCGGAGAGATCGCGCAGCCCGGAGAGCGGAATCCATGCAGCCTCCGCAACTCCCCCAAATATGCCCGCAAACTCCGCCGGTGCCACGCCGGTCACCGTAAACGCATGGCGATTGATTGAGATCGTCCGCCCCACAATATTAGGGTCGGCGCCAAAGCGGCTGCGCCACAGCGCGTCGGAGAGCACGACGTTATCGTTCGCTCCATAGGCGCGTTCGTCGGCATTCGACTCGAAGAACCGGCCCACCTGCGGATTTAGCCCTAGAATCTTGAAGTAGTTTGAGCTCACCAGGCCCACGGCCAGTGCCTGCGGCTGCTTGTCCGCTTCAGCAATATTCGCAATGTCCAGCGAGAACGCCGCCGCCTCTTGGTATGAGTGGCCCTGCTCGCGCAGAAAGCGGTACTGGTCGTACTTTACTGAGTAGCCGTTCGACCCCAGCACCGTGGCGCTCACAAAGCGCAGCGCGCGCGGTGCGGTCACATGCGGCCAGGGGTTATAGAGAACCGCGTTGGTCCACGTCGCCACCGTGGTCAGCGCGCCAATGCCCAAGGCCAGCGTCAACACCGCCGTCAGCGTAAAGCCGGGGGATTTCCGCAGCTGCCGCAGTGCGTAACGCAGATCCTTGAGCATCATCTCTATGCCTCCACTTCTTCTTCCAGCTTCTTTAGCTCTTCCTCTGAAACCACCTTGCCGTCGAACAGGTGTACTTCGCGCTGCGCGTGCTTGGCAAAGCGCGGATCGTGCGTCACCATGCAGATCGTCGAGCCCTCTCGATGCAGGTCGGCCAGCAAGTGCATCACCGCTTCGCCATTCTTCGAGTCCAGGTTGCCGGTGGGCTCGTCAGCCAGCAGAATCGACGGCGAACCGGCCAGCGCGCGCGCCACGGCCACACGCTGCTGTTGGCCACCGGAAAGCTGCGCCGGATAGTGCTTCATCCTGTGCGCCATGTTCACCCGCTCCAGAGCATCCTTCACCCGTTTCTTGCGCTCTGCCGAGGGCATTCCCGCGCGATACGTCAGCGGCAGTTCCACATTCTCTTCCACCGTCAGGTCGCCGATCAGGTTGAAGCTCTGGAAGATGAACCCGATCTCCTGGTTGCGGATGCGCGAGCGTTCCCCAAAGCTCAGGTTTTCCACCGGATTGCCGTTCAGCAGATATTTGCCGCCGGTGGGCGTATCCAGTAGCCCTAGAATCGAGAGCAGCGTGGACTTGCCGCAGCCCGACGGCCCGGACATGGCTACATATTCTCCACGCGAAATCGTCAAGTGAATCCCGGAGAGCGCGTGCGTCTCCACTTCGTCGGTGTAGAAGACCTTGATCAGGTCTTCAATCTCAATCAGCTTGCCATTCGTTGCCATCTAATCCCCCTCGTCAGTGTTAGCTTTCAGCATCTGTTTCCTAAGACAGCGCGCGAAGCGCCGCCCGCCGTCTGCGCAGGTCTACTCCAGCCGGATGCGGTCCACGTTGTCGTAACGCGACATATCGGAAAGGATCACCGTATCGCCTTCCTTCAGCCCTTCCAGCACCTGGATGTTGTTCACCGATGCGCGTCCAACTTTCACCGGCACGCGCGTCGCGCCTTTGCCATCGGGATCGAGCTTGAACAGGCTCAGCGTGGAGTTTTCATTGCCCAGCGCCGGCCGGCCCACATAGAGCACATTCGTCATCCGCTCCAGGTCGATCGTCCCGTCTACGCTCAACTGCGGCACCGCGCCCGGAGGCAGCGGCCCATCCAGTGTTACGTCTACCGTGCGCGTTCCGTTCACTACCGCGGGGTCGATTCTGGTTACGTGGCCGGGAATCGTCCCATTGTGCGTGTCAATGGTGGCTGGCTGGCCAATCTGGATGTCACGCGCCTGGGTCTCGGCAATCTGTAGTGCAGCCTTCAGCTTGTCCAGTTGGATCACCTCGGCCACTGACGTTCCCGCCGTTACATGCTGGCCTACTTGCAAGGGCGTAGCCAGCGGCGCCAGCGCGCCAGAGATGCCGGCCCGCACTTCAAGCGCGGCTGCCTGCTTCTGGTAGAGATCTAAAAGAGCCTTAGCTTGATCCACCTTGGTCTGTTGCGAGGCGAGCTGTACTTCGATGGCCTTCTCGTTCACATCCAGTTGCTCACGGCTGAGCTGCCGTTGCGTAGTCAACTGGTCGGCAGTGTCTTTTGACTTGCTGTAGGCAAGCCCTGAGATCACGCCCAGATCGTAGAGCGCCTTATCCGTCTGCGCCTGCAACTGGTCTTGCGTGTAAGCGGAGTTCACTTGCGCGGCCGCGGTCTTCTTGTCCATCAAGGTGCTTTTCAGTGTCGCCTGCAGGCTCTTGTAGTCGGCCTGTGCCGCCTTCAGTGACAACTGCGCATTCAGCAACTCCTGCTGGAGTTGCGGATCGGCCAGCTCCATCAGGATGGTATTGGGGGTCACCATCGTGCCCGGCAATACGCGAATGCGGACGATGGTCGCGTCCGTTTGCGCGGGAATCAGCTCGATGCTGTCCTCGCGCGGTACCAGACTTCCCGTCGAGCCTCGCACCTGGCGGATCATCGGCCCTCGTTTCACCGTGTCAGTCCAAATGGTGGAGCGATCCACTGTGGGCGCTGCCGGTTTCAGCCGAGAAACGGCCACCACCGCTACCGTCAACACCACCACCGCGACGCCAGCCCATACCACTAGCTGGCGCTTCCTCTTCTGCTTCAGATCAGGGCGTGCGATATCCATAACGGACATATATATTGCACTTGGCGTGCCAATTGGACATCCGCTAAATTCATTGAAAATAAATAGCTTAGAGTCGACAAATCCAAGGTAGGCTCATTCCGGAGTGACCGTTTCCGGCTCTCGACTGTCCGATTCCGAACACCCCGTCCGCCGTCTGCGCACGTCATAATGAGGTATGCTGATCCTCGCTTCTGCCTCGCCACGGCGCAGCCAGCTCCTCGCGCAGGCTGGCTTCGCCTTTCAGGTCCATCCCGCCCACATCCCAGAGGATCCGCTCCCCAACGAAGACCCCATCACCTACGTAACTCGTCTTGCCCAGGAAAAAGCACAGGCCGTCTTTGCCCAGCTCTCCGCCAATCCTCAAGCTCTTTGCGGTTTGCCCGATGCCACTTTCACTGTGCTCGGTGCAGACACGACCGTCACCCTTGACAATCACATCCTCGGCAAACCAGAAGACCCTTCCGACGCCGCCCGCATCTTGCGCCTGCTCTCCGGCCGCACCCATCGCGTCATTACCGGAGTCGCCCTGGTCTCGTCAAAGCGCACCTCCGTAGCCGCGGAATCCACCGCCGTTCAGTTCCTTGCCCTCTCCGAGCAAGAGATTGCCGCCTACATCGCCACCGGCGAACCCATGGACAAAGCCGGAGCCTACGCCATCCAGGGCCGCGCCGCCCGTTGGATCCCCCGCATTGAAGGCTGTTACTTCAACGTCGTCGGCCTGCCCCTGGCCCTGGTCTCCTCACTCATCGAATCCTTCTAACTCACCGGTGTAATCTGAGTTATACTCACTTCTTCATACCTCTTTCATCAATCGGCTCGGTTTGTATGATATTGCCTCAAAAATGAACTCGTTCTCTATTAACTCTTAAATGAACAGTTACATTACTCCTGATCGTAACTTGCTTCTCTTCGTAGATTGTCACCACCCTCCCGCTCGACGCTCTCTTCATGTTGAGGTAGAATCTCTCCATTCAATTGCTCAGTTTTGTGGCAGCCTCTAACTGCTCGCAAGCAAAAGGAAACTCTCATGCGGACTCCTGCCTTCGTACGCGCCTTGCTCGCTCTCCTGTTGCTCTTTTTTCCCGTCTTCTCGCTCGCACAGTTTCAGGCACCCACGCCAGAGGAGCTCAAGATGACCTCCGATCCCAAAGCGCCGGGAGCCGCCGCCGTCTATCTCAATATCAAGGAAGTCACCAACGATCCGCTCCACTACCACAGCTTCTACGCAAGAATCAAAATCCTCCAGGAGAAGGGCAAGGATCTGGCCACAATCCAGATTCCCTATGAGACCTACGACTTCAAAATCACTGACATCAAAGGCCGCACCATTCATTCCGACGGCACCATTGTTCCGCTCGTCGTCAAGCCGGAAGACCTATTGATCGTCAAGCAGGGCGATTTCAAGGTTGACCGCAAGGTCATTAACCTGCCCAGCGTCGAGGTGGGCAGCATTCTGGAGTATCGCTACGAACTCCGCTACGACGACACCATCGGCAAAAACGGAGGCCGGATCATCCAGCTGTCCTCGCCCTTCTGGGAAATCCAGCGGCCATATTTCATCCACAAGGCGCGCTTTGTCTTTATGCCGGTCGATAATCCCTGGGTCGGGTCTGTCATCTGGTGGGCGGCTCTGCCTCCCGGCGCCTCCCTTAAACCCGACGTCGCCGGACATTACAACTTGGACTTGACCGATATTCCACCCACTCCTCAGGAAGAGTGGATGCCGCCGATTCAAACCCTCCTCTACCGCGTGAATTTCTATTACAGGAGATCTGGCACCACCAGCGAGTTCTGGGCGTCGCAAGCCAAGGACTGGTCCAAAAGCGTGAATCGCTTTGCAGAAGCCACCCTGCCTATTCGAGAAGCGGTGAACAAGCTGGTTGCCCCCGGCGACAGCGACCTTGATAAAGCCAAAAAACTCTACGCCGCCGTGCAGGCCGTCGATAATACCGGCTTTTCCCGCAAAAAAGAAAAATCTGAGATGAAACAACTCAAGGAGAAGGAAGCAAAGCGCGCCGAGGATACATGGTCACAGAAGAGCGGCTCGGCACAGGACATCGCTCTGCTCTATCTCGCCATGCTGAACGCCGCAGGCCTCAATGCCTACGCCATGAAGGTTGTCGATCGAGACCAGGGGGTCTTCGATCCCAGCTACCTCTACTTTGGCCAGCTACACGACGACGTCGTCATCCTCTCCACCGGCGGAAAAGATATCGTTCTCGATCCCGGCGAAAAAATGTGCCCCTTTATGACCGTGCATTGGAAGCATAGCGGAGCCAGCGGCATTCGCCAGAGCGACGACGACCGCGCTGCCGCCGCCACCCCACTGCTCCCTTATACCGCCAACAAGATCGATCGCATTGGTGAAGTTACCCTCGACAATCACGGCGCTATCACTGGCCATTTCAGTATTGTCATGACTGGCCAGGAGGCGCTCCACTGGCGTCAGGCGGCCCTCCAAAGCGACGAGTCAGAGGTTAAAAAGCAATTCGACAAATCGCTCGCCTCCATGGTCCCCGATGGCATCGAGGCGCATGTCGATCACTTCCTGGGACTCGACGATCCCGATGCGAACCTCCTCGCCATCGTCAGCGTGCAAGGCGCCCTCGGTTCAGCAACATCCAAGCGCATCTTCCTTCCCGCCTTCTTGTTTCAGACCCACAGCCACCATCCCTTTGTCGATGAGGCCCAGCGCCAAGTCCCTGTGGATATGCACTATGCCGATGAGGAAACTGATCAGGTCGTCTATCACTTGCCCGCCGGCTACACACTTGATGGTGCGCCGCAGAACGGCAAGATTCCCTGGACTGGCCACGCCGTCCTGGTCTCCACCTTCACCACGGAGCCCGGACAAATCACCGTAACCCGCACACTCGCCCGCGCCTTCACCTTTGCCAAACCTGAGGAGTATCAAGACCTGCGCGGCTTCTATCAGAAAGTCGCCGACGCCGATCAGCAGCAGTTGGTCTTCGACGCGCCAGTTGCCGCAAAAGGCAACTGATGATCCCGCGCCCTCGCACCCTCACGCTTTTTGCCGTTGCCGTCTTCTGCTCTGCCGCGTTGCTCGCCCCCAGCACCGCGGCAGAGAAAAAGCTGCCTCCACCGCAATGGGCCGTGGACGCCGCAAAGACCCCTACGCCCGCCAGCGCCAACGACTCGCCCGCCGTCGTCCTCTTCGACGAATACCTCATCACCGTCGACGAGCAGAACCACGTCGTCGAGCGCCACCGCACCGCGGTGCGAATTCTCAAGCCTCAAGGCCGTAGCCTATCGCATTGCTCGGTCGAGTATGACGTGGACCAGAAGCTCAACTACTTCCGCTCCTGGACCATCACCCCTAACAGCCACAATTTCCAGGCCATGGAGACCGACTTTACCGACTTCGGCGCCTATTCCGACTCCGCCATGCAGGCCACCGACCGCGTTCGCGTCGTCAACCCGCCCGCCAGCGACCCCGGCTCCGTGGTTGTCTGCGAAACTGAAGAACATCTGCGCCCTTACATGTCTGAAGAGCTCTGGGATATCCAGAATTCTGTTCCCGTGGTTGACCAGGCCCTCGAACTTGACCTTCCTCCCGGAGGCCATTACGCCGTCTCCTGGAATAAGTACTCCCCGGTCAGCCCTGTCGAGACCGCGGCAAACCATCTCCGCTGGGAAATCAAGAATATGCCCGCACTCAATCTGGAAACCGTCCACGATGCTCCCTCGTGGGAAGCCCTGGCCGCGCGCATGTCCGTTAAGTGGGGCGAGGCCGCAGTCAAAGGCCCTGACAACCAGTGGCGACAAATCGGTCAGTGGATGGACAAGCTGAATGAGCACCGTTCCGATCCCACCCCCGAGATCGCCGCAAAAGCGCAGGAGCTCGTCGCCGGCGCACCTGACTTCTACTCCAAGCTCGCCCGCATCACCGGGTATGTACAGAAGAATATTCGCTACTTCATCGTCGAGCGCGGCATCGGCGGCTGGCAGCCGCACTACGCGGCAGACATCTATCGCAACGGCTACGGAGACTGCAAGGACAAAGCCACCTTGCTCATCTCCATGCTCCAGGCCGTCGGCATCCGCGCATACTATCTCCACGTCGATCACCGCCGCGGCTTTATCGACCCCGATGCGGCCTCCCTCTTCGGCGACCACATGATCACTGCCATCGAGCTGCCCAGTGGTGAAAACGACCCGCGCCTCACGGCTCTAGTCAAAGCCAGGGATGGCAAGCGGCTTCTCGTCTTTGATCCAACAGATCAGGAAACTCCCGTCGGTCTCATTTATGACGAGTTGCAGGGAGCCTGGGCCAACATCGCCAACGGACCTGACAGTCAGGTTCTGCAAATCCCTGTCCTCCCGCCTCAGTCCTCCGGCCTCACCCGCAAAGGCGCCTTTACCCTCACCCCCGGCGGAGATCTCGCTGGCGACGTATCAGAGTCCTTCACCGGAGACAATGCTTCCTACGAGCGCTGGTTCCTCAAGAGAAACGACTCCAAGGAGATGCGCGAAAAACTCGAAAATTCCATCGGTTCCGATCTCCCCGGACTCACCCTCAAAGGATTCGAGTTCCACCAGACGCCCGATCTCGACAAGCCTCTCGGCCTTGATCTTCACCTCGCCGCGGCTAGTTACGCGCACGCCTCCGGCCCGCTCCTCTTGCTCCGACCGCGTGTCCTCGGCTCCCACGCCATCGCCGTCCCTGAGGTCATGGAGGGCAAGCCTCGCATCTATCCCATCGAGCTAGGCCACCCCGGTCTCTGGCGAGACAGCTATGACATCGCTATCCCCCAGGATTACGTTGTCGATGAAACTCCCGACCCGGTGAACCTCGACCTCGGCTTTGCCAGCTACCACTCCTCGGTCACTGCCAAGGGAAGCCAGCTCCACTACGAGCGCGAATACACCGTCCGCCAGGTCGAGATTCCGCCCGCGAAGGCCGCCTCTTTCCGCCAGCTTGAGAATGCAATCCTCACCGACGAAAGGGCCGTAGCCGTCCTCAAAAAACAATAGCCATTCTCAGATCGATGAGCGCTGGCGCATCACTTCGCCTGTGATGGAATCTTTTCATACTCGGTCCAGGTAAACATCTTTGAATCCGGAGACCAGCCGCCAGTATTGCCTCCGCCCTGCCCGCCGAAATAGCTCCTCACTGTCGTCAATTTGGCGCCTTTCGCGCCCACGCCGTTTTCAAGGCGCAGCAGCTTGATCTTCATGCCATCTCCAATGTATGTGTGGTCCGGGTGATCCATCGGGTAAGAGATGGTGTAAAGCCACTTGCCATCCGGAGAGATGTGCGGAAACCAGTCCTGCGTGTCCACTCCGTTGGTGACCTTCTCAGCCAGTTTGTCGTTCGGCCCCGCGCCGTCGGACGGCATCCGCCAGGCATCCCACTTGCCAGAACGGTTGGAACAGAAGTAAACCCACTTGCCATCGGCTGAGTACTCAGGACCATCATCTAGTGCTTTGTTTGTGGTCATGCGCAATTCGCCGTTTCCGTCCGTGTCGATCCGGTAGATGTCGGCATTGCCTCCAACAAACTGGGTGTACACGACGTGCTTACCATCGGGCGACCACCCGTGCACCCAACCCAGATGAACCTCGCGCACCGCACTCCCGTCCGCATTCATGATGAAGAGAGGATTGCGAATATCCTCCACAGATCGAATCTTTGCAGGCAGCGGTAGTGCGATGCCGGTGATGGCTATCTGCTTGCCGTCCCATGAGATCGCGTGATCGTTTGTAAGCATCGCCTTTTCGTTTACATCTATCTTTTCTGGTTTCCCGATCTTGGCTCCGCTCACGGGAATGCGGTACAGGCTGCCGCCCATGTCGCTGATGATGTACTTTCCGTCGGGCGTCCAGTTGGCAGAATGCCATTCGCCATCGATGGTAAAGAGGGTCGTCGAGGCCTTCTTCTGTACGTTATAGCTCACAAAATGAGTGTTGTATTTCGGGGCAGCCGCGCCGGGCTGAAGAGAGTTCTGCGCTCCAGCTCCAGTGAAAGTAAAAAACAGGCCCAGAGACAGGCACGAAAGCAACAAAAAACTCCTGCGTAGTAACTTCACAATAAATCCTCCTCGGAAACCTGCGAATCCTCGGTTCTTCATGAATCTCGGACGGCATTTTTTGAATTGCGGAAATCGGCGGGTGTCTGCTCATCAGCCGCAATAATCACTCTAAACCTTGAGAACCCGTTCCCCTGTACATCGCGGCTTTTGCGATGTGCGGGTCTTCGGATCAAACCATAGCAGCTTGTGGCGGAAGTCGTGTTTTGAAAGGGCACGACTTTATTCGTGCCGTAAACAGTTGAAAATAAACGGCTGGCTTTAGCCCCTGAGGGGTATTTTTCAGCGATTTGGAGTTTCGCCATAGGCTGATCGGCGGGCGCAGCGCCCTTGATTGCCGACCAACTGGGCACCCCCGGCGACTCGCTGCTGATCGTCTGGGAATGCATAAACCCTGCCCTCGCCACCAACCCCGCTTTTCGCTAACTTGCTAACTCGCTTGCGGCGCAGCCGCGCTAACTTGCTACTTCGCCAAACCCGCCCCCTGCCCCTTTGCGCAGAATTACCCCTCTCAGG
>VFSW01002058.1_pt1 | contig 30505 bp, 28 predicted proteins | sample 5358111 | NCBI WGS metagenome assembly VFSW01 (sample SAMN11554181, study PRJNA540505) | mine drainage metagenome | isolation source: sediment from site ElyBrook_90M | place: USA: Ely Copper Mine, Vershire, VT | collected 2017 | reverse complement strand
GCTGGACATCAGCGAAAAGCGGCTGCCGCAAGACGGCCGCATCATGATCAAGTACCGCAAGGACGGGAAGATCAAGGATTTGGACTTCCGCGTTTCGACGATCCCCACTCTGTATGGCGAAAAAATCGTCATGCGCTTGCTGGACAAGGAAAATCTCCGGCTGGACATGACCAAGCTCGGATTTGAGCAGGAATCGCTGACGAAATTCGAGCGGGCGATTCTTCGTCCTTACGGCATGGTGCTGGTGACCGGGCCGACGGGGTCCGGCAAAACGAATACGCTGTATTCCTCGATCGCCCGGTTGAATACGCCCGAAACGAACATCATGACGGCCGAGGATCCGGTGGAATTTCAGCTTGCCGGCGTCAATCAGGTCCAGATGAAAGACCAGATCGGGTTGAACTTTGCCACGGCCCTGCGCGCCTTTCTTCGCCAGGACCCCAACATCATTCTGGTCGGCGAAATCCGCGACTTTGAAACCGCCGAAATCGCCGTCAAAGCCGCGCTTACCGGACACCTGGTTCTTTCGACCCTGCACACGAACGATGCGCCGTCCACGATCAGCCGCTTGATGAACATGGGTATCGAGCCGTTTCTGGTGGCCACGTCGGTCAACCTGATTTGCGCCCAACGCCTGGTGCGGCGAATCTGCGTCAATTGCAAAGAGCAACTCCATCTGCCGGAACCCGCGCTCATCGAGGCTGGGTACACGACCGAGGAGTTGGCGGAGACCAAAGTCTTTGTGGGCAAAGGCTGCGGCGTTTGCAACAAGACCGGATACAAGGGACGCGTCGGGTTGTATGAGGTCATGGAGATCAACGACGAATTGCGGGAACTGGTTTTGGTGGGGGCATCCTCGCTGGAACTCAGAAAGAAGGCCCTTGAGCAAGGGATGATCACCCTGCGGCGCAGCGGACTAATCAAAGCCGCCGCGGGGCAAACCACGATTGAAGAAGTCGTTCGCGAAACCGTGCTGTAGGAAAGGGAAAGACATGTCTGGAATCACACTGAGTGAATTGCTGAAGAAGATGATCGAACTGGGAGGCAGCGACCTCCATATCACTACCAACAGCGCGCCGCGGGTGCGCGTGCATGGAAAGCTGAAGCCGCTGGATATGGCGCCCCTGACTGCCGCGGACACCAAGGCGCTTGCCTATAGCGTGCTGACCGACGCCCAGAAGCACCGGTTCGAGGAAAACCTCGAATTGGATTTCTCCTTCGGCCTGAAAAACCTGGCGCGCTTCCGCGGCAATCTGTTTCAACAGCGGGGCGCGGTCGGCGCTGTTTTCCGCACGATTCCGTGGGAGATCAAGGGCTTTGACCAGTTGGGCCTGCCTCCGATAGTCAAGGTGATGTGCGACAAGCCGCGAGGCCTGGTGCTGGTAACCGGGCCGACCGGCTCGGGAAAATCCACCACGCTTGCCGCCATGCTCGACAAGATTAATTCCGAGCGCGAAGAGCACATGATCACGATCGAGGACCCGATCGAATTCCTGCACAACCACAAGCGGTGCCTGGTGAACCAGCGAGAAGTGCATTCCGACACCCAGTCGTTTGCCAATTCGCTGCGTGCCGCGCTCCGCGAGGATCCGGACGTAGTGCTCATCGGCGAAATGCGCGATCTGGAGACGATCGAATCGGCTCTGCGCATTGCCGAAACGGGTCACTTGACTTTCGCCACTTTGCATACGAACTCGGCTATTTCGACCATTAACCGTATCGTGGACGTTTTCCCGTCCTACCAGCAGCCCCAGATCCGCGCGCAACTCTCTCTCGTACTCGAGGGCGTTCTTTGCCAGGCGCTGTTGCCGCGCGTGGATGGCCGCGGACGCGCCATGGTGATGGAAATCCTTGTGCCCACCGCCGCCATCCGGAACCTGATCCGCGAGGACAAAATCCATCAGATCTACTCGGCCATGCAGACCGGGACGGGCGCTTCGGGAATGCAAACCTTTAACCAGAGTCTGGCCAACGCGTACTTCGGGAAGGTAATCACTTTGGAAACCGCGTTGTCGCGTTCGTCCAATCCGGATGAGCTACAGGATATGATTAACCGTGGGGTGACTTCGAATGCTGCGAAGGGCCCTGTTCCAGCACGCCGTTAAACCGGGCTTCCCGGCGGCGTTCCACCCCTAAGGGTTGGGCAAGCAGTGGGGAAGAATCGGCCAGCAAAATTGTTGCTGAGAACGTCTGAGGAGGGCTAGAACGATGCCGGTATTCACATACCGTGGAACGAATCGAGCCGGAGCCACCGTCACAGGCGAGCAGATGGCTCAAAACAAGACGGAACTGGTCAACACTTTAAAGCGTCAGCAGATCAGCGTCACAAAAATGTCCGAGAAGGGCAAGGAATTCAACCTGCCCACCTTCGGCGGCGGTGTGAATGCCAAGGAACTCGCCATCTTCACGCGCCAATTTTCGGTCATGATTGACGCCGGACTGCCCCTCGTGCAATGTCTGGAAATCCTTGCCGGACAGCAGGAAAACAAGGTATTCCAGAAAGTGTTGACGGGAACGCGCGCCGCCGTCGAAGGCGGGTCCACCCTCTCCTCCTCCATGCGGCAGTACAACAAGGTCTTCGACGCCTTGTATGTAAACCTCGTCGAAGCCGGCGAGACCGGCGGTATTCTCGATACGATCCTGCAGCGCCTGTCCACCTACATCGAAAAGAGCGTCAAACTGAAGCGCGCCGTGAAATCCGCGATGGTCTATCCTGTCTCCGTTTTGGGCGTGGCCGCCGGGGTGATCGTCCTGCTACTTTGGAAAGTCGTCCCGATTTTCGCGACCTTGTTTGCAGGCCTCGGCGTCAACTTGCCTTTACCCACACGAATCGTGATCGGCTTGAGCAATTTTGTTGGCAGCATCTTCGGCCTGTTGATCCTGGTCTTTGGGATCGCCATCGGAATTGGCGTCAAGATCTGGTACGGCACTCCCCTAGGAAAGATGACGATTGACCGGGCCCTGCTGAAATTCCCGGTGTTGGGTATATTGCTCCGAAAGATCGCCGTTGCCCGGTTTACGCGCACTCTGGGAACCCTGATCTCGAGCGGCGTGCCTATCCTCGAAGGGTTGGATATCACCGCCCGCACGTCCGGCAATGCCGTCATTGAGAAATCCCTGCTCGAAGTACGCAAAAGCCTGGAAGCCGGCCGGAATCTCTCGGATCCCTTGAGGGATGCAAACATTTTTCCCGGCATGGTGACGCAGATGATCGGCGTCGGCGAACAGACTGGCGCGATGGACGCCATGCTGCAGAAGATTGCCGACTTCTATGAAGATGAAGTGGACGCGGCCGTAAAGGATCTTCTCGCCGCGATGGAGCCCATGATCATCGTGATCCTCGGCTTGGTTGTCGGCGGCGTCGTGATCTCGATGTATCTGCCGCTGTTCTCCTTGATTGGACAGTTGAGCAACGCGCACTAAAACAGAAGGTCTCCGGATCGGAACGGGCGGCTCCTGAAGGGCCGCCCTGAATCTCATCCTGGTTGGAGAAAACTGAAATTCTAAAACACGTCTCGGCCTTGTGCCGACACGCTCGCCTAAAATGGAATTGACACAAAATGTCGGTGCGTGGTTGGGATGGCTGTCTCGCGTCCGGTTTTTCCTCATTACCCTGCTTCTGGCGCTCGTTTTAGTCCTCGGGAAGACCAGCCAGTTAGAGGTTTCCACGCGCCTGTTTATCCCGCTCACGATCCTGTGGTACACGCTGGCCATTGTTTACGCGATCCTGCTGAAGTGGATGCCGGAATCGGGCTGGCACGCCCCTGTGCAGCTCGTCTGCGATCTGCTGATGGTCACCGCGCTCATCTACCTCACGGGCGTGCAAGACAGCTATTTCATCTGGCTCTACCCGCTCGCGATTATCGTGGCCAGCATCATGTTCTCCCGCGAATCAACCTTCATGGTGGCGGGGCTGAGTTTCGTTCTCGTGGGCGGCCTCGCGGAAGCCATCTACTACCACCTGCTCCCCCGCATGCAGGTCGAAATTCCGAGCACCCGATTCCTGCAGACCTGGATCTTCAGCAATCTCTTCTACTTCATGGCGGTGGCTTACCTGTCGAGCCTGCTGGCTCAGAACCTGCGGCGACAGGGAGCGGAACTCGAAATAAAGCGCGGTCAGCTCCAGGATTTGCAGGCGTTCAACGAAGACATTATTCATTCCATGCGCGGCGGTCTGCTGACGACCAGCCTCGAAGGCCGGATTCTCCTGTTGAACCGGACCGGGGAAGAGATTACGGGACGCAAATTCCGGGACGTGCAGGGTGTGTTGTTGGAGCAGATCTGGCCGGTTTTCTGGCTTCCGGGAGAGGTCGGGGAAGAAGGGAAGCTGCCCCAGCGCCGTGAAGTGGATATCCTGACCCCGGACGGCCAGGAGCGATATATCGGAATTTCTGTTTCTCCCTTGCGCACGGGGGAGAGGCGCACCACGGGCTACGTCTTCAACTTTCAGGATCTGACCACCGTAAAAAAGCTCGAGCAGGAAGTGGCCACGACGGACCGCATGGCGGCCCTCGGGCGCCTGTCCGCGGCCATCGCTCATGAGATCCGCCAGCCGCTTACCGCCATGGCCGGAGCGGTGAAGGAACTCGCCCGCCTCGTGCCCCTGCAGGAGGACGAGCAGCACCTGGTCGGCATCGTCAGCCGTGAATCCGAGCGGCTGAACAAGATCATTACGGACTTCCTTAACTATTCGCGCGAAAAGACGTACGAATTTTCCGAGGAAAATGTTTCGGGCATTTTGGACGAAACCCTTACGCTGCTGGAGCGCAGCCCGCAGGTCGACAACCGATTCAAGATCGAGCGCGTTTTCGAAAAATCCGAAATCCGGGCGCGCGTAGACCGCAATCGCATCAAGCAGGTCTTCTGGAACCTGTCCGAAAACGCATTTCGCGCCATGCCCTCGGGCGGAGTCCTGACCGTCTCGCTCGAAGTGGCGCGCTTCTGGGTGCGCATACGATTCCGCGACACCGGCATGGGGATTGATCCGCGCCAGTCGGCGAAAATCTTTGAGCCCTTGCAGTCGAATTTCGCGGGCGGCACGGGACTCGGCCTCGCCATTGTGTATCAGATCGTGCAGGCCCACAGCGGACGCATCAGCGTCTCTTCCGTCAAGGAACAGGGCGCGGAGTTCACCGTGGAGTTGCCGCGCGTGGCATAAAGGGTTGGCCGTCATTCCGAGCCAAGCGAGGAATCCCTCCGTGTTCCTTGGCCGTGCGCGAAAAAGAAAGAGGGATTCCCCGCTTCGCTCGGAATGACGGGCATCCTGAATGGGCTGGTTGAAATACCACCCGGGATGTCGCTACGTGGTTATTGGCCGGTCTATTTTGCCGACGCTTGCGGAAGGACACAGTCGAGATTATGGCGCATCTTCTCATTGTTGATGACGAGCGGTCCATTTGCGAACTGCTCGAAATTACTTTTCGCAAGGAAGGGCATCGCGTGGAAGTCGCCCTGAGCGGCGAGGCGGCGCGTCGCAAGCTGCAATCCGGAATCTATGACATCGTCATCTCCGATATCCACATGCCGGATTCCACGGGTGTGGAACTCCTGCAGTACTGCAAAGAGGTTTCGCCATCGAGCTATTTTCTCCTGATCACTGGCGTTCCCACGATTGAAACCGCCATCGCCGCCATCAACGCCGGCGCCGACCGCTACGTCATCAAGGATCATGACCTTGTTGACCAGTTGCGCCGCGCCGTGCGCCAGGTGGACGAAACCCTTCGCCTCAAGACCGAAGCCGGCTACCTGCGCCGGGAACTGCGCCGCCTGACCGGCCTCGACAACATCATCGGTCACAGCGCGAAGATGCGCGCCGTGTTTGACATGATCGTGACGGTTGCGCCGCAAACCAGCCGTATCCTGATTACTGGAGAGACCGGCACGGGCAAGGAACTCGTCGCCCGCGCCATTCACGACCACAGTGCGCGCAGCAAGCAGGCCTTCATCACCATCAACTGCGGCGCTTTTCCGGAAACGCTGCTGGAATCCGAACTCTTCGGTTACGTCAAGGGCGCCTTCACGGGCGCGAATGAAAACCGCGAAGGGCTGTTCAAGGCGGCGGACGGTGGCACGATTTTCCTCGACGAAATCGGGAACATGACCCTTACCATGCAGGTCAAACTGTTCCGCGTGCTTCAGGAAAACAAGGTGCGCCCGGTCGGCTCGAACGAGGAATCGGAAATTGACGTGCGCGTGATCGCCGCCACGAACATGGATCTCGAGCAGGCCATTGAAGCGGGCGAGTTCCGCGAAGACCTCTTTTACCGGCTGAGCGTGATTCCCATTCAGCTTCCGCCGCTGCGCGAGCGCCGGGAAGATATTCCCATACTCGCGCGCGCTTTCCTGGAGAGGTTCCGCAAGTCCATGGAAAAACCCGTGGAAGGGATCAGTCCGGAAGCGATGAGCCTGCTGGAATCCTACGACTGGCCCGGCAACGTTCGCGAACTTGAGAATACGATGGAGCGCTCGGTGGCTCTTGAATCGGGAACCATAATTACTCCCGCGGTTTTACCGGAGAAGATTCGCATTCCCGGCAGCCGCGATCTGCCGGAACTCACCGGCACGAACGGCGCGCCACTGATTCCGGAGGCCGGGCTCGATCTCGAGCGCACCATCCAGGATCTCGAAAAGGCTTACATAATGGCGGCGCTCGATGCCTGCGAGGGAGTCGGCACGCGCGCCGCTGAGCTCCTTAAGATGACTTACCGGTCGTTCCGGCACTACTCGAAGAAGTACAATATTCGCTGATTGTTGTAGCTCGCCTCTTCAGAGGCGAGGGTCTTCTTTCGCATATGCAAAATTGCCCATGCGCAGAAAATCCACGCCTCTGAAGAGGCGGCCTACAGGCTCCGCACCTTCCGTTCTTGCTCTCCTCTTGCCGCGAAATGCGCTAGTCTAGGCCTCCACGAATGTTCCTGGCGCGGAAGACTGCGCGAACGCGGAGGACGGGCGATGAGCGGAGAGAAACAGTCCGAAAAAAAGTTTTCCCGAAGAGGCTTTGTCAAAACGGCAGCGGCGGGTTTGGGCGCCGTGGCATTGAGTGGCATCGAAGCTGTGCCAGTCGGTGCGGTGGGGAGCAGCGGACAGGTTCCATCGCACTGGGACAATGAAGCCGATATAGTCATTATCGGCGCGGGCGCCACGGGTTTGTGCGCCGCGATCGAAGCGATCGAGCACGGAGCAAGCGTGATCGCCGTGGATGCGAATACGGACGTCGGCGGCCACGCCATCGTGAGCGGTGGGAACATCGCCCTCGGCGGAGGAAGCGCGCGGCAAGCCAAATACGGTGTCAAGGATTCTCCCGACCTGCTGTTCTCGGATCTGACCGACTGGTCCATCGTCGAGCCAAACGGATTTCCGGATTACCGCTACAACGACAAAGAGGTGATTCGTGCGTTCGCCGACAACGCCGGCGCAACGTGCGACTGGCTCGAGGCGCACGGCGTCGTCTTTGTGGACAAGGCGCCGGACAATGCCGGAGCGCACGCCACGGGCAATTCCGCTCCGCGAGAAAATCACGCCGCGCCGAAGCAGTGGCCGCAGATGCAGACCGGAGTTCCCGTCGCCGCCGAACGCGCAGCGACGATGTCCGCCGGAATCGGGTTTGTCAGGCCCATGGAAGCTGCGGCGCGAAAACTTGGCGCGCAAATTCTTCTCGAGCACCGCATGACAGGCATCATCCGCGAAACGCCAACCTACGGCCGCGTCCTCGGAATCACGGCCATGCATCAGGGCAAGACGTTGAACATCCGCGCGAAAAAAGGCGTTCTCATAGGCACGGGAGGCCACAGCAGTAATGTGAATTTCCGCCGGATTTTCGACCCGCGGCTCACCGAGGAGTATCAGACGATGGGCGAGGCTTACTCGATGCGCGATGCGAGCGGAGAACTTGCCGCGATGGCGCTCGGCGCTTCGCTCTGGGGCGCCTACAATCAGACCGGCGAATTCGGCGAGGCGCTGACCAAGGCCGGGCGCATCGGCAGCCGCGAAGGGTATTCCAATTTGAATTGGATGCCGGCAAGCCCGGTCTTTTCCCGAGCGGGGGCCACAGGCCTGTTCGTGCGCGACTGGCAGGACGTAATCCTAGTAAATCAGGCCGGGCTGAGATTTTTTGACGAGACGAAAGGGCAGTACCCCACGGCCAACAATTACGGCGCCATTAAGCCATACATCCCCGGAAGCTACCTCAACGCCGTGAATATCAAGTGGGACGCGTCGAATTTTCTGAACGCAGCGCTTGCGGGCACGGGAGAGCCTGTCAATGGAGGCGGGCCAATCTGGGCGATCTTTGACGCCGACGCCGCCAAGCGCGAAGCGTGGAATACCGCGCCTCCCGATGTTGACGTCGCCGGCGGACTTTTCTTTTCGGCGAACACTCTCGCAGATCTGGCCCGCGACATCGTGAACAAATATCAGCGCAAGCCGATGCCGCCCGTGGCGCTTGAAAATACCGTGACGAAATACAATTCGTTTGTGGACTCCGGGAATGACGCGGACTTCGGCAAGCCCGCGCCGAAATACAAAATTCAGACGCCACCGTTTTATGCCGCATGGTCCACGCCGGTGGTGCATGACTCGCGCGCCGGACTGCGGATCAGCGCCAAGTGCGAAGTGATGGACCTCAACGGAAACGTCATTCCCGGCCTGTACTGCGGCGGCGAGTCGGCGGGCGGATTCAGCCTGCACGGTATCGCGCGCTGCGCCGTTCAGGGACGCATCGCGGCCCGCGAGATCGCCAAGCTCCCGGCGAATCCGGCGCGCAAGGCTTGAGTAGCACAGGCACTCTTGCCTGTGAGATTTTGTAGGCTGCGGATAGGGTCCAGATTCCGATTCACAATTGCAAAACGCGCACAGGCAAGAGTGCCTGTGCTACTCAAGGCAAATTTCTTGCATCGCATTGCAGGGAAGCGTACGATGCGCCCACTTTTAGTCCCTCGTCGGAGAAATTCATTTTCATTTGGGCGTGGGCGAAGGATGGCGGAATGCGAAATCGGCTGGTGTGTTGGGGTGCGCTGCTCGTAGCCGTTTTGGGAATCGCTTCCACTGCCGCCGGGCAGACGAAATCCGCGCCGCCCGTTGCGACTGGGGCCGCGAAGCCGGCCGCGCCGCCTGCGGCAAAATCGCAAACTTCTGGCGGCACTCCGGACATCTCCGGCGTGTGGAACGCCTCGTCCGGCCTCTACCAATACGCCGCATTCAGCGAGGACGATCGCCCGATGACGCCATGGGGCCTCGCGCAATTCAAAACGGCAAAGCCTTCGCAGGGCCAGAGCGGCGTGAAGCTGAACGAGACCAACGACCGCGTCTACAAGTGCCAACCGCCGGGAATGCCGTACATCTACATTCAACTTTTTCCGGTGCAAATCATTCAGACGCCCAAGGAAGTGATCGAGATTTTTGAGTACGACCACATCGTGCGCTACATCTACATGGACGGCCGGAAGCATCCCGATGATATCCAGCCCACCTACAACGGCCACTCGATCGGACACTGGGAAGGCGACACGCTGGTCGTGGATACGGTTGGCCTGAACGGAAAGAACTGGCTCGACCGTGTGGGCCACCCCGAAAGCGACCAGATGCACATCGTCGAACGCATCCGCCGCGTGGACGCAACCACATTGAAAATCGATTTCACTTTTGACGATCCCAAGAGCTACACGAAACCCTGGAACGCACCGGTCAACTTCCGCCTGCATCCCGATTGGGAGATCATGGAGCACGTTTGCGAGGACAATCTCGAGTTTGAGCAGTTTGAGAAGTGAGGAAATTTCCAAGCACCCAGAGAACGGGAGATTGAGGCACGCGCAATTTCAAAATCACAATTCTGCATTTGTCCTCGAGGGGAGTAACATGCCCTCGTGAAATAGGGATGATGAAATTAAAGGCAAGTAGCCGGCCTCAAGTGAGATGACAATGACACATTTTTTGCAATACTGGAAAGATGATGAAAATAATATCGACGTTGGCACTCCTCTCAATCATTCAGCCAGCGCCCAGTTCAAGCGTGTGCAGCGGGACGATGTCCTGTGGATTGTCACCATTGTAGGTGGGAGACTTACGATCTTGGGCACGATCACTGTCGGCAAGGTCGTTGGACAAGAGGAAGCAGAAGCTCTCATGAAAAGAAATATTTGGAAAGCTCCACTTCACGTAATCGCAAAGGAGGGCAAGGCAATGAGGTCAGTTAGTATTGACATCCAAGCCTTAGCCCCCAATCTTCGTTTCAATTCCGAGAATGACCGTCTCACATTAGATAACAAAGACCGCACAGATGGGAGACAGCTGCAAAAATTGCGTGAGCTAAGCACCGGAACAGTCAAACAGCTTCAGACTGTGTTGGAATCCAAGGTCAGAGACTAGGTCGGTGAGCGGGTGGCCCGGTCTTTCGTTTGTACCGGATGGTTCGCAGCGGCATGATACCACTCCAGTAAACCGACGCAGAGTTTTCCGGGGATTGGTTTTGCTGCGGATGCCGCATCCTTCGTTTTTGAAGGGCGGGGGTTTTGCGCTTGTGCAGCCGGCGCGCGCGTTTGTCGCCGAAAAAAAAAATCTAAGCTTTGGAACTCGGCGAAAGAAAGCGAGTGGACTTCTGCACGCGAGAGGACCGATAGGCTTCGAGTTCGCCGTGGGTGATCACGTAATGCGTCTCCGAGGGATGGTTTTCGTGGGCGGCCAATTCAGAGTGTAGCCGCTGCGAGCAGATCCCCGGCGCATCTTGATAGCTGACACGGTGGGCCAGAAATGCCTCATTCGCAATATCCAGAGTGAAATGCTGGTCCACTCCGGCGTCGCGCACCTGAAAAGCATATTCGCGTTCGAGCAGCTTCGCCTGGTATCCGAGATACTGCACAAAGATCTTTTCGCTCACTTGGCACCCGGGACAAACACGGGAGAAGCAACGGCAGGCGCGGGCTTCACGGCTTTGACGCTCTTGGCGCGGCGACGCTTGGGAGGAAGGCCTTCGGCAAGTTCAATGGCCATCAGGCTGGTCACAAAGATCTTGGTCCCGTGCGTGTCAAAGTCAATGATTGTGCGTTCGGAATCTCGTTTCACGATGATCCCGCAGCCGTACTGAAAATGTTTAATGTATTGGCCGGCTATAAGAATCGCCACGGTTCATCCTCCTTGAATAACAAAGCTCGACGCCTTTCCCGAAGCAACTACTCTCGAGCCATCGTCCGGCGACCCAACCGACGATCATTCCAATGGGAACCCAGATCAATAGGTACATTCGTTTTCCTTTGCCGAGAAGATCACGGCGCTAACTCAGGCTGACCTCGGCGGAAAGCCCCGGAGAGGGGACAATTTCATCCACAGGAAGAGAGAGATTCCTGCGGCGCCGCCCGGATCAGGAAGCGGCGGCAATGGCTGTCATGTGAAATGTGGCGTTCGCGACGCTGTAGGTGTTCACGCGCACGGCACCGTCCAGCAGGCCTTCGAGTTGGCTGGTGATCTCTCCGGATGCAGTGCGCTCAAACTGCACGGCATCCTCGGCGCTTTCCCAGAATGTATAGGAGTAGAATTCTTTTCCGCTTCGGGAAATCAGCGTGAGTTCATTCAGAAAACCCTTCTGCTTGCGCAGCAGGGGAATGATCTCCTCTTCCATTTTCTGAAGGAATTGGCTTCCGGCGTCCGGTTTCAGCCGGACCGACACTTTGCGAACAAACATAGGACTCTCCTGGTAAAGACCAAGGGAGTCGTCAGGCTCTGGCGGCTGGTCTGTAAGACCTTCCTGCAGCCTTGATCGCAACATCCATCATGCGCCGATTTACCGTAATAGTCAATCAATAGCTGAATGTCCGTCCGCAGATTAACTGCTATGGTTAAGTGCGGGAAGGTTCGCGAGGACGCCGAGGAGCGGAAACAACTTGGGTTCCCGGAAGAGAGCCACGCGGCGCGGGACCGGGCACACCGGGAACATGCCAGGCACAATCCATTAATTTATTGAGCAGAGATTTGCTATCTGTGTTACTATCTTCCTGCGTTGATGCATTCGGTTGTGTAGTGCGGCCCCTCTGGTTTATGGACTTGATCTGAGATTATCCGCTCTCCGTTTCCTCCGTTCGTTTTCAGCGTAATTCAAACATAAGTCTGGCAATTGATATTGCCGGGACGGCCCACATGCATGTGGACCCACCGCGGCAACTCCGCCAGCAAGAAAGTAACAATGACAAGTTTTTCAGAATTCTCTATATCTCTTTCACTGAAGGAGAGACTCATCGCGGCGCGTTTTGCGACGCCGACTCCGGTGCAGGCGGCAGCAATTCCGCAGGCCCTGGAAGGGAAGGATGTGATTGCCACGGCCCAGACGGGCACCGGCAAGACACTGGCCTTCTTAATCCCCGTAATGGAAAAGCTATCCCAGCAGAAGGTAGCGGGAATCAATGCGCTGGTGCTGGTGCCGACCCGCGAACTGGCGATGCAAGTGGCCGCGCAATATGACGCGCTTCGCAGCAAGAAGGACCTGCCGGCAGGTTTGGTGGTCGGTGGTTTGCCGGAAGGGCGGCAACTTGACGCCATACGCAGGGGCGCGGGGGTTGTCGTAGCAACTCCGGGCCGTCTTGAGGACTACCTCGATCGCCGGCTGGTATCTCTCTCAAACGTGCGCACGCTCATTCTGGACGAGGCGGATCGCATGCTGGACATGGGATTCCTCCCGGCCATCCGGCGAATCGTCGGAAATCTTCCGAAGGAGCGCCAGACACTCTGCTATTCCGCAACGATGGAGGGCACGGTGGCCCAGCTCGTCCGGGATTACACACGCAACCCTGTTCGGCTGACGTTTGGGTCGGTTTTGAAGCCGTCCGAAAACGTGCGGCTGCAGGCATTTGAAACGGCCGATGGCGAAAAGCCCGAAGCACTCTACCGCCTGCTTGAAGCCGAAGCCGGACGCTGCCTGATCTTTTCGCGCACGAAACGCGGAACAGAGCGAATCGCCAAGAACCTGAATCGCCAGGGGATCAATGCCGCGATGATTCACGGCGACCGCTCGCAATCGCAGCGAACGTCGGCGCTCAACGGATTTCAGCGAGGGCAATATCGCGTGCTCGTCGCGACGGACATTGCCGCACGCGGAATTCACGTGCAGGACATCGCGCACGTTATCAACTATGATCTTCCGGATATCGCGGAGAACTTTATTCACCGCGTCGGCCGCACGGGCCGCGCCGGCGAACGCGGAGTGGCCACCACTCTGTTCGGCAGAGAACAGCGAACGGAGCTATTCCAACTCGAGCGGACGCTCGGAATTCGCATGGAGCGGCTTCCGATGCAGGTCGTGAAATCCGAGAGCAGAGGAAGCGCTCCCGCGACAATGATCAGAGAACACGTACCGGAAGCGTCTCGCTCCACGTTGATTCGCTTGCCGGGAGAAGTCCTGCAAGCGCACATGGACAATTAGTTTTCGGTCCAATCGCAACGCGTAGGGATGGAGTTCCGCGGGAGTTCCGGTGCAGCCTGGCGCTGCATCGGCCCTTCCCAGCAAAGTTTTTCCTAGGCAAATCAAAGCAAAAGCCTCACCCTTGGAAAATACCAAGTGCGGGGAACCCCGATTTCAGAATCCCGGGTCGAACTGGATGTGCGGGAGTAGGATCGAACCCAAGGGCGAGATGAAATTGTGGAATGCCAATGGGCGGACCACCCGTCCAAAGCGAGGGAGATCGTATGGGAATCACATTTCAGAAACGCCAAAAGGAAATGAAGCGGCTCGAAAAACGGCAAATGAAGCAAGAGCGGCGCGCGCAGCAGAAGCTCGAAAAACGCGCGAAGGAAGAAGCCGGCACCGCAGAGCCCGATGCCAACACTGAACCCGCCGTCAGCAGTGAGACAACGCCCGAAAATTGAGGTGCGAGGTCGCGCTAATCCTCCTTAGCCGGACCTTCTCACCACAGGAACGGGACCGCGCCGCCTCAATGCTCAAACGGTGCGTCCTGGCAAGGTGACCCAACCGGAATGACTTCCCTATCTCCAAGCACAGTTGGCACGAATTGCCTTGGGGCAAGCCTGGGAACGCCAATCTCCTGATTGGCGTTTTGCCACGTGCCAATCAGGAGATTGGCGTTCCCAGGAAACATACAATTTCGTGAGAAATGCGGGTAAGCAGTTGAGGATTTCGTAGGCCCATTGTCCGAATCGCACGGCCCGCCTTGAAAAGCGTGAGGGCGGAAGATCCGCATCAAAACCAATCACAGTTGAATAATTAGGTTGTCGGCAACGGCCCAAGCGGAGCTGCGGTCGAATGGGAATGTATAACCCTGCGCCAGACCGTGGCGATAAGTTGACACGTTCCGTAAGCCGAAAGAACCATCATGACCGGATCCATGGGGAAGCGGTAGCGCAGCGAAGTGTGCGTGAGGTAAAAGACCAGCGGAAAAACCAAAATCACCAGGGCATAGGGAATCGCTTCGGGATTTTTCGCGCGATAGGCGAGAAGCGCGCCGAAGAACGTGAATAGCGCCAGCAAAATGTTCATGAGCACGAACAGCTTCATATAGAGCGGGCCTGCCGACAAGGAATCGAGCGGGCTGTCGGTGACCGCCAGCCAGTTGTTGATAAAGCGGTGAAACGCGAAATTAAGAGAATCGAGTGGATGCGAGCGCATGAAGGCAAAGGCCTCGTGCTGTTTTTCGGCCATGTAGGCGAGTTCGCCCATGGACTGGTATTTTCGCGCTTCCTCGAGATTGTCGTTGGGGTGCAGCCAGGGCGTCCAGGTATCAGGCACGGCAGGATTATTGCCGAGCCAGAGTTCCAAGCCAAAATTCGAGCGCAGCGGGATGATTTTTCCGAAGGTCCGGTAGTTGCGCACCGTCCAGGGAACCATGGCCAGCGCGAATACCAGCAGCGTGGCGGCGGAAAATTTGATCCAGGGCGCCCCATTGCGGCGCGCCTCCCAGACGAGCCACGCCAGGAGAAACGGAAAAAGCGAGAGCACGGCCGGATTTACCAGAGCGCCAATGGCCCACAGCGCGCCGTAGCCCGCCCAGGACCAGACCGTGTGCGCCTCCTGCATTTCCAGAGTCGCCCAGAAAATCAGGGCCAGCATCAGCGCCGCCAGCGAAGTGTCCCAAATCCAGGTCAACGGAAAAAATAACGAAGTCGGCAAGCAGATCCAGAACCATGCGGCGACCACCGCGGCGGTCTTTCCGAACGACCTTCGCGCCGCGTAATAGATCGGAATTACCGTCAGCGCGGCAAACGCGCAATTCGATGCCTGAATGACGACGCGCGAGGCATCACTGTAGATTCCCCAGATTTTGAAAATTCCGGCGACGAGGTAGGGATAGATCGGCGTGAACCAGATCGTGGGTCCCGAATCCACCATGCGCAGTGGCGAAGAAAATCCTTCTCCGGCGGCGATCGCCCGGGCCACGCGGCCAAGTTCGTTGCCGTATTCAAAAAGCCGCACCGGGACAGGAGCAACCAGCCAGGTATGGTAGAGAAGCGCGAGCCGTGCCGCGAACGCGATCACGACGAGAAACATTGGGGAGGTCAGCGGGCGGATCAGGACTCGGCGCATGATGAGCACGGTTGGCAAAATGACCTGGATTGGAAATCGAAAACTTTCAAACTTCAGTTTATGTCCTCAAGTCAGGAAGCGCAATTTGGTTTGTTTGAATTTGGTGCATGGAAATGTCGTTTAAGTAAGCGACCCTATAAATCCTGAATCGCCTATCCGGATACGCGCGGTTCAAGGGGACTCGTAACCTTAGAGCCTTCCAAGGTTTACAGAAAGTTTTACGATAAGTGTAATTAGGTCAGCCAGGTTGCCAAGTTGTGGCAATTGCAAATGACAAACTTTGTCATTCGGGAGTGATTAGGGACATGGAGGGGAGGAATTGCCCCCTTCCTACCCCAGTCGTATTTAGCTCCAACATCCCTTAAATCAACAACATAACGTCGCTCTGAGAAAGGCGCTTATGCCTCAAGGCTTGGCATGGGAGTTGCATATTACAGTGCGACCCTAATGGGGTAGCACGTAAATTTATTCAGAAAGGGCTATTAAATGCGGAAAAACGAAAAGGGTTTCTCACTTATCGAATTGCTGATCGTGGTCGCGATCATTCTGATTATCGCGGCGATTGCTATCCCGAACTTGCTCCGCTCCAAGATGGCCGCGAACGAAGCCTCTGCTGTTGGCTCGCTGCGCACCATCAACACCGCGTCGGTCGCTTTCTCGACCACGTACGGAATGTATGAGACTAACTTAAGCAATTTGGCAACAGGCAGCACCGTGTCGTCCGCCACAGCTGACTTGGTGGACTCCGTTCTCGCCAGTGGCGTCAAGAGCGGTTACACGTTTAGCTATACAGTCGGTTCCAGCAACCTGGCCTATACCATTACGGCCGCTCCCACGGTTCCCGGCACGACCGGCCAGCGGTACTTTTACACTGACCAGTCCGGCGTGATCCGTGTTAACCCCTCTGCAGCGGCAACTTCGGCCAGCACGCCGCTTAGCTAAACGAAACGACGAAACATTGTCCGGGTGGGGGGAGGAATATGGAATTCCTCCCCCCACCAGCTTAAGGGCTACAAGGGATGGATAGACCGATGAAATGGATGAGAGGTTTGAAAACCATGTGCTCGCAAAGGGAAGTTCAGCCTCGACCGGACAAGAATCGCGGCAACACAGGGTTCTCCCTGATCGAATTGCTGATCGTGGTCGCCGTCATTCTGGTCATTGCCGCGATTGCCATTCCCAATTTCATCCGCTCCAAGATAAGCGCCAACGAAGGGGCGGCGATCCAGGACCTGAGAAACATCACGACGGCTGAGGTAGTCTATTCGACCACATACGGAATCGGATATTCGACCTCACTCGCATCGTTGGCCGGCAACTCCGCTATCGTGGATCAAAATAACGCACAGCTGATTGACACGGTCCTGGCTGCCGGCACCAAGACTGGCTATAATTTTAGTTACAGCGTTATCGCCACAGATATATTGGGGCACGTCGCAAGCTACGGCCTGAACGCCGATCCGCAATCGCCGACCACCGGCCAGCGCCATTTCTATGCGGACCAGACGGGTGTGATTCGCGAGAATCCTTCGGTCTCGGCGACCTCCAGCGATCTTCCGATTCAGTAATCCCGAATCGGCCTTCCGCGCCCGACACCTGCAGGACGGGGATTCTGCTACACTTGTGGGGTGAAATACCGTCCGGCCTCCTGCGTTTTATTTCTCTTGTTGCTTTGTCTTGCGCTTCCGGGGTTGACCGCGGCGGCGCAGACTCGCACCCAGGAATCAGTACCCTCTGCCCGGCAAGTCACATCACTTCTGGAAGAACACTACAAGCATTTGAAGACCCTGCGGGCTACGTTTCTGGAAAGGTACAACGAAGGTCCGCAACAATCCCGCGTGGAATCCGGCACAGTCTATTTCCGGCGGCCCGGCCAGATGCGCTGGGAGTACGAATCTCCCGAGAAGAAACTGTTTCTTTCGGACGGGAAGACCGTATGGTTCTACGTTCCCTACGATCATACGGTGACGAAGACGGCGCTGAAGGAAAGCTCGGATTGGCGCACGCCGCTGGCGCTGCTGACCGGGAAGGTGGATTTGTCGCGGCTGTGCGGTTCGGTGGACCTGGTGGAGCAAAAGGGGGTTTCTCCGGGCAATGTGGTTTTGCGCTGCACTCCGAATGGCGGAAAGCCGCAGGGGCAGGTGGCCGAGAGCGGCAAACACGGTTTGTCGCAGGACTCGAACGGGGAAGACGAGTTCACCGAAGTGTTTTTGGAGGTAAACTCCGGTTCGGGCGAACTGTCGCGCATTGAAATCCGCCAGCCCGGAGGGATTGACCTCGAGTATCGCTTCGGAGGCTGGCAAACCGATCTTCCGCTGGCTGAGGGAATGTTCCGCTTTGAAGTTCCTCGCGGAGTCGCCATCGTGAACGGAGCGGGGTTGGCTGGCACACCGAAATAGGCTGGCGATTTTCCTTCCCGTGGTGGGATTTCCGCTTCGATTTACAAACTGAATTTAATAGCTTGCGCTTTGCGCCGGATTTGCGCCTGTCTGCAGATGTTCCATTTTGTCGAGTTGCATCTGGGCGATTCCATTCGAGGGATGATATTTGAGTTCGGTGCGCAGCTCTGCCTTGGCGATTTCCAGATCGTGACGATCGCCCGCTAAAATCAGGCCGAGCGTGAGATGGTAGTTTTCGCGTACCGGATTGATGGCAATGGCGCGGTGCATCATTTCAATGGAGTTCTGCCTCTGCCCCTGCCGCAGATAGACAAGGCTCCGGTTCAGATAGATATCGGACCCGTTCGGATTTTGGGCCAGGGCGATGTCCAGGTATTTCGCCGCGGAGTCCATGTCTCTGAGCTGGTACTCGACGCACCCCAAATCATAATTGGCCAGCCAAAAATCGGGGCGTTCCCTAACAACCGAATCGAGCATACGCTTGGCCTCGACCGTCCGCCCGTGCAGCGCAAACTGGGTTGCGAGACTGAGAAGAGCCATGGTATTGGACGAATTCCTCGCGGCTTGCTTATAGAGTGAAAAATCGTCCTGCCACACTACAGATTGAGTTAACGTGACCGCCGCGAGAACGCCAATCACCAAGGTAACGCAAGCCGTCAAAAGCGTCCGGGGGCGTTCGGAGAGCTTCCAATCAAGGATCCGATTCGCCGCCACACTTGCTAGAATGGCCAGTCCCACGCTCGGCAGGTACAGGTATCGGTCGTGGATAAAATCATCGCGGTGGAACAATTGGATGTTCAGTACCGGCAGAATGGGGATGACCAGCCAAGCGACACCCGCCAGAATGGCCTTATCCTGCGACCGCTTCCACAGCAGCCAAAAGCCCGCGGCCAGCAAACCCAGAATCAAGACAGGCGCCCAGAATCGCGCGCTGGATGCGCTTTGCACAACCTGAAAATCGTAAAACAGCCTCAGCGAAAAGGGCCAAACCAGCTTCTGAAGGTAGAAGGCCAAAACCCCCGGTGCCGTCAGAATGGCGTGTGTCGTGGAAACCCATGCCGGCGCGGTGCCTTGGGGCTCGCGAAGCACCGCGAAACGAACCGCAAAATACGCGGCCGTTACAGCCAGGAACGGAAATGCCTCTTGCATCCCCCGCTTGGCCCGGCGAATCGTCCCATTTTCCATTCCATTGGTACCGCCGATTCCAAGCAAAACATGCAAGAAGAGGACAACGGGCAACGCGATTGCCGTCTCCTTGCACAGCAAGGCGGCCCCGTAACATGCCAGAGATCCCGCCAGCAGACTGATCGATGGCTTTTCCAGGTTCTTCAGCCACAAGAGAAATGCGCCCAGCACGCCGATTGTCATTAGAGGATCGGTGGCGCCAGAAACCCATGCGACCGATTCGAGGTGTATCGGGTGGACAGCAAAAATCATTGCTCCCAAGGTGGCGGCCCAGGGATTTCGTACCAGGCGGCGCAAAAGAAAGAATACCAGGAGCGTCACTGCCAGATGATTGAGTATGGCCGAAAAATGCCAGGAGAAGGAATGGTCGCCAAACAGGGCAGTGTTTAAACGCAGCCAGGAATAAAAAAGCGGCCGATAGTAGGAGGGATTCAGCGGGATAGCGGAATCGCGAAACATCCAGATGGAAGTCAGGTAGTACGTTTTGGCGGTCTGCAAATGGCGCACGGCCAAATTCTGCAAAACTTGGGTATCATCGTCGAAAACAAAACCATATCGGAGGGCCGGCAAGAACGGCAAGAGCGCCGCAACCAGCAAAAGGCTCATGCGCCAGAAATCCGTCATCTTCTTGCCGGAACCTGCCACGTCGGTGGGTTGTACTGTGGCTGTTTCGCTATGAACGGGATCGTCTTCTATGATGGAGTTGGTTGGATTCACCTTTCAAGTCTAACGTTCGCGTTTCCACATTTAAATCGGCCATTTCGCGCATGTAGCCGAAATGCAACTCCGCTTACGTGGCACTGGCGGCCAATCCGGTCCAGGGCAAGGTTGGAGTCGAATCCGGGCAGGAAAACCCATTTCTTCTGTTCTTCATCTGAATGTAAACGGATCGTATGGAATGGGCGCCAGGGTCATGGATTGGGGGGAGAATTGGGCGATACCCTTTGCAAAACGGCCCCGAGTTGGCAAGCTGTGTACTTAGGGCTTAGCTCGACTTCCTAGACATGTTCTGTTGGAGTACACTTTCTAGATATGGCTGAATTTGTGTGCAAAGTCGCTGACGCCAGCGGCCGGATCTACTCCCAGGTCGAGGCGGCTGAATCCATTACGGAAGTTCGTCAAAAGTTGTCCGACCGGGGCCTGTACGTCTACACGGTCAAGCCGACGCAAGGGTTATTCAGGCAGGCCTTTGCCGGTGGCCGGGAGAAGAAGGTTGATAACAACGATTTCATGGTCTTCAACCAGCAGTTTAATACGCTGATTAAGGCCGGAATTCCCATCCTGAAGGGACTGGATTTGCTCGCCGAACGCGCGGCTTCCGTGAAGCTTCGTCCGATCCTGGGCGAGGTCCGGCGATTAGTACGCGAAGGTATGACGCTGTCCGAAGCGTTGGAAGCGCAGGGCGTCTTTCCGAAAGTCTATACCGTTTCAGTGCTGGCGGGAGAGAAGAGCGGCAACTTGTCGGGCGTGCTGGAGTATTACATCTCCTATCAAAGGGTAACCACGGGACTGACCAAGAAACTGATCGCGACGCTGATCTATCCGTTCATCCTGGTTTGCTCGGCGGTTTTGATCGTCACCTACCTGGTGAGTTCCGTGATTCCGAAATTTGCAGGGTTATACAACGACTTGAACATTACGCTGCCCACCGCGACCAGGATTCTCCTGATGGTGACAGTTACCTACCGGCCTTATCTTCTGGCAGGGATAGCCGCGCTGTTTGGTCTGGCCGTAGTAACTTTCGCGTGGTCCCGGAGCGAACAGGGCGGACTGACGCTGGAGAAGATTCGGATGCGTCTGCCCATCATTGGAGACGTGATCACCAAATTTCAATTTGCGCAGTTTTGCCGGACCCTCTCGACGCTTCTGGCGGGCGGCACACCGCTGGTCCAGGCAATGGAAACTTCGGCGGAAGCCATCAAGAGCCGCCTGGTTTCCGGCGCGGTTATGAAAAGCGCGCAGTTGGTTCGCGAGGGGCAGTCGCTGCACTACGGGCTGGCCTCGACCAAGCTGGTTCCGGACCTGGCGCTGGAAATGATTGAAGTCGGAGAAGCCAGCGGCGCGCTTTCTCCCATGTTGGGCAGCGTCGCGGAGTTTTACGAAGACGAAGTAAACACGAAATTGACGAATATGGTGGCTCTGATTGAGCCCGCCATTCTGGTATTCATGGCATTCCTGATCGCATTCATTCTGGTGGCGCTGTATCTCCCCATGTTTTCACTGTCCATCGGCGGCCAGGGACAAGGATAGAAATTCATGAGCACAACCGAACAAAATCTGGCGGCGACAACTCCCGATCCGCAGGATGAGCGGGAACGCTCGCGCCGCCTGGCTGAGCGCTACCGCTGCCCGTTTGTGGATCTGTTTGAACAGCGCATTGATGCGGAGCTGTTCCGGAGTATCCCGGCGGACCTGATGTTCCGTTTTAATTTTGTGCCCCTTGAGGCGACGAGCACTTCGCTCACGATCGCCGTTGCCGAACCGAGTCAGATCTTGCTCAGTGATGAGTTGCCTCTCCTGCTCGGCAAAAAGCTCATCCTGAAAGTGGCTACGCCGACGCAGATCGGCGACCTGCTCAAGCGCACCGAGCAATCCCAGCGCGTGCTCGATCAGGCCACCGAAGCATTTACGCTGACGGTGGTCGAGGAAGACGAAGAGGCCGACACCAATATTTCCGCGGATAGCCTGACGGCGGAAACCGCGGTGAGTCCCGTGGTGCGCCTCGTGGACACCGTCATTTTCACCGCTCTGGAGCGCCGCGCTTCGGATATCCATATCGAGGCGCGCGACGTGGAAGTAGCGGTGAAGTACCGCATTGACGGCGTGCTGGTCCACGCCATGGCCCCGATTTCAAAAGACTGGCTCTCGACCATCATTTCGCGCATCAAGGTCATGAGCGAACTCGATATCGCCGAACGGCGCGTGCCTCAGGACGGCCGCTTCCGCGTGCGCTACAAGGGCCGCTTCGTGGACTTCCGCGTTTCCATCATGCCATCGTCCCACGGCGAAGACGCCGTGCTCCGCGTCCTGGACAAGGAGACGCTCTCCGAGAAATTCGCAAACCTTAGCCTGGAAGTCGTCGGATTCGCCGATGAAGAGGTAAAGAAATTTCGCCGCTACATTCGCGAGCCGTACGGCATGGTGCTCGTCACGGGGCCGACGGGTTCCGGAAAGACGACCACGTTGTACGCCGCCATCAACGAGATCAAGTCCGACGAAGACAAGATCATCACCATTGAAGACCCCGTCGAATACCAGGTCCGCGGCATCACGCAGATCCCTGTAAATGAAAAGAAGGGACTGACGTTTGCCCGCGGGCTGCGCTCGATCCTGCGTCACGACCCGGACAAGATCATGGTCGGCGAAATCCGCGACAACGAGACGGCGCAGATCGCCATTCAGTCCGCCCTCACCGGGCACCTCGTGTTCACCACTGTCCACGCCAACAACGTGACCGACGTCATCGGGCGCTTCATCAACATGGGCGTCGAGCCGTACAACTTCGTTTCCGCGCTCAATTGCATTTTGGCGCAGCGCCTGGTTCGCGTCATTTGCGCCCATTGCAAAAGGACCGTACGATATTCATCGGAAGTTCTGCAGGCCTCGGGCATGGATCCCGCCGAATGGAGCAATTTTCAGTTTGCCGAGGGGGCAGGGTGCCTGGATTGTTCGGGCACGGGGTTCCGCGGCCGGAGCGCTATTTCAGAACTTCTCGATCTGTCCGACCATATCCGGGAGATGATTATTGACCGTCGGCCAACTTCTGAAATCAAGCGCGTGGCCAAGGCCGAAGGAATGATGTTCTTGCGAGAATCGGCGCTCGCCAAAGTGCGCGCAGGCATCACGACGCTAAAGGAAATCAACAAGGTGACGTTCATTGAGTGAGGGAACCAGCGTCCGAAAGGGCATCTATCAGAGCCGCTTCGTCCGGCGCATGGCCATGTGGATGGACTCGATTCCTCGTCCGCTGCTGGCCTGCGAAATCGCTCCGGACTATGTGGCCGCGGCCCGCTGGACGCGCCGCGGTTCGACGCTGGAAGATTTTGCCGTTGAGCCGATTCCCGCGGGAGCGATTGTGCCGACTGCCGCGGAAACGAATCTGGTGGACGCAGCGGAAGTGGGCGCCGCGGTTGGCCGAGTCCTGAAGAAGATGCACACCAAGGACAATGTTGACGTGGCATTGCTGGTTCCGGATGCGGTTATCCCCGTCTTCGTCCTCCATTTTGAGTCCTTTCCCCGCAAGAATGATGAAGCCCTGCCGATGCTGCGCTGGCGGCTCAAGAAGAGTGTTCCGTTTGAAGCCGACGAAACGCTGATCTCCTTCATGCGGCAAGCGTCCCGCGAAGACGGCGTGGATATCGTCACGAGCCTTGCGCGCCAGCGGATTATCCGGGAATACGAGGCTCTGATTGAATCGCTGGGGATGATGCCGGGCGTGGTCATGAGTTCGACCCTGGCGACGGTACCGCTCATGCCGGATGGACGGGCGGCCTTGCTGGCCCGGGCCGCCGGAACAACGCTCACCACTGCGATTGTGCGCGAGGGAGTCTTGTGCGGATATCGTTGCATCACTCTGCCGACGGATGTTCAGCATCTCACCCCGCAGGCGCTGCTGGACGAAATCTTTCCCCTGACCGCGTTTTATCAGGATTCCTGGAGCGAAGGAATCTCGCAGGTACAGCTGGCCGGCTTGGGCCTGCGCACGGAAGAATTTGTCGAACCGCTTCGGCAGGAACTGCGATGCCCGGTCGGAACTTTGCTTGCCGCTGCTGCCGCGCAAGGGCTGATGCGCGCTGAAGACCGGCCTCTCGCCGAGCGCGGCCTCGAAGCTTTGATTGGCTGGCGCGTAAACTGCGGGGCATAATGGATCGACGAAAGAGAACTGGGAAAGAATGAGGGTTCGCCTAAATCTCGCGACATCGCCGCTGCAGAGCAACCGCCGCTTTGCTCTGGCATCATCCGTGCTGGGCGGACTCGCCCTCATCTTGTTGGTGATACTATCGCATCGAGCCTACTCGATCTGGAGCAGCGATCGAATTCTGCGGGTCCAGCAGAATGATCTGGAAAAGAAGGTCCTGGTGCTGCAACGGCAGAGAGATTCCCTGTCGAACTTCTTTCAGGATTCGGAAACGGTGAAGCGGCGGCAACGCGCGGCGTATTTAAATTCGTTGATCCAACAGCGCGCCTTTCCCTGGATCAAGATTTTCATGGACCTGGAACAAATCCTGCCGCAGGGCGCCCGCGTCGTCAGCATCGAGCCCAAGCTGGAGGGAGAAGACGTGCAGTTGAAAGTGACCATCGGCGCGGAGAGCGATGAGAGCAAGCTGAAATTTCTGAAGGCGCTCGAGAAGTCGGCGCAGTTTTCGCACATTGCACTACTGAGCGAGTCTCGTCCCAACCGGCCCGAGCAAGCGGACCGCGTAATGCTCGAACTGCAGGCGCAGTATTCAGTGATTTGAGATGCGTACCGACAAACTAAGGAACAACCGGATTGTCCGCTGGTCCCTGGGAGTCATCCTGGCGCTGGACGTGGTGGTCATTGGGTTGAACTGGCGGCTCAGCAGTTCCACGCATGTGCAGCCGAGCGACATTACTCGGCTTTCACTCCTGGAAAAATCCTACCGCGCCGACAATACGCGGCTCGAGAAATTCCGCCGGGAATTGCCCGCGGACGAAAAGCAGTGGGACGAATTTTTTACCACGCATTTTCATGCGGCGGGGCAAGGGTATTCCGCGATCAGCGAGGACCTGGGGTCGCTGTCCCAGGCGTCGGGGCTCGCAGCCGACAGCATTACGTTTCACCAGCACGTGCCGGACGCGCGGGGCCTGATGGAACTGGAAATCACGACCACCGTCGAAGGGAATTACGACAGCCTGGTGCGATTCCTGGACAAGCTGGAGCATTCGGGTAATTTTTATGTCCTGGACGGCCTGTCGCTGGCATCGAGCCATGGCGGAAAACTCCGCCTCAATCTGAATTTGAGAACTTTTTTCCGGACGATTTGATATGAAATCGCAAACACAAAAAATCGTTCTTGGCGTTCTGCTCGTTGGGGTAGGCATTACCGCCTATTACGCCTATCCGAAAAGTGATTCCGGCGGGGAAGCGCCCGTGACGAATCTCGCCAATTCGCGCTTTACCCCACTCAATGTGGACAATCCCGCATTGCGCATGGATGTTCTTCAGCGCTTTCTGGCCTTGCAATACAAAGGTGTGCACAGGAATATTTTTAACGCGGCGCTTCCTCCTCCTCCGTCCAAGGAACTTCCCAAGCCCGTGGCTCCGGTCACGAATCCGAATTCGGGACCGGCGCCCGTGCCGCCGCTCACTGTGGAGGCAAAGTATTTTGGATTTGTGAGCGACACCTCCGGCAGCCACCGCAAGGCTTTTTTCGCGACGGCGAACAATGAGGAAGTCGTGATCGCGGGCGAAGGCGACACGTTCCTCGGACATTTCCGTGTGGTTCGGCTTTCCGCCACTTCCGCCGACGTCGAAGACGTGGGCACGGGCCGCCATGCGACGCTGGTCCTCGAAGAGCCCGGCCCGGCAGGTTAACTTCCGATGTCAAATTCCAATCACGCGCGGCCACGGAACCCGGAAGCAGGGTACAGCATGCTCATGGTCGTCTTCCTTGTGGCCACAATCATTATTCTGACCTCGGCGCTTGCTCCGAATGTGCTGATCGAAGGCAAGAGAGACCGCGAGGCAGAGACGATCTGGCGCGGTGAGCAGTACGAGCGCGCCATCGGCCTCTACTTCATCAAATTGGGTCATTACCCCACAAAGATTGAGGATCTGACCCGGCAGACCAACGGCATGCGGTTTCTCCGCCAAGCCTATCCGGACCCCAACAACAAGGAAGACGGCTCCTGGAGATATATTTACGTCGGACCGAACGGGCAACTGATCGGCAGCTTTCTGCGGACCAGCCTGATGGACCCTGTGCCGACGGCTCAGTCCGTCGCCATCAAGCAAGCCGCTCTGCAGCAGGGCGGAGCGAGTTCCGCCAATTCGTTCGAGTCGCAGCCGCAGCCGCTTACCGGCGATGTGATCGGCGGGAATATTATTGGCGTGGCCAGCAAGGTCAAAAGCCCGTCCTTGCGCGTGTACAATGGCGGCGACCACTACAATCTTTGGGAGTTCATCTGGACCCCGAATCCGGGAAACCAGTTGAGTACCCCGCAGGTCCCGCTGCAGCAGACGCCGGGCGTCTCGACTCCTCCGGGCGGGTTTTCGTCCCCGGGAGGCGCGACGCCGCAGCCAGGAGGCAATGGAGTTCCTCAGCAGGGCATGCCAGGCACGCCAAATCCGACGGGTACGCCATAGTCGCGGAATTCGAGGCGAGGAGCCGCACAGCTTTAACAGCGAAATAATTCCTTGCAAGGTCGAACTTCACCGGCTCAAGTGACTGACGATTCAATCGCGTGGCAGAGACATTTTTGTCTGGCGCCATCAGTTGACGCTTTCAAACCCGCACAGGCAAGACTGTGCCAGTGCTGCCAAAACCCCCTTGAAGCGATTTTCCGCGCCTTGTAGAACGCGCGGGAATTTATTCAGGATGGCAGACTCTGATCAAGAAGAACCAAAGGCGTACTGAGCGATCGCGGCTGCCACGCCGCCTTCGTCGTTCGTGAGCGTCTCCCGCATCCCCAGGGATTTCAGTTCCGGCACGCTGTTGCCCATCACCACGGGCAGGCCGGCGTATTGCAGCATTTCGAGATCGTTGAAATTGTCGCCGACGGCCATGACATCTTCGCGCGTCCATCCGCGCTGTTCGACCCACGCCGCGAGGGTCGAGCCTTTCGAGCATCCCGGCGAGATCACATCCACAAGGCCAAAATCACGGCTCTGATAAATAGTGACTGCGAGAGAATATTCTCCGGCGAAGGACAATCCGGAAAGTACCGTGGCGATTTCGCGCGATTGCTCAGCCGAGCCGGTAAACATCACCTGCAGCGGATCTTCCGTGAGGCAATGCTCCAGGGGAGATAGCTCCGCGATGAATTCGCGATTACGGACAAAGTATCCGCGCCGCAGCGGGTCGTCCCAGTCAATCCGTTCAAAAATGAGTTGGTTCTCCCGCGGCCGGTGGAAGCAGACCGAAGCCATCTCGCGAAAGCCGGATGTGGAAAGCAGAACACGCGAGGCGACATCGCGCGGAAGAAGCCGCACGAATTGCGTTGCGCCGCTCGTCGACTTCACGAGCGCGCCGTTGTTGGTGATCATCGTGAGCGGACAGGGAATTTGCCGCGCGACCGGCATGGCGAAGTCGTATCGCCGCCCGGTCACGATGGCGATTTCGATGCCCCGCGCGGAGGCCTCGACAATAGCATCGCGGTTGACGTCTGGAAGCCGCGAATGGCCGTCGAGAAGCGTCCCGTCCATGTCGAGCGCAATGAGCCGAATCGGCATGGAAATATTCTAACCTGAATGCGGGAGAATCTTTTGCGGAAAGGCCTACAGCAGCGCATGAAGTGAAATCTTCGAGGGCCATACGTGTAGCCGGATTGCAGTAGGACAGGCTTCAGCCTGTCTGGGTTGATCGCTCAGATGAGAAACATTACACCGCAAGCAGGCGACACTAATAGAACCCGCATAGTGTCTGAACATTCCTACACCGGCAAAAAGCAGACAGGCTGAAGCCTGTCCTACTCGAGGCGGACAATTATTTCGCAGCCGATGTTTTCGTCGCGGGCGGATGCGGGCGCGAAGCGAGGTAGGCGTAGATATCCGCCAAATCCTGATCGGGGACGACTTTTGTCGTGTAAGGCGGCATCTCCCCGGTGGGCTTGCGAACGTAGCTGGTAAATGACTCGTAGGGAATCGGATCGGGGCCGAGGCGCGGCCCGGTCACGATGGAGCCCTGGCCTTCCCGGCCGTGGCATTCGTAGCAGCCATGGTCGTAGAAAATCTGTTTGCCGCGCGTGGCGTTTCCGGCGGGCGTGCCGGAATTCTTTTCGTCCTGCCCCGCGCGGACGTTGCGCGCGCCGGCGATCGCGAAGATCACCAGCGCCGCGAACGCCGGAACAATTGCGTATTTTGTGCCACGAAAAATCTTCATGCCATCTCCATTTGAAATTTCAAATTTCACATTTGAAATCAACACGTCCGAACCGTTACTCCGTTTGAATCGTGAAATTTGAAATCAACAATCCTGAACCTTTTGATCCGCAATTCACGCGCGAGATCCTGACTCCTTAGCGGGGTTGCGTCACCACATCGAGCAGCGCCGGCTCGCCGCGCTTCACCACGGCGATGGCGCGGCGCAACGCCGGTCCGAGATCGTTGGGATTATCAATCGGCCCTTCGGAATAGACGCCGAAACTCTGCGCGAGTTTCGCAAATTCTATGTGCGGGTCCTCGAAGGTCGAGCCGATTTTCGCGTTGTCAATTCCGCGATTATGACGATCCGCCATGCGCTGCACGTGCATCAGCTCTTCGTGATAGGCGCGATTGTTGTGCATCACGCTGAGGATAGGAATCCGGTGATGCGCCGCGGTCCACAGAACTGCGGGTGCGAAAAGAAGATCTCCGTCATCCTGAATGCTGACCGACAGGCGGCCGTATTTCCGGTTGGCGAGCGCCGCGCCGATCGAAGCCGGAGCGTTGTAGCCGACTCCGCCACCGCCCTGTGTGCCGATGTACTGGTATTGCTTGTCAAACGGCCACAGGCGCAGCGGCCACCAGCTGAAGTGGCGAAGGATGGAGACGAGCGACCAGTCTTCGTTTTTGATCTGCTCCCAGATCTCCGAGCACAGGCGGCCCGTGCTGATGGGGCTCGCGTCCCGGGCGTAGGTTGCATCCATGCGCGCCTGCGAGAGCGACTGCTGGTGCGCGGCGGCGAGCTTTTGCCCGCGATCCTGATAGGCGCTCTTGCGGTCCGCGTTCACAAGGCGCTTGGTCTCCTCCAGGAGCGCTGGCAGCGTGGCTTCGACGTCCGCGGCCATGGCCACATCCACTTCCGTGAAGCGGTAGAAATCCTGATAGTTGGATTTGATATAGAGATCGCCGGCGGTGATGCTGATGAGTTTCGCGTCGCTGCGCAGGATGGGCCGCGAGCTGCGGTGCACCTGATCGTGGAAGGAGTTCAGCACGCTCCAGAAATCAGTGGCTTCCAGGCCGATGATCACGTCGGCTTCCGCGACCACCGCGCCGCGCCGCCAGGATTGATTAAGCGGATGCTGCGTCGGGAAATTCATGCGTCCGGCCTGGTCAATCACGGGCGCCTGCAGCGTTTCGGCCAGCTCGACCAGATGTTGAATTCCTTCCTGCGTGCGGGCCGCGCGATCCACGACGATTACCGGATTCTGCGCCTCGACGAGCATTCGCGCCGCTTCGCGGATGGCGCCGGACTCGGCCTGCGGCGGCGCGGCCAGAGTAAGCTTCGGAATGTGCAGCGGGGCGTCCGCGGCGACGGGATTTTCCTGAAGCTCGCTGTCGGCCACGAGCAGCACGGGCCCCATCGGCGGCGTCATGGCGATCTTGTAGGCGCGCACGCCGGACTCGGCAAAATGCTGCAGCGAGATGGGCACGTCGTCCCACTTGGTATAGTCGCGCACCATCGCGGCGGCGTCCTGCACGCTGTGCGGCCATTCGCCGTACGCGGAGTCGCGCGTGGCGGCGTTCAGATTATTTCCGATCACGATGTAGACGGGCACGCGGTCGCAATAGGCGTTGTAGATGGCCATCGAGGCGTGCTGCAAGCCGACCGTCCCGTGCGCGAAGATGCACAGCGGTTTTCCTTCGACCTTGGCATAGCCGTGGGCCATCGCCACCGAGGACTCTTCATGCAGGCATGTCAAAAATTCCGGACTCTTGTTGTTGCCGTAGTTGATCACCGATTCGTGCAGCCCGCGGAAACTCGATCCGGCAACGGCGCAGACGTACTCGATCCCCAACGATTTCAAAACATCCACCATGAAGTCCGAGCCGGAACGATCCAGCGTCAGCACTTCCGATTCGGCCGGTGGATCGGTCTCCACCTCGGGAGGCAAAAGTGGCATGGTGCGAGCCGGCAATTCCGGCGCGGGCTTAGGGCCGGCCGCCGCGGCCAGCGCGCCCGCAGGAGCAGCGATCGCTCCGGCCCCGGCGACGACGCCCTTCAGGAAATCTCGGCGCGGAACCGCGGGTCTCTTTGGTTTCGACATGGTTGTCCCTTACGGGTATGGGCTGTACTTGCAGCCCATGTTTAATAAAGTCTGGGCTGTACTTGCAGCCCATGCTTATGACGTCACGGAAAAATTACGTCTAACTCGCGCGGATTGCAATGGGCATTGCGGGAAGGCTGAATATTCCAGAATTTCGAGATACCCGCCCGCTTTAAAAGTGGTTAGGCCCGCTTTTCTCAAGAAATTGTATGTTTCCCGGGAACGCCAATCTCCGGATTGGCGCGTGGCAAAACGC
>VFSW01002057.1_pt1 | contig 30515 bp, 28 predicted proteins | sample 5358111 | NCBI WGS metagenome assembly VFSW01 (sample SAMN11554181, study PRJNA540505) | mine drainage metagenome | isolation source: sediment from site ElyBrook_90M | place: USA: Ely Copper Mine, Vershire, VT | collected 2017 | reverse complement strand
CCACAGCGCGCGCGGAGCGGCGAGGCCCACGTCCTCGCTCGCCAGGATCACCAGCCGGCGCGCGATGAATCGCGCGCTCTCGCCGCTCTCGAGCAGCGTCACCAGCCAGTACAGCGCCGCGTCGGGATCCGACCCCCGGACCGACTTGATGAAGGCGCTGATCTGGTCGTAGTGGGTGTCACGCGACTGGTGGTAGACGCGTCCGTCGCGAGCGCGAACGACGTGCTCGACCCCGACCTCGCCACCGCCGGCCAGCACGATCGCGGTGTCCAAGGTCGTCAGCACCGCGCGAGCGTCCCCGTCGCCGCCGTCGACCAGCACGTCGAGGGCCGACTCGTCGACGGCGACGCCGCGAAGCGTGGCGCCGCGACCGGCGAGCTCGCGCAGGTCCGGCTCAGCGAGCCGGCGCAGCCGCCACAGCGTCGTACGACTGAGCAGCGCCGCGTTCACCTCGAAGTAGGGGTTCTCCGTCGTCGCCCCGATAAGGACGACCTCACCGGTCTCGGTCGCGGGCAGCAACAGGTCCTGTTGGGCCCGATTAAAACGGTGAACCTCGTCGATGAACAACACGGTGTGCCGACCTCGCTCACCGAGGCGCTGTCGGGCCGCGGCCAGGGCGTCGCGGACGTCGCGCACGCCGCTGGTCACGGCCGAGAGGTTCTCCATCTCGTAGCCGGCGCCCACCGTCACGAGCCGGGCGATCGTGGTCTTGCCCGTGCCGGCCGGCCCCCAGAGCACCATCGAGGTCAGCCGTTGGGCCGCGACCATGGCCCGAAGCGGTCCCGAGGATCCTACGAGGTGATCCTGGCCGACGACGTCGTCGAGCGACGTAGGGCGCAACAACTCCGCCAACGGCGCCGACGTCAGGCGGCGTCGATCGGCGGCGTCATCGAAGAGCGACGTCAGCTGCCCTTCGCGACGGTGCGCACGTGGAGGTCGCGCAGCTGACGAGCGGTGATCTCCTTGGGGGCCCCAGTCATCAGGTCGGCCCCCGACTGGGTCTTGGGGTACGCGATCACCTCTCGGATGTTCTCCTCACCGGCGAAGACCGCCACCAGTCGGTCGATCCCGAAAGCGAAACCCGCGTGGGGTGGCGCACCGTACTTGAAGGCGCCGAGCAGGAAACCGAATCGACTCGCCGCGTCCTGCTCCGAGATGCCGAGGGCCGCGAAGATCCGCGACTGGACGTCGGCGCAGTGGATGCGGACCGACCCGCTGCCGAGCTCCCACCAGTTGAGCACGAGGTCGTAGGCCTGCGACCGGACCCGTAGCGGGTCGGTCTCGATCAAGTCGAGGTCGTCGGCGTGGGGCATCGTGAACGGGTGGTGGGCCGCGAGCAGGTTGCCGTCCTCGTCGACCCCCTCGAACATCGGGAACTCCGTGACCCAGAGGTACCGGTGCGGTCCCTCGCCCACCGGGGGTGCCCCGATGGCGACGCGCAGCGCCCCCAGCACGTGGCAGGCCACGTCGTGCTCGTCGGCTACCACGAGCACCAGGTCTCCGACCGCGGCGCCGGCGCCGGCGCCGATGGCCGCCGTCTCCTCGTCACTGAGGAAACGGCTCAAGGGCGAATCGAGTCCCCCATCGGTCACCCGGAACCACGCGAGGCCCTTGGCACCCAGCGTCTTCGCCTGCTCGGTCAACTGATCGAGGCGACTACGGGTGAACGCCGCTCCCCCTTCGACCTTGATGGCCTTCACCGTCGGAGCGCCGAAGGCCTTCACCGACGTCGTAGCAAAGGCGGCCGACAGGTCTTGCAGGGTCATCGCGAAGCGCAGGTCGGGCTTGTCCGTACCGTAGCGCTCCAGCGCCTCGACCCAGGTCATCGACTCGATAGGACCGGGTCGGACCCCCGTCGCCTCCTCGGCCGCATCGAGCACGGCCCGCGAGATGAACGCCATGACGTCCTCTTGGGTGACGAAGCTCGCTTCGATATCGAGCTGCGTGAACTCGAACTGCCGGTCGGCGCGCAGGTCCTCGTCGCGCAGACACCGCGCGATCTGGTAGTAGCGGTCGAAGCCACCTACCATGAGCAGCTGCTTGGCGATCTGCGGACTCTGGGGTAATACGTAGAACTCGCCGGGGTGCAGCCGTGACGGCACCACGAACTCTCGCGCACCCTCAGGCGTCGGCGCCCACAAGAGGGGTGTCTCCACCTCGCAGAACCCTTGCGCGTCCATCGCCGCGCGCAGGGCCCGGTTGACGCGGGCGCGCAGGCGAAGGTTCCGCTGCATGGCCTCGCGGCGCAGGTCGAGGAAGCGGAAGCGCAGACGGACCTGCTCGTCGATGTCCGCCCGCTCGTCGAGCTGGAACGGCGGGGGCTCGGCCGACGCGAGGACCTCGACGTCGCACCCGGTGAGCTCGATCGAACCGGTCGCGAGGCGCTCATTGACGGTGCCCTCGGGCCGGTGGGTGACCGTCCCGGTCACCCGTACGACGTACTCGCTGCGCACGTCCACCGTGCCCTCCACGACCGCCTGGACCACCCCGGAGCGGTCCCGCACGTCGACGAAGGCCAGGTGCTCGCCGTGCTCGCGGCGCTTGGCGACCCAGCCGCAGATCGTGACCCGGCGCCCGACCATCGTCGCGTCGATCGACGCGCACAACAGGTCTCGCAGGCTCGTCGCTTCGTTCTCGGTCGAGGTCATCATCGCTTCTTCGTCAGTAGTTCACGCACGATGGCAACGACGTCACTCTGGTCGATCGTCCGCTGGGTCTGGTCGAAGTCACCACTGCGTAGGTCCCTAATCGTAACCTGGCCGGCGGCGTGCTCCGCCGGCCCGACGAGCAGGGCCAGGCGCGCACCCGCCCGGTCGGCCGCCTTCATCTGCGCCTTCATCGACCGGCCGTCGTAGGCTCGCTGCACCGCGATCGCCGATCGGCGCAAACGGTCGGCGAGCACCGTCGCGACCCCAGCACCGGTGGTGTCGACCACGAACACGTCCGGGTTGCGTTCCAGGAGCGTTTCGGTCACGCCCTCGGCCACGCGCACCATGAGCAGCCGCTCGATGCCGCTGCCGAAGCCGATGCCACTCGTCGGCGGCCCGCCGAGCTGCTCGGCCAGCCGGTCGTAGCGGCCGCCGCCCCCGACCGCGTTCTGAGCGCTATCGAGCGCGTCGGCGACGAACTCGAAGGTCGTTCGCGTGTAGTAGTCGAAGCCTCGTACCAGTCGGGGCGCGAGCGTCGACTCGATGCCGATGCTCGTCAGCCCTTCGACGACATGGGCGAAGTGATCGCGACAGTCGTCGCAGAGGTGATCGGGCAGCATCGGACCCCGCTCGGTCACCGCCACGCACTCGGGTCGCTTGCAGTCCAGCACCCGCAGAGGATTGGTCGCCCACGACCTTCGGTGCTCGTCGCAGAGCCGCGAGACGTTGGCGTCGAGGTGGGTCGCCAGCAGCTCCACGTAGCGCCCCCGGCACTCTTCGTGACCCATCGAGTTGAGGAGCAACCGGATCCGACGGAGCCCTACCGCCTCGAAGAACCGCCACGCCAACGAGATCACCTCGACGTCGATCGCCGGGTCGTCGCTGCCCAGCACCTCGACGCCCAGCTGGTGGTGCTGGCGGTACCGACCAGCTTGGGGCCGCTCGTAGCGAAAGGCCGGCGTCACGTACCACGCCTTCCACGGCGTCGGGGGCTGATGCTGGACGAACGCCCGGACCACCGACGCGGTTCCCTCGGGCCGCAACGCCCACGTCCGCTGGCCCCGATCCGTGAACACGTACATCTCCTTCGAGGCGACCTCGCTCGTCTCGCCGATCCCACGGTTGAAGACGCCGACGTCTTCGAACATGGGCGTGATGACCAGGCCGAAACCGTACTGGTAGGCGAGCGTCGCGAAGGTCGCGACCAGTCCCTCCCAGCCAGCTGAATCGGGGGCCAGGACGTCGTGGGTGCCGACGGGTGCTTGGAACGGAGCCGGTGAATCGCTCATGAACCCTTGTTCTGTCCGGGCAGCTGTCGAAAGGCGTCGAACACGCCCTCGACGGCCTTCAGCGCGCTGAGCAGGCTCGACAGATGGGTGGGGTCCGCCAACTCGACGTCGAAGACCATTCGAACGATCCGTGCGCCCGAGGTCGTCGAGCTGCTCGAGATGATGTTCAGGTGGTACTCGGCGACCACCTTCGAGACGTCCAGGAGCAGCCTCGAGCGATCGAAGGCCAGCACCTCGAGCACCGCTCGTTACTGGCCCCCCACCGAGCCGTCCCATTCGACGTCGATGATCCGTTCGCCCAACCGGTTCGCGAGGGCCACCGCGTTCGAACAGTCGTCGCGGTGCACCGAGACCCCTCGACCCTGCGTGATGAAGCCCATGATCGGGTCGCCCGGAACCGGCGAGCAGCATCGCGCCAGGTGGATCATGACATCGTCGAGGCCCTCGACGTACACCCCGGCGTTACGGCGGTTCGAGCGATTGGTCCGCGGCATCTTGGTCACCGTGGTCGGCAGCTGTTCCGCCTCGCCCCCGTGCAGTTCGCGCTCCAGGCGTTGAACGGCGGAGAGCGCAGAGACCTGACCGCTGTCGATGGCCATGAAGAGCGCGTCGAGGTCGTCGAGGTTCAACGACGCGATGACCGCGTCGAGCGCGCTCGACCCGAGCGACGTCGCGATGGGCAGGCCCTCGCGGCGCAGGGCCTTGACCATCTCCTCGCGCCCTGCCTCGATAGCGTCGTCGCGCCGCTCGCGTTGGAACAACTGGCGGATCTTGGACTTGGCTCGAGACGACCGGGCGATCTTGAGCCAGTCCCTGGACGGCCCCGCCGACTCGTGCCGACTGGTCACGATCTCCACCACGTCGGCCGAGTGCAGCGTCGTATCGAGCGGTACCAGCCTCCCGTTGACCTTCGCCCCGACACAGTGGTGACCGACCTCGGTGTGCACGGCGTAGGCGAAGTCGATCGGTGTGGCCCCCTCGACGAGCGCGATGACCCGGCCCTTCGGGGTGAAGACGTAGACCTCGTCGTTGCCCAGGTCGAGCTTCAGCGCCTCGAGGAAGGCGATCGGGTCGTCCTCCTCCTGCTCGACGTCGGCCAGACGCTGCATCCAGGCGATCTCCTTGGTCGAGGCCCCCTCCTTGTAGCCCCAGTGCGCGGCGATGCCGAACTCGGCGCGGCGGTGCATCTCTTGGGTGCGGACCTGGACCTCGACTGACTTGCCCCGCGGCCCGATCACCGTGGTGTGCAGGGACTGGTAGAGGTTGAACTTGGGGGAGTTGATGTAGTCCTTGAAACGGCCCTGGACCGGCGACCACAGTGCGTGGATGGCCCCCAGCACGGCCCAGCAGTCACGTTCGCTCTCGACGATCACCCTCAGGCCCACCAGGTCGAAGATCTCGTCGAACTCCTTGCCACCGACGACCATCTTCTCGTAGATGCTCCATAGGTGCTTGGGGCGTCCCCGCACCTCGGCGCGGATTCCGAACCCGTCCAACTTAGCCATGAGCGTGTCCATCACCTCGTGGAGGTAGGCCTCCCGTTCGGGCTGGCGCGCCGCCACCATCTGCTCGATCTCGGCGTACCGCTTCGGGTGCAGTGTCGCGAAGCTGAGATCCTCGAGCTGCCACTTGACCTGTTGGACGCCGAGCCGGTGCGCCAGGGGCGCGTAGACGTCCAGGGTCTCCTGGGCGATGGCCCGTTGGCGGTGCATCGGCATCACCGAGATCGTTCGCATGTTGTGCAACCGGTCCGCGAGTTTGATGATGAGGACCCGCCAGTCTCGCGCCATCGCGATGAACATCTTTCGGATCGTCGCCGCCTGCTGGGCCTCCTTGGAGTCGAACTCCAGCCGGTCCAGTTTGGTAACGCCATCGACGACCGCGGCCACCTGTTCGCCGAACTCCGTGACCAACCAGCCGGTGGTGACGCCAGTGTCTTCGACCGCGTCGTGCAACAACGCCGCCGCGATCGTCGGCGCGTCCAGCCCCAAGTCCGCCACGATGTCGGCCACGGCGATCGGGTGGGTGACGTAGGGCTCACCGGTGCGGCGAAGCTGACCCTCGTGGGCCGTTATGGCCGCCAAGCCGGCGCGCCGTATGATCGCGACGTCACCGTCGTCGTGGTGTTCACGGTACCGCGCGACGAGCCGCTCCACCGACCCGACCAAGGCGGTGTCGTTCGTCGTGCGCGACGTGAGGCTGACCATGGGGTCAGCCTACCGGTCGACTAGCGCCGTTTCTGCTTGCGCGCGCGAGCTTGGACGCCCGTCGTCCTGCCCGTGGCACCCTGGCGCACCGGACGCGACGCGCCCTCGTTGGTCAGTAGCGCCGCGGTCGCCGGACTCAACGTGGCCCGCTCAGCCCGTGACGCCACCCGCGCGGCCAGGTCGACGTAGCGCGGCTCGCGCTCCTTGAGAATCGCCAACAGCGGACTCGCGATGAAGATCGACGAGTACGCCCCACTGATCAGGCCCACCACCAGCGCGAGACCGTAGTTCTGCAGCGTCGTGGCCCCGAGGATGTAGGCCCCGACGATCAGCACCGACAGCACGGGCAAGATAGCGACCAGCGACGTGTTGATCGACCGCGCGAGCGTCTGGTTCATCGACAGGTTGACCATGTCACTGTAGGACAGCTCTCCGCCCTTCAGCACCGTTCCGGTGTTGTCGCGAACTCGGTCGAAGACCACGACGGTGTCGTACAGCGAGTACCCGAGGATCGTCAGCACCGCGATCACCGTGTCCGGGGTTATCTGGAAACCGAAGAGCGAGTACACCCCGACGGTGACCAAGAGGTCGTGGATCATCGCGACGAACGCCGCCAACGCCATCTTCGGCTCGAACCGCACGCTGATGTAGACGACCACGGCGATGAAGAACACCAACAGGGCTTCGAGCGCCCTCCTCGTGATCTGACCGCCCCAGGTCGGACCGACGTTGCTCGTCGACACCTGGTTGGGCGACACGCCGGCCAGCTTCGCCATCGCGTTGATCACGTCCGTCGTCACCGTGTTCTGCTGGGTGCTCGACAGGGCGTTGATGTCGGCGGAGACCTGATAGGTGTCCGATCCCAACTTCTCGACCACCGGCTGGGTGATCCCCGCCCGCTGCACCGCCGACGTGACCGCTGAGATCGAGGTGTGCGGCGCGAGGACCTCCCACGAACTGCCGCCCTTGAAGTCGATGCCCAGGTTGAAGCCGCGAATCGACAGCGACCCGACACCGAGCACGATGATGAGCGCCGAGGCGCTGAACCACACCTTGCGCCGGCCGACGAAATCGAACGTCGTGAGCCCCCGGTAGACCCGGGCTAGGCTACCGGGCGCCTTGGCGGCCGCCGGGAGGGTCGCGCTACTCATGAGCGCCCACCGCCGCGAGGCCGGCCGCCATCGACAGCGCACTGGCCTGGTCGGTGCTGCGCCGACCGAGCAGGATCACCAGCGGACGGGTGAAGTACCAGGTGATCGCGACGTCGAGCAGGGTCGAGAGACCGAGGAAGAAGGCGAATCCGCGAACGTCACCCACGGCGATCAGGTACAGCAGTATCGCGGCGAGCAGACTCACCGTGTCGGCGGCCAACACGGTTCGCCAGGCGGAACGGAACCCCCGGTCCACGGACGTGCGGATCGACCGCCCAGCTCTCGCCTCGTCTTTCAGCCGTTCGAAGTACACGATGTAACTGTCCACAGTGATACCGATGGACACGATTAGTCCCGTGACCCCGGCGAGCGAGAAGCTCGGCGCGAAGGCGGTATGTCCGAGGGCCGAGATGATCGCCCACAGCAGCGCCGCCGTCACACCCAGGCCGAGCACGATGACCAGACCCAACAGCCGGTAGTAGATGATCGTGTAGAGCAACACCAACGCGAGTCCGACCAGTCCGGCACCCAAACCGGCGACGAGCGCGCTGTGGCCGAGGGTCGGCGACACCGTCTGGGTCGTCAAGGCGACGAGACGCACCGGCAGTGCGCCGAACTGCATCGCGAGCGCCAGGTTCTTCGCCGAGGACTCCGTGAACGAGCCCGAGATCTGGCCCTGCCCGTTGAACGAGGAGAACGTCGCCTGGTCGGGTTGGATGAGTGGCGCCGACTGGACGACGCCGTCGAGCTCGATCGCGAGCATGGCGTGGAAGTTGGCCTGGGCGACCTTGTCCCATTCGGGGCTACCGCTGCCCGTCAGCGAGTAGTTGACGACCCAGGCGCCGAGTTGGTTCTGTTGGGCGATCGCGGTCTTCACGGCCTGGCCGGTCAGCTGCGCCGGACCGAGCACGTAGCGCACGCTGCTGCCCAGGGTCGGCAGCAGCACCGTCGCGTTCTTGTTGTCGTTCTGGGGCGAGGTCGACGCGATGTTCGCGTACTGCGGGTCCAGACCGATGTTGTTGGTCGGTAGTCCGGTGCTCGTGTTCACCGCGAGGTTCGCCGCGGTCATCAGATAGTTCGTGCCGCAGCTGGGGATCGACGCCACCGGCTTGGCCTTCTTCGACGGTGCGGCCGTCTCACAGAGCACCGGACGGAACAACAGCTGTGCGGTCTGACCGACCGTCTTGAGCACGGTACGCGCATCGGAGACCCCCGGTACGCTGACGACCACGTCCTTGCCCTGCAGGTTCACCTGGGCTCCCGAGACGCCCAGACCGTTCACCCGGTTGTTGAGGATGTTGACGACCTCTTGCATGTTCGCCGTCGAGGTCGCCGTCGCGGGCTTGTACACGACCGAGAGGCCCCCGGCGAGGTCGAGCCCGAGTTTGGGTCCCCAGCCGAACGACAGCGTGGTGATCAACGCGCCAATCGAGATGACGATCGTCAACAACAGGCTGACGACGAGTGATCGACGTGAACCGACGGTACCCGCCATTACTTCTCGTCGCCTTCGGCCGTCGGCTCGTCGCTGGTCGTCGGCACGGGATCGAAGCGACGCGCGATGGCCGAGGGAACGAACTCAAGTTCCACGCCACTCGCGCTGCGCAGCGTGATGAGATCGCTGTCGGTGCGCACGACGGTGCCGACGAAGCCGCCGATGGTCTGGGCGCGCTGGCCGACCTCGACCTTCTTCGCCTCGTTCCGGGCCGCCTTTTGCTTGCGGTTGCGCGGACGGAGGTAGAAGAAGTAGAGCGCACCGAAGACCACCAGATAGATGATGAGAATCGACGAACTACCGCTCGACGTGGCAAACATGTAGGTTCCCTCCGGCACTAGACCCCTGAAACCCTAGTCCACCGCGGGCCGTTCCCTAGGCCAATCCGCCTCCCGGCGCGCGTAGACCCAGATGCGCGTAGGCGAGTTCGGTGGCGACTCGCCCGCGCGGCGTGCGGATCAGAAGTCCCGCGCGCAGTAGGTAGGGCTCGTAGGCGTCCTCGATGGTCGAGGTCTCCTCCCCGGTGGCGTGGCTCAGCGTCACCAGGCCCACCGGCTGACCGCTGAACTGACGGCAGAGCAGGCCGAGGATCCGCCGGTCGACCTTGTCGAGGCCTAGTTCGTCGACGCCGAACAGGTCGAGCGCCTCGACGGCGACCGCGCCGCTCACCATCGCGACGCCACTGACCGCCGCGAAGTCCCGGACCCGACGCAGGAGGCGGTTCGCGATGCGCGGCGTCCCCCGGCTCCGACTCGCGATGTGGTGCGCCGCGTCGGGCCCCAGCGCGATCCCGAGCAGCGACGCCGACCGCTCGACGATCGTCTCGAGCTCACCCACCTCGTACAGGTCCAGTTGGCCCACGAACCCGAACCGGTCGCGCAGCGGCGCGGCGACCAGTCCCGTCCGTGTCGTCGCTCCGATAAGAGTGAAGCTCGCCAGGTCCAGCCGGATCGACCGCGCCGACGGGCCCCGTCCGATCAGCACGTCGAGGCGCCGGTCCTCCATCGCCGGGTAGAGCACCTCCTCGACTGAGCGGTTGAGCCGGTGGATCTCGTCGATGAAGAGCACGTCGCCGTCCTGCAGGTCGGTCAAGAGCGCCGCCAGGTCCCCCGGTCGCGTCATCACCGGTCCCGACGTGATCCGCAACCCGGCCCCCATCTCGTTGGCGACGATGGTGGCCAGTGACGTCTTGCCCAAGCCCGGAGGACCGGCGAACAACAGGTGGTCCACGACCTGTCCGCGCGTCCGGGCCGAGCCCAGCACGATGCCGAGGTGTTCCACGAGGTCTCGTTGGCCGACAAAGTCACCCAACCTGGTGGGACGGAGTGAGACCTCGCTACGCCGCTCCGGGTCCGGCGCTTCGGCGTCCACCGGTCGTGGCCCGTCAAGGTCGATCTCGCGCCGACTCACGTGCCCCCCAGGTGACGCAACGCCACCCGTAGCGCCTCGCCATCGTCGGAGGGCAGCTCGACATCGGCGAGGGTCCGTATCTCACCGGCGTCGTAGCCCAGCCGACGAAGGGCCTCCTCGATCACGCTGGGCACCGCCGGCGCGCCGGCGCCGGAGCGATCGTCGAGGTCGATCTTGCCGTGCAGCTCGAGCACGATGCGACTGGCCGTCTTGGCGCCGATGCCCGGGACCATGGCCACGCGGTGGTGATCACCGGTCTCGATCGCCGCCGCGAGTTCCGCCATCGTCATGGTCCGTAGCGCCGTCAGCGCCGTAGCCGGACCGACCCCCGGGGTGGCGAGCAGCATCGTGAAGAAGGAACGCTCGTCGAACGAGGCGAACCCGTAGAGAACGATGGCGTCACTGCGCACCGCCGTGTAGATGGCGAGTTCCACTACGTCGTTCAGCTTGGGCGGGTCGCTCGACGCGACGTGCACCTCGTAGCCCACGCCACCGACGTCCACCACCACGGCGCCGTTGGGTAGGCGAGCGTGGACGCGGCCGCGCAACGAACCAATCACGACGCGACGCCGCTCTGACGCAGCTCAGTGCGCCCAGTGGTGAAAAAGGTGATTGCCAGCGCGAGCGCGTCCGCGGCGTCGGCTGGTCGTGGAACGTCGCGCAGCCCGCAGAGCCGTGCGACCATTCCCTGCACCTGCTGCTTGTCCGCGGCGCCGTAGCCGGTCACCGCGAGTTTCACCTGCTGGGCGGTGAACTGGCGGACCTCCAGACCGCGCGCGCCGGCTAAGGCGACCGCGACGCCACTGGCCTGGGCGACCGAGATCGCAGTGCGCGCGTTCCGCTGATAGAAGACTCGCTCCACGACGACGGCGTCGGCCCGGACGTCCTCGTAGAGGGCCGATAACTCGACCAACAACTGACTGAGCCGCCGTTCCACTGGATCGGCCGGATCGGTCTCCACCACGCCCGCCCGCACCGCTCGGAAGCGCTCGGCACCGCTCATGGACCCCTCCACGACGCCGAAGCCGCACCTCGTCAGTCCGGGATCGATGCCGAGTACGAACACGTGTTCGATTCTAACCGGCACCCGGGGGGCGCCGGTGGGATTCCCTAGTCCTCGAACGCGACCATGATCGAGTCGGGGATGTCGAAGTTCGCGTAGACGTTCTGGACGTCATCGTGGTCGTCGATGGCGTCCACCAGACGCAGGATCTTCTTCGCGTCGGACTCGTCGGCAACCTCGACCACCGTTTGGGGCACGAGGGTGAGCTCGGCACTCGTCACCGTCAGCCCGAAACCCTCCAGGGCGTCGCGTACCCGGGCGACGTCCTGCGGTTCGGTGGTCACGGTGACCTCGTCGCCCGCGATCGTGAAGTTCTCACCGCCCGCTTCCAAGACCCACTCCAACATCTGGTCCTCGTCGACCGGCCCCTTCACCTCGATGACGCCCTTTCGGTCGAACTGCCAGGACACGGCGCCGGGTTCGGCGATAGAGCCGCCGTTCTTCGAGAAGAGATGCTTCACCTCGGCGCTGGTGCGGTTCCGGTTGTCCGTGAGGGTCTCGACAATCACCGCAATGCCGCCCGGTGCGTAGCCCTCGTACGTCACCGCCTCGTAGCGGGCACCCTCCAACTCGCCCGTTCCCCGCTTGATCGCCCGTTCGATCGTGTCGATCGGCACCGACGCCTCGCGGGCCTTCTGGAACCTCGCGCGCAGACTGGCGTTCGCGGCGGGGTCGCCGCCACCCTCGCGCGCGGCGACTTCGACCTGACGGATCAACTTCGCGAACACCTTGGCGCGGGCGCTGTCCTTGGCACCCTTGCGGTGCTTCGTCGTCGCCCACTTCGAATGGCCGGACATGGTTCCTCCTGCCCCGTTGGGCGTTGCAATGCTACCGGAACTAGATCGACGCCACGAACAGTTCGTGGATCCGACGGTCGTCGGTCAACTCGGGGTGGAACGAGCAACCCCACGCCGCACCCTGACGCACCAGCACGGGTGACGGACCAGCGCCGTGGTCGTGACGAGCGAGTACCGTGACCGACGACGACCAAGACTCGATCTTCGGCGCCCGAATGAAGACCCCGGGCACCGTACCGACCCCGTCGACGTCAACGGTGGTTTCGAAGCTCGCGATCTGGCGACCGAAGCCGTTGCGGCGGACGTCCACCTCAATGGTGCCGAAGCTCCACTGATCGGCCCGTCCGTCGAGAATCGACCGGCTCAGCACGATCAGGCCCGCGCACGTCCCGAGCACCGGCATGCCGGCCCGTAGTCGTTCGGCGAGGACCGGTCGAACCCCCGAGGTGTCCAAGAGCCGCGCGATGGTGGTCGACTCCCCGCCCGGTATGACCAAGCCGTCGATGGCCTCAAGGTCGCTCGGCGTACGCACGGCCTTCGTCGTCACCCCGATCGACGACAGTGCGGCCACGTGCTCGCGCACGTCTCCCTGCAACGACAGGACGCCGACGCGCGTCCCTACCACCCGCGCTCGGCCAACCGTAGTTCGAGCGTCGACGTCTCGGCACCGCGCATCGCCGCGCCCAGTCCGGTCGAGACCTTGGCCACGACCGAGGCGTCGAGGTAGTGGGTCGTCGCCTCGACGATCGCCCGCGCCATCAGTTGAGGATCCTCGCTCTTGAAGATGCCCGAACCCACGAAGACGGCCTCGGCGCCCAGCTGCATCACCAGCGACGCGTCGGCCGGAGTCGAGATCCCGCCGGCGCAGAACATCGGGACCGGCAACCGGCCCGTCTGGGCCACCTCCAGGACGAGCGGCAACGGTGCCTCCAGGTCCTTGGCCAGGCGATAGAGCTCCGCGGCGTCGGCCGACGCGAGCCGACGCATCTGGGCGTTGATCGTGCGCAGGTGTCGCACGGCCTCCACGACGTTCCCGGTTCCGGCCTCTCCCTTGGAACGAATCAGGCACGCCCCCTCCCCGATGCGTCGCAGGGCCTCACCGAGATTGGTGGCGCCACAGACGAAGGGCACCGTGAAGCCCCACTTGTCGATGTGGTAGTCCTCATCGGCGGGGGTCAGCACCTCGGACTCGTCGATGTAGTCGACGTCGAGCGCCTGGAGCACCTGGGCCTCCGCAAAGTGCCCGATGCGGGCCTTCGCCATGACCGGTATGGTCACGGTCGCCTGGATCTCCTGGATCATCTGCGGATCGCTCATGCGCGCCACGCCGCCGTCGCGCCGGATATCCGACGGAACCCGCTCGAGGGCCATCACCGCGACGGCCCCGGCGTCTTCGGCGATCTTGGCCTGCTCGGGGTTGACGACGTCCATGATCACGCCGCCGCGCAACATGTCAGCCAATCCGCGCTTGACGCGGGCCGAGCCAACGACGGAACTGTCTGGGGAAGATGTCATGCGCCCAGTCTACCGGTCAGTTTCACCACTCTTCGAGGGCGAGCGCGCGAAGACGCGGATCGTCCAGGTCGCCCAGATCGCTCGCTTCTCCATCGGCGAACGGGTTGAACCACGACCACCGAGTCACCGCGAAGTCCGACGTCGCGAAGTACGAAGTGGGGAGGGCTCCCTGATCAGCGCAGCGGCGCAGCGCGGCGGCGAGCCCCAGTGGGTAGCGAATCGCGGCCGCGGCCACCTCGTCAGCCCGATAGCACTGACCCACCCCGGCCAAGGTACGACGGGTCGCGTCGTCCATCGGCACGGCCGCGGCCACGCACTGGCGCTCGACGAGGCCGAGGCGCTGGCGCGCCAGACAGTGCGCCACGACGCCCTCCAGCTCGATCAACTCGAAATCCGTCAGGACCGCGCTCGTGACGTAGAGGACCAACCCGCCGTCGCGACGCATCAACGCCGCGTTGTACCCCGGGTCGTCGACGATCACCGCTTGGACCCCGACGACTCCGAATGTGGCGCCCAGCCGGTCCACGACCGTCAGCGCTTGGCGACGGTCGTGCGCGTCGCCCCCTTCGTGCATCCTCTCACGCAAACCGGTCCCGACACCGGCGCCCTGGCGCTCGAACCGGCCGAACGAGCGGTACGAGTCCCACGCGTAGAGACCGGCCACGGCGGCGCCGACGATCGGCAGCCACCAGTCGACGACAACGGCGGCGATCAGGGCCACCACCACCACGCCGACGACAATCATCGAGGGGGCGCGACGGCGCCACGCGAACCGCCGGACGGCGTCGCGATTGGCCTCGCGCTCGGCCGCCGATGGCACGTAGGGACTCTGCCAGTTCGGGTCCAACACGGGTTCGACGTGCCGGGGACCACCAGATCGAGACGACGGGCGACGACTTCGGGACTTCTGTTTCGTGGCCATTGGTCCAGGCTATCGTGCGCGCTCGAAGCGGTGGCGGGCCGTCTCATAGCGCAGCTCGTACTCGTCCACCAGCCGACGCACCGACCATCGCGACGCGTACTGGCGGGCGGCGGCGACGTCAGACGGCGAGGTGTTAAGGGCCGCTGCGATGCCGCGCTCGAGGGCGTCGGCATCCCCCGGCTTCACCAAGACGGCGTGGCCCCCGGCGGCGTCGCGATAGCCGGCGATGTCACTCGCCACCAGTGGTACCTCGCTCGCCATCGCTTCGAGGAGCACCAACCCGAAGCTCTCACCCCGCAGCGAAGGCGCGACGATCACCGAGGACCGCCGGATCCAGGCCCGCTTCGACTCATCGTCGAGCGCCCCGAGGAACTCGACCCCGTCCTCGTCGCCGGCGAGCGCTCGCAACCGATCCCGTTGCGGACCGTCGCCGATGACGACCAAACGCCACCGCTGACCCTCACGGTCGTTGTGACGACGCACTGCCTCGATCGCGACGGCGACGCCCTTGCGCTCCTCCAGCCGGCCGACCACCAGAAGCGTCACGTCTTGTGGGACCGCGCGCGCCGCCGCGGTGAAACGCTCGAGTTCAAACCCGTTGAAGAGGACCTCGGGCGAGCGCCCGCACGCACCCCCCATCGTCGCGGCAGCCGCTTCGCTCACCGCAACGGCTACGTCGAGCTTGCTCGCCAAGCGTCGCAGCAGCGGTCCCGTCAAGCGCGTCGCCGGACCATCGCCGCTTCGGTGGAACGTTCCCACGCTCGGGCTGCGGTGGGCCCAGAGGGCCGACCAGCCCAAGAGCGGGGCGAAGGGCTCGTGAAAGTGGACGACGTCGGGCGCCACTCGACGTATCAGATCGGCGGTCCGGCGGCTCGCCATCGGTGACAGCGTGAGCGGCGCCCGCGACCCGTTGGCCGGCAACGACGCGAGGCGCCCGAACCGGTGCAGCGCGGACGGTGTGTCGTAGCTGGCGCGATCCGCCGAATCCGGCGCGACGACGTCGACCTTCCAGTCGCGCCGTGCGAGCTCACGGCTCATGGCCAACACCTGCTCCTGCACGCCGCCGAACACCGAGAGGGCGTACGGTGACACGAGCACCACGCGACGGCTCACGAACCCTCGAAGCGTGGTTGCAGGATGTGCCACTGTTCGGGCGCCCGGCTGATCAGCCCCTCCAGCTCGACGGCGATGGCCTGGGTGACGCGGACCACGTCGTCGCGCAGTCTGCCCAAGCGCTCGGCGGCGAGCGGCGGCGTCACGACCGCGAAATGGTCCCGACCCGGTCCGGTGTAACACGCGGCAGCGACGAGCGTTGCGCCGGTTCGCAGTGCGAGCGTCGCGGGTCCGGCCGGCAACCTGACCCGCTCTCCGAAGAACGTGACCGGGACTCCGTTGCCCACGATGTCGCGGTCGCACAGTAGGCCAACCACCCCACCGCCGCGCAGCGTCTCGAGCAGCACGGTCCCCGCGTGGCTATCTAGCCGCTCGATCCGTATCCCGAAGCTCTGGCGCTTGCGACGAAACCACTCGAAGAGCTCCGCTGGCTCGAGGTCCTCGGCGACGGCCGTCATCGGCATGCCGATCCGGGCCAGGTACGCACCACCCCACTCCCAACTGCCGACGTGCGGGAGGGCTACCACGACGCCCCGTCCGGCGGCGTGCGCCGCCTTCAGGTGCGCCAGTCCGTCGGCGATCACGAATCGGTCGGTGATCGCTGACGGGCGCATCGCCGGCAGTTTCGCGCCTTCGGCCCAGTACTGCCCGTAGCTCGCCATCGCCCGGTCGACGAAGCGCTCCACCAGCGCCACCTCGCCCGACGATGACCCGCCGAGCGCGTGACGAACGTTCACCCGCAGCTCACGGCGGGTGCCCTCGCGGCGGCCCATCACCACCGCCACGCGCCGAGCCACGCCCACGTCAACGCGCTCGGGCAGCCGTTCCAGGAGAGCCCCGAGTGATCGGAAGAGGGCCACGCGGGCCCCGGCCGACACGATCAGTGACGCGGGGCCCTGGTCAGTCCCCGGCGGACACGACCGGCGTTGCGGTGGGTGCGCGCTATCGGACGGTGAAGGGGTTCGGGCCGCGCCGCGACCTGCCAGACCCGCCAGAACCGACCAGCGGCGGTCATCGCCGTCAGGACCAACATGAGCCACAGCACGGGGATGAAGATCTGCGTATTCAGCAAGCCCACCCCCAGCAGGATCATGCGCTCGGCCCGCTCCATGAGTCCGCCCTTGGCCGACAGCCCGAGGCTCTCCGCTTTGGACCGTTGATACGAGATGAGGAACGTCGTCGTGGCGATGGCGAAGGGCAGCAGCACCAGCTCACCGTGGTGCCGCGCGGTCAGGTAGTACGCCACACCCCCGAGCAGCACGGCGTCGGATACACGGTCGATCACCGAGTCGAAGAAGCTCCCACGCTGGCTCGCCCGGTGCGACGCTTTGGCGACCGCACCGTCCAACATGTCGTGGAAGCCCGTCGCCGTGAGCAGTACGACGGCGAGCAGGTGGTAACCGACGCCGATCGCCCACGCGGTGATCGTCGCGAACACCAGACCCGAACCCGTCAAGACATCGGCCGAGACGCCGGCGCGAACCAGCCACCGGCCCACGGGCGCCGTGGTGGCGTCTACCGACTTACGGAAATTGCCATCGAACATTGATCCCCCGGATCGTTCCCGCAATTCTATCGGCGACGGGGCTCACGCCTCAGTTTCCATCTCCGGACGGACCTTGTTCCAGGTGGAGGCTAGGGATTCGGGCAGGACACGGACCTCGCCGATCGTCGTCATGAAGTTCGTATCGCCGTTCCAGCGCGGTAGCAGGTGGGCGTGGAGGTGCTTGGGCAGCCCCGCGCCCGCGGCCACGCCGAGGTTCATGCCGACGTTCATGCCTTCGGCGTTGTAGGCGTGTTCGAGCGCTCTCGCCGTTCGACGAATCGCCAGGCTGAAGTCGAGGAACTCCTCATCGCTGAGCTCGAGCAGCCCACCGACGTGGCGAAACGGCAGCACCAGGAGATGACCCGATCCGTAGGGGAACGCGTTGAGCACGACGTAGGTGTGACTCCCGCGCCAGAGCACCCCCGTGGACGGATCGACGGGCTGCGCCGCCAGCGCGCAGAAGACGCACGCGACCTCGTCGCCAGCGTTGGCCACGATGTCGTCTCCACTGACGTACTGCTCACGCCACGCCGCCGAGAACCGTTCGAGGGGCACTTACTCGTCCTCGGGGGCGCCGTGGGCACGGATCTCGGCCACTAGGGCCTCGGCGAAATCGGTGAGCCTCACCGCTCGATCGGGATCGTTGGAGCCCCGTGCGTTGACGCCCACGGTACGCGCGTGCACGTCCTCGTCGCCCACCACCACCACGTAGGGGACCTTCTCCAGCTTCGCCCGACGGATGCGCGCGCCCAAGGGCTCCGTCGCCGCCTCGACCACCGCACGAATGCCCACGGTGCGCAGTTCGTCCGCGACCACGCGCGCGTACTCGTCGTGGACGTCGCGCACGCCCAGGACGCGAACCTGCTCGGGCGCGAGCCACGTGGGCAGGTTCCCGGCGTAGTGCTCGAGCAACACGCCGAAGAAGCGCTCGATCGAACCGAACAGCGCTCGGTGCAACATGATCGGACGATGACGCTGGTTGTCGGCCCCCACGTACTCCAGGTCGAAGCGCTCGGGATGGTTGAAGTCGCACTGGATCGTGCTCAACTGCCAGGTTCGTCCGATGGCGTCGCGCACGTCGATGTCGATCTTGGGGCCGTAGAAGGCGGCGTCGCCCTTCTTGATCTGGAATGGCAAGCCGAACCTCTCGAGCGCTCGACGAAGCGCGTCCGTGCTCTTCTCCCAGATCTCGTCGGACCCGACGTACTTCTTCGGGTCCTTCGTCGACAGATTGGCGGTGAAGTCGGTGAAGCCGAAGGCGCGCAACACGCTCATCACGAAGTCGAGCAGCGACACGATCTCGTCTTGAAGTTGGTCCTCGGTGCAGTAGATGTGGCTGTCGTCCTGTGTGAAGCCCCGGATTCGCATCAGACCGTGCAGGGTTCCCGCCCGTTCGTAGCGGTAGACCGTTCCCAGTTCGAACAGGCGCAGCGGTAACTCGCGATAGCTGCGCGCCCGGCTCTTGAAGATCAGGCAGTGCATCGGGCAGTTCATCGGCTTCATGTAGTACGTGCCGTTGTCGAGTTCCATCGGCGGATACATGCCGTCCTTGTAGAAGCTGAGGTGCCCGGAGGTCTCGAAGAGGCGCTTGTTGGTCAGGTGCGGCGTCACGACGAATTGGTAACCGCCGCCGAGGTGACGGGCCCGCGAGTAGTCCTCCATCTCCTTGCGGATGATGCCACCACGGGGGTGCCAGACGGCGAGGCCTCCGCCGAGTTCAGAGGGGAAACTGAGCAGGTCGAGCTCGGTCGCGAGACGTCGGTGGTCGCGCTTCTCGGCCTCCTCGAGCTGGTGGAGGTAGGCCGCCAACGCGGCCTCGGACTCCCAGGCGGTCCCGTAGATCCGCTGCAGCTGGGGTCGATTCTCGTCTCCGCGCCAGTACGCCCCCGCGACTCGCATGAGCTTGAAGTGCCCGAGTCGCCCCGTCGACGGTACGTGCGGTCCGCGACAGAGATCGACGAAGGCGCCCGCGTTGGTGTACGCCGACACCACCGAGTCGCTCGCCACCTCGTCCAGATCCTCGTCGGCCGCGGTCCCCGACGCCACGCCGCGGATGATCTCGACCTTGAAGGGCTGGTCGCTGAAGAGCTCGAGCCCCTCGTCGATCGAGTACTCCCCCCTGGTGAACGGCTGGTCCTCGGCGATGATCGCGCGCATCGTCGCTTCGATGACCGACAGGTCGTCGTCGGTGAAGTGCGCGCCACCGGGCAGGTCGAAGTCGTAGTAGAAGCCGTTCTCGATCGCGGGACCGATGGCGTAGTGAGCCCCGGGCCACAGTCGCGTCACCGCTTGGGCGAGTACGTGAGCGGTCGAGTGGCGAAGTATCTCACGACCGGGTTCGCTCGCCGGCGTGACGATCGACACCTGCGCACCGTCGACCAGCGGCGTCGAGAGGTCGGTGAGCCGTCCGTTGACGTCCGCGGCCAGCGCGTCCTTGGCCAGTCGCCGACCGATCGCGGCGGCGAGCTCGGCGCCGGTCGCTCCCGACGGCAGGGTGCGCGCTGTCCCGTCCGGCAGCCGCACCGAAAGATCCGACATGTCTCCCTTTCTTCGCCTACAGCGTAACGCCCAGCAAGCCGGCGGCCGGGGCGACGTTGAAACCCGCGTGGGCTGCCTCATCGACGATGTCGATAGCGGCGGGGGTGTTCAGATCGTCGTCCAGCGCCGCGCGGACGTCGTCGACCACGGAGCTCGGCCGACCCGCGACGAGGGTCGACTGCCACGTCGCGAGACGCGACTGCGCGCGCATCAGCAGCTCGTCGCGCCACTCCCAATCCGTTCGGTAGTGCTGGTCGAGCAGGGCCAGGCGCACCGAGCTCGAGTCGGACCGCCGCACCAGGTCAGAGACGAAGACGAGATTGCCCAGCGATTTCGACATCTTGGTCCCGCCGAGCCCGACCAATCCGACGTGGAGCCAGTGCCGGACGAACGGTGCGCCGGTGACCGATTCCGACTGGGCAGCCTCGCACTCGTGGTGGGGGAATGCGAGGTCCCGTCCCCCGCCGTGCACGTCGATCGTCTCACCCAGGTCACGCAGTGCCAGAGCGGAGCACTCGACGTGCCAGCCCGGTCGTCCCGGTCCCCACCGCGACTCCCACGATGGTTCGTCGTCCAGCGACGGCTGCCACAGCACGAAGTCGAGGGGGTCACGCTTGCGGGGGTCGTCGATTCGCCCTCCGTGCTCGGCGGCCAGAACCATCATCGCCTCGCGGGACTCGTGGCTGACCTGCCCGAACCGGGGGAACTTCGACACCTCGAAGTAGACCCACCCGTCGACTTCGTAGGCGAGCCCCTGGCCGAAGGTCTCGCCGATCAGCGTCAGGATCTCGGGGACGGCACTGGTCGCACGGGGCTCGGTGAAACAGGGCAACAGGTTCAAGAGCTGCATGTCGCGTTCGAAGATGGCCATCTCCTCGGCGGCGAGGTCGAGGTAGTGGACGCCCAACTCGCGCGACTTACGCAGGATGTCGTCGTCGACGTCGGTGACGTTTCGCACGCACCGGGTCTCGTGTCCGGCGTCGCGCAACCGGCGCTGCAGCACGTCGAAGGTCAGGTAGACGTAGGCGTGACCGAGGTGGGCGGCGTCGTAGGGCGTGATACCGCAGCTGTACAGCGTGACGGTGGGTCCGGCCTCCAGCGTGAAGGTTCCCCGACGCGACGTGTCGTACAGCCGCATCACCGGGGCAGGCCCTCGAGCCGCAGGTACGAGTGCGCCTTGTGACGGATGTTGATCGTGACGCAGACCGCCGTGAACGCCTCGACCGCGCCGGCCAGCGCCAGCGACCCGGCGACGACGGCCCGCAGACCCGGCATGCCGTCGATCACGTCGGCGACCACGTCGCGCGCCGCGGCGTCGTCACCGACGAGGACGACGGCGGCGACGAGGCCACTGTCCATGTCCTCCATATGTGCCGCCGGCAGGTGGTGAAAGGCGCCGACGATCCGGCTGGCCGGTAACGCCGAGGCGAGCTGACCGGCCATCGATCCGCGCGCTAGCGATAGGGGTATCAGCTCACGACCGCCCCGCATCATGGCGTTCACCATCGACACGACGATCTTGCTCGCCAGAGCGTCGCGCAGGGGCGAGACCGTCTCGATCGCGCCGTCCCACGGTGTGGCCACGATGACGAGATCGCACGTCGCCGCCTCTTCGTTCGCGACGCCCCGCATCGACCCGCTCACCGGTACGGCCATTGACCTGACCACCTCGAGCGCCCGGGCGGCGTCTCGCGAACCGACCAGCACCTCCGTCCCGGCGCTCGCCAACCGTACGGCCACGCCACGACCAGCCGGTCCCGTCCCCCCGAGAATGCCAACTGTGCTCATCATCGTCCCCGTCGTTCGAAGTGCTGCCAGTACGCTAACAAGATGGGCCTGCTGACGGATCATCGAATTCTTATCACCGGCGTGCTGACCGACGATTCGCTCGCCTTCGGAATCGCGGAACGGGCGATCGCCGAAGGCGCCTCCGTCGTACTGACCGGCGCCGGACGCGGCCTGTCCCTGACGCGACGCACCGCGCGCAAGTTAGGTGACGTCGGCGACATCGTCGCGCTGGACGTGACCGAACCCGATCAGGTCAACGCCGCCGTCGCCGAGGTGACGTCTCGGTTCGGACGTCTGGACGGACTGGTCCACGCCATCGGGTACGCGCCGCCCTCGTGCCTCGGCCAGGGAATGTTCGCCGCACCCTTCGACGACGTGGCCACGGCGATGCACGTGTCCACCTACTCGCTGGCGACTCTGGTCGGCGCCTTCTTGCCACTTCTTCGAGCCAGCACCGCGCTCGGGGGGGCGTCCGTGGTGTCGCTGGATTTCGACGCCTCACGCGCCTATCCGCTCTACGACTGGATGGGGGTCATGAAGGCCGGGCTGGAATCGCTCGGCCGCTACCTCGCCCGGGAGGTCGGTCCGGACCACGTCCGGGTGAATCTCGTGGCCGCAGGCCCGATCCGCACGGTGGCCGCGAAGTCGATTCCCGGCTTCACGCACTTCGAGGACACCTGGGGCGAGCGGGCGCCGCTCGGCTGGGACGTCCACGACGCCAGCGCCGTCGCCGACACGACCGTGGCCCTCCTCTCACCGTTGCTGCGCCTCACGACCGCGTCGATCATCCACGTCGACGGCGGCGTCCACGCGATGGGCTAACGGGCCTGGGGCGCGAACTGGGTCTCGTAGAGCACCCGGTACAGCCCGCCGCGCTCGAGCAGCTCGCGGTGGCTTCCCCTCTCAACGATGGAGCCTGCGTCGACCACGAGGATCAGATCGGCGTTGCGGATCGTCGACAGCCGGTGCGCAATCACCAGCGACGTGCGCTCGGCCATCGTCGAGTCGAGCGCCCGCTGCACGGCCGCCTCGCTCTCGGCGTCCAGGTGGGCCGTCGCCTCGTCCAGCACCACCAGGCGGGGTGACTTGAGCAGCAGGCGCGCGAGCGCGACCCGCTGCTTCTCGCCACCCGAGAGCCGGTAGCCGCGCTCGCCCACCACGGTGTCGAGGCCCTGCGGCAGCGATTCGACGAGGTTCCAGATCTGGGCGGCTCGCAACGCCGACTCGATCTCTTCGGCCGTCGCCTCGGGTCGCGCGAAGCGCAGATTCGCCCCGAGGGTGTCGTGGAAGAGGTGGGGGTCCTGGGTCACGACGCCGACCGTCTCGTTGAGCGAATCCGTCGTGGCGTCGCGGACGTCGACCCCGTTGACCAGGACGCGCCCCGCGTCGACGTCGTAGAGCCGGGACACCAACAGGGAGATCGTCGTCTTGCCCGCCCCGCTCGGACCCACGAGGGCCGTCATCGTCCCGGGCTCCACGGTGAAGCTCACGTCGTGCAGGACCGAGGTTCGTGGCGTGTCGTCGAGGGTGGCCACCGCCTCGAGTGACGCGAGCGACACCTCGTCGGCGCCGGGGTACGAGAAGGAGACGTTCTCAAAGCGCAACGTCACCGGGCCCGCGGGAATCTCGACGGCGCCGGGCGACTCCACGATCATCGGTTCGAGGTCGAGCACCTCGAACAGCCGCTCGAAGCTGACCATCGCCGACATGTAGTCGATGTTCAGGTTGGACAGCTGGGTGAGCGGACCGTAGAGGCGCGTGAGGTAGGCGGTGAGCGCCACGACGGTACCGATGGCCAACGTCTTGTGCAGGACCGCCGTCCCGCCGAATCCGTACGCGAAGGCGGTCGCGAGCGACGCCGTCAACCCGAGCGCCACGAAGAAGAACCGTTGGTAGGTCGCCTGACGGATCCCGATGTCGCGCACGTTGCCGGCCCGCCGCTCGAAGACCGCCAGTTCGTCGCGCGGGCGACCGAACAGCTTCACCACCATCGCCCCGGCCACGTTGAATCGCTCCGACATCACCATGTTCATCTCGGCGTTCAACTCCATGCCGCGCTGGAAGAGCTTCCCCAGTCGTCGCCCGACGAAGCGCGCTGGGATCAGGAAGGCCGGGAGTAGCGCCAACGAGACCAGGGTGATCTGCCAGCTGAGGAAGAACATCGTGGCCAGGATCAAGATGACGAGCACCACGTTGCCGACCACGTTGGAGAAGAGGTCGGTGAAGGCCTGCTGGGCACCGATGACGTCGTTGTTCAGTCGGCTGATGAGCGCCCCGGTCTGGGTGCGGGAGAAGAAGGCGATGGGCATCCGCTGGATGTGCTGGTAGACGCGCGCGCGCAAATCGAAGATCAGGCCTTCGCCGATGAACGCCGAGATCCGCCGCTCGGTAAGCGAGAGGACCGCGTCGAAGATGGCCAGACCGGCGGTCAGAGCGGAAAGGCCGAGGATGAGACCCTCGTGGTGATGGGCGATACCGTCGTCGATGATCGCGCGAAGCACGAGCGGCGACACCGAGCTCACGACCGCGTCGAGGACCACCGCGGCGAGGAACACGACGAGCACGCCCCGGTACGGTCTCGCGAAGACGACCACCCGCGCGAGGGTCCCCCGTTTGATCCGGTGTTCCAGCAACGATCGGTCCCGCTGCATCGAGCGCATCCCGGCTCGGCCGGAGTGCATGGTCATCGCGGCTCCATCTTCTCGAGTGTAGGAACCCGCGAGTCGTCCACTATCCGCTCAGGGCGCTGGCGAGGATCACGGCGCCGAGGCAGGTCATCACGCCACCGCCAATCGATCGCAGTACCACCAGTCGTGTCGGCGATCCGGCCAGCCAGACCCGGGCCGTTCCGGCGATCACACCCCAGGTGGAGTCGCTGACGAACGCCATGGCGCTGAAGATCAGTCCGAACTCCAGCAGTTGGGTCGTAGCGCTGCCCTTGGCCGGGTCGACGAAGTGGGGGAAGACCGCCGCGAAGAACACCAACGACTTGGGATTGAGGATCCCCACGGTGAAGCCCTGTCGGACGATGCGACTCGCCGAGGGCCGACGGTCCTCGCGCGTCGTCATGTCCCGGGCGTGCTCGTGGCGATGTCGTAGGGCGTCGACGCCGAGCCACACCAGGTATCCCCCTCCGAGCAGCTGCAACGTCACCGAGAAGGGGTGTGAACGCGCGAGCAACGGCCCGAGTCCCAACGCGACGACGACGGAGAGCAGCAGCGTGCCCAACGAGTTCCCGAGGACCGTCATCACCGCCACCGCGCGTCCCCACGCGACGCCTCGAGCCAGCGTGAACAGGACGCTGGGGCCGGGAACGATGATGATGATGATCGACGCCACGAAGAACGTCACGAGTTGACCGCCGTCGATCACGCCGTCACCCGCGCGAGGACCCATTCGAGAGCTCGCAAGCTCGCGCCGATACTGAATCCAATGGACGCGGCGAACACCGCCGTTGCGATGCCAACGGTGCCGCCGAGTAGCCAGCCAACCGCGAGGACCGAGACCTCGAGAGTGACGCGCACGTACACGACGCTCACCCCGTACCTGCGGTGAAGACTCGTCATCAAACCGTCTCGCGGACCTGGACCCAGTCCGGTCGTCAGGTAGAGAGCGCTACCCATCCCGATGGCGACGATCGCCGCGACGACGAAGAGCGCCCGCAGGGCCATGGCCGACGGCGAGGGCAGAGAGGTCGCGGTCAGGTCGAGCACGAACGCGATGATGGCCACGTTCGCCAACGTCCCGAAGCCCGGCCGTTCGTGCAGCGGCCACCACGCCAGGAGTACAACGACGCTGATCAGTGCCGTCGCCCACCCCAGCGACAAGTCGAGGTGACGCGCGACGCCCTGGGCGAACACCGTCCACGGCGTCGCCCCCCAGTGCGAGGCGACCAGCAGGCCTTCACCGAACCCGAAGAGAGTCAGTCCCACTGCGAGGGGCGCGACCATCCGTGGCCGAACCTCCCACGTCGTCGACGCCCGCCACGGCGTCGGCGGAATCCGGTGAGTGAGGCGCATTTGGACTCAGAGTTTACGCGCGGGAACTACTCGGTCCCCTCGATCTCCAGCGCCCGACGTTGAGCCCGGGCGCCGGTCCCGCCGACCGCGGCGAACACCGCCGACAAGATCATCAGGGCGCTCGCAATAATTAGGGCGATGTGCAGTCCCGTCGTGAAGGCCCCGTAGGCCGCGTTGACGACCTTGTTGATGATGGCCTGAATGGCCTTGCTACCACCCTGGTACTGCTTCACCTTGGAACCGATCGAGCCGGTCGTGAGCGCCGAGATGATCTCTTGGCGATAGGACGCCGGCACCCCGATCTGGGTGAGCCGCTGCGTCAGGTGCACCGTCAGCTGGCCGTTGACGATGGAGCCCAGGATGGCCACCCCGGCCACCGCCCCCAACTCTCGACTCGTGTTGACCGTGGACGCCGCCATGCCGGAGTGGGATGCCGGCAAGGAGAGCAGCGCATCAGACGTCACCGGCACCACGACGATGCCGAAACCGACTCCGGCGAGTCCCATCGTCCAGCCCAGCGTTCCGACCCCTACGTGGACGTCAATCACGAGGTTCGTGAGGAACACGCCTAGGGCGGCGAGGAGGCTGCCGGTGATCATCGGGGTGCGCGATCCGACCCGCGCCACCCACCGACCGCTGAAGAGCGACGCGAAGACCATCCCGGCGAGGAGGGGCAGGAAGTCGAGGGCCAGCTGGTAGGCCCCGACGCTGGCGACGACCTCGAGGTACAGCGCCACGAAGAAGAAGATCGAGAAGATGGAGAAGTAGCTCGTGAAGGCGACGAAGTTCGCGCCCATGAAGATCCGCCGCCCGAAGTAACGAAGATTGATCATCGGTTGGCTGATCCTCGATTCGACGACCACGAACGCCGCGAGCGAGACGACGCTGATCACGTACAAGGCGATGATCGACGATGCGCCGTACCCAACGGACTCGCCGGCGATCGTGGCGAAGGTCGCCGTCGCCAGGGCGGTGGCGCTGAGAATAAACCCGCCAAAGTCGAGCCGAGCGCGGATCTCGGGCGAGCCGTTCGGCAGAGCGACGAGGGCGACGACGAAGGCCGCGCCGCCGAAGAGGACATTGAACCAAAACAGTGCCCGCCACGACCAAATCCCAACCAGCACGCCGCCGATCACCGGCCCCGAGGCGAGCGCCAACCCCGACACCGCCGCCCACGCGCCCAGCGCCCGCGCACGTCGCTCCCGTTCGGGATAGATGTGACGAATCATGGACAACGTCCCCGGTTCCGAACCGGCCGCGCCCACGCCCATGATGACCCGTCCGACGATGAGCGCGTTGGGGTCCCTCGCGACGGCACTCACCACCGATCCGGCGCAAAAGATGGCGACGCCGACGAGCATGACGGGCTTTCGACCGACGAGGTCGCCGAGCGAGCCGCTGACCAACATCAGGCTGGCGAAGGCGAGAGCGTAGGCGCCGACCACCCACTGCAGCTGGGGCACCCCCGCGTGCAGTTCGGCCTGGACATTCGTCAGCACCGGACTCACGACCGTGTTGTCGAGGAAGGTGAGGAACAGCACCGACATCAAGGCGACGAAACTCAGGTGTGCCCAGAGCCGCGTCGCTGGTGCTCCGACCGCCGTTGCGCCGACACCGTCGGCCACCACCGCCGGATCTCCGCGACGCCACGCCATCATCTGCTCCTAGTCCGCTTTCGCTCCAACGGCGCCCGCTGGTACTGGATCACTTCTCCTTCCTAGCGCACGAATCGGCCGACCCCCAACGCCGACCCGACCCGACCCGACGCCGCCACCTACGGCTTCTTGAACACGATTCGCGCCGAAGCGGTGTCGTGACCCGAGATATTCCCAACGCTGATCGCGCAGCTGCCGAGGTTCTTCGCCGTCGTGCCGCAGGTGCCCGATCCGATCTTGCCCGTGACGACCCGAACCTTCGTGACGGGCAGCACTCCCTTGGCCGTGATGGTCACCGAGATCGGATTGCTGGTGTCACAGCCTTTCTGGCCCTTGGCCGTGGCCAGGCACTCGACGATGAAGACGAGGTCCTTGGGCTTGAACCCGGCCCCGTGCACTTTGACGATCTCGCGGTTGTGCAGTCCCGTCGCGGGCACGACGACCACGGTGGGGCCCTTCGCCGCACCCGACGCCACGCCACCGACGAGGCCAGCCGCGAGCAGCACACCCGCGCTCAGCCCCCGTCGCCAACTTCCTCCAGCACGCATAAACCCTCCTCCACGATCGATACCTCGCTCGCGGGCCAGCGGTCCCACGTCGGTCGCCAGTCCGCTCGACTCGTCTACGAGCCATGGTAGTCATGAACGGCGTGGACAATACGGTGACTCACCAGGTGAGAGGCGCTTCGGCGCCACGAGTCGCCGTGTCCGCTCCTGGTCCACCTGGTGAGGGCCCCACGGTACCGAAAGCATGTTTAGACTGTGCGGCGAGGCCAAATTGAGACGATCGTCTCGTGGCAAGGACGGGTCCTGATGAACGAGACCGCCCTTCATTCGACGCCACGATGGCCCTGGCTCATCCAGGGCGGAATGGGTATCGCGATATCCGACTGGAGGCTAGCTCGAAGCGTCGCCTGTGCCGGCCAACTGGGTGTCGTCTCGGGGACCGCAATTGACGCTGTCTTCGTGCGGCGTCTACAGAAGTACGGGGTGGACGACCGTTTGCGATCGGTTCTCGACCGGTTCCCCGTCCGTGGCATCGTCGACGACGTTCTACGCCAGTTCACCTCCGTTCGACGCCGCACGAGCGGTCCCTACCGCACCCCGACAATGCTCACGCACCGCAGCAGGCGAACTTCCGCCGACCTCTTGGTGCTCGCCGCCTTCACGGAAGTGGCCCTCGCCAAATCGGGCCACGGCGGCGTCGTCGGCATCAACCTCCTGACCAAGGTCCAGCTCCCTACCGTCGCCCTCCTCTGCGGAGCGATGCTCGCCGGCGTCGACTACGTGCTCATGGGAGCCGGGGTGCCAACGCACATTCCCGGGATCCTCGAGCGTCTTCGCCAGGGCCTCGGTGTCGACACCACCCTCGAGGTGGCCAACGCCTCAACTGACGACGCCCCGGTCATCCACTTTGACCCTTCGCCCTACCTCGACGGCGTCCAACCACTGGTCCGTCCCAAGTTCCTCGGCATCGTCTCCTCCAATGTCTTGGCGTCGGCCCTGATCAAGAGGAGTGATGGTCCAGTCGACGGGTTCGTCGTCGAGCGCCCCGTCGCCGGCGGCCACAACGCGCCTCCTCGGGGCCCGCTCACGCTCGACGACCACAACGAGCCGGTGTACGGCCCCCGCGATGACGTTGATTTCGCGACCCTCGGTGGCCTCGGTCGTCCGTTCTGGATCGGCGGTGGCGTCACGTCGCCGGTGGAGGTACGCGCAGCCCTGGAACTCGGCGCCACTGGCGTGCAGGTCGGGACCCTGTTCGCGTACTGCGAAGAGTCCGGTATGGACCCAGTGCTCCGGCAACGAGTGATCGACGACGTGCGCAACGGCCACGTCGAGGTGCGCACATCGGTGCGCGCCTCCTCGACCGGCTACCCCTTCAAAATCGCCTCCGTGGACGGGACCGTCTCGGACCCCGCGGTCTACCAGCACCGTGAACGGCGTTGCGACCTTGGTTACCTCCGCGAGGCGTACCGCGCGGATGACGGTTCGATCGGGTACCGTTGCGCCGCCGAACCGGTCGAGGCTTACGTTCGTAAGGGCGGTGAACGGGAGCGGACGGTCGACTCGACCTGCCTCTGCAATGGACTCATGGCGACGTGCGGACTCGGTCAAGTGCGCGCCAACGGTGACGTTGAACCGCCGATCGTGACCAGCGGGGACTGCCTCAACGAGATTCGCGCACTGTTGGAGGGGCGCTCGACTTACCACGCGACCGACGTCATCGAGCACCTCCGCGGCGGCCTCGGTGAGGCGTTCTCGGGCTCTCAGCGCGACCGAGCCTCGGCCGTCACGGCGTAGACCCACTCGTCGCTCTCGGACCAAGCGCCCGCCACCTCTCACTTCCGACCTCGCGAACGGGCGGGCATCGGCGGGACAAACCTGGTGCAACGAAAGCGCCACCACTGACGCTGCCCTCCCCGTGAGTGGCTCGCTGTGCCGCGGCTACCCGGGATGGCGCGCGAAAAGTACCCGACGCGACGGTCACCCTCGCACGTAACATCGAAGGAATCGACCCGAGGGCGTCGAGGCCATCGCCACGTCAAGGCCAGACTATGGTGCAACGTCGAGACGCTCCAAGGTCAACAAGCGCGCCCGAACCTCGTAGCCCCTGCTGCGCACGCCATGTTTCGTACTCTGCGCAGAACGGGGCCAAAACCGCCGTCGGGCGCCCATTGACGCGTGACGTCGGTTGTGGTGCGACGCCTCTACGAAATCACGTCTCGGTCAGATGACGCGGACGTTTTGAGCTTCTTCGCCCTTTTTGCCGGGCGCGGCGTCGAACTCGACGCGCTGACCCTCCTCGAGACTCTTGTAGCCGTCGCCCTGGATATTGGAGAAATGCACGAAAACGTCATCACCTTGCTCACGCGAAATGAACCCGAATCCCTTTTCTGCATTGAAAAACTTAACTGTTCCTTGTGCCACGAATACTCAATTCTCACTGCGACAGACCGACCAATTCGGCCCACTCGCTACTAGCGACTCTACTCGCCAATCCTCGAAACCCACCAGCTGACCGACGACTTCTTCTGGTTGACGCCGTTTTTCTTCGGGTTGACGCCGTTTTGCCTCAAAATCGGTCCTCAACTCGACTCCGTACTGCTTGGCGCAATATCGTGGCGAGGATGTTCCATCATCACGTCGGCACACCAGAGCGCCACGGCCGACGTCGCCTTATGGGCGCGCTCGCATGAAAACCCCGGCCGAGGCGAGCGAGCAGCGAACCGCCAGCGCCCTGGGTCATTCCAGCGCAACCCTCTACGAGGCGGTGCAGGGCGAGCTGCGTCGTCGCACCCACCTAGCGGACGGCGAAGCGAGCTGCGCCGTGGACCCCGCCATTAGGGCGGCGTGGCA
>VFSW01002056.1_pt1 | contig 30519 bp, 24 predicted proteins | sample 5358111 | NCBI WGS metagenome assembly VFSW01 (sample SAMN11554181, study PRJNA540505) | mine drainage metagenome | isolation source: sediment from site ElyBrook_90M | place: USA: Ely Copper Mine, Vershire, VT | collected 2017 | reverse complement strand
TGATCATGTCAGCAGTCTACCAGATGGTTCCCAACGGTCAAGTCTGAACAGTTACTTCGGAGGCATCGTTTCAACCCCGGCATGTGTGATTCGGAGGCGTCGTTTTTTATGGTAGTATGCTTATATACAAAACGAGATACGACGCTGGCTCACACAGCATACGTTTTCGGTCAATGCCGCATGGTTGGCTCATACTACAATTCGACTTCGTTGTAACCCATTTGTGACATCCTCCTTCTACTCTGTGATTACATCTTGCCTTTTCGCTTGTATCATAGGGCCTGGTTAGGAGCCTTGAAGTACAATCCGCTCAAAAGCGAGCACTGGGCATATAGCTTGCCTTTGAAGCCTCACCGGCATCTATTTGCCTCATGACACACAGGACAATGTGCATGTATCTGTAAAACCTGACGCTGGCGAAGCTACAGGAAGGTGTCATAGGAATGCGAGCATCATCCAGACACTACGAGCTAGATTGGTTACGTATCTTCGTCATCTGGGGAGCGATGGCTTACCATGTGATACGTGGTATCCAACTCTACGTGCCAAGCGTGAGCACTAATGGGATACTGAGCAGTATAAGCGCATTGTTAAATTTGTGGGGGATGCCATTACTCTTTTGTGTTGCGGGAGCTAGTGCTTGGTTTGCCTTAATGGGGCGAACCGAGCTACAATTTCTCGCTGATCGTTTCAAGCGACTCATGGCGCCATTTCTCATGGGTATTCTCGTCGTGATTCCACCAGAAGAATATATCGGCAATCATCTCAATCCTACCTACCACCAATCATTTCCCTCTTTTTTTCTGGCGAAGCTTGGTCAATATGGCCAGCTTTTCCATGGCAACGCCTTCGATAATTTCATCGCCTTATGGGGACATCTGTGGTTCATTCCTGATCTGCTCTTATTTTCACTGGTGGCATTGCCATTGTTCGCCTGGATGAAAACACGATCTGGTATTTGGACTCGTCAGCGCTTCGCGACCTGGTGTGAGCGACCTGGCGTGCTCCTTGGCGTTGGACTCTTCTTCACGGCATGTGAGGTAGTGCGTGAGACATTACTTCCTCCATCAGTCGCGGATTATTTGCGGCCAGTGCTGTTCTTTTTTTTGAGCTTCATTGCGGGCTTTCTATTGTATAGCGATGAGCGCATCAAACAGGCGATCTTGCGAGAAGGCCCCTTCGCATTCGCGATTGGGGTGTTGCTGTTTATTCTCTTTCAATGGGTTCATCTTGCTCCAGGTGTGTCCCCTTCGCTGAGAGTCCTTTATTCGGGACTGTTCATTGGCTATGGCATCTGGGTGTGGATTATCGCTATCCTCAATATCGGCATGCGCTTCCTTACCACAGCGAATGCCGGATTATTCTATTGGAAAGACGCCTCGTTCTCATTTTACGTGTTGCATATTTTGATTCTTGCCATTATAGGTTTCTTCGTCATTCAGTGGCCGATTCCTGTTCCGCTGCAATTTCTTATTCTCCTCGGCGCAAGTGGTGCGGGATTGTTAGTGATCTATGATCAGGGGATACGTCCCCATAATGTTCTCCGCGTTCTGTTTGGGATACGACCTCTTACAGTACAAGAACGGCAACAAGATGAGTCGTACCTCCGCGGCAAGCTTAAAGTGCTTGGTACACTGCGAAAACACGCAGTCTCAGAGATACCACCTCGGCTAACGTGATGAACGTTCGCTGAGCAAGATCGGGGGCGCGCCGCTCTGAGCCTGAGTCCTAACCGACAGCAAGGGTTGGCTTTCAATCAGCGCGACACGCCGCCTTGCCTCGGTTGTCCTTATCCAGCGCCGATGTTTTTATGACATGAATTTGGAACCGGGCTGAGAAATTAATCTTTCGCGTAACTATCATGGTATACATTATGTACAAGCATGGGGTGATTTATCCCTAATTCATGAGGAGATCAGAAATGGATACTCTTCCACCTACTCTACGCATGCACTCGAAGGGATTTTGGCTGCCGGTGGGCCGCACGAACTTTTTTGATCCATTGAAGAGTCGAACATTTGATGGGAAGTCAGATGAATCACAGTTTGATAAAGATCGCCAGCTGATACGAGATTATAACGGTAATAACTTAGAGAGACCTGATCACCTGGAAGGGTATCGTATCATTGATTTGAAGATAACACCTCGACCACGCCTGCAATCTTCGGTGTTCTATCGCCTTTTGTGTGTGGCGGGCAGCGACATGCGGGCCATTGCTCAGGGAAACACGGTAGCGCGCAATTCGAGCAAGCGCTATTCTCAATTCTTCCCGTTATTTTCAGATTATGAGCCGACACTGGATAAAGCGCATATGCCCGATCCAAAAGCCGTCATTTTGACGATGGACGATTTTTCAAGTCGAGAATGGAACGATGTTCGACCCTTCATGGCCGGCCTCACTCTGATGGTCCACTCAAATGGGTTTTACATTTGGTCAGTGTTTTACCACTCCGAAGATCCCACGAACATCGACCCCGCTAAGATGAAACGCCGTGAGAAGGAGCGGGAAAACCTTGTCGATGAAGCGCTTGACGAACATATGGAGCAAATGATTGGCAAAGATTTTTTCTCACATTACTCACCGCATGATCCTTCCGACACAATGAATGGACAAGCCGACGCGACATCAGTCGCCGAATATGAGCGAGAGCCGTCGCTGCAAACCTATCGTGACAAAAACATTGGCATCCTCAACTTCTTCCAGTTGAATACATTGCTTGAAGGCCTCTATAACTATAACTTTGATCCACGTGTCTTTTTCGATGATGGTGCTGATGACACTTTAGTCAGAAGTGTCAAGGAAGAATATAGCGTCAGCAATTTCATCTACTTGATCCGCACGAAAATAGATTTTAGCGCGATCAATCGGAAAACCGAAAAGTCGATAGCGGCGGATCTCTACACGTTGATCACAGCGCCAGAGTCCCTGGCGGATCAAGCTGGAGGGGAGTTGCTTAAAAGGCTGTATATAGAATGCTTCGAATCTTCCGTTCGGTTCACCCTGCTCAGACAGTTTTTTCGCAAGACCTCCGCCGATGTCTTGCATCTGATGAAATTGCGCATAGAAAGCTGCTCGCGCGAGCTATTGACTATCATGATCGAAATCGCGCATTTACGCCAGCCGTTGCTGCAAGCAGACGTGCCAGTGTCGTTCAAAAAAGAAGGCTCAACACAGGATCGTTATATCATCAAGCGCGCCAACGAAGGTCAGCTCCGTGGCTATGTCATGTTACTAGCGGCGAAGATTCCACTATTCATCAATGTGCTGAACTACCTCGAAGATAATTTGAATGCTCTGAAGGATCTCGATTTAGTCTATGAATCGAGATACCGGGAAATTATTCGGCCGGATGAACAATCGTGGTTGGCACTGCTCAATACCATTCAGCAAAGCTCGCAAGGGTTAGAGCGGGCGATCGAGCAAGCATATTTCAACCAAATGCTCGAAGATACCGAAAAATTAGTCGCCGAGCAGGAAAACCTGGCTGAGATTGAGCGCATTCGCGAGCGTTCCGGTAACACTCTTTCGCCAGCGAATAATCTGGTAGTCAGTATCATCGCCAATATGATCGCGCTCATAGGTGTTGTGGTCGCTGTCTTGATCGGCGGCAAGCAATTAGCGGCGACTTTCCCTTTCATCCTTAGTATCGAGCGCTTGGGGCCAATAGCGATCATCGCGATAGTGTTTGGATTCGTCATTGTGTTGGGGGTTGTTTACAATGTACTCCAGGCCATAGTCAATGCTATTTTCCGCTTTGGCGCCCGTGTGATCGGTCGCAACCAGCGACATCGTGATGAGCGCTATTATTATGAGATGGATCTCGTCATCAACAAACAAATCGACGAAGACCATGCGTATCTGTTGCTTAAAGGAGATTTGACTTCCAAGCCTGCTGACCAACCTCCACACCTGCTCTATTCCGAGTCTGGGCGTTTGTGGCCGTATGTGGTGCGCAAAAGAGGCCGGCGTCCCGAGCGCAGCTCTTATAGAATCGATCGCATGAATCGCGATCAGGCTTTGCATAAAGTGTATATCGATGCCTATCTTATCTGGCCGCGAGGTGGGCCGTTGAGGAGCATGCTCCCCAAGCAGCGTATGCGGGTGTTCATCGTCTATGAGATTCTTTTTCACCAGCCATCAGGGAAAGAGGAATATAAGATCAAAAGTGTGCGCATGGTGTCGAATACTGATCAGATCTTACAGCCTGATCGTATCAAAGAATTGCAGAGCCTGATCGTATGGGAATTCGTCAACCGCTGGATCTCGTCACAGCGCGACAAATTCGCCGACACCGACGCGGTTTTTTCTCTAGTTGTCGATCCCGAAACAAGAAAACGTGAAAAAGAGATGAAACTCAAGAACGTTGGTACGCAACTGACCATCCCTAAGAACTAATGCTTCGCCCCGTGGCAAAATTTGTACTTGACTTTGCTGCCGCAGGGGCACGGATCGTTCGGGCCGACTTTGGGCAGCGTCGCGACGTTGACGCCTTTCGGCTTGGCCGCGACAGGCTTGGCCGGGGATTGGTCATGCGCGACAGGCTTGGAGGCTGCCGGCGTGTGAGCGTCCTGGCTGGTGGCGCCGTTGGCATGCTCGCCGTTGTGCGACTGGTTGCCGTTGGCCCGCGTGGCGGCGGCAGGAGGGGCGCCTGACTTTTTGGCCTGGGCCGCCGCTTTGGTCTGCGTCAGCGGGCGCTTGGGCGCGGCGACCTGCTTTTTGCCAGCGGGCGGTCCCACCGGGGCGCTCGGTGCCTCGGTCTTGGCCTGGCCGATGGCGGCGGCGATCTCGTCGGTATTCGTCCGCAGGTTGCGCGCGGGCAGCACCGGCTGCGGGGGCGGCGCTTGCAGCGAGACGCGATACGCCATGATGTTCTCGGCCACGAAATGCTCGATGTTGCGCTTCAAGTGATCGAACGATTTGAAGCCCTCACGCTTGAATTCCACGAGCGGATCGACCTGTGAGACACCGCGCAGATGAATGCCAGAGCGTAATTCGTCCATCGAGTCGATGTGCTCGAGCCAGAGGCTATCAACCACACGCAGCAAGATGTTGCGCTCGATGCTGTTGAGCGTGGCCTCGACCGCTTCGGTCGGCTGGCCCAGCTTGTCGGACTGATCGATGATGCTCTGGCGCTTGTCTTGATAATGCGCGATCGCCAGCTCGACGCATTGCTCGATAAATGGGCCGCGCTTCACGGTGTTGAGGTTGTCGGGAAAGAAGTCCTCGGGCAGCTCGATATCCCAGTGCTTGAAATAGTCCTCGACGCCGTCCAGATCCCAGTTTTCGGGCGTGGGCGCGGCGACGAAGCGGCCAATCGTCGTCTTGACTTCCTCGCGGATGAATTCCATGATGCGCTCGCCGATGGCCTGCCCCTCGAGGATCGAGCGGCGGTCGGCGTAAATGATCTCGCGATGCTTCGAGATGACGTCGTCGTACTCGACCAGGTTTTTGCGGATGTCGAAATAGTACGTCTCGACTTTTTGCTGCGCCTGCTCGATGATGCCGCTCACGCGCTTATCCTCGATGGGGGTGTTTTCGTCCATTCCCAGGAACTTCAAGATCCCGGCCATGCGGTCCGAGCCAAAGCGGCGCATGAGATCGTCTTGCAGCGAGATGAAAAAGCGCGTTTCGCCGGGGTCGCCCTGGCGGCCAGCGCGGCCTCGCAGCTGATTGTCGATGCGGCGCGAGTCGTGGCGCTCGGTGCCGATGACATACAGGCCGCCCAGCGCGATGATCTTCTCGCGATCCGCGTCGCAGCGGCGCCTGGCCTCAGCCAGCGCTTCGGCACGGTCGGCGTCTGTGGCGACCTCGAGGTCGATGTCCCATTCGCGCAAGATGTCATCGGCCATGCCGTCAGGGTTGCCGCCCAGCAAGATGTCGGTGCCGCGCCCCGCCATGTTGGTCGAGATCGTCACGGCGCCAGGGCGACCCGCCTGCGCGATGATCGCCGCCTCGCGCGTGTGGTTCTTGGCGTTGAGCAGCTCATAGCGAATGCCGATGCGGTCCAGCTTGGCTGACAGGCGCTCGGAGTTTTCGACGGAGGTCGTGCCGACCAGCAGCGGCTGGCCCTGCTCGTGCCGCTCGCGAATCTCGTCCACGACCGCATCGTACTTCGCGTCGGCGCCGCGAAAGATGAAATCGGTGTGGTCGCGGCGAATCATCGGCTTGTGGGTGGGAATCGACACCACGTCGAGATGATAGATCTTGTCGAACTCTTGCGCCTCGGTCATCGCCGTGCCGGTCATGCCGGCCAGCTTGCGATAGAGCCGGAAGTAATTCTGGAATGTAATCGTGGCGACCGTGCGGTTCTCGAACTGCACCTTGACGCGCTCTTTGGCCTCGATCGCCTGGTGCAATCCCTCGCTATAGCGGCGCCCGATCATCATGCGGCCCGTATGCTCGTCGACGATAATGACCTCGCCGTCGCGCACGATGTAATCAACGTCGCGCTGAAAGATGGCGTGGGCCTTGAGCGCGTTTTCGAGATAGCGCGTCATGTCCATATCGCCATAGATGTTGTCGAGGCCGAGCAGGGCTTCCACCTTGTCGATGCCCTGGTCATTCACGGCCACCGTGCGCGATTTCAGATCGACCTCATAGTCGTCGCCTTCTTTGAGCGTCGCCACCGCGCGGGCAAACCGCTGATAGGTCTCGGCTGATTCCGCCGAGGGGGCCGAGATAATGAGCGGCGTGCGCGCCTCGTCAATCAGGATGTTATCCACCTCGTCGACGATGCCGTAATTCAGCGCGCGCTGCACGCAATAGACGACGTCGGGCACCATGTTGTCGCGCAGATAGTCGAAGCCGAACTCGTTGTTGGTGCCATAGGTGATGTCGGCGGCGTAATGCTCGCGCTTGCTATTGGGATCCTGGTTGTCTGGCCCTGACAGGATGCAGCCGACGGACAAGCCCAAAAAGCGATAAATCTGTCCCATCCACTCCGAGTCGCGGTGGGCGAGATAATCGTTGACGGTAACGATGTGCACGCCGCGCCCGGAGAGCGCGTTGAGATAAGCAGGCAGGGTGGCGGCGAGCGTTTTGCCCTCTCCGGTAAGCATCTCGGCGATCTTGCCCTGGTGCAGCACCATGCCGCCGATGAGCTGCACATCGTAGTGACGCATGCCGATGGTGCGCCGGCCCGCTTCCCGCACGAGGGCAAAGGCTTCGGGCAGGATATCCTCGATCACGTCGTCTTGCTCGTCTTGATCCTCACACTGGTCCAGCTGCTCGCGAAACTCCGCCGTGCGGGCGCGCATGTCGTCGTCGCTCAGCTCTTCGATCTCTGGCTCCAGGCGGTTGATCTCATCGACGATGGGACGCATCTTTTTGACTTCGCGCTCGTTCGGGTCGCCAAAGATGCGCTTGACGAAACTCATATTTGCCAACAACTCCTTCCGCGCGGGGCACCGGCGGCGCGACGATTGCGCGGGGCACACAGCGATTCTCCGCTGCATTATACCACGCGGCTTCGCTGTGCTGCTCGTTTCGTTTTGCCAGGGCCGGGCTGATCTTGAGCAGCGTGACCATTTTGGGGGATAGCCATTCCGAGCAAGATCGCATACAATACCATTCGTCCGACCGGTGCGACCCCTGCGCTCACGTGCCACCGGTCGAGAATCACAGAAGGCGTGACGGACGAGCTATGGTGCATCGCGTCGATGGCTGCCACTCCAACATGACCGAGGAGACGCTGCGAGGCTGGCGGACGGGTGAGCTGTCCGACGATGAAGCGCGCAACGTCGCGGCGCATGTCGCGGGGTGCCTTTCGTGCCAGGTGGCGATGAGCTTGCTGGATATCAAGCTGCCAGCACCACGACCCGCTGCCTCCATTCCGGCGGCTAGTCAGAGTCTGGTGCGGCGCATCCCACGATCGCGATTGACGATTGCCGGCATCGCGGCGGTCGCGGCGGCGATCGTCATCGTGTCGAGCCTCGCGCTGACGCTCGGCGCCACTGGCGCGTCACATCCGGGGAGCGCCGGGCCGTCGCCGACCAGCGTGGCCCTCGCGACCGGCACACCGTCGCCGACGCCCGCCAGCACTCGCGCGGTGACCCCCACACCAGGGTCTGATCCCACACCTACGCCCACACCGACGACGCCCGGCAGTCCCTACCCGCTCATCACGAGCTATCTCACGCCGTCGCAGGCCTGGGGGCAAGTGCGGATCTCGCATTTGTTGCTCACGTCCTTCCCACTCGCCACGGATGTCTTTCCCGACGCCAGCGCGCTGATCGGCACCAATGGTGGCAATATCTCGACGGTGAGCCTGCCGTCGCTGACCGTGCACCTCGTGACGGTCTTGCCCATCACCCAGACCGAGCCTGACATCGTGACCGACGGCACCTATGCGGGCTATGTCACCGGGGCCGGCCATAATTCCGGATCGCAGTACGATGAGGCGGTCGGCTATGTCAGTCTGGCGACCGGCGCGATAACGACGATCGACACGCTGGCGGCTTACACCTATGCCGTCCCCTATGGCGCCGACCACGGCTACTTTTTGTGGACTGAGGGGACGAGCCAGAGCGTCTTTTCGCTGCGCCTGACGAATATGGCGAACGGCGTCACGACGATCATTACCACACAGGCGTCGGCGCGCGTCGCGCCCCAGCTGAGCTGGCCCTACGTGCTCTATGCCACGCCGGCGAATGTCGTGCGCCTTTATAACGGCGCGACCAAAAAAGACGTGACACTGCCGCAGATCACTGAGGTCAGCGCCTCGGCCTCGTGTTGTCAGACGATCGCCCTTAGTGGTGACACGGTGTATTGGGTGTCGGATCTGGCGCATCTCGACGGCAATCAAGTGATCCAGGCCATTGCCCATGCCGGCACGCCCGGCGCCACTTCGACGCCCGTGGTCATCGTGCCCTATGCCGCTCCGGGGATTCAGGGATTGCAAGCCAGCGGCCGCTTTTTAGCCTGGCTGCCCGGTGTGCTGTGGGATCTCACCGATCAGCGGGCGATCAATCTGAACGCGACCGCCAGCTATGACGCGCCGCAAGTGGTGCTCCACGGGCAGGCGCTGCTCTATACCACCCAAACGAGCGGCCAGGCGCAATATAATATTTGCAATACCACGCTGCTTCCCTGAATGGGCGGCCTTTCCCCGCAGGCGTTCAATCGGCTTCGCTCTCCACCAGGGTCCGCGGAACGACGTGAAGGGACGCTTGCTCCACCACGGCGGCTTCGGCGTCGAGACGGCGCGACGGGCGTCGCCCTCGCGACGCCAGCTGGTCAAAGGCGCGATCGATGCCGCTCTTGCCGCGCAGCACGATGGTGAAATCCGCGAGCCGCTCGGCGACGACATCGGCGCGCAGAGCGTCGATCGTGGCCGTCAGATCGGCTGCGAGATCCGCCATCAGCGCGCGGGGACGCGGCGCCTCATCACCGTAAAGGACGCGCGCCGGCCCCACGCTGATGAAAGCGTCGGGTCGCTGCTCTTGCGAAAATTCATAGCGCAGCGCGACCGGCGCCAGCCGCACGGCGCCCGCGCGGCGCGCGAGATGCGCCACGCCGCGCGAGAGCGCGAGAGGGCGGCGATCGTTGGGGACGATCGTGCCCTGGGGAAACACGAACATCGCGCACCCCGGCTGCTCTCGCAGCAATCCGGCGGCATAATCGAGCGACATGAGCGCCGCGCGAGCGTCGTCACGATCCACCCCATAGGCGCCCGCCCAGGTGAAAAAGCGATAGCGGCGCAGGTTCTTTTCTTCCATCATCAGATAGCCTGGCTGATGCGTGACGAGCCGTGCCAGCACCATGCACAGATGGCCATCCCACCACGCGCTGTGATTGACGTAATAGATCGTCGATAGCGACCGCGCGGCGCTGTCGAGCGGCGCGTCTTGGCGCGCGCGCACCGTCGCGAAATGCTTCACCAGCGCCGATCGCGCGAGCCGCCACACCGCCCACTCACCCACCGGATTTTTCGCCGCCTTGATCATCGAATCTTTCCTCTAAGCGCATCTCGCTCTCGTCCAGAAAGAGTATAAAATGGCCATCCACGCGCAGTGGAAATTGGAATTGGAGTAGAGACCAGTGAGTTATGCGTCGATGTGCTGAATCTGTGGATTTGGCGGTGGAAGCCGCCTCTGAATGTCTTGCAGTGTCGTGGCAATGCCCATTATCGCTTGTTGCATGTTCGCGATCGCTTGCGATTGTTGTGCCATCTCGACATAGTTACGCTCGCGAAAGGCGGTCAACTCCTCTTTCGTGACCATCTCCGCGCGCAACGTGCCCACTTCTGTGCGCAATGCGTCGATGTGCCCCATCATCTCCGCGCGCAACGCTTCGATTTGCGCCTTCGACTCCGCGCGCAACGCTTCGATTTGCGTCATCATCTCCGCGCGCAAGGCATCGATTTTCGCGCTCAAAGACTTTTCAACTTTGAGGAACTCTGTTATGAGCTGGTCGTATTTGGCATCCATATATCCGATAATCATGCCATTGATCTGGCGCCGTGTTTGGTCATCGAGCATCTTGGCCACTCCTCTCTCATTCCTCCTAGTATAACACACCGCTCAGGAGGTAGGGCCTGTCTACCGTCCCGCCACGCTGAGCGCCACCAGCGCGACGAGCGCCGCGATGACGGCGGTCAGCACCACGATCGCGGCGACGAGTGCCGCCGTGAGGGCATGCGAGCGCGCCTGGTGCCGCGCCTGGGGCACGGAGGTGATCGGCGCCATCGTGGTCGTCGGCACCGAGGCCACGACATCCGGCGCCCAGGCATAGCGTGGCGGCAGCGCGGGCAAGCCGGGCGTCGACGCGGAGCCGTCGGCGGCGTCGGGGCGCAGGACGGCCAGCGGCGAGGGCACGCTGATCGCCTCGTGCGGCTGCGTGATGCTGATCTCCTGATCGTCGCGATTCTCCCCCGGCATAGGAATGCTGCCCGGCGGCAGGCTCACGGTCCGTGTCGCCTCGCGCGCCGCCAGCGCGTCGGCAAGCGCTTTTGCGAATTCGCCGACCGTGGGATAGCGCGCCCGGGGCGACCACGCCAGTCCTCGCGCCAGCACGCCATCCACCGCCAGCGGCAAGACGGGGTTGAGCGTCGTGGCGAGTGTCAGTGACGGCGCGGCGCTCGCCCCCAGCACGACCAGCGGATCTCCCTCGTAAGGCGGCGCGCCCGTCAGCACGACGAAAGCAACGACCGCCAGGGCGAATTGATCGCTGGCCGGCGCCGCACGCCGCGCGAATTGCTCCGGCGCGACGTACAGCAGCGCGTCGGCCAGCGCCGGCGGCTGGCCCCCCGGCGGTCGCCACGGCGCGCCGACCACGCCGCGATGCAGCAGCGCGTCGCTCACCAGCGCGTGGATTTGCCCGTCACTCTCGTCGGCCAGCAAGATATTCGCCAGCTTGAGGCCGCCGTGCGCGATGCCCGCGGCATGCAGCGCGCCCACGCCGGCGGCGATCTCGCCGATGAGGCGCGCTGCCTGGGGCAGCGGCAGCGGCAAAGGCCACACGCGCAGCTTGCCCGGTGACACCGCGTCATAGAGCGAGCCGCGCGCCTCATAGCCACTCACGACGACGAGCTGATTCGATCGGCGCACCTTGCCAGCGAGGACCGTCGCCACGCGCGGGTGCCGCACGCGCAGCAGCACGCTCAGCCGCTCCGCGAAAAGCGATCGCGCGCCCAGCGCCAGCAGCGGCGTGGTGACTTGCTTCACCGCGACCGCGACGCCCATGCTCGATTCCATCAGCCAGATGGGCGCGTCGATGGCGCTGTTGAGTCGCCGCACGGCGCGCAGGCGATCGAGCTGTTCCGGCGTGAGCCGCGTCATGACACTCATTTTCAGGACATCCTATTCGGAGCGGAATACGAAAAACACCAGGCGCGGCGAAAAACACGCAATGGCTTTCGTGTCTTTCGCTCATCTTCGCGCTTCTCGTATCTGGTGGCGCGATCCCCCCCTGCCGTGAGCAACATTAACGCTAAGATGACTTGGCGACGTATTCCAGCATAGCGCCGAGCGCGCCAGCGGTTTTGATCACAGACGGGTCGTCGCTGCCGCCTCGCGCGCGATCGAGCGCGGAGCGAGCGTCGCCGCACCAGTGCGCGAGTGTGGCGCGGCAGCGCTCGCGGGCGCCGGTGGCGTCGAGTGCGGCAAACATGGCGGCGATCTGGCCGTCGCTGGCCGGACCCGGCTGGGCATAGATGGCGCCAAGCTCCTCGCGTGTCGCGCGCGTGGCGGAGGCCAGCGCGTAAATGACAGGCAGGCTCATCTTCTTGCGGCGCAAATCGCCGGCGGGATCCTTGCCCAGCTCGGCGCTGTCGGCCCAGATCCCCAACAGATCGTCGCGCAGCTGAAAGGCAACTCCCAGCGCCTCGCCAAAAGCCGCCAGATCGTCGCCGACGGCGGGCGCGCCGGGAGCGCCGACCAGCGCGCCCATCTCGGTGGCGCAGCGCATAAGCGCCGCCGTCTTGCGCGCGATCATCGCCAAATAGCGCTCGGGGGTGATGCCCGCATGCGCCTCGAAGGACATGTCGAGATGCTGCCCCTCGCAGAGGCGCAGAGACGTGCGGTCGAGCAGCGTCGCCAGTCGCACCAACGTGGCCGGCTCGATGCCACGCGCCCCTGCGCCCCACAGCGCCAGCCGCGCCAGGCAAAAGATCGCGTCGCCGCTGTTGATGCCCTGCGCTTCGCCCCACACCGCCCACAGCGTGCGCCGGTGGCGGCGCTGCTCGTCGCGATCCTCGATGTCGTCATGCACGAGCGAGAAATTATGCAGCAACTCGACTGAAGCGGCGACGGGCAGCGCTTGATCGAGCCGCCGGGCGCGGGCGGCGTCGCTCGCGCCGGTGGCCGCGCCGGCCAGCTCGCACGCCCACAGCGCGAGCGCTGGACGCAACAACTTCCCCGGCGAGAGCGCCACGGGCCTCAGCTCTTCATCCACCCAGCCGAGATGATAGGCGATCTGCCCATACATGCCACCCACGGCGGCATCGTCGTTATAGCGCGCGACCACCGCGCGCAGCTCGCGCTCGATGGACGGACGAAAGCGATCGAGCGCCCACGCGAGGGGATCGCCCCCGGCATCGCCGGCGGTGGGGGGCGTGTGCCGCTTAGCCATGAAATAAGAACCATCCCGTCAGCACGACCGTCGCCAGCCCCGACACCCACCAGACCGCGCCGACCAGCCCGCCCGTCAGACGCAGCGGCGCGCACAACCGGCACGAGCGCATGGTCATGTGATAGCGGTGGGTGCGCAGGCCGTCTTGCACGATCTTGACCTGCTCGTCGCGGCGGGCGGTGTGCTCGTCGCAGACGTAGCGTGTGCAGCCGGCGCACAGGTGGCTGTCGATATAATGGGCGAAGACGGCGGTGGACCATTGTTCCGGCACGACGGGCGCGCCACAGACGTAACAGGCATATTCGGCTTGATGCATCGCCAGGTGACGCAAGCAGTGATTGTGCGCGTGCAAGGGAAAGTGCTCCATGCACAGCATGCGCCGGCACTGCATGCAGCGGCCGGCGGCTTCGGCCTCACACTCGTGACACGACTGAAACGGATATAAGCTCGCCATCGCTCTCGCCTCATTTTTACTGGCCTGGGGGAATCGCGCGGATTCCTCACGCGCAGTATAGCATGCCGGCCTGGGCGGCGACAAACACGGAGCCTGAGAGCATGAAGCACCCGAGAACACGACGGAGGGTCAGAGATGCGCAAGTCCTTCGGCTCATGTCGATTTGGTCACACGAACATCCAAAGGCCATAAGATTTGCGTCGATGTGACGTTAGTATATACAGAAGGGTTGCGAGCCACAACGCTCGCCGCGCGTCACGCGCCCGCCCTTGTGATCGAGATGCCATTATCTTGCGAAGCAGGAGGAGTGCGCGCCCTGCCACTGACAGGGATGGTGCCACAGCACCACGCGCCCACACGCTATGAGCAATCCACAAGAGCCGCCCCCGTTTTCCTCGGTTCCACCACCGCCGAACTTCCCCTCCGGGCCGCCACCGCCGTTTACGGCCGGTCCGCCGCCAGTGGGTCCCTCTGGCTCGATCAGCGTATCGTTGCAGGGCTTCATTCAGAATGCCATCTCAGTAATCTCACGGCCCGCCGCCGCGTCATTCGATGCCGTGCAGGGCGCCGCCGAATGGCAGACGCTCTTGCTCGCCGTCGGCGCCGTCGCAGTGATCGAGGGCATCGTCTCGATGATTGTCGGGTTCATTGGAGGCCACCCCGCCACCGCGATCTTCGGCCTGATCTTCGGGATCATATTCGCGCTCGCCGGCTTCTTCATCGGTGCGGGCATCCTCTATTTGCTGGCCAAGATCTTTGGCGGCACCGGTGATTTCTTGCACCACAGCTATGTCCTCGCGCTGGTGAGCGTGCCGCTGGGCGTGGTTGACGCCATCCTTGGCGTCATCCCCATTCTCGGTCTTCTGGTGTCACTCGCCGTCGGGGTGTATGCCATCTATTTGGCCATTCTGGCGATGTCGTCGGTGCACCGCCTGACGACGGGCAAGGCCGCGGCGGTCGTGCTCATTCCCGTCGGCATCGCCGTGGTGCTCTCTATATGCGTGGCCGTGCTCGCGGCGGCGGCTCTTGTCGCCACGCACAGGTAATACTCTTTTCTCGGGGAAAGAGGGAAATACGATCTGAGGCCCCCCCGACATTCTCGCTTGGGCGAGGAATCTCAAGCGGCGGAGTGCCCGGTGCTCTGAGCGAGGGTAATCGGGGGCAGCATATCGTGGCCCGGCGGGGCCGGCAGCGCGCGATAGATGTCCGCGCCGGTCGCGCCGGTGCGCCAGCTTTGCGCCGCCGCGAGATCGGCGATGAAATCGGCCTGCACGTCGGCGTGCAGCGCCTGCCAGACGTGGCTGATCGCGCGGCGGGCAAAATTGATGTTGTTGCGCGGCTCGATGCGCTCCAAATCTTCAAAAAACCAGCCACAGCTCGTCGCGCTGGCTTGCATGTGATACTGCGCTTCGAGCAGGTGCCAGGTGCGCACGGCCTGTGCCATCGAGGTTGGGGGCCGATGGCGCAGGCCGTAACGCTGCCAGAATGCTCCGGCGTCAAGCCAGCCGCTGCGCCACTCGATCGCGGCGTCGCGTGCCGCCCAGGGATCGGCGAGCGTCTGCGCGCCATAACGCTCGAAAAGCTGATCGATCCGCTCGCCCATCCGTGTGATCGCGCGGCGCAAGGGCGCCTTCCAGCTGGCATCGCCCTCGGTGCACGAGCAGCCGGCGCTCCAGCGGTCCACACCGTGCGCGCAGCTCCATGACGTGCGGTCCACGATCGCCACCTCGCGTGTCGGTGGATGATCGCGCAGATAGCGCTCCAGCGATGTCATCGCGAAGCCGAAGGCCGGCGCGCTGTGCCGCCCCAGCCGATCTAAGAAGCGATCGCGAAACAGCTTATGATGCCCGTATAATTCGCCGTCGGTCGCGACGAGTACGATCTGATCCTCACCGCGCGCCTCTTTGTCGTGGTTGACGAAACGTGGCAGATAGCCGGCGGCAAAGGCGTCGGCGTTGGTCGTCACCTGATCCTCAAATGACACCGCGCCGCTGATCGTCTGATGATAGAAAAAGACCGCGATGCGCCGCCCGTCGGCGAGGCGCACCCAATACGGCTCGGTGGGGTCGATGGGCGTCGCCGCCTGCCAGGGCGCGAGGATGGTGAACGCGATGCCGTGGTCCGCGAGCGCCGTCAGCGTCTCGAGATCCGCCGCTGTCTCGCCCAGCCACATCCCTTTGGGGTCGCGGCCATAGCGATGGCGAAAGTCGGCGACGCCCCACGCGATCTGCGTGCGCTTGTCACGGCTGGTCGCCAGCGGCAAGATCGTGTGATTATAGGCCTGGGCCAGCGCGTTGCCCACGCCGTGCAGAGCGCGATAGCGCTGATCGGATTCCACCATCCGCAGGGCGATGTCGGGCGCCTGGCGCGCCAGCCATAGCGCGAGCGTGGGGCCGACGTTATAGCTGATGCGCCCGAAATTGCCGGCTTCCGCGTTGGCGCGATAGCACTCGGTGGTGATCTTTTCGTTGTAATTGTGATAGGGCGCCGCGCCGCTCTCGTCAGGGATGAGGTGGGTGAAGGGATCTTCGCGCGGGGGCTGATAAAAGTGCCCGTGAATGCACAGGTGCAGGTGATCGCTCATACGCTGCTTCCCTCATTTCGCTTGGGCCTTGCGATCCACTGTCAAGGCCAGGACGTCGCGACCCCATTGTCGCCACGGAAAGCTCAACCATAGTAGACGAACATCCCCCTGGTCGGGCCACAGGCAGGGGGAGTGCGCGTGAGCGGCGCGAGTGGCGATCAGCCGTCCGTGCTGAATCGTATGCCACCGCGCGCGAGTGAAATACCAGCTCCGGCGCTAGGCCAGTGACGGCTGCACCGAAGCGTGCAAGAGCTGCTCGTAGGCCGCGCGCAGCTGTGGATAGCGCAAGAGAAAGATGCCCGCGTACTCTTGCGTCAGCGGGCGCGGCGCCCGCAAGAGGCGCATATTGACCTCTTTGGGCAGCCGGTTGCCCTTGCGCCCGTTGCAGGCTTTGCAGCAGGCTACCAGATTTTCCCACGTGCTCTGCCCTCCGCGCGAGCGGGGCACGATGTGGTCGAGCGTCAGGTCACGCGAGCGCTTGCCGCAATACTGGCACGTCTCGTCGTCGCGCAAGAGGATATTCGCGCGGGTCGGGCGCAGGGCCATGCGTGGCACATGCACGTTGGCGAGCAGCTGCACGATGACGGGCCGGTCATTCACCAGGCGGCGCTGGCGAATGCCATCCTCGATCACCCTGCGCACCTCGTCGTCAAGGAACGTGACCTTGCTCTTAGAAAGGAGCACGACCAACCGGCGCTCAGGGATCACCGAGAGTGGCTGAAAGGCCGAATTGAGGACAAGCACAGGCATGTAGCTGATTCCTCCTCCTCTGTCTGCTGACGCGAGACGTGAATAACCGCGCAGAGACAGAAGGAAAGAGGCGGTGATGCGCACGTAACCAGATAGTCGGCACAGTGCGCGCCCCGGACTACTGCCGTCTGCGGCGACGCGACTGTCCAGGTGGGGCACAGCGGTGGCACCTGCCCGGTGGTGTCGAGACAACGGTCATGACCCACGCGCCAGGGCAATCGCGATCGCTCTGGCGTGGCTTGCCGGCTGCGCGCATCAACGCGCGCGCGACATCGCAATGCGTCATGTGTCGAACCTCGGCACGACTCAGGCGTGCGCCCACGATGGGCCACGAACTCTGGGCAGACGATAGGCACCGCGAAAGGCTTGGTCGGGGTGAGAGGACTTGAACCTCCGACCTCAGCGTCCCGAACGCTGCGCGCTAGCCACCTGCGCTACACCCCGAAAAAAGGCCTGCCTTGAGATTGCCGTCAGGCTCACTCTGCGATGCCTTTGCACACTGAGTATACCATATCTCCCGCGCGCTCGCAAGTCCACACAAGAAGCTCGCTTCCGGCGAGCGGGGAGAGCGGCTTCGACGGGCACGCGGGCGCGCTATCACTTCTCCCTTTACCGTCGCGAGAGCGCGGCGGCGCGCCGGGGTGTGTTACCGGTGTCGGGGATGGCCGTGTCGGGCGCGGTGGGGCGCTGAGGCAGGCGCTGCACGAGGCCCGTCGCCATGAGTGGCAGAGCGATGGCCGCATCGAGCCGGCAAGCGACGCCGACATTGGCGAATGGCGCGCAGCCAAGCGCGACGACTGGCACGGCGGGGGCTATCGCCGCCAGCAATTCGCTGGTGATGCTGGTCGTGCCAAAAGCGAGCATCCCCGCGCCGGGTCGTCTCAGGATCGCTCTCAGCGCGGCGCGATCGGCGCCGGCATCGAGCGCGGCGACTCCGAGATCCGCCAGGTCCACGCCCAGAGCAACAAAGGGCACTCCTTTGGCGCACGCCGCCGTAGTGACGCCAGGACGCGGCGCGATGGCGCCAAGCTGCTTGCCCACTCGGCGAGCGAGATCGATGGACGCGATAGGCGCGTCGCTGGCCGCGAGGCGCGCGAGCACGGGACGGGCGGCGTCCCATTCGTCCGGCGAGCGGTGGGGCGTCTCGTCGTCGCTGTCCTCAGTGAGATAGTGGCGATAGCCGAGCGATTCATACCAGTCGGCGACGAGCGTATCCCCCTCGGCGACCATCGCGGTGACGTGGCCGCGATGGATGAGATCCGCGACGAGATCGCGCATGCCGGCGGCCAGCACGCCCGGACCCAGCGCGAGCACGACGGGGGCCGGCGCGTGGCGGGCGAGGCTTTCCCAGCGAGCAAGCGCCTGGCCCAGGTGGCGCGCCTGGCCGCCCAGCGTGGAAAGGCGATCGAGCACGCCGCTCGTCGAAGCGGTGGGATTCAACTGCACCGGCTGCACCGGCGACAGGCCGGGCGCCGCGAGATCGGCCGCCGCCGCCGCGTTGGCCGGGGATACGACCGCTCCTGTGCGCGCGCCGCCAGCGACGAGCACCGCGTCAGGCTGATATCCGCCCAAATCGGGCGTCACGCCGTATGCCGGCCAGATCATGCGTCCGGCGGCAGGCTCTGGAGGCAAGAGGGGATCGTCGAGGGGAATCGAGCCGGTGGTGACGCCTGACATGCCGGCAAAGCGGGCGTCATGAGCGGCGATAAGCTCGTCTGTCGCGCCTTGCGGACCGTGGTGTGGTCCGCGAAACGAGAGGCCGCGCTGGACCAGCATGCGATCCATCGATTTGACATCCAGCGCCGCGCGAATGTAGTCGATGGCCAGCTCGTGATCGAAATTCTTGCACGAGAAGATGTCCATCGAAAAGTAGTCGAGGGCGGGGAATGTGTGGATGGCGACGTGGCTCTCGGCAATGACCACCAGACCTGAAACGCCGGAATAAGCGGGGTCGGGGGCCTGATATTCAAACATGTAAGGCCCGCCGATGCGGGTCATGCCGATGGCGCGGGGATACTCGGTGAGAATGCGCTCAATGGTAAGGCGATCCGCGAGCTTGGCAGTGTCACACTGACTGCCGTCAATGATGAGGTGTGGTCCGAACAACGATCCTATCCTTTTCCGCGGTCACGAAGCCAGGCCGCTAGCTTTCGCCAGTGTGGAAACACGCGATGTACCAGCTCAGGTACGTCACGATGTCGTTCTGGTGGGACGTCAGACGGGGGCTCGAGCCAATCAGGAGAGACTCCGCCCATGAAGAAGTCATTGCCAGCAACGTACTCATACGTCTCTCGCTCTCTAAGCCGGGCGCGGCATCGTGCTGCCCCGCGACGGGTCAGTCGTCTGTGCGATGCGCGTGGTGCGCCCGGCGGCCACTCCGGATTCCAGGCCGGACAATACATTAAGATACCGCGACGAGCAGGGAATGTCAATAGGACAATTGTTGGGCGCAGGGCCTTTTCATCAGAGAGATCCCAGGATAAGCGGGAGCTTTGCCAGCAATACCTTTTTCTGCTTACAACGTACTTGCACGGACGGCGAAGCACACCACAGCGAAACGTAGCAGCATCTCGTTGAGATCTAGCCTCGATTCGCTCTGATGAAAAGGCCCTGGGTACGTTTGTCGATCAATCGAGCTTTCCGCGCTGACGTTACATCCTTGCCGCGCCGTGAGTTTCTCAATATGGCGACAAAAATCTCGGGCAGGCGCTACAGGAAAGAGGCGACGGCACGTAACGAGCATGCTGATTTCGCATCTTCAGCTCTCGCGTGGCGTTGTAAAGAATATGTATAAGGCGCCGGGTATTGACGAGATCGGTCGTCTTTCTCATCAAATTCACATAGTTCATTTATACTATGGAAAAGAATCAACTACAGCTTCCCATCCCGACCGCCGCATCTCAGACTCAGGACGTGATCGAGGAGAGCAACTAATGGCCGTTTCTCGCGCACAGTTGCCCCAACCGCCGCGCATGAGTAAAAGCCAGGCGCTGGAGCGCGTGCGCCAGCTCAAGCAACAGATTGTCATTGGCAGCATTGTGGCGTTCGCGGCCTTCATCGGCCTGATCTCAGGCCGCATCAGCGGGCTGCTGGCGGCGCTTAGCCAGCAGGGTGACAACTCGCCCGCACTACAACAAAACCAGAATAACGGCTTTTTCGATCAAGGTGGACAGTACAACTCCGGAGGCTCGAATGTCAGCTCGCAACCAGGCTATTCCCCTCCAGTCACCGGCTCCGGAACATCCTAGCTATCAGCTGCCAGAGGGCCTGGGTCGCGCGGCTTGGCCAGCGATGGGCACGACGATCGCCCTTTTAGCGCCACAGGAGCGGCTCGCCGACGCCGAGCGCCTGACACGCTCTCTCTTTGCTACCTGGGAGGAGGCGCTGAGCCGCTTTTCGCCCGACAGCGAGCTTACACAGGTCAACCAGCGGGCAGGGCAGGCTGTTCCCGTCAGTGAACTCTTATGGCGCGTGTTGCTCACCGCGCTCGAAGCGGCACGCGCGTCAGACGGCCTCTACGATCCCACGCTTGGGACGAGCATGCTGCGCATCGGTTATGACCGCACATTCGTCGAGATCGACGGCAAGTCGCTTGTCACTGGCAAGGGCCTACCCACTCCCGGTGGTGCCTGGCACCACATCGTGCTCGATCCCGTCGCGCACTCCGTGCTCCTGCCCGCTGGCGCATCGCTCGATTTCGGGGGCATCGCCAAGGGAATGGCGGTTGACGCCGCCGTCGCGCAACTGGCCTGGCAAGGGATCTCACCCGTGTTGGTCAACGCTGGCGGCGATCTCGCGGTCGGTGGCGCGCCCCAGCCCGGATTCTGGCCGGTCGCCCTCCCCGGTCGCGAGCCGCCGGCGACGATCGCGCTGAGCGGGGGAGCGCTGGCGACATCGGGCGTCGGCCAGCGGCGCTGGCGGCAGGGAGAGCGATACCGCCATCACCTCATTGATCCGCGTACTGGCGAACCGGTGGAAAACGACGTGTGGTCGGTGACGGTGGCGGCACGCCGTTGTGCCCAGGCGGAAGTGGCGGCGAAAGTGGCATTGTTGCTGGGCGAGCAGGAAGGGGGCGCATTCTTGCGCTGCCGGGGCATCGTGGGGCGATTCGTCTCGCGAGACGGGCGCGTGTCTGCCGGCGCGGGCTGGCCGCGCGAGGAGACGCGAGCATGACCCCCTGGCAGGCTATCACCTGGGAGACAGCCCGCGCGAGCGGATTCGTGGCCTACCTGCTCATCACTTTTTCGGTCGCCGTCGGTCTGGCATTGACCCAACACTGGCAGTCGCCACGCTGGCCGCGCATCGTCAACGCCGAGATGCACAACTTTCTGGCGCTGGTGGGGCTGGTCTTCGTCGCTGTGCACGTGCTCGCCGTCGCCGTCGATCCCTTTACGCATTTTGGCCTGGTGGAAGTGTTGCTGCCCTTCGTCAGCCACTATCGGCCACTGTGGATGGGTCTGGGCATCACGGCTCTCTATCTGGGGCTGGCCATCCTGGTGAGCACCTGGCTGCGGCCGCGCATCGGTTATAGCTGGTGGCGGCGCATTCACGTGCTGACGCTGGTGGGGTATGTGCTGGTGACGCTGCACGGCCTGGGCACGGGCAGCGATACGCGCACATGGTACGGCTTTCTCATCTATGCCGGCAGCATCGCGCTCATCGGCAGGCTGCTGATCGTGCGCCTGCTCGTGCCCGCGACGGAGCGCTCCAAGCCGCACCCCACGCTGGCGGGGCTGACAGGTGTGGGCTTGCTGGCGATCACTGTGTGGGCGCTGCTTGGCCCCATGCAATCGGGCTGGAACGCTCTGGCCGGGGGTCGATCGAACGCGGCGCTGGTGGCGGCTACGGCGACGAGCGTAACCTCGCCCACCGGCTCAACGACAAGTGGAAGTGGAACGAGCGGCACGACGACTTCGAGCGGCCCCTTAAGTGCCGGCTTTTCCGGAAGCTTTACTGGAACGCTGACGCAGAGCGGCCCTGACGCCCTCGGCAACACTACTCTGACGCTGAGCCTATCGCTCGCGATCACCCCCGCGGCAAAGGCGCTTGTGACGCTGCAAGGACAACAAACCGATGGAGGATTGAGCGTCAGCTCTGGCGACGTCACCCTGGGCATCACGTCGCAGCCATCGCTCTATACTGGGATCGTAACCGGCATCCAGGGCGGAAACATTTGGGAGTTTGCGGCGCGGGTCGCCAGCCGCAATGCGACGCTCTACCTGTCTTTCAACGTACACTTCGGGAGCGGTGACGCTATCCAGGGAAGCATCACAGCCAGCCCGGCTTCATGACGCCAGAGGCATTTCCTGGCGACAGTCAGACTAAACGAACAAAGGGAGAGAGCACAAACGATGCACGTCTTGCTCGTCGAAGACGAGCGCCGGCTCGTCACCTTGCTGCACCGGGTGCTGACGGAAGAGATGCACACGGTCGATGCCGCCTACGACGGCCAGAGCGGATTCGAGATGGCGCTGGACGGCACGTACGATCTGGTGATTCTCGATCTGATGCTGCCCCTCTTGGATGGCATGGCGGTGTGCCGGAAATTGCGGGCGGAACACGTGCAGACACCAATCCTCATGCTGACGGCGCGCGAATCGGTCCAGGATCGCGTTGCCGGTCTGCGCGCGGGCGCCGATGATTATCTGGTCAAGCCCTTCGCCATGCAAGAGCTGCTGGCCCGCGCGGACGCTCTCTTTCGGCGCAGCAGCGGCCAGGCCAACCGCGAGATCTTGCGCGTGGGTGACATCTCGCTGGATGTGGCTCAGCGCATCGTGCGGCGCGGCGATCGCGAGATCGAGCTGACGGCGAAAGAGTTCACGCTGCTCGAATATCTCATGCGGCATCCCGGCCAGGTGCTGAGCCGCGCGCAGATTCTCGACAACGTGTGGGGCTATGACGCTGAGGCTGTCTCGAACGTCGTCGATATTTACATCCATTATTTGCGTGACAAGATCGATCGTGGCAAGGCGGCCTCGTTGATTAAGACGGTGCGCGGCATCGGCTATCGGATTTGCGCATGATCCGCTCATTCGCGCGCCGCGCGCGTCAGGGCGCGGTTGCCCGCTGGCGAGACTGGCGAGAGCGGGTTCGCGGCGCTTCCTCCGCCGACCCCTCGGTGGCGTTTTTTCAGGGCATTCGTCGGCGCCTGGCGCTGTGGTATTGCGGTGTGCTGGCGGCAATCTTGATCGTGACAGGCCTCGTCCTCTACGTCGGCATGCGTCGGGCTTTGTTTGACCCGGTGGATCAAGCCAACACACGCGCCGCCGGATTGCTGGAACAGGCTTGGACGACAACGAGAGTGCCCCCCTGCCTCGAGGATTTCAACCGGCAGGTGCGCGTTCTCGCGCTCTATGCCTGTTATGACGCGAATGGCGCGCTCGTCGGCGCGAATCGCCTGGCGGATGAATTCAACGCTTTCCTGACCTCCGATCTGGCGCAAGAGGCGCTGGGCAGCGGCTCAGGCAGCGATATGATCGATCCCGGCAACGGGTTCGGCGCCATCAGCCGCTATGCGGTGGTGGTGCGCGATCCGCAAAGCCACCAGGTGTTGGGCGTCGTCCAGGTGGGGCTGCCCGCCCAGGGTGAGCTGCGCGCGCTGGACGTCTTGCTTTCCCTGATGATCGTCGCGGGCATCGTTACCCTGCTGGGTGCCGGGCTGGGCGGCCTCTGGCTGTCGCACCGCGCGCTCGAGCCGGCGCGATCCGCCGCGACACGCCAGCAACGCTTCGTCGCCGACGTGTCGCACGAGCTGCGCACCCCACTCACGTTGCTCCGCGCGGACTCCGAAGTCCTCTTGCGCGATCGCGCTCAATTCCCCGCGCACGACGCCGTGCTGTTGGACGACATCGTGGCGGAAACCGAGCACCTGGCGCATGTGGCGAGCCGTCTGCTGACACTGGCCCGGTTAGAGGCCAACGCCGTGAGGCTGAGCCGCGAGACGATCGATGTGAGCGCGCTGGCCAGCCAGGTTGTGGAACGCATGCGACCGCTGGCATACAGCCACGACCTTTCGCTGGCGTTGCGCGATGGCCCTCGTATCGAAGCGATCGGCGATGGCGGGCGTGTGATCGACGCCTTGCTCATCCTGGTGGAAAACGCCCTCACCTATCACCGGCCGGGCGGCGCGGTCGAGCTTGCCGTCTCCGCCAAGCTCGGGCGTGCGGTCGTCGAGGTCATCGATGACGGACCGGGCATCGCCCCTGAGCACCTCGCGCGGCTGGGCGAGCGCTTCTATCGTCCTGACGCCGCGCGATCGAGCGAAACGGGCGGCGTCGGGCTGGGCATCGCCATCGCCAAAGAGATCGCGCACGCGCTGGGAGGGTCGCTGAGCTTCACGAGTGACTTTGGGGTGGGCACCACCGCTACCCTGTCGTTGCCCTTGGTCCCTGAATCCGCCGGGAATCCAGAAACATGAGAGATTTCTCATAGTGATTCAATCATTCTCCCATGCATGTGGGATATACCGAACCCAGCACGAGCTTATCCTTGTGGAGGTGAGCTAGATGTCCATTCCCGCCCCGCCGCTGGCGGTCGCCGTGATAGCGCCCGAAAAACGGATGCACCGGTATCGCGTGATCCGGTTCATGGCAAGCGGGCTTGCGGCCTTCCTCGCGCAAGCGGTTGTCTTGATGCTGCTCGTCAGGTTGACGGTCCCTGAGCCTGTGGCCAATCTGGCGGCGATCGTCGCCGGCATGCAGGCCAGCTATGTGCTCAGCGCCCTCATCACCTGGCGCGACCGCAAGCCGTCGGACAAATGGCAGAGAGCTGTGCGCTGGGCGAGCTTCACGTTGACGCTGAGCCTGACCAGCTTGATCAACGACGGCATCTTCTTGCTCGCCCGGCACGCCTTGCCGCTCTACGTTGCCGCCGCGCTCGGCTCGAGCTGCACGGCCATCCTCAACTACTTTTGTGGCGATCGGTTGGTGTTTCGAGCGGCGGCGACCGCGCCGTCGCCCGTGACAGCCATCGCCCCCAGCCCTCAAGGGGCCGAATAAACGACGAAGGAGATCTTACATGCATCCATCATCTCGACGCTTGCCTCTTTTCTCGGCGGGTATCATGACGATCGCGACCGTCGTGACGCTGCTACTGGCGGGGTGCGGCTCGACGGCCAGCGCCGCTGCGGCCCAATCGACGACAGGCTGCCCAACGCCTAATCCCAACGCGGCTGGCAAAACAGTGATCGGCAAGATCACCGCGCTGCAAGCTAGCAGCGCGACCGTCGCGACCGCGTCAGGTGCGAGCGTCACCGTCGATTTCATGGCGACGACGCAGTATAGCGTGCTGGTAGCCGTCAATCCCTCCACGCTCGCTTCAGGGACCACCGTACAGGTGATTGTGGCGCAAGGAACCGTGACGGGCAGCGTCATCCCCGCGCAATCGGTGCTCGTGACAACCGGCCAGGGCGGCTTCGGCTTTGGTGGCGGGGCCGGGCGCGGCGGCGCCGGACGGAGCTTCAACCCCGCCTGCCGCAATCGGGGAACACCCACGGCAGCTGGATTCCGTGGCGTTCGCGGCACGATCACGGCGGTCAACCTGGGCCAAAATCAGTTCACCGTCACAGACACGCAAGGCGCCAGCTATGTTTTCTCCTTGAGCGGGTCAACTGTCGTGGCGACTCAGTCGAAAGGTACTCAGAACAGCCTCGCCGTTGGTGACGCCATCACGGCCAGGGGTCAGATGACCAGCGCAGGCTTGCAGGCGGCGATCGTGCAAGATCTGACACCACATAGCAAGTGAGGAAAGATATGGCTGACCAGGATTACCTTGCCAAAGATCAGGACATCATGCCTGACGGCTCGCTCGCCCCAATGGGGGCGCGTGACGACGCCACAGGCACTCACGCGGGCGTCTCACCCTATGCCTTGGATGCCGCGACACGACCCGCCTTCAGCTTTGACGATCTCGACGACGAGATCGCGCCTGATCGCGGCCCCTGGCTCACGCGACGCCGGGCGATCATCGGCGTCAGCGTCGTGGTCGTGCTCGCCGTCGTTGGGGCGCTCATCGCGCGCGCCCTCCAGCCGGCCAACGTGCCGCTGCGATTTACCAACGCCGCCGTGACGGAAGGCAATCTGACGGTGACGACCTCGGCGACGGGGCAAATCAGCTCTGGCGTCTATAACCTCAACTTTTCCACCAGTGGGCGGATCACTGCCATCGACGTGTCGCCGGGGCAAAACGTCACGGCGGGCCAGGTGCTCGCCCAGCTCGACACGACCTCCCTGCAAGACGCCCTCAACAGCGCCGAAGCGGGTTATAACTCGTCGCAGGTCAACCTCAACAATGCCTACACGAGCCAAACCTATGCCGACAAGCTGGCCTATGACACGTACCAGCAGGCCATCGTGCGCGACGCGGGCAGCCAGGACAAGCTCCAGCAGGACCTGGATCAGTATAACCAGTCGCTCGCCCAGGCCCAATCACAAGTGAATTCGGCACAAGCACAATTCCAGAGCGCCCAGGCGCAGCTCACCGCCGCGCAGCACAACCTCGCCGACGCCACGCTGACCGCGCCGGTCGCCGGCCAGATTGCCTCGGTCAACGGCTCCGTCGGAGCTGCCGCTGGTGGCTCCAGCGGCAGCGCCTTCATCGTGCTGGTCAATCTGACCTCGCTCTCGATCGTCGCGCAGGTCAACGAAGCCGACATCGGCGGCGTGCAAGCCGGCCAGCCTGTTTCATTCACCGTCACAGCCTTTCCGTCGGATACCTTTTTCGGCACGGTCACGTCCATCTCGCCGGTTGGCACGACCACCCAAAACGTCGTGACCTATCCGGTGACGATCAACATCGACGCCAACAGCGCCAAGCAAGCGCGCCTCTTCCCCGGAATGACCGCGCAGATCACCATCACGACCCAGCAGGTCATCGGCGCGCTGCTCGTCCCCAACGCCGCGCTGACCTACGCGCGCGCCGCCGTGCGCTCCGGGCGCATTACCGCGACCCAGGCGCAACAGGCCATCGTGCAGGCTCAGCAACTGATCACCAGCGCGACGGATAGCACCGTCAAGCAGGGACAGGCGAGCTACGTCCTTGAGCAGCAACAGGGAAAGGTTGTCGCCGTTCCGGTCGTGATTGGCATCTCGAACGGCACCGACACGGTCGCGCTGGCCGGGTTGAGCGCGAATGACATCATCCTCACGGGTGACAATCAGACCTCGACGACGACCACGACCGGCGCCAGCACCGGCGGCTCGCGCCTCCGCAACGGTGGCAGCCTCTTTGGAGGGTAGTGATGACAATGAAGCATTCGGAAAGCGGCGAGAGGGTGCCCGTCATCTCCGTGCGCCATCTCGCCAAATCCTATCGCATGGGCCGCCAGATCGTGCCCGCCTTGCGCGACGTGACGCTGGATATTTATCCAGGGGAGTTCACCGCCATCCTGGGTCCATCAGGCTCAGGCAAATCGACCTTTTTGCACCTGATCGGCCTGCTCGACCGCCCCACGCGCGGTGATTATCTGCTCGACGGCGTGCCGGTCGCCAGGCTGGGAAAGAATCGGCTGGCCGCGCTGCGCAACCACAAGCTGGGTTTCATCTTTCAGGGGTTCAATTTGCTACCTCAGATGACGGCGACGGAAAACGTCGCCTTGCCTCTGCTCTATGGCGGCCAGGGCACTGGCGCACACTTGCGCGCTCAGGCCATGCTGCGCAAAGTGGGGTTAGGCAATCGGATGGAGCACAAGCCGACGGAGCTTTCCGGCGGCCAGCAGCAGCGCGTGGCCGTCGCCCGCGCGCTGATCAACCATCCGTCGCTGTTGCTGGCCGACGAGCCGACCGGCAATCTCGATTCGCGCACCAGTCTCGAGATCATGGCGCTGTTGCAGGCGCTCAATGATTCGGGCATCACGATCATGATGGTCACGCACGAGCCGGATATCGCCACTTTCGCGCAACGCCACATCACCTTTCGCGATGGCCTGGTGGTGCAGGATGTGGCCAACGACCGCCCCCGACAAGCTCTGATTGCCCGGACCCGCCATGAGGAGATCACCGCATGAAAGCAATCACACACCGTCAGACGGCGCGCGGCCACATCTCCTTTGGTCAGAGCTTTCGCTCCGCCGTGGGGGCATTGCGCGCGAACCTGTTGCGGGCGCTGCTGACAACCCTGGGCATCATCATCGGCACCGGGGCCGTCGTTACTATTATCTCCGTGACGGAGGGCAACACTGCCTCGATCTCCTCGAACCTGGGGACGCTGGGACCCAACGTAGTCGTCATCACACCTCAGGGCGCCGCCGGCTTCGGGGGCGTACGCGCCGGTGCGGGCAGCGCGCAAACCCTGACCGTCAGCGACGCCGACGCGATCGCCTCACAGGTGAATCACGTGAGCGCGATCAGTCCTATCATGAACGCCGGCAACAGTCTTCAAATTATCTTCCAGAATCAGAACTGGAATACGCGCGTGCAGGGCGTTTACCCCGCCTATCAACAGATCGGCAACTGGACGCTGAGTGAAGGCCAGTGGTTCTCGCAGGCGGCGGAGTCCCAGCAACTCCCCCAGGCGGTGATTGGCGCGACGATCGGCACGCAGCTTTTCACCCCCTTGGGCATCGATCCACTAGGGCAATCCATTCGCATCGGCAGCCAGGTCTTTACCGTCGTGGGCGTCATGAACGCCAAAGGCGCGGCGGCTTTCGGCCCCAGCCCCGACGACATCATTTACATCCCCTTCTCGACCGCCCAGAGCCGGTTCGTCGGGGCTAGCACCAATTACGTCAACAGCATACAGGTGCAAGCTGACTCGTCGGGGAACGTCAGTCAGGTCGTCGCTGACATCACCACCCTGCTGACGCAGCGCCACAACGGCACCCAAGACTTCACCGTGCGCAATCAGAATCAGATCACCAGCACCATCCAGCAAACGGCGCAAGAGCTAACCATCTTGCTGGTGGGAATCGCGTCAATCTCGCTGCTGGTGGGCGGCATCGGCATCATGAACATCATGTTGGTGACAGTGACGGAGCGTACCCGCGAGATCGGAATTCGCATCGCCATCGGCGCCCGCGAGATGGACATCATGACGCAGTTCTTGCTGGAAGCCACGCTGCTGACCATCGCTGGCGGGATCATCGGCATCGCGCTGGGCACCGGCATCGGCTACATCCTCGCCCATACGCTCCACTGGCCTTTCATCATCGACGGCAAGTCGGTGCTCCTCTCGTTCGGTGTCGCGGCACTGGTGGGGATCGTCTTCGGCTTCTATCCGGCACAGCGCGCCGCGCGTCTCGACCCCATCGTGGCGCTGCGCGCGGAGTAACAAGACGTGGCGCATGCCTGCTCGCCTTTGAGCGACATTCATGGGGCCTGATTGATCCACCAGTCGGCGATGTTCCACGTGTTGCCCGCGCTGGTGGGATCCAAGACAAAGTTCATCAGGTTCGGTGAGGCCAGCGCATAGTTCGCCTTGTGGAAAAGCGGCAGGTCATAGCTCTGGCTGATGAGATACGCCTGAACCTTCTTACAGATGGCGGCGCGCAGAGTGGTATCACTCTGCCTGGCCGCCTGGCCGACCATCGTATCAACCTGCGGGTCATGGATGCCCATATAGTTGTCGCCTAAGGCATTCGTGTTGCTGGGAAGGTTGGCACTCGAAAAGGCAGCGAGGTTGAGCGCGCACTCAGAGCTGAGCGTGACATCCTCAATGGCCAGATCCCAGGATCCGGTGTCAAGGGTGGCTTGGTAGTTACAGAAATATGCGATGCACCCAATTGCCCCCGCGTTTTCTATAGTGACCTTGACCTGGCAGCCCAGGTTGAGTGCCCACTCTTGGGCGGCCAGCGCGGCATATGCCTGTTGTGTCTGCTCGCCGCTAGAAAGTATAATGTCCAATGCCACCTGCTTGCCGTTGGGGTAACGGCAGTTTGCCAGACCGGCGCTGGCCAGATCTTTGGCGGCTTGCGTCGGATTATAGGCCGGCGGGATCACTATCGGATCGTAATCTGGCAGCGGGGGCACCGTGTTCTCGAAGGTGCGCAGATTCGGATCGTTGCAATTCGAGTCATTCAGGACGGCCACGAACGCCGCGCACAGGTTGAAGGATTCGATGAACGCCTGACGCACGAGCCGGCCTTTCGCGCCGCTAAAGATCGACGCCTTGCCGGTGTTGTTGGGGTCGAGCGCGTTGAGAGCTTGGGGCCGCTCGTTAAAGTCGACGCGCTCAAACGAGGAGCCGAGGCCGACGATTTGCTCACTCGTTGGGATTCCAGCGCTATTGAACGTAGCTATGTCGTTGATTGTGAAGCCATCCGCCTCATCAATCTGACCAGCGCGAAACGCGGCGATCAGTGCGCTGGTAGTGGCGAATGTCTGATAGATGAGCTTTATCGCGTTGGGACCTTTGAAGAAGTTGGAATGAAAGCTGGGATTCTTGACGTAGACTTCCGAGTTGGCCGAGTGGCTCTGCAACATGTAGGGGCCGTCGGCGGGGAAATCGAAGTTGAACTGATCGCTCTGAATCATTGCCGGTGATGGCGACGTGTATACATGCGTGCGCAGATCCCATTCAGCAGGAAACGCATGAGCGGGCAGCGGCAGCCAGAGAGCCGACAAATACGGCCCAAAGGGGATCTTCCAATGAATGGCGAAGGTGTGCGGATCGATGTAATACTAATTCACCGGAGATATGGTATCATATCAGGAAGGGGCAAGGCACCAG
>VFSW01002055.1_pt1 | contig 30529 bp, 24 predicted proteins | sample 5358111 | NCBI WGS metagenome assembly VFSW01 (sample SAMN11554181, study PRJNA540505) | mine drainage metagenome | isolation source: sediment from site ElyBrook_90M | place: USA: Ely Copper Mine, Vershire, VT | collected 2017 | reverse complement strand
AATCGCTGTCCAGTTTGCCGTGGAATGCGTGTCCAGTTTGCTCCGGAATTCGCAGCTATTGAAAAATTAGCCAAAAAACTAGGGGTCTAATGGAGGGTGATAATCACTTTTTCGGCGGCTATTTCGAAGTGCTGTTGGATGGTGTGGTGCCATTTGCACGTCTGTACATAGTGGCATCTCTTGCTCCGGCAAGGTGTCTTCCTGCACAGTACTGACGACGGTGAGCATCAAAAAATTCACATTCACCAAAATCCGAATTTTTAAGGTTCATATGAATATCAATCAAACGTTAGCTTTAACATCATTGTTTCTTATGATCTCCGTATTTGGTTTTTTTGCACTGCGAAAAGGAAAAACACCAAAAAAAGAGGAATTGCCGGATCCAAATTTTCGACTAGTTGAAATGCAAATTGCAGGCATAACGCATACTTTTTTTCAAAATGTCAGTTTTGTTGAAAATCTGACCAAATCCATTGAATCTGCAACAACAGGTGATTTCATAGAACTGAAGTCCGCGCCTGGTACTGGCTATATAATCAATCTCGACAAAATATCAGACATACACATCCTTGATGACGTTTACAAAGAGGCTGGAGAAGATGCGTATGGCTGTTCTGTTTATGTTGAAGGGAAAAGGAACGCTATCCAAGTTGGTGACATACCTGCAGAAAAAGTTTACAAGGAAATTTCAGATAAGGCAGTCAGGTTTATCCGCATTGGCAGCCACTATTTTAATCGGGCAGAGATCGCCTTGATTGTTTGGTTCCGATCGTCAAGTTATTCAAATGAAACTTGATCTGGGTACTGGTCTTATTTTGATGTGCGCGATTGTTTCAGGAGGTGCCATCAGCAGGTGCGCTTTTGCAATCTGTCTATTGCCTCCATATTGGTTATGAAGCTGCAATGAGTCACCGGAGCCACACATCGCGAACATCAGTATCAATTGACACTTAAAATATATCTGTCGAGAAAATCAAATGGAAAGACTACCTGTCAAAGGGAGCCACACGGCACAAGACCATGACGCTTGGCGCGGGCGAATTCATGCACCGCTTCCTGTTGCATGTGCTGTCCACTGGCTTCCATCGCATCCGTCACTACGGGCTGATCGCGAACAGTGACCGCAAGGATAACCAGGCGCGGGCACGCGAGCTGCTGAAAGTCGCACCTGTTGTCGACACAGCGGATGGCTCCACGGCAACAGGCGAATCCGTTCAGTCCGCCTTCGTCTGTCCTCACTGTGGTGCGCCGATGCTCATCATCGAAACGTTGGCGCGCATACTGCCGATACGCGCACCGCCTCGCCTAAGAGGACCGCCATGAGCATCGATTCATTTACCCGTCCGTCAAAGTCCTGTGGCGCGTGCCGGCAAGACGCTGCTTTGCCTCGCAGGGCCATATTGATGCATTTATCGCCGTACACGGCGCATACGTTCGCCCAAGCGCTTCCGGCATTGACTGCGTATTACACCCCAAACCCGCCACCGATTCCAATTGAAACCCGCCAGCGAATCCAATCGCAAAACCGCCACCCGTTACGATATAAACCCGCCACCCTGCAGATCCAAGCAAGCCAGGTTACTTGGGCTGAATCACTTTCAAAATTTTAACGAGCTTGAAGTTCAGCATTCGGGTAGGATATCGCGCAGGTTGAAGGGCAGGAACGTGCCATTAGCGGACAGATAAATCTGATCCTATTCACAGAGTAGCCAAATATAGGCGCAGGTTATCCGAACAGGGTGTTTGACTTACATTCAATGACCGATTTTTGTCACACTGAACATCTTAAATGCCAAAACCGGAGCTTCGACTTGATATTTCATTTTATTCACAGGCACGATGCGAATATGAATATATTTTATTCTATAGCCTCGTTCGCCACTCGCAAATGAGCGACGTTGACAAACTCGTGACACCACAGGAATCAGCGGAGCCTGAAGTCCAGCTTGTCTTAGTTGCTTCTGAATGTATTGATCGGTTCACCCTGCATGCGGCGCTGACTGGTTTGTTTCAGGACAGTTTTTTTCTGATCCTGTTTTCGGGTCTGGTTCTGCTCAGTTTCATTGTGCCGGGGAAAATCTCCGGCTATCCAATGCTGGTCGATTGGCCGACCATTGCAGCATTAACAGGTCTGCTGGCACTCACCAAAGGGCTGGAAGTTAGCGGTGCCATGCACCGACTCGGATACCGATTAATTAGCCTGATGGCGACCGAGCGAACTACTGCGTTGTTCTTGGTGATTATCGCAGCGCTTCTGTCCATGGTTTTGACTAATGATGTTGCGCTGTTCGTGGTAGTGCCGCTCACCTTAGGTGTTTGTCGCATCACGAAAATGCCATCCACACGGTTCATCATTTTTGAAGCGCTGGCGGTTAACGCTGGTTCTGCGTTGACGCCGATTGGCAATCCGCAGAACATATTTTTGTGGCAGTTATCGAAGGCGTCATTCGGTGAGTTTGTCGTACATATGCTCCCGCTCGTGGGACTCATGATGGCCGTATTGCTAGTGCTTACGGCATGCGTATTTGGCAGCCGGCCGATACGGATCAGCGATGAAGACGAACACGTTCCGTTAGACCCCGCTCTGCTCGGCATATCACTCGCGCTTTATCTGCCGTTCCTGATTGCGACTGACATGCATTACTCGGGTTGGACTGTGATCGTGGTGCTGCTTATACTTTTTGTGCTGCGCCGACGCCTTGTGGCGCAAATTGACTGGGGGTTGCTGTTGGTCTTCATGTTGATGTTTATCGACCTTCGGTTAGTGACGAGGCTAGGTTTGGTGAGTGATGGCATGCACGGCCTTGGTCTTGATCAGGCAAAACATTTGTACTTGGTGTGCGTCGCAGCCTCTCAGATCATCAGCAACGTGCCAGCAGCGATCGCACTGGCCGAGTATTCTACAGACTGGCATATTATCGTCTACGGCGTGAACATCGGTGGTTTCGGGTTCATGCTTGGTTCGTTGGCAAACGTGATCGCATTGCGGATGGCCGGTGATCGCAAGGCTTGGCTAAGTTTTCATTTCTATGCGATTCCATTTCTTGCTGTTGCGGCAGCACTGGGCTACGTGCTTTTGTTCTGGTGGCAAGTGCAGTGAGGAACCGTGCAAATTTGTCGCCGACCTGCTCACAAAAACTGTGTGACTTTTTGTTGGCGAGTATTGTGCGATGAGTAACAGTCGTTCTTGCGAACAGCACGTCGCGAAAGTCAGTAATCCGGCAGGCTAAAAAATTTCAGAGAAAAATGCGCGAATGGCAGGTTCCAGGTAGGATATTGTGGGGCTCGAAGGGTAGTTATGTGCCAGAAGCGGACGGTCGTTACTCTGTGTGCCTCTTATGTACCTTGATCGGCGACTCGTGCGCGTCATACTTGTTGACTATGCCTTCCCGCTTGAGATGTTGGAGCAACGCGAGGTTAGCGGGAGTGTTCGGGATTTCCGGCTTGTCCTGGCCATCCTCAGTCAGGCTTGGGTAGTCACCGTCTAGCTCTTGCAGGATCGTGAAGAGCTGTTCCCGGCTGATTGACGCCAAGAGTGGTTCAAGCAACATCACAATCTGCTGCGAATCGACACCGGTTTGCGCCATTTTCTGCACAACGTCTGGCGCGAGTGTGTGCCCATGCCGAGAGGCGAATTGTGCCAGCGCGTTCAGGCCACTAGGGTCGGCCACCTCTGCGTATGCTTCTGCCTGATCGACAATCAAACCCTTAATTTCCGAGCTGATCTCATCGCTTGTCAGGAGCGCCGCTAGATCCGGTCGCAGTAGCTCAGGTGTCATGATGCTCAAGAACTTCGTCGACGCGCATATAAATGCCTTGCGCGTCGGCCAATCAGTCTCTGCAAGGTGCTCATAGGTCTCTGCGGCATCCTCAATGATGTTGTGCTTCAGCAGCAGTGCAAAGAGGTCGCCCACTTCCGCCACGACGTCGTCCATGTCGAGATAGTTATCCAGATCCAAGCTTTCGATCAGCTCCGCGCGCAGCGCTGCGGAAGGGAGTTGTGTCTTCGCTGCCAGGATCGCTATCGCCAACTTAGTCTTCGAGTCTTCGTCAGCGGCGTTGATCTCAGTGATCACTCCAGCGGCGGTCAAGATATTTGCCAGGGACTCGTCGACCGATTCGAAACTTATGACGTAGCGGCTGACATTGTTGAACGTTGCCGGGAAGCGCCTATGTTCGGCTAACGCCGGCCACGCCCCCTCAGACATCTCCTCTAGATTCGCTACCTTACAATCCGGCGCAGAGCATTCGACTACCTTATCAAGATGAGGCGCCGCCCGTTCGAGGACATCTTCGATCACAGCAATGAAGTCCTTGCTCGAATCGACGGTTGCGGACACGCCATCGATCGCGTTCAGGTATGCGCTCAGGTGATCGAGGACATAGTCGTAAACCATCTCGTTGGCTGCACGGATTACGTTGAGCGCTACGGTTGCCCTATTGTCGATGGCGATCGCGAGATTCTCGTACGTGACTTCATACAGGTTGCGCGACACAAACGACGAACGAACCTGTCGGGCCAACGGCTCCAGACGGGGTACGGCAATGTTCGCATCTGTGAAGAGCGCACTGATGCGTTCCGCCCGTGCATGCTCAGTTACGTCAGACGTAAGCGCCGTAAGCTCGGCGTAGTGCACCGACAGGTATTCCGACACCGCAGCATCTACCTTTTGTTTCTGCGTGGAATCACTGTTAAGAGCGAAATTCATCAACTCCAGCCGTGAAGTGTCATCCAGGTCAGCTTGACTCACGAGATAAACAAGCACTAGCGAGGAAAAGACTGTGAATCTTTCAATGAACCGCAGGCGCTGTTCTCCGGCAGTGAGGTACGCCTGCATAAACCTCGTTTGATTCTCCCCGAAGTTAGCCATGGAATGCACCATGATGTCCGCGGCCTCGATATCGTTTGTCAGAAGGTGATCGAGGATGGCGATGTTGTATAGCGCAGGTTCGCGCAGCGCATTCTTGCCTCGCTCGCGGACAATGGCATCTACGTCGTTCGGAGCAAGCGCAAAATACTCATCCATCAAGTTTCGATCCACATGATGGATGATGAAGTTCGTTGCAGCAGAACCCCCGCGGTTACCATGGAAGGTTGACGTGTACAGCGTGAAGTTGCGATTGATGTATCCGGCACGAACGAGTTGATAAGCCAGTCCTGGCTTTAGGATCGCTTGTGCGATTGCTTCTAAGGACTGATCGGTACCATCGTACTTGACGAGGAACTCCGGTCGCCCGACTAGAGCGTCAAAGTCTGCGCCCCGGAGAAAATTGATATCGTCAGTCTTCTCAACTATCTGCTCTTCGAGAGCTTTACGATCCGCTTCATTCCAGCTTGCAGCATCTAGCTGGTCGCCGAGCACTGCAGACAGACTGGCACGATCGAAAAACAAATTTTGACCATGCATGTTGCGGAACTGCAGCTCCGGGTTCCCGCCAGACGCGACGAAGTCTGTCCAGAACTTTGCTCCCTTGAGGTCATCTCTAGACCACTGAGCATTTGCTAATGTGTACGTCGCATTCTGGTGCAAAAACCGCACAGCATGAGCCGTTCGCTCCACGTGTGCCAAAAGGCGCTCGCCTAATTGTGTGCTCCGTGTGGCTGCTCCGTCGATTCGCGTAAGTCGCTCACGAAACTCATGGAGTTCGCCATCAAGCTTCTTAATGTTTGCGGTCACCAATTTACGACTGACTTCGTAGAGAACGTCCAGTTTGCTCTTGCCGAGTCGGATCGTCTCGAAGTCCGTCAGGTGTGTGCTCTTGTAGAGCATCATGGCGAATAGGTCAGTTTCACTCAGATTGAGCTGCTTGCCGTCACCAGAGAAGATCCGGTCGCGGAAGACGATGAACTCGTTGCGAACGTTCTTGAGTAGCCGCATATCTGGCACATACTTTGCCGCCAGATCAAGCAACTCCGGTACTACTTCGTGCTCGATACCGTCAAGTAGCTGTACCGCCAGATTGCGAGCGCTCCGGTGCGTGATGAAGGGAACCACCGGGATGATAAGGTCGAAGAACTTTGTACGGTTGGCACGCACAGCTTCGGCTTGTGCTGAATCATCTATCGCGGCCAGGTCAGGCTCAATCTTGCGGTCCTCCGTTGTCAAGCCGATACGATCGAAAATGCTGTCCTTTATGGCGTAGATGAAGTGGATCGGCTTCTTGATCTGGTGCGACACGTTCAGTAGCGTGTTCAGCGCCCGAAGCGCCTCGAATATGTGCGAGTCGTTGAAGCGGTCGATGTCCTCGAAGATAACAATGTCGCGGCCTGACACTTCAAAGAAGTAGACGATCTCGTCGAGGTACTGATCGAAGTACGATGCAGAAGTTTCGTCGAGGCTGACCGTCGCAGAACCCGCTGAGAGCTGCTTGATATGGAGTTTTCCATAAAGCCGCCAGCGCACCAACAGCACCATTACCGTCGCTATCCCCAAAATGACTAGGTGTCTCCAAGCGCCCATATCTTTCAAGGAGGAGAGATTGTCGGCAAGCGTTGCTGTCCAACCGCTCAGCAGGAAGATGATTGCGATGGCAAGACCCAGTAATGCCGAAGATCCGATCTCCCGCCGCCATTGAAAGCGCTCGATCCGCCGAAACCTGGATGCCGGCGTCTTTCCGGGATCTTCTCGATAGAGCAATTGTTTGACGATCTCCTGCTGGATCCGGTTGGTCGGCGTGGTCGCTTGAATAGGCACCGACACATCGAGCTTTGATGCTTCGATTGGTGCAAGCGTCGACAACGAAATCTCAACAACGCGTTTTTTCTCTCGGAGAGCGATTCCCTGCAAGATGCTGCTCTTTCCGACGCCAAAGTTCCCGGATAGCGCTATGTTGTGTACCTGATCGTCCGCAAGAGCAGTTTCAATGGCAGTGACGTACTGGCTGTGCTCATTTGGTAAGTATTTAGGGGTAAGCGGAATGAGCTTCCATAATCCGCCAGAGTCAGGCTCTTGTTGAGTACTCATCTCACTGCCTCATACTCGGCCTTGAAGCATATCTGCATAGTCCCACCCATTAGATATGAAAGCTGCTGTCCTTGCGAAGGTCTGAATGAGCTCGGAGAGCAATGGCAGATGCATTTTTCACACAAGGGTGCCCCATACAGAATGACACGCATTATATGCCACTTGGCACAAGCCGCACAGCAGCGGCGCGATTGCCGACTTATCGCACACCGAACCTATGATCACGAGAAATATTGGGGTGGGTTCAATTTTTTCACGCAAGCGTAGTTGGCTTGAATTGAAGTGTCAAAGTACGTCGGGGAATTGATACCTCCCTTGACTGACCGTTTGGGGTCGATTTGCGACACCATCGCTCACAAGTTTATTCTTAACACTATGTCTGCTGTGTCTCGATTGCCGTCTGTGGAATTGCGAAGGCCAACGGCAGGATAGAACCTGTTGCGGCCCCTCGGCCACCCAGCTTCGCGGTCATTTGAATGGCTGCTGTATTTCGGAAACAGCCGGACGGCCAATTCACACTGCTCGGCCAAAACTGCCATTGGCTTATCACGCCGAATCGGGCCGTAATCCGGTGCTTACCTGCCGTTCAGCAGCTGATGTTGATCGATAGTAATCAGTGGCTATTTTCATCAGTGGTACTGACCGACCCGAGCCACTACAGTCATTTCTGTCATGGTCTCAATGTTCAATCTCTAATCCAAGCTAATTCTGATGCGCTCCGCATTAAACACTACCCCGGATAGACCAGATCTGATAGATTGTAACCTTTGCCACTGAAGCCGACTTTATGCGACTTGACCAACCCTCATTGGAGCATCTCCATGACTGAGCCATGGGTGTCTGTGGAGCAGATCGCCGAGCACCTTGGCGTGACGCGCGACTCGATCTACCGCTGGATCGACCGTAAGGATCTCCCTGCCCACAGAATCGGGCGGCTCTGGAAATTCAAGGTCTCAGAGGTTGACGACTGGGTGCGCCGAAGTGGGGCACAGGAAGACAGCGCCAGCAACGGTAGATAATCAAATCGCATGGGGAGGTGCGATGCCAAGAATTTTCGATAACATAGAAAAACCATTACTGCCAGCACTTCAAGAAACGCTCAGGGTCGCCGAACGCGCAGATTTTTGTGTCGGGTATTTCAATCTTCGCGGCTGGCGCAGCCTTTCCGAGCATGTCGACCGTTGGGCCGGCGGAGACGGCCATTCCTGCCGCTTACTGGTTGGCATGCATGTCACTCCCAGCGATGAACTCCGGCAAGCCCTGCGCACACGCGAGGATGACGATGGACTGGATAACCAGACGGCGCTCCGGGAAAAGCGCCGCATTGCCGAAGAATTTCGCCAGCAGCTGACCTTCGGGGTGCCGACCAACGACGACGAAGCTGTGCTACGACAGCTCTCGTCCCAGATTCGCGCCAAGAAGCTGATCGTCAAGGTGCATTTGCGCCACCCACTCCACGCCAAGCTGTACTTGCTACACAGGCAGGATGCCAACAACCCCGTCACAGGTTTTCTGGGCAGCTCGAACCTCACGCTCGCGGGCCTGGCCAAACAGGGTGAGTTGAACGTCGATGTGCTGGAGCACGATGCCTGTAACAAGTTGGTCGATTGGTTTGAAGACCGCTGGCGCGACCGCTGGTGCGTCGACATTTCCAAAGAACTCGCCGACATCATCGACGAGAGCTGGGCGGGTGAGCGTCTGGTGCCGCCCTATCACGTCTACCTCAAGATGGCATTCCACCTTGCGCAGGAAGCGCGTGCCGGTCTTTCCGAATTCCGTATCCCTTCTGTTTTTGGCGAAACGTTGTTCGACTTCCAGGTTGCTGCCGTCAAGATTGCCGCGCACCACTTGAACAAACGCGGTGGCGTGCTGATCGGTGATGTGGTCGGCTTAGGCAAGTCGATGATGGCTACCGCCCTGGCCAAGGTGTTCGAGGACGACTACCACACTGAAACGCTCATCATCTGCCCCAAGAACCTCGTTTCGATGTGGGAAGACTATGCCCACCGGTATCGCCTGCACGCCAAAGTGCTGCCGTTATCCAAGGTGCTGACCGAACTGCCGGAGAAGACCCGGCGTTACCGGCTGCTCCTCATCGACGAATCGCACAACCTGCGCAACAAGGAAGGCAAGCGTTGGAGGGTCATCCGCGAGTACATCGAGCGCAACGACAGCCTGACTGTTCTCCTCTCGGCCACGCCCTACAACAAGACCTATCTCGACCTATCCGCTCAGCTGGCCTTGTTCCTGAATGAAGATGCCGACATCGGCATCCGGCCGGAAAAATTGCTCACTGAGTTGGGCGGCGAGCACGAATTCATTCGCCGGCACCAGTGTGGTGTGCGTTCGCTGGCCGCGTTCGAGAAGAGCGAAATTCCGGATGACTGGCGCGATCTCATGCGCTTGTACATGGTGCGTCGCACGCGCGGCTTCATCATGCAGCACTACACCCGCGAAGACGAGCGCGGCAAATATCTGCTCTTCTCGGATGGCAGAAAGTCCTATTTTCCAAAGCGTCTCCCCAAGAATCTCAGCTTCAAGATTGACGATGCGAACCCGTCCGACCCCTACGCACGCTTCTACAGCGACCCGGTGGTCAATGCGATCAACGAGCTGATCCTGCCGCGCTACGGTTTGGGCAACTATGTCGCCCCCAAGCCCAAGACGCCGCCCACGCCCCACCAGGCCAGGATCATCGAGGGGCTTTCCCGCGCCGGCACGCGCCTGATGGGTTTCTGTCGCACCAACCTTTTCAAGCGGCTGGAAAGTGCCGGCCCGGCATTCATCCTGTCCATCGAGCGCCACATCCTGCGCAATTTCATCGTCCTGCACGCCATCGAGAACGGTCTGGATATTCCGCTGGGCACGCAAGGTGCCGAACTGCTCGACACCCGCCATTACGACGAGGACCCCGATGGTCTGTTGGCCGGCAATGGCGATGATGGCGGCGACGAAGACGTGGCCGACCCAACCGCCACCAATGGCATGCGCACCGAGGCCGACTACCGCGCCCGTGCCGCCAAGGCGTATGAGGCATACAGCGGCGCACTGAAAAGCCGTTTCAAATGGCTGCCGGGTTCCCTGTTCATCAAGGCGCTGGCCAAAGACCTACTGACGGATGCGCAATCCTTGCTCCAGCTTCTGAAGCTTTGCGGTGACTGGCAGGCCGATGCGGATACCAAGCTGGCTGCCCTGATCGAGCTGATCAATCAGCGCCACCCGAAGGAGAAACTTCTCGTCTTCACCCAGTTTGCCGACACCGCCCGCTATCTCAATGCCCAGTTGCTGGGACGTGGTATCAAACAGGTGGAAGTGGCCACCGGGCAAAGCGCCGATCCCACCTCCTTGGCCTGGCGTTTCTCGCCGGAATCGAACGGCAAGCGCGAGCAGATCAAGAAAGCGGACGAGCTGCGCGTGCTGATCGCCACCGATGTGCTCTCCGAAGGCCAAAACCTTCAGGATGCGCACATCATCGTCAACTATGACCTGCCCTGGGCCATCATTCGCCTGATTCAGCGTGCCGGTCGTGTCGACCGTATCGGTCAGCAGTCCGACACCATCCTCTGTTATTCCTTTGTGCCCGCCGATGGCGTCGAACGGCTAATCAACCTGCGCGCCCGGGTCAAGCAGCGCCTGATTCAGAACGCCGAGGTCGTGGGCTCCGACGAAAGCTTCTTCGACGACGACACCGATGAAGAACTGATTCGCGACCTCTACACCGAGAAGAACGGTATTCTGGATGACGACGGCGACACCGAGGTAGACCTCGCCTCTTACGCCTACCAGATCTGGAAGAATGCCACCGATGCCGACTCGGCGCTGGCCGCCAAGATCGAGGCCATGCCCAACGTGGTCTATGCCACCAAGGCACACGAGCACAACCCCGCGGCACCCAGGGGCGTGTTGGTCTACATGCGCACAGCCCAAGGCAACGACGCGCTGGCCTGGATGGACGAGGCCGGCAAGCCGGTTACCCAATCCCAGCTCACCATCCTGAAAGCGGCGGCCTGTGCAGCGGATACCCCTGCCCTGCCGCGCACCGAACATCACCACGCGCTCACGCAACAGGGCCTGGCTCACATCGTCGAAGAGGAAAAGTCCTTCGGCGGTGCGCTAGGACGCCCCTCCGGCGCGCGCTTCAAGGTATTCGAACGTCTCAAACGCTTCCGCGAGGGGCTGGGCGACAAGCGCGACCTTTTCATCACTGACGAATACGTGCGCCGTATCGACCGGGTGATGGAGGAAATTTACCGCTATCCGCTCTACCAGTCAGCGACCGACAGCCTCAACCGCCAGATCAAGGCCGGCATCGGTGACCACCAGTTGCTGGACCTTGTCTTCACTCTCCGGGAGGACGGCCGTCTATGCGTGATTGAAGATCAAGACCAGCAGAAGGAGCCCAAGCTCATCTGCTCCATGGGCCTGGCCTGAGCCAGCCGGGGAATAACAGAACATGACGATAGATGCCGCCCGCTTTCAGAAACTGCTTGGCGAATTCAAGCTGGAACAGCTTTTCAACGAGCTTGGATGGGAACGACCCCACCTCAAGCCGCAAACCCTATCGGCCAATGGCGAGACATTTACGCTGACCAACCTCGCCCACAAGCGCGGTGTCGCCGTATTCCGCTGCTCGCCGGACAGCACCGGCAAGGTTCCCGCCCGCCCGGTGCTGCTCAAGATCGAGAAAGAGGCCGCCAAGCTCGCCCACGAGCATCTACTGGTATTTGCCGACGCCAAGGAGTCCATGCTCACCTGGCTATGGGTGTCGCGTGCCCCCAGCCAGCCCACCACCACCCGCACCCACACCTGGCATAAGGGGCAGAGCGGCGAATCCCTGCGGCAGAAACTCTCACAGATCGTCTGGTCGCTGGAAGAGGAAGAGGCCATCACGCTCACGGACGTGATCACCGGCCTCAAGCATGCGTTCGATCGCGACCGTATCTCCAAGAGTTTCTACGACAAATTCAAGGCCCAGCACGAAGCCTTCGCCGAGTTCATCGAGGGTCTCGCCGCCGCCAGCGACAAGGCTTGGTACGCCTCGTTGATGCTCAACCGCCTGATGTTCGTCTACTTCATCCAGAAGAAGGGCTTCCTGGATGGCGACGAGAACTATCTCGCCAACCGCATGGCGCATGTGCAGGCCGCCGCCGGCAAGGGCAAGTTCCACAGCTTCTACCGCCAGTTTCTGCGCCGCCTGTTTCATGAGGGCCTGGGCCAGGCCAAGGCCGAGCGCAACCCCGATCTCAATCGCCTGATCGGCGAGGTGCCCTATCTGAACGGCGGCCTCTTCTCCCTGCACGAGCTGGAGGAGGCGAACCCCGGCATCGACGTGCCCGACGAAGCCTTCGAGCGCCTGTTCGCCTTCTTCGATGCTTGGGACTGGCATCTGGACGACCGCCCGCTCTCCAGCGGAAAAGAAATCAACCCCGACGTGCTCGGCTACATCTTCGAGAAGTACATCAACCAGAAACAAATGGGGGCGTACTACACCAAGGAAGACATCACTGAATACATCAGCAAGAATACCGTCGTCCCGCACCTGATCGAGCAGGCCCGCGAGCGCTGCAAGGTCGCGTTCGATGACGAGGCCTCGGTGTGGAACCTGCTCCAGGCCGACCCCGACCGCTACATCTACCCGGCGATGAAGACGGGCGTGATCGACGCCGCTGGCAAGATCGTGCCCGAATCGGCCTTACCCGATTTGGTGCAGGCCGGCATGAAAGATCCGAAAGCGCGCATGTTCGAGCGCCGCTACAACCTGGGCGAAGCGGTCTTCCACACCGCCACCGGCGAGCGCGGCACGCTGCCCACCGAAACCTGGCGCGAATATGTGGAACGCCGCTGCCGCTGCCTAACGGTGCGCGAGAAGCTGGTCAAGGGCGAGGTGAAGAACGCCGACGATCTTATTACCCTGAATCTCGACATCCGCCAGTTCATGCAGGATGTGATCGATGCCGCCACCTCCCCCGACCTGCTGCGTGCCGTATGGCAGTCCATCGTCGGCCGTGTGCCGGAAAAGGCCAACGAGAAGTTCCGCCACGGCATCACCATCCTTGACCCCACCTGCGGTTCGGGCGCATTTCTCTTCGCTGCGCTGGGCGTGTTGGAACCCCTCTATGAAGCCTGCCTGGAGCGCATGGAAGGATTTGTCGAGGATGCGAAGAAGCTCGGCAAGCTTGGCGAAGCCGACTTCGTCAAGGTGCTGGCGGAAGTGGAGAAGCACCCCTCGCGCCGTTACTACATCTTCAAGAGCATCATCCTGCACAACCTCTTCGGCGTGGACATCATGGCCGAGGCGGTGGAAATCTGTAAGCTTCGCCTCTTCCTCAAGCTGGTGTCGCAGGTGGATGCCGGGCGCGAACTGGAGCCGCTGCCCGACATCGACTTCAACATCCGCGCCGGCAATACCCTGGTCGGCTACGCCACCGAGGCCCAGTTCAAGCCGCCATTAGAAACTATTGCCACCAACTATCAGCACCGTGAAGAAATTCTGGCTCGCATCGCCGATCTGGCCGACCTGTTTGACCGTTTTCGCGAGCAACAGACTGTGCACGGGGGCAAAGTCACGGCGAATGACAAGCACAAGCTGCGTGACAAGTTAAGCGCGCTGAGTCTGGAACTGGATCGCTATCAGGCCCGCGACTATGGCATAGATCCGGATAATGTTACTGGCTTTACCGCTTGGCGGGTTAGCCATCAGCCCTTTCACTGGTTCGCTGAGTTCTACGGAGTGATGCGCGCGGGTGGATTCGATGTAGTGATAGGGAACCCACCTTATGTGGAAACAAGCAAAGTTACCGAATACAACCTGAGTGCCTACAAGACGATTGGCGCTGGGAATCTCTATGCGAACTGCGTTGAACGAAGTCTCACAATTTTGACGCCGCATGGACGTTTCGGCGTTATCGTCCCATTGAGCGGTTTTTCAACATCGAGAATGAGCGAATATCAAAATCTTTTAACCAGTAGATTCACTTTCAACTGCCTATCTTTCTTTAGCGGCGATGCCCATCCATCTGTTTTGTTTGATGGGGTCAAATACAGACTCTCCATCATTATTTCTGGTGCATCAACGAAAGGGAGTTTCTGCAGCGGCTACCTTAGGTGGTATGCAGGCGAGCGAGAGAATCTCTTTCCTGGAAAGATTGGATACGAGCCATGCCCATTCAAAACGGGTTATCTCAGATTTTCCAAATTAGGGACATCGCAGGCTACGAATATCATCAAAAAACTGATCTTACAGAAGGCGACTGTCGGAACATACTTGCGGAAGTCTGGGAAAGGTCATGTGACATATCACAGAAGTCCTGTTTTCTGGATTCGCTCTATGGATTTTGAGCCGTATTTCAAGTCACCAGTAAAGGAACGTTCAACCGACCACTTGAAAGATATTTACTTCGAGAATCAGCAGACAGCCAAAGCCGCTGGAGCAATCATCAACAGCACGCTGTTTTATTTCTGGTTTTCAGTTCAGGGGAACTGCCGCAACCTGACTGGCGACGACATCAAGAGCATCCCAATGGCTTCCATCGGCACTACGAGCCTTGATGGAGTCGTCAAACAGTTTGACGCTTTGATGAAAGACCTTCAACGAAACTCAAAGCGACGGGTATATGAATACAAGACAGGGTGCGTTGAATATGACGAGTTTTATCCAAGCCTATCGAAGCCCGTGATTGACAAGATCGACTTGGAACTCGCTAAGCTCTTCGGCTTCACCGATGAGGAAACCGACTTCATCATCAACTACGACATCAAGTATCGCATGAGCGGGGTCGACGAGGAAGAATGAAGCCCGTACCTGTCAATTTGCCATCTCTCTGCGCCCAGCGCGTCGGGCCTGAGTTCGCCGTGCGAATAGTCGGCGTTGGTGAGACGGCGCTGCTAATGGTGACGCTGCTTGGCCTCCTCGCTTTCCGCGAATGCACCGGCCATATTCTGCTTGAAACCCTTGGCTGCGTGCCGGAACGGGTCAAGGCCAGAGGAGTCATCGTCAGCGGCTTTCACTCCCCGTTGGAACAACAGGTACTGCGCTCGGTGCTGCGGCGCAAGGGGGGCGTGGTCAAAGTGCTTGCGCGCAATCGGCTGGTGCACAACCTCGCGACGGATATCGTCGCGCCACATGTCGCTGACGGTAGCGCGCTGGCGACGTTGTTGAGCGAGAGGCTGCCTAAATTGTCAGTGGTGTAGTGGCGATGGATGAACGGCAGGTAAGCAGCGGATTACGGCCCGATACGGCGTGATAAGCCATCGGCAGGATTGGCCGACCTCCTGTAGGTGGGTGGACGCGTCAAATGACCGCTCTACTCGGATACCTGCCTTCAAACCAATGACAGATTGTTCGGCAGCAATGAGGCGATTTCCGACTGTGGAATAGCAAAGACCAATGGCCGCATTGTCTCGGGAGCTGCCCTTCGCCAAGTGCCGCATTCGGGAAGCCAATTTTATGCCGCTAAGATTTAATGGCGGGTTTATATCGTAACGGGTGGCGGTTTTGAATTGGAATCACTGGCGGGTTTGCGATTGGAATGAGTGACGGAATTCATCGTAATACGCACATTGACGACTCGAATGAAATTTTATGCTCGCCGATAAGCCATGTTGATCAGGCAGGTCGAAAGGGAGGGTAGTGCGAGTAATTAACGCTCATTCTTTCTTTAATCTCCGCGCATTCAAGTTCGACGTGCAACAGCCGCTGGTTACTTGCCTGAAGACCGCTCTATCGTTATAAAGCAAGCGATGAGCGCACTTGCCGAGCGCTTTTATATTGTTTTATATTGAGTTTATTTATTAAGCAAGTGTTTCGCATCGTATAAGATGCAAAGGTCATGAACAGATTGGAGACAGCGAGCATCAGAATTGTCACCAGCAGCGGTTGTGCAACCATTCCTATCAAATCTCCTCAGGTATCATTTTGATCGCCCCGCAAGGGCATTCGGCCGCGCAAAGTCCGCAGCCCTTGCAGTAGTCGTAATTGAATGCAAAGCGTTTGCCTGGCCCCAACTTGATCACCGCATTGTCCGGACACACGCCATAGCAATTATCGCATTCGAAGCAGTTGCCGCAGGAAAGGCAGCGCCTTGCCTCAAACAGCGCGTTGGTCTCATCGAGCCCGCCCTGAACCTCGTCGAAGCTGCTCTGGCGGCGGATGATGTCCAGCATCGGGCGCACCGTCTTGTCCGCGTCGGAGTAATACCAGGTATTCAGCTTGTCAAAATCCGCCGGCTCGTGTTTCTCAGCAGCCTGATACGCCGTGCCGCGCAGAAAGGCATCGATGTGGCGGGCCGCCTTCTTGCCGTGTCCGACCGCCGTGGTGACAGTGCGCTCGGACGGAACCATGTCGCCGCCTGCAAAGAGCCCTGAAAATCCGGTCATCATGTTGGCAGATACCTGCACTGTGCCATCCCTGATTTCAAGGCCGGGAACATTGTCGAGCAAGGACAGATCCACATCCTGCCCCAGTGCCAACACCAGCGAGTCGGCTTCGATGGTTTCGAATTCGCCGGTCGGTTGCGGCATCCCTTTGTCGTCCAGCACCATCTTCTCAATGGTGATGCGTCCTTCTTCCGCCTGCTTGATGGTGGACAACCATTTGATCATCACGCCTTCCTGCAGCGCTTCTTCTACCTCGAAATCATGTGCAGGCATCTTCTCCCGGGTGCGCCGGTACACGATGATCGTGTCCGCGGCACCCAGACGCCTTGCGGTGCGCGCAACGTCTATCGCGGTATTGCCGCCGCCATACACCACCACGCGCCGCCCCAGCATTGGTTTTTCAGCGCCTTCCATGGAGCGCAGCACGGACACCGCATCGATGATATGCGCGGCGTCCCCTGCCGGGATATACGCGCGTTTGGCGATATGCGCGCCGACCGCGAGAAAGGCCGCATCGAAACCCTGCATGCATTGCGCGATGTTCCCGACCCTGGCATTGAGCGTGAGCTTGACGCCAAGCTCCAGGATGCGCCGGATTTCCGCCTCCAGCACATCGCGCGGCAGACGATATTTGGGAATGCCGAAGCGCATCATGCCGCCCGCCATGGGACCCGCTTCCTGTATCTCGACGTCATGACCCATGCGCGCCAGGTGATAGGCCGCAGACAAGCCGGAAGGACCGGCACCCACGATCAGAACCTTCTTTCCCGAATAGCCTTCCGGTCTGGAAAATTTCCAGTTACGCCGGATCGCCTCGTCGCCCAGAAAACGTTCCACCGAATTGATGCCGACGGAGCTGTCCAGTTGCCCCCGGTTGCATGCGTTCTCACAAGGGTGATAACACACGCGCCCCATCACTGCAGGAAACGGATTTTCCTCTACCAGAACGCGCCAGGCCTGTTCGTAATCTCCGGATTCCGCGTGATACAGCCATCCCTGAATGTTTTCTCCGGCAGGGCACGCGTTGTTGCAGGGCGGCAGGCGATCGAGATATACGGGCCGCTCGGTGCGCCAGGTGCCGGTCAGATTGGCAAGCGAAGTGCCGGGCTTTAAGGTGATCGCAAAAGGCTTGATCATGCAAGCTCCTCATCGAGCAGGCCGTATTTGCGTATGTTGCGCTCCGCAATCTCCTGGATGCGCGCCACCATTTCCGGATGGGGATGGCTGCCGAACAGATGCGCGAAGCGCTTTTGCGGCATCAGATATTCTTCAACCTGCACCTTGCGGCGTATCTTCAAAACGCTTGTAACGATGCCGTGCTCGGCCTCGAATACCGGGAAGAGCCCGGACTCCTTCGCAAGGCGCGCGATGCGTATGGTGTCGTGCGATGCCGTTCCCCAGCCCAGCGGACAGGGCACAAAAAGGTGTATGTAGCGCGCGCCGTGCATCTTCATCGCACGCCTCACCTTGTATTCCAGATCTCGCAGATCGGCGACCGTCGCGGTGGCAACGTACGGTATTTGATGAGCCATCGCGATTTCCGGCAGATTCTTGCCCTGTCCGAACGGATGGCCGGGCTCTGGCCCCACCGGCATGGTGGTCGCGGTGCGCGCCGCAGGCGGCGTAGCACTGGAGCGCTGCACTCCGGTGTTCATGTAGGCCTGATTGTCATAGCAGATATACAGCACATCGTCGTTGCGCTCGAACATGCCGGAAAGGCAGCCAAAGCCTATGTCGGTGGTGCCGCCGTCTCCCCCCTGGGCGACCACGCGCACGCCGGTTTTTCCCTTCACCTTCATCGCTGCCGCGATGCCGGTGGCCACCGCAGGCGCATTGCCGAATACGGAATGGATCCAGGGCACCTGCCAGGAAGATTCGGGATAGGGCGTCGAGAATACCTCGAGACAGCCCGTGGCATTGACCGCGATCAGTTGCCCATGGCTTTCGGCCATCGCCGCGTCGATCGCATAGCGTGCGCCCAGCGCCTCGCCACATCCCTGACATGCCCTGTGTCCCGAATTGATCGAGTTGCTGCGTGTCTCTTCTGCCTGCACGCTGCGCAGATCGGGAGAAAGCAGGCGGTTGCCGACGGTATAAGTGCCTGTCTGATAGAACTTGATCGGTTGGAATCCCATGATATTTCCTTAACCGAACTTTGCGGACACGATGCCCTTGTCGTGCAGGATGTTCTCTGCGACCGGGCCCGAACGGCGCGTCTGCCTTTCGCGATCCTGCTGTTTGTTGACCGCATCCCAGTCGAGGTCGAGAAAGGTGATCGGTGGCAGTTCCTCCTTTTCGGCCAGACGGAACAATTGATGCAGCTGAGACTTGAATATTGGCCGGCCGCCCAGGCCTGCGACCGCGGTGTAACCCTTGAGCCCTGCCCCTGTCACGGCCATGCGCACATCGGTCGCGAGTATGCCGCCCATGCCGACCGCGAGGCTTTTTTCCACAACGAGAAAACGCTTGCAATGCAAAAGCGCATCGCGCACCTGTTGAAGCGGGAAAGGCCGGTAGCTGACGATGCCAAGCACGCCTATGCTGTGCCCCTCATCAATCATCTCGTCTACCGTGTCCTTGATGGTGCCGAGCAACGAACCCATCGCGATGATCACGGTCTCCGCATCATCGGAACGATAGGTCCTGATCAGTCCGCCGCTGCTGCGGCCGAAGATGATTTCAAATTCGGCTGCCAGCTGCGGTATTCTTTCGATCGCCTGCATCTGCTTTGCATGCGCAAGATACTTCACTTCCATGAAGGCCTCCGGTCCCACCATCGCGCCGATCGAGATGGGCTCGGCAGGATCGAGAACCTGGCGCGGCTCGAACGGCGGAAGATAGGCATCGACCTTTTCCTGTTCGGGAATGTCCACGCGCTCGAAGGCGTGCGTCAGGATGAAGCCGTCCATGCACACCATGATCGGCATGGATAATTCTTCGGCAAGGCGGAATGCCTGTATGTGCAGATCGACCGCTTCCTGATTGTTTTCGGCAAACAGCTGCATCCAGCCCGAATCGCGCTGCGAGAGCGAATCGGAATGGTCATTCCAGATGTTGATCGGCGCGCCGATGGCGCGGTTCGCAACCGTCATCACGATGGGCAAGCCCAATCCCGAAGCGTTGTACACCGCTTCGGTCATGAACAGCAATCCCTGCGAGGCGGTCGCGGTATAGGCGCGCGCGCCGGCTGCGGATGCGCCTATCGAAACGGACATCGCGGCGAATTCGCTTTCCACATTGATGAATTCGCAGGGTGCCAAGCTGCCCGCCTTGACCATTTCGCCCAGCGCCTCGACGATGTGCGTCTGAGGCGATATGGGATAGGCGCAGATCACCTCGGGACGGCAAAGTGCTACCGCCTCGGCCACCGCTCTGGAACCTTCTGTCTGCTTAAGCATGCATCATCTCCTTCACCAGATGATAGGCCTCGGTTGCGGCAGCAATATTGCCTGCCGCCACCTTCCCCTTAAACCTTGCATTGATCGCCTTGATCACCGATTCCAGCTTGATGATCCCGGACAGGGCCGAAAATCCCGCCAGCAGCGGCACATTTGGTATGGGCCGGCCGATATGCCTGATCCCGATCTCGGTGGCAGGCAATGAAAAAAACCGCACCGCCTTGTGTGCTTCGATGAGTTCGTGCAAGTCGAACTCTTCGATCTTGTGCTGCGAGTTGAGCAACACGTAACCTTCCGGATTAAGACCCTCGAATACACCGACCTGATGCAGCAGCGTGGGATCCTGAACGATGACCGCATCGGGTTTTGCCACGGGTTCACGCAAGCGTATCTCGCGGTCCGATATGCGGCAGAATGCGACCACAGGCGCACCCGTGCGCTCGGAACCAAAGCTCGGAAAAGCCTGGGCATGGCGCCCTTCCTCGAAGGCTGCGATGGACAGCATTTCCGCCGCAGTCACCACGCCCTGACCTCCGCGACCATGAATCCGCACCTGGAACATGCCCCCCTCCCTGCAGAATCTCCGGCGCGCACCGGGCGCACCGGAATAATCAGTGTACCCCCAGAAGCTCCACATCGAACACCAGCGTCGCATTGGGCGGAATCACGCCGCCCGCGCCGCTTGCGCCATAGCCCATGTCAGGCGGAATGATCAGCATGCGTTGCCCGCCCACCTTCATGCCGGCCACGCCCTCGTCCCAACCCTTGATCACGCGCCCTTGTCCCAGCGGAAATTCGAAGGGTTCGCCGCGATCGCGCGAGCTGTCGAATTTGGCACCCTTGTGGTCAGGCGCTTTCGCATCGTACAGCCAGCCCGTGTAATGAACTGTCACGTTGTGCCCCGGGATGGCCTCGGCGCCCGTTCCCAGTTTAACGTCGGTCTTGATCAGTTCGGCCACGTCGCTCTTCTCAACGTTTGCCGCAGGCGCTGCGGCCTGTTTGGAACACGCAGCGGTTGAAAAGACGGTCAGGATGGCCAACAGCGGTAAAAAAATAATACGGTTTTTCATGCTATCTCCTCTTGCGTAACGGCGCGCAAAGCGCTCAACCGGCGCTCAGTTTACACCCAGTAATTCAACCTCGAACAGCAGCGTCGCATTCGGCGGAATCACGCCTCCCGCGCCGCGGCGGCCGTAACCCATCTCCGGCGGGATGACAAGCGTGCGGCATCCTCCCACCTTCATCCCGGCAACCCCGATGTCCCAACCGCTGATGACCTGCCCCATGCCCAGCGGGAAATCGAAAGGCTCGTCACGGTCGCGCGAGCTGTCGAACTTGGCACCCTTGTTCTCCTGCGCATTCTTGTCAAAGAGCCAGCCTGTGTAATGCACGGTCACATGCTGCCCTTCTTTTGCCTCATCGCCTTCGCCCACCCTGGTGTCGGTGATGTCCGTCCGGATGACCTTCAGCAGCTTCACGTCGAACACCAGTATCGCATTCGGCGGAATCACCCCACCCGCACCGCGCGGCCCGTAGCCCATCTCGGGTGGAATCACGAGCGTGCGTTGCCCGCCTTCCTTCATGCCGGCCACACCTTCGTCCCAGCCGCGGATCACACGTCCGCCGCCCAGCGGAAAATCGAACGGCTCGTTGCGGTCGAGTGAGCTGTCGAACTTTTGCCCCTTGTTGTGGGGTGCGGCCTCGTCATACAGCCAACCTGTGTAGTGCACGATGACGGTCTGCCCGGCTTGCGCTTCGGCGCCTTCGCCAATTTTGGTATCGGTTTTGATGAGTTCAGTCATATTCCTCTTTCAGTTATTCAGATTTCGATAAATGTTTCCTGATCCATGCAGGATTGCGTCGGCAATCCAGAACGGCATAAATCAGAATCTCTTGCCCATTGGCTTTGTAGTAAATCGCAAAGGGGAAGCGTTTGGAAAGTGCGCGATAGTATTGCCCAAAGAACACTGCATGAATTCTCGCATACAAGAGCAAGGAATCGATGTCGGAATACAGCGCGTCGAGAAAATATCCCCCCAGCCCCGCTTGTTGCATTTCGTAGAAATGATAGCCCTCGATCAAGTCTTGAGATGCGGCTTCAAGAATACGCAATTTCATTTCAGCGCATCACGTATCCGGTTTTTCTCTTCCTCCCAATCGTGAAATTTTGCGACTCCTGATGCTACCGCAGATTCGCGCTCCGCCAGAATGTCTCCATGCCATCCGGGCGCAGGAATTTCATCCGCATGCCGACACAAGTCATCCCACAGATATTCCATCGTGCGCAGCTTTTCCTCAGTGCTGAGTTGATCGAGTTGCATGGTGATGTTCATGGTTGACCTCGCAAACATGGTTGTTAGAAAAACAAACTGACAAGCTTTAGCTCGTTTCAAAAATATTGTGGCACGTCCCTTTAATTGCTAGCCCCAAAATCTATCTATCCTTTTTACCTTGATTACATTCACGACAAAGAGTTTGTAGGTTCTCAAGCATATTCCCGCCACCTTTTGCGACTGGAAAGATGTGGTCTACTTCCAACTCGACTTCGTGATTATTGGAAGGGTTTGCTCCACATTTTACGCAACGGTAGTTGTCACGTTTCAAAACAGCCCATCTGTCTTTGAGAGATATTGTCGTTCGAGCCGGCTCATTCTCTGGGCGTCCTGCCAATAAGCTTTCTTTGGAAATATTTCCTTCTTGAAAATCTGCAAGTGCTATACAAGCCTTTTGCAGACTTCCCCACCGTCGCTTGTAGGGCGACTCAGAGATCTTCGCTCCCAGCGATACTATTTGCCTCTTACCGGGTGGATAGCCTAGCTGCTGCCACGCTGCCTCAAGGTTAGAGACCAACTCTTCTGACGAGTAATGCCTTTCTCTTCCGCCGGCAATCCCAATTAATGCAAGAGCTTTTTTCCAAGACCCAAACCTATCAATTATCGTGGCTGAATGAGGGCGCTTCCCAGCCAGTCCATCATATGCGGTCGATGTGAAATAGCCCACACCAAACATTCCAGCGGCTGTTTGCACTGCCTCTATCAATTCACTATCACTTAGACGGGTGCGTTTGGCCTGCAAATTAAAGCTAAATTCATCAGCCACAACACTCTCCTAGTAGCTCAACACCGGCACAAGCCAGCGCTCAGCCTCTTCCACTGTCCAGCCCTTGCGCCTTGCGTAATCCGCGGCCTGCCGGCTGTCCACTTTTCCGATGGCGAAGTATCGCGGTTGTAGATTGAAAGTGGCGCTAGTCATGCAATACTCGCAGGAATTCGTCGACCGACACGCCCGCCTGACGCAGGATGCCTGCCAGAGTGCCGACCTTGAGCTCTTTGTGATTGGGCACAACGCACCCCGCAGAGCCTTTGCGCAAAACGATATGGCTGCCGCTCTGGCGCATCACCACAAAACCCAGGCGCTCGAATATCTTGATCGCTTGCGCGCCAGAGATATGCGGCAGTTTAGGCATAAGTCGGAACGTCGAAAGTGGTGATAACAGGGTGGCCGTGCGTGACAAGCGGAAATTCAGCCAGATAAAGCGCGGTGGCTTCCTGCAAATTCCTAAGTGCTTCATCCATAGTCTCGCCCTGGGTGGTTGTTCCTGTCTCGGGATTCAATGCGATGAATCCCCCCTCGTCTGCTTCAATTAATACGGCAGTCAATTGCATGGCGACCTCCTTATACAAGTCAGTAGTTTAACACCGGCGCCAGCCAGCGCTCTGCCTCTTCCACAGACCAGCCCTTGCGCTTTGCATAATCCGCGACCTGATCCCGGTCTATCTTGCCAGTGGCGAAGTATTTGGCGTCCGGATGCGAGAGATAAAACCCGCTGACCGCCGCAGTGGGCAGCATCGCAAAACTATCGGTGATCGTGATGCCCGCCCTGTTTGGCGCATCGAGCAATGCAAACAAAGTGCCCTTTTCTGTATGCTCGGGGCAGGCAGGATAACCGGGTGCAGGACGGATGCCGCGATACTTTTCCGCGATCAGCGCATCGTTGTCCAGCGTCTCGTCCGCAACGTAACCCCAAAACTCGCGGCGCACGCGCTGATGCAGCAACTCGGCAAAGGCCTCGGCCAGGCGGTCGGCCAGCGCCTTCAGCATGATCGCGCTGTAGTCGTCATTGTTCTTCTCAAACTTGGCGACGTGCGCGTCGATACCGATGCCCGCGGTCACGGCGAAACCGCCGATGTAATCCGCAACGCCTGTTTCCTTGGGCGCGATGAAATCGGCCAGGCAGTAGTTCGGTATGTCCGCAGGCTTCTTTGTCTGCTGGCGCAAATTGTGCCAGGTCATCGCGACTTGGCTGCGCGTCTCGTCGGCATAGATTTCGATATCGTCGTGGTTCACGGTGTTTGCAGGGAAAAGTCCGAACACCGCATTGACGGTAAGCCACTTCTCACTGACAATTTTCCCGAGCATCGCCTTGGCATCGGCAAAAAGCTTGCGCGCCTCTTCGCCCACCACTTCATCCTGCAGGATTTTCGGATAGCGGCCTGCCAGCTCCCAGGATTGGAAGAACGGCGTCCAGTCTATGAATTCGGCGATTTCGGCCAAAGGATAATCGCGCAATTCCTTCACGCCGATGAAGGCGGGTTTGGCCGGCATGTAGCGCTTCCAGTCCGTCTTGAACCCATGCTCGCGCGCCTCGGCAAGCGGGACATACACCGCGCGCGACTGCCTTGCTTCATGCTGCCTGCGCGCCTCGACATAATCGACTTTTATCGAGGCGACGTACTCATCGCGCTGCGTGTCGGAGAGCAGGCTGCTGCACACGCCGACCGCGCGCGATGCATCGACGACGTACACCGTGGCGCCCGAAGGGTAGTTGGGTTCGATCTTCACCGCAGTATGCACGCGCGAGGTGGTCGCCCCGCCGATCAGAAGCGGTATCCTGAAACCCTGCCGCTCCATTTCCTTCGCGACATGCGCCATCTCCTCTAAAGATGGCGTGATGAGTCCTGACAGGCCGATAATGTCGGCGTTGTGTTCTTTCGCGGTATCCAGTATCTGCTGGCACGGCACCATCACGCCCATGTTCACCACCTCGAAGTTGTTGCACTGCAGCACCACAGTCACGATGTTCTTGCCGATGTCGTGCACGTCGCCCTTGACTGTTGCCATCACGATCTTGCCCTTGGGCTTGCTGTCGCCGGAGCGCAGCTTTTCGGCCTCGATGAAAGGCACCAGATGCGCGACCGCTTGTTTCATCACGCGCGCGGATTTCACGACCTGCGGCAAAAACATCTTGCCCGCGCCGAACAGATCGCCCACCACATTCATGCCGGCCATCAGCGGGCCTTCGATCACCTCCACCGGAAACTTTGCCTGTTGCCGCGCTTCTTCTGCATCCTCGACGATATAGGTGGTGATGCCGCGCACCAGCGCGTGCGTCAACCTTTCCTCGACTGTGCCGTTGCGCCATTCCAGATCCTCGACCTGCTCGCGCCCACCGCCCTTGACGGTCTCGGCGATTCTGACCAGCTTTTCTCCTGCGTCGGGATGGCGATTCAATACCACATCCTCCACCGCGTCGCGCAGATCTCTCTGGATCTCTTCGTACACGCCGAGCTGCCCTGCATTCACGATGCCCATGTTCATGCCGGCCTGAATCGCGTGGTAGAGGAACACCGTGTGTATCGCTTCCCTGACAGGCTCATTGCCGCGGAAAGAGAACGACACGTTGGAGACACCGCCGGAAATTTTCGCGTAAGGCAGATTCTTTCTGATCCAGCGGGTTGCCTCGATGAAATCCACCGCGTAGTTGTTGTGCTCTTCTATCCCGGTTGCGATCGCGAAGATGTTCGGGTCGAAGATGATGTCCTCGGGCGGGAAGCCTACCTCGTTCACCAGAATGTCATAGCTGCGCTTGCAAATCTCGGTCTTGCGTTTGAATGTATCCGCCTGTCCCTGCTCGTCGAACGCCATCACCACCGCGGCCGCGCCATAGCGGCGGACAAGCCTTGCATATTTGATGAAGTTTTCCTCGCCTTCCTTGAGCGAAATCGAATTGACGATGGACTTGCCTTGCGCGCATTTCAATCCGGCCTCAATGATGCTCCATTTCGAGGAGTCTATCATCAGGGGAACCTTGGAAATATCCGGCTCGGACGCGATCAGGTTGAGGAACTTCACCATCGCGGCTTCGCCATCCAGCATCGCCTCGTCCATGTTCACGTCGATCACCTGCGCGCCGGTCTCCACCTGCTGCTTGGCGATTTCCAGCGCCTCTTCGTACTGACCTTCCAGGATCAAGCGCTTGAATTTTGCCGAGCCTGTGACATTGCAGCGCTCGCCCACATTGACGAACAGCGACTGCTCCCCGATGTTGAATGGTTCGAGGCCGGACAGCCTGCACTCCACCAGGTTCTCCGGCAGCTTGCGCGGCGGAATATCCATCACCGCTTCGGCGATCGCTTTGATGAACGCGGGAGAGGTGCCGCAGCAACCCCCGATTATATTCAAATAGCCGCTTTGCGCCCATTCCCTGATAAGGCCTGACATATTCTCAGGTGTGTCGTCATACCCTGTTTCCGCCAGCGGGTTGGGAAGGCCGGCATTGGGATGCGCGCTGACATAGCAATTCGCCACACGCGACATTTCGGCCACATACTGGCGCAACTCTTCGGCGCCCAGCGCGCAGTTCAGGCCGAAGGAAACGGGTTCGGCATGCGCCAGCGAATTGTAGAAAGCCTCGGTGACCTGTCCGGTCAGCGTTCTTCCCGAAGCATCGGTGATGGTGCCGGAGATCATGATCGGAAGTTCGGTCTTGCGCTCTTCGAACACCCGCTTGACTGCAAAGATCGCCGCCTTCGCATTCAGCGTGTCGAATACCGTCTCGATCAGGATCAGATCAGCGCCGCCATCCATCAATCCCTTCGTGGCTTCGGCATAATCTTCCACAAGCTGATCGAAGGTGATGTTGCGCGCTGCAGGATCGTTCACATCCGGCGAAATCGTCGCGGTCTTGTCGGTAGGCCCCAATACGCCTGCGACAAAGCGCGGCTTGTCTGCGCTTTCAAATTCATCGCAGGCTGCGCGCGCAAGCAGAGCCCCCGCCTTGTTCAACTCGTAATTGAGCTCGGCCATGCCGTAAGCCTTGAGCGTGGTGGCATTCGCACCGAACGTATTGGTTTCGATGATGTCCGCCCCCGCCTCGAGGTATTCGCTGTGTATCTGCTTGATCACGGCGGGCCTGGTCAGCACCAGCAGATCGTTGTTCCCCTTGAGATCGCGAGGCCAATTCTTGAAACGCTCGCCACGATAATCCGCTTCGGTCAGCTTGTAGCGCTGTATCATCGTGCCCATCGCGCCATCCAGTATCAGGATGCGTTGCTTGAGATGCTGTTCGATAGGATGTCGGATCATGGCTTGCAATTATCAAAAATAGTCGCATATTTTACCATGTGATGCTTGGAAAACCGCAAAGATCAATTCCTGTCCATGCGCCGGTACTGCACGGCTTCGGCGATGTGATCACGGTCTATCTCGGCATCGTCTTCAAGATCGGCGATGCTGCGCGCGAGCCTCAACACCCGGTGATAGGCCCTTGCCGAAAGATCCAGCCGCCGGATCGCCAGGCGCAACAGCGCCCCGCCTTCCGCATCAGGCTTGCAGTACCCGTCCGTTTCCATCGCCGAAAGCTGCGCGTTGCATTTTTTCTGGCGGGCAAGCTGCCTCGCTCGCGCCGCCTCGACACGCGTCCTGATCAGCATACTCGCCTCACCCGGGACTTTGTTCAGCAGATCGTCCTGAGGCACGGCGGGCACCTCGATCTGGATGTCGACGCGGTCCAGCAAGGGGCCGGAAATCTTGCTGCGATAATGCGCAATCTGATCCGGCGTGCAGCGACACTTGCCGCTGTAATGCCCGAAATAACCGCAAGGACAGGGATTCATCGCCGCGATCAGCTGGAATTGCGCGGGAAAATCAGCGCGTCTTGCCGCGCGCGAGATGGTGATGCGCCCCGATTCCAGAGGTTCGCGCAACGCCTCCAGCACGCTGCGTTCGAACTCCGGGAGTTCATCCAGAAACAGCACGCCATGCAAAGCCATCGAGATTTCACCCGGACGCGGATTGCTGCCGCCCCCGACCATCGCCACGCCTGACGCCGTGTGGTGCGGCGCACGGAACGGGCGCATTTTCCATTTCGACAAATCAAAGCTCCCGTCCAGAGACTGCATCGCGGCGCTTTCCAAAGCCTCCTTTTCCGTCATGGCAGGCAGGATGCCCGGGAAGCGGGCAGCCAGCATGGATTTCCCGGTGCCGGGAGGCCCTATCATCAGCACGCTGTGGCCGCCTGCCGCCGCGATTTCCAGAGCGCGCTTGACCTGTTCCTGCCCTTTCACCTCGCTCATGTCCGGATAATGCGGGGCTGCGGCCCGAGGCTTTCCGGCATACGGCATGATCGCATCGCGACCGCTCAAGTGTGCTGCGACCTGAAGCAGCGTCCTTGCAGGATAGACCGAAGCATTCTCGACGAGCGCCGCCTCCGCCGCATTCACTTCAGGCAGAATGAAGGCGCGCCCCGATCCTGCAGCACGATAGGTCATCGCAAGAGCCCCTCGTATCGGACGCAGTTCCCCGGTCAGCGCAAGCTCTCCGGCATATTCATAGTCGGCAAGCCTGCCTGAAGAAATCTGTCCTGTCGCGGCAAGTATTCCCAGCGCAATCGGCAGATCGTAGCGGCCGCTCTCCTTGGGCAGATCGGCGGGTGCCAGATTGACGGTGATGCGCCGCGCCGGAAAATCAAACTGGCAGTTTTGCAATGCGGCGCGCACGCGCTCGCGGCTTTCCTTGACCTCGGTTTCCGGGAGGCCCACGATGGTGAAGCCTGGCAGGCCGCCTGCCAGATGCACCTCGACGGTGACCAACTCGGCTTCCATGCCGGATAGTGCGCGGCTATAGAGCACCGCGAGGCCCATTGGATCATTCCTGCGCAGATTGATGCGCAGCCGCTTCCAGTTCCGCCACCCGCGCTTCGAGCGCAGCCAACTGTTCGCGCGTGAGTGCAAGCACTTGCGACTGTGTGTCGAATTCCTCCCGCGTGACCAGATCGAGTTTGGAGAAACCCTGCGCCAACAACGCGCGCATGTTTTTTTCGATGTCCCTGGCCGGGCTGTTTCTGACGGCATCCTGCACTTTGCCGGAAAGATCTTCGAATATTTTTGCGTTCAACATGATCATCTCCTTGATTGATACGACAAGTTTATCAGAGGCGGAGCGTTCGTGTCCCGATCCAAGCATCATCCGGCGGCAGGATGACGCTTAGTTTTAAAGATCAAAAGATCAGCCGTTCAAAACGTCCTGGTGATGGAGGCAACCAGAACTCCCTTGCCCAGATCCTTGCCCAGGACAGTGTATGCAGCCGTTGCATTGGTCTTGCTGTAAGCCACACCCAACACATAGCCGCTGAAGTCGCGACTTACGCCCAGCTTGTAATCATCGTAACTCAGCGAGGTTGGGCCGCTGCCGGCGTATTGCCCCTTGAAATCCTGCCTGCCGTAGTGCGCGCCCAGTATGATGCCCGTGTCCTCAATCGGGTAATTGGCGCTGAGATCGATGTAATCCGTGCCCCTGGCATCCGCGACGCCAAAGGTATTGCCAAGACTATAGGAATACTTCAACGAGATCCACTTCCAGCCGATCAATCCGTAGACTTCATCGGTATCCGCCTTGGCAGCGCCCGCCGCAAAAACCGCAGGATAGCTTCCTGGATAGTTGTAACGCAAAAAACCCACGTCATAGTTGAAATCCGTTGCAAAACTGTTCTTGAAACCGAAATAGGTGTCCAGTTCCAGCCCTGCATTGTTGGCGCCCGCCGTGCCGTTGTTTGCCGTATAAGTATCTCCCAACCAGCTGATGCTCGATCCCCATGCGCCCGCATAGAATCCGCTGGAATGGGTATAGTCGAAACCGCCCTGCAGTGCAGGCTTGCCGCCTGTCTGGGAAATGCCGCGATACAGATAGTTGCTCGTCAGACTTACATTGGCGGAAAACGGCGCTTCTTCAGCAAAAGCGGGCAAATCCGCACCCAACAACCCCATACAAATCAACAACAATAGCTTGCGCTTGCATAACATCATCTTCTCCCTGAATTTTCTTTATTGGTTTAACCCTGTTGCGACAGGGCGTAAGAGTTTAACAAAAACTCGCGACAGATTGATTAATGACATGCACAGAAAGCGGGCAGCAGTCCGCGCACGATACCGGTGCATCATCTGATCGCCACGCTTTATATTGGTGCGTGAATTTTCGATAATATGAAATCATATTTCCAGTGCACTGTTTTTATTGATTAATAATTCTGGCACGCATCCTGCTTAACGGATTGTGCAGGAACCTCTTTTATTCATCTCAAGAAAGGAAACATCATGTCGCACAGCAAATTACTGAACACCCTGATCCTCGCAGCACTGGCTGCACCCTGCATTGCCATGGCGGATGATGCTCCGGCAGCAGCGCCTACGCCTTCCGTGACCGCCAATGTGAGCCTGACGAGCAACTATCTGTATCGCGGCATTTCCCAGACAGGCGGCAAACCTGCACTGCAGGGCGGTTTCGACTATACCCATTCCAGCGGATTCTATGCAGGCGCATGGGGATCGAGCATCAGCTGGATCGGCGATGAAGGACTTGCCAAGAATGCCGGATTGGAACTGGATACCTATCTGGGTTTCAGGAACAGCTTTGCGACGGACTTCAACTATGACGTGGGTTTTTTGCGCTACAACTATCCAGGCACCTATGCTTCGCCCATGCCAGTTGGAATGGCAAAGGCTGACACCAACGAGG